>Ga0209794_1001254_pt1 | contig 21403 bp, 19 predicted proteins | sample EBPBio232013_DNA_FD_185869 | JGI IMG/M metagenome (GOLD analysis project Ga0209794, IMG submission 185869) | Wastewater treatment Type I Accumulibacter community from EBPR Bioreactor in Madison, WI, USA - Reactor 1_5/23/2013_ DNA (SPAdes)... | ecosystem: Engineered > Bioreactor > EBPR >... | reverse complement strand
GCGCGCACGCCGGCCGGGCGCGCGCGCAGCGCCTGCAGCTCGGCCGGGCTCAGCGGCAGCTCGGGCACCTTGACCACCGAGTACCACACCGTCGACAGCGAGAACACGGCGCCCAGCACGAAGGCCACCATCGTGACCTGCGGGATGTGGCTGGACCCGACGGCGTCCTTGTTCATGCCGAAGGCGACCAGCAGCGACGGCGTCAGGTACGCCAGCGTCTGCGCCAGCCCGGTGAAGGCGCTCTGCGTCAAGAAGCCCTTGGCGAGCTGCGCTTCGCTCAGGCGGTCGCTGACGTAGGCGCGGTACGGCTCCATCGTCACGTTGTTGGCGGCGTCCAGGATCCACAGCACGCCGGCGGCGAACCACAGCGTCGGGCTGAACGGCATCGCCAGCAGGCCCAGGCTGCACAGCAGCGCGCCGATCAGGAAGTACGGCGTGCGGCGACCCCAGCGCGAGACGGTGCGGTCGCTCATCGCGCCGATGACGGGCTGCACCAGCAAGCCGGTGATCGGCCCGGCCAGCCACAGCAGCGGCAGGCTGCCCTCGTCGGCGCCGAGGTAGCGGTAGATCGGGCTCATGTTGGCCTGCTGCAGGCCGAAGCTGAACTGGATGCCGAAGAAGCCGACGTTCATCGCGATGATTTGTCGCATCGACAGCCGGGGCTTCGCGGTCATGAGCGTGCTCATCGGTGTTGGCTCGGCAAGGGGGTTGGGCGACGATCAGCCACCGCCGCGCCCGCTCGGCCACCCGCGTAGGGGGTCGGGGCGCGGCGCGCGGCGGGGTCGATGCGGCATGGGTTCATTGGGCGAATTGCTCGTTGCCGACGACGCCCAGCTTCTTCAGACCCAGGCGCTGGGCCGAGGCCAGCACGGCGGCCACCGCGTCATAGCGCACCAGGCGGTTGGGGCGCAACTGCACCTCGGGCTGCACCGCCTGCGCCGCCTTCTCGCGCAGCCGCGCTTCCAGCGCGGGGTGGCCGCCGACGGCTTCGCCGTTCCAGAACACGGTGCCGTCGAAGTCGACGTCGAGCCTGACGATCTCGGGCTCGGCCGCCGCCGGCGGCGTCTTGCCCGAGGGCAGGTTCAAGTCCACCGAATGCAGTTGGATCGGGATCGTGATGATCAGCATCACCAGCAGCACCAGCATCACGTCGATCAACGGCGTGGTGTTCATCTCGCCCATCACGGCGGGCGGCTGCCGGTGGCGGCCGCGCGCGTTCTCGCTCTTGCCCATGACGCCTGGCTCCTGTGTGTCGACGGGGTCCCGTGCCGCGGCCTACTGGCGCGGCGGCGGCTCGGTGACGAAGGAGATCTTCACGATGCCGGCGCGCTGGCAGGCGAAGATCACGCGGCCCACGGCCTCGTAGCGCGCGGCGCCGTCGCCGCGGATGTGCACCTCGGGCTGCGGGTCGCGCTGGGCCTGCGTCTTCAGCCGCTCGACCAGCGCGTTGGCGTTCGCGATGCGCAGCTCGTTCCAGTAGATCTCGCCGTCGGCGTTGACCGACAGCACGATGTTCTCGGGCTTGCTCGTGCGCGGCTGGTTGACCTCCTTGGGCAGCTTCACCGGCACCGAGGTGACGACGACCGGGATGGTGATCAGGAAGATGATCAGCAGCACCAGCATCACGTCGACCAGCGGCGTGGTGTTGATCTCGGAAGTGACCTTGCCGACGCCGCCGGCGGCGCCCACGCTCATGCCCATGGCAGCCGCCTCAGGCGTGCGCCGGCGCGCCCAGCAGGGTGGCGCGCAGCTTGGAGCTGAAGGTGGTCACGGCGTGCAGCGCGGCGACATTGCGGCCGACCAGCCAGTTGTAGCCCAGCACCGCGGGCACCGCGACGGCCAGGCCGATGGCCGTCATGATCAGCGCCTCGCCGACCGGCCCGGCCACCTTGTCGATGCTGGCCTGGCCGGCCACGCCGATGGCGGTGAGCGCGTTCAGGATGCCCCATACCGTGCCGAACAGGCCGATGAAGGGGCTGGTGGCGCCGACCGTCGCCAGGAACGACAAGCCCTTTTGCAGGCGGTGCTGAACCTCGTCGCCGGCTTCGTCGAGAGAGGTCGTCAGCCACGAGCGCAGGTCCACGCTGCTGAGCATGCCGCCGTGGTGCTTGCTGGCTTCGAGCGCGGTGTCGGCCACGTAGCGGAAGGCGCCGTCGCTGTTGAGCGTCTGCGAGCCCTGCTGCAGCGAGCCGGCCGACCAGAAGCCGGCACCGGCGCCGACGTTGCGCGCCTCGGCCAGCAGCTTGCGCTGTTCCAGCAGCTTGGAGATCAGCACGTACCAGGTGCCCAGCGACATCGCCATCAGCAAGCCGAGCACGCCCTTCGACACCACGTCGCCGTGGTCGACGATGGCCTTCAGGCCGTACGGGTTGTCGACGGCACTTTCGGCGGCCGGCTTGGCCACGCCAGCAGGCGCCAGCGCCGTCTGCGCCAGCGCCGGCGCGGCCGCCGTCAGGCACAAGGCCAGCCCCAGCGCCGCGCCGCCGGCGGCGCGCCGGCAGCGCGCCGAGACGCGTGAAAGAAGCTGGGACGTCAGGCGTCGGATCGTGGCGGCCATGGGGTTCCTGTCGGGGTGGGGCGTTGGGGTTCCGCAATCGCTGCGGGCGGCGCGAGCGTCAGGCACGGCGTTCACTCGCTCTTGTAGGCAAAAGGCACCTGCACCGTGACGTCGGTGCTGCGCCCGGCGCACTTGAAGCTGGCGACCAGGCGGATGCTGTTCTCGGCGAAGGCCAGGTGCGAGGCGCGCAGCGCCTTCACGTCCTTGATCTCGCCGCCGGCCGTCAGCGTGAACTGGATCAGCGCGTCGCCCTCTTCGATGCCCAGCCTCGTGGCGGCGCGCGGGTAGGCCGCATCGCCCATCACCTTGCTGTAGTTCGAGCAGGCGACCGATGCCGACACCGGCGCCGCCGGTACGGCCGGCGGCGGCGCGGGCAGCGGCGCGGGCATTGGCTTGGGCGCCTCGGCGCGCGCCACCACCGGCGGCGGCTCCACGGCCGGCGGCGTGGCGGTGGCCGTGATGCTGGGCGGCAGCGGCGCCGCGACCACCGGCACTTCCGGCGGCGGCGCATAGGCCGGCGGCGGCGGCGGCGCGAACTTCGGCGGCGGCGGCAGCTCGATGGCCGGCGGCGGTGGCGGCGGCGGCTTGATCTCCTCGATGATGCGCGTCTCGATCGGCTCGCTGATCGCCTTCACGATCTTGTGCGCGAGGCCGTTGATCAGGGCCCACACCAGCGCGATGTGGATGACGATGGCCACGCCGACGCCGGTGGCGTACCGGGACGAGGCCTTGGGAGGATCGACGAAGCTCATGCGGACCTGCGTCTGAAGGCGGCGGCCGGGCGCTGGCGTCAGCCGTTCAGAACTGGACCTTCAACGAGGCCAGCACGCTGCGCCCGTTGATCGAGCGCGCCGCGTGGCCGTCGCCTTCGATCTCGGTGTAGCCGGTGGCGTTGAACACGTTGTTGGCCGACAGCGCCACGGTCATCTTGTCGTTGACGCGGTAGCTGACGTAGGGGTTCACGACCACGTAGCCCGGCATCGTGATGGTGTTCTGGTCGTCGCCGTAGGACTTGGTCGTGCCGACGACGGCGGCGCCCACTTCGAGGCCGCCCACGGTGTACGACGGCGTCAGCTGCCACACGAGGTCGGCCTGCCGGCGCGGCTTGTTGCCGATCACGCTGGCATCGTTGGCTGCGGTGATCTTGGCGTGCGTGAAGGTGGCGCCGGCGCCGATGCGCAGGCCCTCGGCGCGCCACGCCGCTTCCAGCTCCAGGCCCGAGGCCTTGTACTTGTTGGAGGTGAAGGTCTGCGTGGTGACCTCGTAGTTGCTCTCGTCGGTGCGCGCGTCGAACAGCGTGGCGAACATGCTGAAGCGCCCGCTGCGCCACTTGGCGCCGCCTTCGGTCTGCTTGACCTTGTTCAGCGAGATCGGCACCGAGCCGTCGAGCGGGTTGCCGTAGAGCAGCCGGTCGGCGCTGAACGACACGCCTTCGCTGTTGCGCGCGAACAGCGAGAGGTCGCGGCTGAGCGCGTAGTTGGCGCCCACCGAGTACGAGGTGTGCGACACCTTGTAGTTCACCGTCTGCTGCGACGCCGGGTCCCAGGTGCGCGTGGCGGCGTCGGCCGACAAGGTGTAGCCGCTGGCCTTCTGGTTGTCGCGGCGCAGGCTGGCGTCGAGGTTCAGGGCACCCAGCTCGTAGGTCAGCGCGGCGTACGGCGAGGTCTGCGTGTAGCGCACGTCCCAGCTGCGCGCGCAGCAGCCGCCGAAGGTGGTGAAGCCGTCGCCCAGCGGCTCGCTGGTGGCCTGGCCGGCGCTACCGACCACCTGCGCGCCCTGGCCGACGAGCTGCAGGTTGTAGCGGTTCCAGAACCAGGTCTCGGCGACGTTCTGCACGCCGGTGAAGAGGCCCGCGGTGACGCCCAGCTTGCCGCCGCCGGCGGCGAACGACTTGGTCACCTTCAGCTCGTTGAACAGGTTGTCCAGGTTGTCCAGCGAGGTGTTGAACAGCACGCCGGTGAAGGTGGTCGCCGCGCTCGTGGCGCTGGCGTTGTTGCCGTTGTCCGACGGGAACAGGCCGACGAAGCGCCCCGAGTTGGAGGCCTTGCGGAAGCGGTCTTCGACGGTCCAGCCGTCGCCGAGCTTGAACGAGGCCTCGGCGCCGACCGCCAGGCTCTTGACGTGCAGCCCGTCGTGCGGGTTGGTGGTGGTGAAGCTGCCGTCCTTGTTGAGCACCGAGTCGCGCGTGAGGTTGGAGCTGATGAAGAACGCGTTGCGCGGGTCGATGCCAGCGATGGCGTGGATCTGGCCGTTGGACACCGTCACCGGCACCGGCAGCAGCGTGGGCGTGTGGTCGTCCAGCGCCTTCAGGCTGAGGCGCACGTAGCCGTTGCCGAAGTCGTGCGTGAGGTTGGCGCGGATCTGGCCGCCGCTGGCGGCGTTGAAGTCGGTCGGCCGCCCGCCTTCGCCGACGCGCTGGAAGCCGCCGATGTGCAGCCGCGTCTTGTCGCCGAGCTGCGCGCCGTAGTCGGCGTCGAGCCGCAGCTCGCGCGGGTTAGCGCCGACCGTCAGGCCGAAAGCGCCGCCGGGCTCGTCGCCGGTCTTGCTGATGAAGTTGATGATGCCGCCCGGCGAGTTGGTCGCCAGCGTGGAGGCCGAGCCGCCGCGGATGACTTCGAGCCGGTCGATGCTGTAGTCGGCGCGCACGAACTGGTCGGCCGTGCCGAAGGCGATGTCGCCGAACAGCAGCACGGGCAGGCCGTCTTCCTGCAACTGCACGTAGCGCGCGCCGCCGGCCGAGATGGGCACGCCGCGCACGGTGATGTTGGCATTGCCCTCGCCGCCCGACGACTCGGCGCGCACGCCGGGAATCGAGCGCAGCAGCTCGGCGGCGCTGGTGGCGCCGGTCTTCTCGATCTGGTCGGCGTCCAGCGTGCTGACCGAGACGCTTTGCTTCATCTTCGACAGCCGCGTCGACGTGCCGGTGACGACGATGCTGTCGAGCTTGAGCGCGTCGTCGGCCTTGGCCGGCGCGGCCGCCGGCGCGGCGCTTGCAGTGCTGGCCGCGTTCGCGGCATCGGGCGCCACCGCTGCCGTCTGCGCCTGCGCGGCGGCGCCCAGCAAGGCCGCGGCGGCGGCCAGTGCGATGCGGGTCGGGATCGGATGTCTCGTCATGACGGTCTCCAGTTGTCGTCGATGCCTCGGCGGCGAAGAAAGGCAGGCGCGCACAGCGCCTGGCACCCGACCCGACGGAGCTTTCGGCCCTTGGGTTCGTTGGCCGCGACTGTAGGGTTGCGCGGTCACTTGCGCAATCGATTGCGCATCGGCGTATTCCCTAGGTTGACTGCGGAATTGCGCAAACGATTGGATCAGGCCCCGCGGGGCCGGCGCGGCGGCGCCGGGGCGCGCGTGCTCGACGCGCGCACCACCAGTTCCACCGGCAGGATGCGCGGCGGCGCCGGCTCGCCCTGCACGGTGCGCAGCAGCGCGTCGACCAGCTCGACGCCGGCGCGCGCAATCGGCTGGCGCACCGTCGTCAACGGCGGGTTGGAGTGGCTGGCCCACTCGATGTCGTCGTAGCCGACCACGGCCACGTCGTCGGGCACGCGGCGGCCGAACAACTGCAGCACCTGCATGGCCGCCGAGGCCAGCACGTCGCTGCAGGCGAACACGGCATCGAAGGCGACGCCGCGCTCGCACAGCCGCGTGATGCCGGCGCGCGCCTGGTCGGCGTCGAACGGCACGTTGACCAGCAGCGCGGCGTCGGGCACCAGGCCGGCGGCCTTCAGCCGGTCGACGTGCCCGCGGTGGCGATGCGAGACCTCGGGCAGGTCGGGGTCGCCGACGAAGGCGATGCGCCGCGCGCCGAGGTCCAGCAGGTGCTGCGTGGCCAGCGCGCCGCCGGCCAGGTTGTCGCCGCCGACGGTGCAATACAGCTGCTGCGGAAACTGCGCGCCCCACACGACGATGGGCACGCGCCGCGCGGCCAGCGCGTTGAGCTGGTCGTGGTGGCGCCACTGGCCGATCAGGATGACGCCGAAGGCCACGCCGGTCTCGATGACGCGCGCCGCCGAGTCGAGGTTGTCGGCGTCGACGCGCGACAGCAGCATGTCGAAGCCGCGTTCGGTCAGCGCGTCGGCCAGGCTGCCCACCATGGACAGGAAGAAGGGGTCGGAGATGTGCTGGCGCGACCCGCGGTCGTACGGGATGACGACGGCGATGGTCCGGTTCTGGCCCAGCCGCAGGTTCTGCGCGCCGACGTTGATCGAGTAGTGCAGCGAGCGCGCCAGGTCGGCGATGCGGTCGCGCGTTTCCTTGCCGATGCGCTCGCTGCCGGCCAGCGCGCGCGACACGGTGGACACCGACACGCCGGCCAGCCGCGCGATGTCGGCCATCTGCAGGCGCTTGCGGTCTGCGCCTTGCACCGGCGCCTGATCCGCCGGCGCAGCGGCCGCCTTGACCGGCTTCTTCGGCTTGACCATCGGCCCGCCGCTCAGCCGTGCAGGATCGCGATGGTCTTGATCGTCGTGAAGCCCTTGAGCCCTTCGAAGGCCTTCTCGCGGCCGTAGCCCGAGTGCTTCATGCCGCCGAAGGGCAGCTCGATGCCGCCACCGGCGCCGTAGTTGTTGATGAAGACCTGGCCGGCATCGATGCGCTGCGCCATGCGCAGCGCGCGGCCGCCGTCGCGCGTCCAGACGGCGGCGGTCAGGCCGTAGGGCGTGTCGTTGGCGATGCGCGCGGCGTCGTTCTCGCCGTCGAAGGCGAAGGCGGCCAGCACCGGGCCGAACACTTCGTCCTGCGCCACCTCGTGGGTGGCGGGCAGGTCGGCCAGCAGCAGCGGCGGGAAGTAGAAGCCGGTCTTCGGCGCGTCGGCCAGCAGTTGCGCGCGGGCGACCACGCGGCCGCCGGCATCGCGCGCCGCCGCGGCCTTGGCTTCGACGCGGTCGAGCTGCTTGCGGCTGATCAGCGGCCCGCAGTCGGGCGCGCCGGCGCCGGGGCCGGTGCGCAGCGCCTCGAAGCGCGCTTTCAGCTGGCTCATCACCTCGGCATGGATGCTGCGCTCGATCAGCACGCGGCTGCCGGCCGAGCAGGTCTGGCCGGCGTTCTGCACGATGGCGTTGATGACCACCGGCAGCGCGGCGTCGAGGTCGGCATCGGCGAACAAGATCTGCGGCGACTTGCCGCCGAGTTCCAGCGTGACGGGCACGTGGTTGACGGCCGCGGCCTGCGCCACCGCGGTGCCGGTCTGCGGGCTGCCGGTGAAGGAGATGTGGTTGATGCCCGAGTGCGCCGCCAGCGCCGCGCCGGCCTCGGTGCCGAGGCCGCAGACGATGTTCAGCGCGCCCGGCGGCAGCCCGGCGTCCAGCGCCAGCGCGGCGATGCGCAAGGGCGTGAGGCAGGCGTCCTCGGCCGGCTTGACGACGCAGGCATTGCCGGCGGCCAGCGCGGCGGCCACCGAGCGGCCGAAGATCTGCGCCGGGTAGTTCCAGGGCACGATGTGGCCGGTGACGCCGTGCGGCACGCGCAGCGCCATCACGGTGCTGCCCTGCGCATAGGGAATGGTCTCGCCGTGCAGCTTGTCGGCGGCGCCGGCGTAGTACTCGAAGTAGCGCGCGCAGGCGGTGATGTCGACGCGCGCCTGCTGGATGGGCTTGCCGGTGTCGCGGCATTCCAGCTCGGCCAGCTCGGCATGGGCTTGCGTGATCAGCGCCGAGAGCTTCATCAGCACGCGGCCGCGCTCGGTGGCCGTCATGCGGCCCCAGGGGCCGTGGAAGGCGGCGCGCGCGGCCGCCACCGCGGCATCGACGTCGCGCTGGTCGCTGCGCGGCAGCGTCGTGAAGACCTGGCCGTCGGCCGGGTCGACCACGTCGATCGTCAGGCCGCCGAGCGCGGGGCGGTGTTCGCCGTCGATCAGGTTGAGGCGGGGGGACAAGCGGGTCATGGCGGGCTCCGAAGCTGTCATTGCGGGCCGATCTTGGGCGCGGGCGCGGGCGCCGGTGCCGCGGCGGCCGGGCGCGCGTAGACCAGGTCGCGCAGCGTCAGGCTGACCGCGGGCACGTAGGTGATGATCATCAGGCAGCCCAGCACGACGACGACGAACGGCACCAGGTGCCGCACGATCTGGTCCAGCGAGATCTTGGCCACCGTGCAGGCGGCGAACAGGTTGACGCCGAAGGGCGGCGTGATCATGCCCAGCGCCAGGTTGACGACCATGATGGTGCCGAAGTGCACCGGGTCGACGCCGAAGTGCGCCGCCACCGGCGCCAGGATGGGCGCCAGCACGATGATGGCGGCGCTGGTCTCGATGAACATGCCGATCACGAACAGCGCGGCGTTGACGCCCAGCAGGAACCAGCCCGGCGACTGCAGCACGCGCGCCAGCCATTCGCCGATGGCGTCGGGCACGCCGGCGCGCGTGATCAGGAACGCGAACAGCCCGGCGTTGGCGATGATGAACATGATCACCGACGAGCTGATCACGCTCTTGCGCAGCACGGCCACCAGGTCGGCCAGGCGCAGCTCGCGGTGGATCAGCAGGCCCACCAGCAGCGCATAGAACACCGCCACCACCGAGGCTTCGGTGGGCGTGAACACGCCGCCGTAGATGCCGCCCAGGATGATCACCGGCATCAGCAGCGCCCACGCCGCCTGGCGCGCCGCGCTGGCGACCGAGAGCCGCCCTTCGCCGTCCTTCAGGCCCCAGCCCTTCCAGCGGCAGTACAGGTGCACGAACAGCATCAGCACGCCGCCGATCAGCAGCCCGGGGCCGAAGCCGGCGATGAACAGCTCGCCGATCGAGACCTCGGCCGAGACGCCGAACAGGATCATGGGGATCGACGGCGGGATGATCACGCCCAGCTCGGCCGAGGTGGCCTGCAGCGCAGCCGCGTAGTTCTTCGGGTAGCCGTGCTGGATCAGCGCCGGGATCAGGATGGCGCCGATCGCGAAGGTGGTGGCGACGCTGGAGCCCGACACCGCGGCGAAAATCATGCAGGTCAGCACGCAGGTCATCGGCAGCCCGCCCTGCACGCCGCCGACCAGGCTCTTGGCGAACTCCACCAGGCGCCGGCTGATGCCGCCGGTCTCCATCAGGTTGCCGGCCAGGATGAAGAACGGGATCGCCGCCAGCGGGAACTTGTCGATCGCGGTGAACATCTCCTTGGGCGCCAGCACCAGCCGCGCCGGGTCGAACAGCGCCAGCCCCAGCATGGCCGCGCCGCCGATCGACACCGCGACCGAGACGCTGAAGGCAAAGGCCAGCAGCATCGTGACGAGAAGGGTCAGGGGCATCGCGGGCCTACTGGGCGTTGTCGAGTTCGGTGTTGCGCGGGTCGAGGTGCTGCGCCAGCACGGCGACGACGGCCAGCGCCGCGCCCACCGGCAGCGCGGCGTAGGCCCAGGCCATCGACAGCTCCATGCTGGCGAAGGTCTGGAACCGCACGCGCCAGGCCAGGTTGCTGCCGTACCAGATCAGCACCGCCAGGAAGGCCAGCGACACGGCGGTGATGGTCGTGCGCACCGCGCGCTGCCAGGCGCCGCGCGACAGCCGCAGCATCAGGTCCACCGACACCAGCGCGCCGTTGCGGAAGGCCGCCACGACGCCCAGCATCACGCACCAGATGAGCAGCCGGCGCATCGACTCCTCGGTCCACACCGAGGGTTGCGAGAACACGAAGCGCGCCAGCACCTGCCACAGGCCCAGCACGCAGATCACGGCCAGCAGCAGGCAGGCCAGGTTCAGCGCCAGGCCGGTCAGCAGCCGGTCGGCGCGCATCAGCACCGCACGCATCGCGCGGGCTTCACTTCACGGCTTGGATGGCCGCGATCTTGTCGGCGCCGAACTCCTTGGCGAACTCGGCGTAGGCCGGCGCGACGGCCTTGCGGAAGCTCTCGCCGTCGACCTTCTCGACGACCTGCATGCCGTCCTTCTTCAACTGCGCGATGCCGTTGGCCTCGTCGTCGTTGACCTTCTTGCGCTGCGCGGCGCCGGCCTTCACGGCGGCGTCGGTGAACACCTTCTTGTCGGCATCGGACAGCTTGTTCCAGACGTTGGGCGACAGGATGATCACCGCCGGCGAGTAGACGTGCCCGGTCAGCGACAAGTACTTCTGCACCTGCGCGAACTTGCTCGACAGGATCACGGGAATGGGGTTCTCCTGGCCGTCCACCGTGCCCTGCTGCAGCGCGGTGAACAGCTCGGGGAAGGGCATCGGCGTGGGCAGGATGCCGAAGGTCTTGTAGCCCGCCATGTGCACCTTGTTCTCCATGGTGCGCATCTTCAGCCCGCTGGCGTCGCCGGCGGTGACGATGGCGTGCTTGCTGTTGGTCATGTGGCGGAAGCCGTTCTCGGTCCAGCCCAGGCCGACCAGTCCCTTGGCCTGCATCGCCTTCAGCACGTTCTGGCCGATCGGCCCGTCCATCGTGTGGCGGGCGTGGTCATAGCTGCGGAACAGGAAGGGGATGTCGAAGATCTTCACCTCGGGCACGAAGTTGCCCAGCGGGCCCGTGGAGGTGTTGACGAGGTCCTGCGTGCCGAGTTGCACCGCCTCGATCATCTCGCGCTCGCCGCCCAGCGCGCTGTTGGCGAAGTGCTGGCAGGTGTAGCGGTTGGCCGTGCCCTTGGCGATCTCGTCGCAGAACACCGTGGCGCCGACGCCGTAGTGCGATTCTTTCGTGGTGGCGTAGCCGATCTTCAGCACGGTCTGCGCCGACGCGGCGCCGGCCAGGGCCAGCAAGGCGGCGGCAAGGGCAAGGGAACGGGGGCGACGGGTCATGACGGGGGGCTCCTGGAAGGGGTGAACCGGAAACCCGCCATTGTGCTCAGGCCTGCAGGGCTTTCCATCGGGCAAACCAGCCCAGGCCGGCGCGGGTGCCGGCGCGCGGCCGGTATTCGGCGCCGACGAAGCCGGCCCAGCCCAGCGCGTCGATCTGCTCGAACAGCCAGCCGGCGTTCAACTCGCCGCCGTCGGGTTCGTGGCGGTCGGGCACGCCGGCCACCTGGAGGTGGCCGACGTCGCCGCCGGGCAGGTACTGGCGCAGCTTGGCCGTCACGTCGCCTTCGACGATCTGGCAGTGGTACAGGTCGAACTGCATCTTCAGGTTGGGCGCGCCGACGGCACGCACGATGGCGTGCGCCTCGTGCTGGCGGTTGAGGAAGTAGCCCGGGATGTCGCGCGGGTTGATCGGCTCGATGCACAGCGTGACGCCGGCCGTCGCCGCCTGCGCGGCGGCCCAGGCCAGGTTGGCGAGGTAGGTCTCGCGGTGGCGTTCGCGCTCGGCGCCCGGCGGCAGCAGCCCGGCCATGACGTGCAGGCGCCGGCATTGCAGCGCCTGCGCGTACGGCAGTGCCTGCTCGGCAATGCCGCGGCGGAACTCGTCCTCGCGCCCGGGCAGGCTGGCCAGGCCGCGCTCGCCGCGCGCCGCGTCGCCCGGCGGGCCGTTGAACAAGGCCTGCCGCAGGCCATGCGTATCCAGCCGCGCGCGCAGTTCGCGGCGGTCGAACTCGTACGGGAACAGGCACTCCACGGCGCGGAAGCCGTCGGCCGCCGCCGCGCCGAAGCGGTCGAGGAAGTCGAACTCGCCGTACAGCATCGACAGGTTGGCGGCGAATTGCGGCATGGCCAGCGGCCCTTCAGCCGAGCGCGGCCACCACCTCGGGCGGCGCCTGCACCAGCTCGATCAGCACGCCCTCGCCGCCGAGCGGGAACTCGTCGTTGCCCTTGGGGTGGATGAAGCAGATGTCGTGCCCCGCCGCGCCCTTGCGGATGCCGCCGGGCGCGAAGCGCACGCCGTGCGCCGTCATCCACGCCACCGCCTTCGGCAAATCATCGACCCACAGGCCCACGTGGTTCAGCGGCGTGGCGTGCACCGCGGGCTTCTTGTCGGCGTCCAGCGGCTGCATCAGGTCGACCTCCACCGCGTGCGCGCCCTCGCCCAGCGCGCAGATGTCCTCGTCGACGTTCTCGCGCTCGCTGACGAAGGTCGACTTCACCGTCAGCCCCAGCACGTCGACCCACAGTGACTTCAAACGTTGCTTGTTGGGGCCGCCGATGGCGATCTGCTGCAGGCCCAGGATGCGGAATGGCTTGGCGGCGCTCATGGCGACCTCACTGGAAGCTGACGATGGGTTGATCGACGGCCAGGCTCTCGCCCTTGGCGGCCATCACGTCCTTGACCACGCCGTCCTGCGTGGCGGTGAGGATGTTCTCCATCTTCATCGCCTCGATCACCGCCAGCCGCTCGCCGGCCTGCACCGCCTGCCCCGGCTTGACGGCCACGTCGACCAGCAGCCCCGGCATCGGCGAGAGCAGGAACTTGCTCATGTCGGCCGGCGGCTTGAACGGCATCACGCGCAGCAGTTCGCTGGCGCGCGCGCTCATCACCATCGCATCGATGCGGCGGCCGTTGTGGTCCACGCGGTACCACAGGCCCTGGCGCTCGACCTGCGCGGTGAAAGGCTTGCCGTTGCAGCGGCCGACGGCGCGGATGCCGCCGAAGCTCCAGTCGTTGGACAGCGCGTACAGCTGGTCGCCCACCATCACGCGCGTGCCGCCGTCCACCGTCACCGTGATCGGCACGTGCCGGTGCTGGCCGCCCTCGCCCTTGACGACGCAGACGAAATCGCTGCCGATGCGCACGCCGTGGCCGGCCATCTGGCCGCTGATGCCGGCGGCGCGGTCGCGGTAGCGGCGGTAGACGGCGGCCGCCAGCGCCACCAGGAAGTCGGGGTCGTCGTGCGCCACGTCCTCGGCGCGGAAGCCGTGGCCGTAGTGCTCGGCGATGAAGCCGGTGTTGAAGTCGCCGGCGACGAACTTCGGGTGCGCCAGCAGCGCGGCCTGGAACGGGATGTTGCTGGACACGCCGCGGATCACGAAGCCGTTGAGCGCCTCGCGCATCTTGGCAATGGCGTCGTTGCGGTCGGCGCCGTGCACGATGAGCTTGGCGATCATCGAGTCGTAGAACATCGGGATCTCGCCGCCTTCGTAGACGCCGGTGTCCACGCGCACGCCGCCGCCTTCGGGCATCGGCTGCGCCGCCTGCATCGTCTGCGGCGGCGGCAGGTAGCGCACCAGGCGCCCGGTGCTGGGCAGGAAGCCGCGGAACGGATCCTCGGCGTTGATGCGGCACTCGATCGCCCAGCCCTTCAGCGGAATCTGCGCCTGCGTGAACGGCAGCGTCTCGCCGGCGGCGACGCGGATCATCTGCTCGACGAGGTCGATGCCGGTGATGCTCTCGGTCACCGGGTGCTCGACCTGCAGCCGCGTGTTCATCTCCAGGAAGTAAAAGCTCTGGTCGCTGCCGACCACGAACTCCACGGTGCCGGCGCTCTGGTACTTCACGGCCTTGGCCAGCGCCACCGCCTGCTCGCCCATGGCCTTGCGCGTGGCTTCGCTGATGAAGGGCGACGGCGCTTCCTCGATCACCTTCTGGTGGCGGCGCTGGATCGAGCACTCGCGCTCGTGCAGGTAGACCACGTTGCCGTGCGCGTCGCCGAGCACCTGGATCTCGATGTGGCGTGGGCTTTCGACGAACTTCTCGATGAACACGCGGTCGTCGCCGAAGCTGTTGCGCGCCTCGTTGCGGCAGGAAGCGAAGCCTTCGTGCGCTTCCTTGTCGTTGAAGGCCACGCGCAGGCCCTTGCCGCCGCCGCCGGCGCTGGCCTTGATCATCACCGGGTAGCCGATGTCGCGCGCGATCGTCACCGCCTGCTCGGGCGTCTCGATCACGTCGTTGTAGCCGGGAATGGTGTTGACCTTGGCCTGCAGCGCCAGCTTCTTCGAGGCGATCTTGTCGCCCATCGCCGCGATGCTGTAGTGCTTGGGGCCGATGAAGACGATGCCTTCTTCCTCCACGCGGCGCGCGAAGTCCTCGTTCTCCGACAGGAAGCCGTAGCCCGGGTGCACCGCCTGCGCGCCGGTGTGCTGGCACGCGGCGATGATCTTGTCGGCGACGAGGTAGCTCTCGCGCGACGGCGCCGGGCCGATGAACACGGCCTCGTCGGCCAGCTCCACATGGCGCGCCTCGCGGTCGGCATCGGAATAGACCGCAACGGTCTTGATGCCCATCTTCTTGGCCGTGGCGATCACGCGGCAGGCGATCTCCCCCCGGTTGGCGATCAGGATCTTGGTGAACATGCCGCCGCTCCTCACAGGGGGATGTTGCCGTGCTTGCGCCACGGGTTTTCGAGCTTCTTGTCTTTCAGCATCGCCAGGCTGCGGCAGATGCGCTTGCGGGTCTCGTGCGGCTGGATCACGTCGTCGATGAAGCCGCGCGCGCCGGCGACGAAGGGGTTGGCGAAGCGGGCCTTGTACTCGGCCTCGCGCGCCGACAGCTTGGCCGGGTCGCCCTTGTCCTCGCGGAAGATGATCTCCACCGCGCCCTTGGCGCCCATCACCGCGATCTCGGCGTTGGGCCAGGCGAAGTTGACGTCGCCGCGCAGGTGCTTGCTGCTCATCACGTCGTAGGCGCCGCCGTAGGCCTTGCGCGTGATCACCGTCACCTTGGGCACGGTGCACTCGGCATAGGCGTACAGCAGCTTGGCGCCGTGCTTGATGATGCCGCCGTACTCCTGCGCGGTGCCGGGCATGAAGCCGGGCACGTCGACGAAGGTGAGCACCGGCACGTTGAAGGCGTCGCAGAAGCGCACGAAGCGCGCCGCCTTGATGCTGCTCTTGATGTCCAGGCAGCCGGCCAGCACCATCGGGTTGTTGGCGACGATGCCCACGCACTGGCCGTCCATGCGCGCGAAGCCGATCACGATGTTCTTCGCGTAGTCGCTCTGCAGCTCGAAGAAGTCGCCGTCGTCGACCACCTTGAGGATCAGCTCCTTGATGTCGTAGGGCTTGTTCGGGTTGTCGGGCACCAGCGTGTCGAGCGACAGGTCCAGCCGCTCGGCCGGGTCGCCGCTGGCGCGCGAGGGCGGCTTCTCCTTGTTCGACTGCGGCAGGTAGTTGAAGAAGCGCCGCAGCATCAGGATGGCCTCGACGTCGTTCTCGAACGCCAGGTCGGCCACGCCGCTCTTGCTGCTGTGGGTGCCGGCGCCGCCCAGTTCCTCGGCCGTCACCTCTTCGTGGGTGACGGTCTTCACCACCTCGGGTCCGGTCACGAACATGTAGCTGCTGTCCTTGACCATGAAGATGAAGTCGGTCATCGCCGGGCTGTAGACGGCACCGCCGGCGCAGGGGCCCATGATCAGGCTGATCTGCGGGATCACGCCGCTGGCCATCACGTTGCGCTGGAAGACGTCGGCATAACCGCCGAGTGACGCGACCCCTTCCTGGATGCGCGCGCCGCCGCTGTCGTTGAGCCCGATGACCGGCGCGCCGACCTTCATGGCCTGGTCCATCACCTTGCAGATCTTCTCGGCATGCGCCTCGGACAGCGCGCCGCCGAAGACGGTGAAGTCCTGGCTGAAGACGAACACCAGGCGGCCGTTGATCATGCCGTAGCCAGTGACCACGCCGTCGCCGGGCACCTTGTTGTCGGCCATGCCGAAGTCGGCGCAGCGGTGCTCGACGAACATGTCCCACTCTTCGAAGGTGCCTTCGTCCAGCAGCAGTTCGAGCCGCTCGCGCGCGGTCAGCTTGCCCTTGGCGTGCTGCGCGCCGATGCGCTTGGCGCCGCCGCCCAGGCGCGCCGCGGCGCGCTTGGATTCGAGCTGTTCGATGATGTCGTGCATGGTGCTTGGCTTCCTCGTTCGTTCGTCAATGCGTCGGTCAGTGCATCAGTTCGAGCAGCCGGCGCGCGGCCACCGATGCCGCCACGCGCCCCGCCTTCACGTCCTCGGTCATGCGCGGCAGCGCCTCGCGCACGGCGGCGTCGCCGCTGAAGCGCTGGCGCAGGCCGGCCTCGATGCGTTCCCACATCCAGTCGCGGTCCTGGCGCTGGCGGCGCGCGGCCAGGCGGCCGTTGGCCGTCTGCAGCGTGCGAAAGCGCGTGATCGCGTCCCAGAACGGCTGCAAGCCCTGGCCTTTCAGCGCGCTGAGCTGCAGCACCTGCGGGTGCCATATCGTTTCGTCGTTATGCAGGTGGTCGGGATTGCGGTGCAGCCCCAGCAGCCGCAGCGCGCTGGTGATCTGCGCCCGCGCCCGCGTGGCGGCGGCCTCGTCGAGGTCGGCCTTGTTGATGACCACCAGGTCGGCCAGCTCCATCACGCCCTTCTTGATGGCCTGCAGGTCATCGCCGGCGTTGGGCAGTTGCAGCAGCACGAAGCAGTCGGTCATGCCGGCCACCGCGGTCTCGCTCTGGCCGACGCCCACGGTCTCGACGATCACGATGTCGTGGCCCGCGGCCTCGCAGACGAGCAGCGACTCGCGCGTCTTCTCGGCCACGCCGCCCAGCGTGCCGCTGCTGGGGCTTGGGCGGATGAAGGCGCGGTCTTCGGCCGAAAGCCGCTCCATGCGCGTCTTGTCGCCGAGGATGGAGCCGCCCGAGACGCGCGACGACGGGTCCACCGCCAGCACCGCGACGCGGTGGCCGCGCTCGATCAGGAACAGCCCCAGCGCCTCGATGAAGGTGCTTTTGCCGACGCCCGGCACGCCGCTGATGCCCAGGCGGAACGAGCGGCCGCTGTGCGTCAGCACGGCGCCCAGCAAATCGTCGGCGCGGGCGCGGTGGTCGGGCCGCGTCGATTCCAGCAGCGTGATGGTCTTGGCCAGCGCGCGCCGCTGCAGCGCGCCGGGCGCGCCGGTCAGGGCGTCGAGCAGGGCCTGGTCGGCCGGCGGCAGTGCGGTGCTCACGGTACGCTCAGTTGGCGCGGTAGGCATTCAAGGCACTCACGGCAGTCACGGCAGTCACGGCGTCAAGGCGTCAAGGCGCGCGGGTCGTCCAGCGGGTCGAAGCGCCCGAGGCCGGCAATGGCCGGCGGCGCGCGCCACGCGGGCGGCGCTTCCAACGTGGCCCAGTATTCCTCCAGGCCGATGATGTGGCCGTCGTCGACCCGCGCGATGGAGGTGGCGTAGAAATGCTGCGGCGGCTGGTCCACGCGCAGCAGCGCCAGCACGCGGCCGTCTTCCAGCCGCGTGCATTCCAGCAACTGCACGGTCCAGCCTTCGGGGTAGCGGCGCTGCGCCTCGATGAAGGCGTCGGCGCCGTCGAAGCGTTCGCCGCTGGTCCACCAGGTGGCCTGCAGGTCGGCACGCAGCAGCGCGCGGGCCCGCGCCCAGTCGCGCGCTTGCAGCGCGTGCCACCACTCGCGCACGGTCTGCACGCTGGGGCCTTGCGGCAGGCGCAGGTAGTCGATGTCCCAGTCGCCGTCGCCGGTGGCGACGAAGCCGCGGCGCAGGTAGAAGCGGTTGGCGTCGCTGGCCTTCAGCACCACCAGTTCCACCGGCAGTTGCAGGTGGTCGGCCTTGGCGCAGATCCAGTCCAGCACGCGCCGGCCGATGCCGTGGCGCTGGAACGGCGGGTCGATGTAGAGGTGGTCCAGGCGCAGCGCGCGCGTCAGGCGCTTGAGCACGATGAAGCCCACGCGCTGCCCGTCGACGACGATGTGACGCGTGTGCGCCGGGTCGAAGCCGGCGGCCAGCCGCTCGCGCGCGCGCTGCTCGTCGTAGCGGCCCACGCGCGTCAGGCTGTCGCGCATGGCGCGCAGGCGCAAGGCCAGCAGCGCCTCGAAGTCAGCGGCCGTCGCCGCTTCGAGCGCAAAGCCTGCGGGCGCTGGTCCAACGTTCATGTCAGCGGTCGATGGTGCCGAGCGGCACCTTCGTCGCACGCATCAGCAGCAAGCCAGCGGCCACCGCGGATCCGGCGTTGCCGGTTCGCTGGCGGCGCCCCCTGGGGGGAGGCGCCGAAGGCGCTTCGGGGGGGATCATTGCTGCGCCTTGCGGATGTTTTCGAGCACATCCTTGGCGCTGGCCGGGATCGGCGTGCCGGGGCCGTAGACGCCTTTGACGCCGGCCTCGAACAGGAAGTCGTAGTCCTGCTGCGGAATGACGCCGCCGACGAAGACGATGATGTCGTCGGCGCCCTGCTTCTTCAGCTCGCCGATGATCGCCGGCACCAGCGTCTTGTGGCCAGCGGCCAGCGTGCTGATGCCCACGGCGTGCACGTCGTTCTCGATCGCCTGGCGCGCGCATTCCTCGGGCGTCTGGAACAGCGGGCCCATGTCGACGTCGAAGCCGAGGTCGGCGAAGGCCGTGGCCACCACCTTGGCGCCGCGGTCGTGGCCGTCCTGGCCCAGCTTGGCGATCATCACGCGCGGGCGGCGGCCTTGTTCGTCGCCGAAGGCGGCGATCTCGGCCTTCAGCTTGTCCCAGCCTTCGGCGCTGTCGTAGGCCGCGGCGTAGACGCCGGTCACCTTCTGGATGTCGGCGCGGTGGCGGCCGTAGACCTGCTCCAGCGCATCGCTCACCTCGCCGACGGTGGCGCGGGCGCGGATCGCCTCGATGCTCAAGGCCAGCAGGTTGCCGGTGTCGTTCTGCGCGGCCTCGGTCAGAGCCTTCAACGCCACGGCCACCTTGGCGCCATCGCGCGCGGCCTTGATCGTCTGCAGCCGGGCGAGTTGCGCCTCGCGCACCTTGACGTTGTCGACCTCCAGGATCTCCACCTTGTCGTGCGTCTTCAGCCGGTACTTGTTGACGCCGACGATCACGTCACGGCCGCTGTCGATGCGCGCCTGCTTCTCGGCGGCGCTGGCCTCGATCTTCAGCTTGGCCCAGCCGCTGTCCACCGCGGCCGTCATGCCGCCCATCGCTTCCACCTCGTCGATGATGGCTTGCGCCGCGTCGGCCATGTCCTGCGTCAGCTTCTCCATCAGGTAGCTGCCGGCCCAGGGGTCGACGACGCCGGTGATGTGCGTCTCTTCCTGGATGATGAGCTGCGTGTTGCGCGCGATGCGGGCGCTGAACTCGGTGGGCAGCGCGATCGCCTCGTCGAAGCTGTTGGTGTGCAGGCTTTGCGTGCCGCCGAACACCGCGGCCATGGCCTCGATCGCCGTGCGCACCACGTTGTTGTACGGGTCCTGCTCGGTCAGGCTCCAGCCGCTGGTCTGGCAGTGCGTGCGCAGCATCAGGCTCTTCGGGTTCTTCGCGCCGAAGCCCTTCATGATGCGGCACCATAACAAGCGAGCCGCGCGCATCTTGGCGATTTCGAGATAGAAGTTCATCCCGATCGCCCAGAAGAAGCTCAGGCGCCCGGCGAAGTCGTCGACGTCCAGGCCCTTGGCCAGCGCGGTCTTCACGTACTCCTTGCCGTCGGCCAGCGTGAAGGCCAGTTCCAGCGCCTGGTTGGCGCCGGCTTCCTGCATGTGGTAGCCGCTGATGCTGATCGAGTTGAACTTCGGCATGTTCTTCGCCGTGTACTCGATGATGTCGCCGATGATGCGCATGCTGGGCGCCGGCGGGTAGATGTAGGTGTTGCGGACCATGAACTCCTTGAGGATGTCGTTCTGGATGGTCCCCGACAACTGGTCCTGCGGCACGCCCTGCTCTTCCGCTGCCACCACATAACCCGCCAGCACCGGCAACACGGCGCCGTTCATCGTCATGCTCACGCTGACCTTGTCGAGCGGGATGCCGTCGAACAGGATCTTCATGTCCTCCACCGAATCGATCGCGACGCCGGCCTTGCCGACGTCGCCCAACACGCGCGGGTGGTCGCTGTCGTAGCCGCGGTGGGTGGCCAGGTCGAAGGCGACGCTGACGCCCTGGCCGCCGGCGGCCAGCGCCTTGCGGTAGAAGGCGTTCGATTCTTCGGCGGTGGAAAAGCCCGCGTACTGGCGGATGGTCCACGGCCGCACCGCGTACATCGTGGCCTGCGGGCCGCGGATGAAGGGCTCGAAGCCGGGCAGCGTGTCGGCGTACGGCAGGCCTGCCAGGTCGGCCGCGGTGTACAGCGGCTTGACGGTGATGCCCTCGGGCGTGACCCAGTTCAGCGCCGAGACGTCGCCGCCGGGCGCCGACTTGGCGGCGGCCTGCGCCCACTGCGCCAGCGTGGCCGTCTTGAAGTCGGGGGCGTTGCTCATTCGGGTCTCCTGGGGTCGCTGCCCTTGCCGGTCTGCCGTCATTATGCATAATTATGAATTCAAATCCAACGCCGACCTGACATCCGTGCCTGCCGTGGCCGCCATCGACACCCCGCCCGCCCCGCCGCCGCGCCTGCTGTCGCCCCGCGCCCTCTACCAGGACGTGGCCGAGCGCCTGCGCCAGCAGATCTTCGCGCGCCAGCTCGAACCCGGCAGCTGGATCGACGAGCTCAAGCTCTGCGCCGAGTACGGCATCAGCCGCACGCCGATGCGCGAGGCGCTGAAGGTGCTGGCCGTCGAAGGCCTGGTGACGATGAAGGTGCGCCGCGGCGCCTACGTCACCGAGATGTCGCGCGACGACGTGGCCCAGGTCTACCACCTGCTGGGCCTGCTGGAAAGCGACGCCGCCGGCGAAGTGGCCGCGCAGGCCAGCGAGGCCCAGCGCGCCACGCTGCGCGCGCTGCACGAGCGGTTGGAAAAGCAGGTGCGCCAGCGCGACGCCTTCTTCGCCACCAACGAGCAGTTCCACCTGGCGCTGCTGCAGGCCGCCGGCAACCGCTGGCGCACGCAGATCGTGACCGACCTGCGCAAGGTGATGAAGCTCAACCGCCACCACTCGCTGTTCAAGCAGGGGCGGCTGGCCGATTCGCTGGCCGAGCACCGCGCGCTGATGCAAGCCATCGAAGCCCGCGACGCGGCGCGCGCCACCGCGTTGATGAAGGCGCATTTCGCCAGCGGCCTGGAAGCGGCGGCCTGAGCTTCAGCTTCGGGTCAGCCGCTTTCGCTACCGTCATCGTTCCGAAGTGAAGGACCCAAAAGGACCCGCCCGATGAAGATCCACGAATACCAGGCCAAGGAACTGCTGCGCGCGCACGGCGTGCCGGTGCCGCGGGGCTACGCCGCCTTCAGCGTGCGCGAGGCCGAGGAAGCCGCCGCCAAGCTCG
>Ga0209794_1001251_pt1 | contig 21526 bp, 21 predicted proteins | sample EBPBio232013_DNA_FD_185869 | JGI IMG/M metagenome (GOLD analysis project Ga0209794, IMG submission 185869) | Wastewater treatment Type I Accumulibacter community from EBPR Bioreactor in Madison, WI, USA - Reactor 1_5/23/2013_ DNA (SPAdes)... | ecosystem: Engineered > Bioreactor > EBPR >... | reverse complement strand
GCTTGCCGCGGCAAATTGGCGTCGGGGATCAGCGCCCGGGTGAATCCGAGTTTGGCCGCCTCTTTCAGGCGCTCTTGGCCGCGTGGCGCCGGGCGAATCTCTCCGGCCAGACCAACTTCACCAAATACAATAAGTTTTTGCGGTAATGCTTTGTTTCGCAACGATGAAACGATCGCCAACAGCACTGCCAGATCAGCCGCCGGTTCGGTGATGCGCACCCCGCCAACCGCGTTGACAAATACATCCTGATCAAAGCAGACGATTCCGGCGTGGCGATGCAACACCGCCAGCAGCATGGCCAGCCGCTGGGCATCCAGTCCGACGGTCAGCCGGCGGGGGTTGCCGTGCGCCGGATCGACCAGCGCCTGAATTTCGACCAGCAGCGGGCGGGTGCCTTCCTGGGTGACCATCACGCAAGAACCCGGCACTTCCTGCCCGTGCTGGGACAGGAACAGCGCCGAGGGATTGTTGACCCCCTTCAGGCCGCGATCGGTCATGGCAAAAACGCCTAGCTCGTTGACGGCGCCGAAGCGGTTCTTGAATGCGCGTACCAGCCGGAAACTTGAATGGGTGTCTCCTTCGAAGTACAACACGGTATCGACGATGTGCTCCAGCACCCGAGGGCCCGCCAGTGCCCCTTCCTTGGTGACATGGCCAACCAGGATGATGGTGATGCCGCTCTGCTTGGCCAGCCGCGTCAGCTGTGCCGCGCATTCGCGCACCTGCGCCACCGATCCCGGCGCACTGGATAGTTGATCGGACCACAGGGTCTGGATCGAATCGATCACCGCGACCTGCGGCTTCTCGGCTTGCAGCGCCGAGAGAATTTTCTCCAGATTGATTTCGGCGAGTAATTGCAGTTTTTGCGAATCGAGCGCCAGCCGACGCGCCCGCAAAGCCACCTGTTCGCCGGATTCCTCGCCGCTGACGTAAAGCGCCTTGTGCCGCTGCGAGATCAACGACAGTGCCTGCAACAACAGCGTGCTCTTGCCAATGCCGGGATCGCCGCCGATCAGCACGACACCGCCGGCCACCAGGCCACCTCCCAACGCACGGTCGAATTCGCCAATCCCGGTCGGCAACCGCTCCGCCTCGCGCGCCTCGATTTCAGAGAGGGTTTGCAGCCTGGCAGCCGGCGCCAGCGATTCGAACCGATGTCCACCCGGCTTTTCGGCCGCGGTTTCCACCAGGGTATTCCATTCGCCGCAACCGGGACACTGACCCTGCCATTTCGGGTTGCTGGCACCGCATTCGGTGCAGGTATAAACAGTTTTGCTCTTGGCCATGTCAGGCTCCGAAAAATGCCTGGTAGAGGGTTTGTGCGCCGGGGTGCAGGGCGCTGGCGATTGCGCCGAGCATCGCTGCTACCAATCCCAGCCCGAGCCAGTATTTCCAGCTTGCCCGCAACGCGCCATCGATCCAGTTGCCGGCTCCACCGGCGGTTGCCCGGGCGACTGCCGCCGCCAGCAACGCCTCGGCACCGGCTTCAAGCATGGCCGCCGAGGCCGCACCAACAAATCCGCCAAAAAACCACCAGCACGCCGCTGCCACCAGCAGCACCGCGGCAATGCCGAGCGCGACCGGCAGGCAACCTTCCCCGGCCACCCCGGAAGCCAGATCGCCAATATCCACCACGCCTTCGGCCACCTCGCCGGCTCGCTCAACCAGTTCGCTATCCTTATTTTTGGCCGGTTCAGCCGTCTCACGGAAAGCGGGATCAGCCTTCACCTGCAGACGATCAATTCCGATCAGCCACAACCAGCCGCGAACCAGAACGAGGAAGGCGCCGTAGGCCACCAGCACGGTCAGCGGCAGGCGTATCGCCATTTGGCTCAACCCGCCGATCAACATCAGGTGATTGACCGACCATCCGACCAGGAAACTGAGCGCCAGCACCAGCGAGGTTTGCAGGCGCAACCAGCCCGTGCCGACGACCCGGTGCTCAAGATATCGGCGAAACGCGGCAAGGCTCACGCGCCGACCTGAACCGGAACCCGCTGCGCCAGGGCGCAGAACAACTCGTAGGCAATGGTACCGGCGGATGCGGCCACCTCGTCGGCGTCAACCACCCCACCTGCGCCCTGCCCCCAAAGCGTCACCGGCGCATCCAGGGTAGCTTCCGGAATATCGGTGATATCGCAGGCCAACATGTCCATCGACACGCGTCCGACAGTCCTTGTGCGCTTTCCGCAAACCGCAATCGGCGTTCCGCTGGGTGCATGGCGCGGATAGCCGTCGGCATAGCCACAGGCCACAATGCCTACCCGCATAGCCCGGTCGGCAACGAAGCTACCGCCGTACCCGACGCGATCGCCCGGTGCCAGTTGCTGGATGCCGATCAGGCGGCTCTCCAGATGCATCGCCGGACGCAGGTCGAATTCAGCCGCCGGCTGGTCGGCAAACGGGCTCGCTCCGTAGAGCATGATCCCCGGCCGGACCCAGTCGCCCTGCGCACCGGGGTGGCGCAGGATCGCCGCCGAATTGCCGAGACTGACCGGTCCATCCCAGCCGGCAAGCATGCGGCGGAAATTCTGCAGTTGCCAATCCACTCCGCGTGGGCCATCGGCATCGGCAAAGTGCGTCATGTAGGTTAATTCGGCACGGGGCAGTTCCGCTAGCTGACGGCGCAGCGTGGCCAGCTGCGGCTCGGTGAAGCCCAGGCGGTTCATGCCGGTATTCAGCTTGAGATAGAGCGGCAGCGGCTGATCGCCACCGTTGCCATCGAGGAACATCTGCACTTGTTCCGGACAATGCACCACGCTGGTCAGGCGATGTTGCTGTACCAGGCCGACATCGCGGGAATGAAATACGCCTTCGAGCAACAAAATCGGCTGGGTGATGCCGCTCTCGCGCATGGCCACCGCGGCTTCAATTTCGAGCACCGCAAAGCCATCGGCCTGGTGCCGCAACGCTTCCACCACACGCCACAGGCCATGGCCGTAGGCATTCGCCTTGATGACCGCCCAAAGCCGGGAATGCGGGGCGTGTCGGCGTGCAATAGCATAGTTATGGGCAATCGCTGCGGTCTCGATCCGCGCGCGAATCGGGCGGGAAACCATCACATCGACCTTTCCCGCAATCGCTGCTTGGCGAATTCGGTAAAGGTGCTGACCAGCCTCGAGCGGAAGCGATCCTTGGGGAGAATGACCGAGAGCCGGCGGCTGAGCCTGGGTTTCAAGGGAATGGCCACCAGCCGACCGTTTTCGGCTTCGTGTTCGACGGCCAGGCGCGAGACGATGCCGTAACCCAACCCGGTGGCCACAACGCTTTTCAGTGCCTCCAAATTGCCGAGTTCCATCTGGTTTTTGAGATTCTCCGCACGCCAGCGGCGCGAAAATAGCTTTCGGCCACCTCGCGTGTTCCGGAGCCCGGTTCACGGGCGATGTATTCATAATCGCGCAGCTGTTTGGGAGTGACCGAGGCGGCGTTGGCCAACGGATAGTCGTGCGCGCAGATCACGACCAGTTCGTCTTCGCCACAATATTCGGCGTCGATATTCTGCTCCTTGGCATCGCTTTCGATCAGACCGACATCGAGGGTATGCGCGCTGACCCGGCTTTCGATGGTTTCCGAATTGGCGACCATCAGGCGAGGGCGTGCCTGCGGGTAAAGCGCGTTGAAATCGCCAAGAATGCCCGGCATCAACGCTTCGGCAATGGTGGTACTCGCACCGATCAGCAACAGCCCGCGCATTTCGCCGGTCATTTCGCCGAGACGCATCTCCATTTCGTCCGATAGGGAGATGATTTTCTCGGCGTAATCCATCACCAGTTGCCCGGCCGGCGTGAGCGAGATGCGACCGTGGCCGCGCTCGAACAACCTGACCTGATAACGGTCTTCAAGTTGGCGGATCTGGAAGGTTACCGCAGGTTGGGACATGAACAGGGATTCTGCGGCCCGGGTAAAGCTCCCCTGCTTCGCCACCGCATGAAAAATACGCAAGCGTCGGTCAGCCATAAGAATCCTCTATCAATTCATTCGCCAACGGTATTCAACCACAAAAGACGACGTCCGGGGTGGCAAGCTTTCATGCTTGTCAGCAATCCATGGTATAAACCGGCCCCAGCATCCGATTTTCGGGGATAGGTTTCGTGCCGTTCGGCTTCTACATCATCATGGCCGCGCAGTTTTTTTCCGCGCTGGCCGACAACGCCCTGCTGATCGTCGCGATCGCGGCGCTGCGCGAAATGCAGGCGCCGGCAGAGTACGAACCGCTGCTGAAAACCTTCTTTACCGTTTCCTACGTCTTGCTGGCCGCCTTTGTCGGTGCATTTGCCGATTCGATGCCCAAAGGCCGGGTGATGTTCATCAGCAACAGCATCAAGATCATCGGTTGCGGCATGATGTTTTTTCATGTGCATCCGCTTGTGGCCTATGCGGTCGTCGGCCTCGGCGCCGCGGCCTATTCTCCCGCCAAATACGGCATCCTCACCGAATATCTGCCCCCTCGCTTGCTGGTTATTGCAAATGGCTGGATCGAGGGACTGACTGTCGGCGCGATCATTTTGGGCGTGGTGGTCGGCGGAACGCTGATCAAGCCGGAAATCGCCTCGAGCTTCCTGTCGCTGGATTTCCCGCTGATCGACACCGGCGTGGATACCATCGGCGAAATGGCCATTGCGATCATTGGTGCCCTTTATCTGCTCGCCGCCCTGATCAACCTGTATGTGCCGAATACCGGCGTCGACCACAAGCCGCTGAAGAAGAACCCCTGGTATTTGATCCACGAATTCAACCACTGCCTGATGCTGCTCTGGCGCGATCGTCTGGGCCAGATTTCGCTGGCCGTCACCACTCTCTTTTGGGGAGCCGGCGCAACCCTGCAGTTCATCGTGATCAAATGGGCGGAGACGGCGCTGCATCTCGATCTTTCCAAATCATCCCTGCTCCAGGGGGTGGTCGCCATCGGCGTGGCCGCCGGCGCCATCGTCGCGGCCAGAATGATCACCCTGCGCAAGGCGGTCAGGGTCATTCCGCTCGGCATCGCCATGGGCATCATCGTGCTGGTGATGAACTTCGTGCACGACATGTGGCTGGCCATTCCGCTGCTGATCATCATCGGCGGCCTTTCCGGATTTTTCGTGGTACCGATGAATGCCCTGCTCCAGCACCGCGGCCATATCCTGATGGGCGCCGGGCATTCGATCGCAGTGCAGAATTTCAACGAAAACCTGTCGATCCTGGCAATGACCGGGATCTACTACGCAATGATCCGCGCCGATCTGTCGATTTACGCCGTGCTCACCCTGTTCGGTCTGTTTGTCAGCGGTGCCATGTACCTGGTGAGATTAAAACACCTCGCCAACCAGCGCGATCGTGACGACGTGGCTCATCTCGACGATACGCGCAACCATTAATCAATGGGCAACTGCGGTTCGCAGACGGCTCCCATCAATCGCCGGGCAAATAACAAATCTTCCCAGGCCTTCGCTTTTTCCGGCAGGTTGCGCAAAAGATAGGCAGGGTGATAGGTCACCACCACTGGAATATCCTGATAGCTGAAGCGCTTGCCGCGCAGGCTGGCCAGCGACTGATCGATTCCCAGAACACTATGCACCGCCGCCTTGCCGAGCAGGACAATCAGGCGAGGCCGAATCAGCGCGATCTGCCGTTCGAGGAACGGGCGACAGGCCGCCATTTCGCCGGGTTCAGGGGTACGGTTGCCAGGCGGGCGGCATTTGACCGCATTGGCGATGTACACCTTGTTTCCCCGACGAAGATCCAGCGCCGCCAGCATGTTGTCCAGCAATTTGCCCGCCTGTCCGACGAAAGGCTCGCCGCGGGCGTCTTCTTCGGCGCCCGGGCCTTCGCCGATAATCAACCAGTCGGCCTGCCGGTCGCCCACCCCGGGAACCGCCTGCTGACGATGCTCTCCGAGAGCGCAGGCACGGCAGTTGGCAATACGCTGTTCCAACCCCTCCCAATCCATCTCGGCAATCCCGCCCGCATCGCTCTGAACGGCGATTACGCTCTGCGGTTGCGGTACCGTCGTCGCCGGCGGCATCGACTCCACCCGCTCGGGTTCATTGAGCGATGTCTGGCGTTGTCGCCACAGTGGCTTGATCCCCATTTCGGCCAGGTACTGTTCTCTTGTCGGCATCATCTCAGGTCTTTACGGAAAACCAGCGCGTCTTCACGACCGGAAGCCGCTGGGTAGTAATCTCGGCGCATGCCGATCTGCTGGAAGCCGAAGTGGCGATAGAGTCCGGCTGCACGCTCGTTGGACACCCTAACCTCCAGGAACATCGACTGGGCGTTGTTCAGACGGGCGATTTCCATGGCCTTCTGCAGCATCCGGGCGCCAAATCCCTTGCCCTGGCGCGCCGGACAAATGGCAATGTTCAGTAAATGGGCTTCGTCAAGCACCGGCATGACCACCGAGAACCCGGCGAGATCACCGCCGATCCGGCAGACCCAGCAACTGTGGCCGGCACGCATGGAATCGGAAAAAAGCCCGCGCGTCCAGGGAAAGCTCTGGACACGCGCCTCCAGCGCCGCCACTGCGTCCAGATCGCGTTCGTTCATTGGAAAAAATTCGACCGGGGCCTCAAGGCTCACGCCTTACCTCCGGTGGCGAGGCGTTCGGCAATGGTTTGGGCAACCTTGTCGCGCACATATAGCGGCGCGGCGAGCGCTGGATCCAGGCCTCTTCCCGCCTGCAGTTCAACAACCGCCAGCGCGGCAATCGCCGCTGCCGTCGGCATGCGTTGTGGATCAAGCGAGAGACCGGCCGCACCGGCACGCTCGGCCAGCGCGGGATAAACTGCCAGCGCGTTGCCGGCGACCCGACAGGGTGGCGGTGGAAACTCAATGTCTGCGGGAGGCTGCACGCGCAAGGTTCCGCGCTGCTCCATGCGCGCGCCGGAGCGCTCGAACAGCCCGACGTAGGCTTCGCCCATACGCGCATCCATCACCGCAAAACAACGATCCGCGCCGCTCGCATGTGCGACTGCCGCCAGCGAACCCACCGGCACTACCGGGCACCCGATCCCGGTCGCCAACCCCTGGGCCAGCCCGCAGGCGACCCGCAGCCCGGTGAAAGCACCCGGGCCGGCGCCAAAGGCCACGCCATCGAGACAAAACGACTCCCCTCCGGCCTCGGCAAGCAATTCCTGGATCAAGGGAAGCAGCGTTTCCGAATGGGGGCGGCCGGCCGGGCAGAATCTCTCCAGCAACGCGCCATCCACCCACAAGGCCGCCGAACCGAGATCCGTAGAAGTTTCTATGGCTAACAATCGCATCGCCCGGATTTTACCGGAGCATCGCCAAAAGCAGTGCCAGACCTGCCACGAAAATGCTAGATTGATAGCTCAACAGAAATGCATAAGCGAATACCGTTGGCAAACAGCAATCACCATCGAGAACGCGTCGAATTTAGCGCCGATTTTGAATTGACCGAACGCCTGTCGCGTACCGGAAGCTGGCGCTATGACATGGAGAACGATCGACTGTCGGGATCGGCCGAAGCCTGCCGTCTGCTCGGGGTCAGCGAGGGAAGCCGCCTGTCGCGCGATGAGTTGTTCGCGCGCATTCATCCGCAAGACCGCATTACCGTGAATCTGGCCTGGCGGGAAATCGCTGCCAGCGGCACCTTCGAGTGCGAATTCCGCATTCTCAGCGGAACCGTGAGCAAGTGGCTGCGCGTTCGGGCAGTGCCCGACCGGCATTCCACCGCGTTCGGCATCATTCAGGACATCACCGCGCGCAAGGTGGTTGACCAGGCGCTACGCGAATCCGAGGAGCGTTTCGCCCGCGCGTTCCTCTCCAATCCGGCAGCCTTGGGCATTGCCCGTTTTTCGGATGGGCAGATCATCGACGCCAACGGCGCCTGCCTCGATCTGTTCGGTTACTCCCGACGGCAATTGATCGGTCAGACCATCCAGGCGCTGCGCTTGCTGGTCGAAGGGCGGAAGTTGCGCGAGCGCCTGCAGCGACACAAGCAGGTTTCGCGTTGGGAAACGCAGATACGCACCGCTTCCGGCGAGATCAGGGATGTCGAAATTTCGGCGGAACTGATCGAACTCGACGACGAGCCCTGTCTGCTGGTGATGCTGCTCGATATCACCAAGCGTAAACGCACCGAAGTCGCGCTGAACGAGAGCCGCACCATTCTTGAGCAAGCGCAAAGCATCAGCCAGATGGGCAGTTGGACCGCCGATCTGCAGGAGGGAAAGATAACGCTGGATCAGCAGAGCGCCCGCCTGGTCGGATTACGCGCCGGGGTGCGCGACCTGCGCGAATTCCGCCGGCTGATTCACCTGGAAGATCGCGAGGGAGCGCAATCCGCGTGGCTGACGGCAATCGAAAACGCTACGCCCTACGACATCGAACACCGCATCGTGCAAGACGGTCAGATTCGTTGGCTGCACATCCGCGCTGCGTTCGAATACGACCGGGAAGGCCATCCGGTGCGGGCGATCGGAATGATGCAGGACATTACCGAAAGCCTGCGCAACCGGGAAATGCTGGTGCAGTACCAGTCGCACCTTGAGGAAATCGTTGCCGAACGGACCCGGGAACTCGCCGAGGCCAAACAAGCTGCAGAAACGGCCAACCAGGCCAAGAGTTTCTTCCTGGCAAACATGAGCCACGAAATCCGGACGCCGCTTAACGGGGTTCTCGGGCTTGCCCAGATCGGGCAACGCGAAAGTGCCGGCAGAAAATCCGGGGAGTTGTTTGACCGGATTATCGATTCCGGTAACCATCTGTTGAGCATCATCGACGACATTCTCGATTTCTCGAAAATTGAGGCAGGAAAACTCACCATCGAGGAATCGGACGTCGATCTGGGCGAGGTCATCGATCGCGCCGTGGAATTCACTGCAGGCAGAGCCTTTGCCAAGGGGCTGGATTTCTCCATCGACGAAGCCGAGGACTTGCCCGCCGGATACCGTGGCGACCCGTTGCGGCTCTCGCAGATTCTGGTCAACCTGCTCGGCAATGCCATCAAGTTCACCCACCAGGGCCACATCCGCCTGATCGCCGAGCGTGATGGCGAACATCTTGTGCTCCGGGTGGAAGATAGCGGGATCGGCATGCCTCCGGAGCAGGTCCAACGGCTATTTTCGCCGTTCGAGCAGGCCGATGGTTCGACCACCCGCCGCTTCGGGGGAACCGGGCTGGGGCTGGCAATCTGCAAGCACCTGTGTGAATTGAAGGGCGGAGCGATCAGCGTTTCCAGCCAGCTCGGGCAAGGCAGCCGCTTTACCGTCAGACTGCCGATGAAAAACCCGCTTCCCGCGGCTGAGCCGCCGCCGCGGGAAATCATCGTATTTGGCGCAAACGATGACGAATCGTTGCAAATCGCCCGCCTGTTGGCGCTGCGGGGCATTGCCTATCGTTGCGTGGAACCGGATTGCCAGGCGCTACCGGAAGATGCGTTGATCGTGATGGGCTACGAGACGCTGACCGCCTATCAACCGGAAGTGCTCGCGCTGGCCGGACGCAGCATGGCGGTACTGCTGACGCCGGGGGCGGACAGCATCCCGCCCGCCTTGCGCGAGCAGATCATCCGGCTCGAGCGTCCGATCCGGGTTCGTCACCTGATCTCCGCCCTGCAAGAAAGAGATTTCTCCCCCCAGGCAACGGCAGATCGCAAGTTGCAGCGGCTCCGCGGGGTATCGATCCTGGCGGCCGAAGACAACGAGGTGAATCGCCTGGTGCTCGAGGAGATTTTCCGCATCGAGGGCGCCTGCATCGACTGTGTCGAAAACGGCCGCATCGCGGTCGATCGGGTCAAGGCGAATCCGCCAGAAACCTTTGACGTGGTTCTCACCGATGTGCAGATGCCGGAAATGGACGGCTATGAAGCCACACGGCAGATTCACGCACTATTCCCCGAATTGCCGGTCATCGGCCTCACGGCGCACGCCATGGCCGAGGAACGCGCCCGCTGTCTGGCGGCGGGAATGAACGGGCATCTGACCAAACCCTTCGATCAGGATCGTCTGGTCGAACTGATTTTGACACTGCTCCAGCGCCCGGTGGCTGAAGGCAGCGAACACCCGGAACAGGCGCTGCCGCCACAACCAGGAAACGGGCTGATCGATCATGCCGCGCTGCAGCAGCGATACAAATTCCGCAACGCCTTCATTGGCAAACTGATGGATACCTTGCTGACCAGCAATCTGGATTACCCGGAGCGGATACGCCTGGCGATCCGTTCCGCGGATTATCAGGAATTGCACCACTTGGCCCACAGCCTGAAAGGGATGGCGAGCAATATTGCCGCCGAAGCGGTGCGCGAACTCGCGTCGCAAACCGAAAACAGCTTGCAGCAGCAGGAATACACCCTGGGGATCAAACTGGCGGAAGAACTTGCCCGAAAAACCGAAGCGCTGCTGCAAGAAGCAGCGGACTATCTGGCGAGCATGAAATAGACCCCAAGCACGACCCTTACCGGGGCGCGCCGCCGCGCCCTTCGCCACGTCCGCCGGATGGTGGCGCCCAATCTCCGCCTCGCTGCTGCCCGCGTTCCTCGCGCACCTTGCGGCGCTCATCCTGCCATTGCTGCCATTGCTGCCGCTGCTCGTGACGCTGCTCCGGCGGCGCTTGCTGCCAGTGCTCGCGCATTTGCTGGCGCATTTGCTGGCGCTGTTCGGGCGTCATTGCGGCCAGATGTTCGCGCATTTCGCGCTTCTTCTCGGCCTGTTGTTCCGGCGAGAGGGTTTGCCATTCCTGGTGCAACGATTTGCGTTCCTCGGCCGACATCACCGGCAGACGGGCAAGCAACTCGGAGGCCGGTTGATGGATGTTTCCGGCCATTGCCGCCCCGCCGATCGCCCACGCACTGGCGGTGACGGCCAGCAGACGGATCAATGTATGTTTGACGGACATGGGCTTCTCCCGGATTTCGATATCTGCATTTTCCCCTTTCGATGTAAGCCGTTCGCCGGCCGGATGTAACAATTTGTTTCATCTGGTGCCGCGGCAAAAGATTGTTACCATTATGGCATCCGGCCACGTCGCCGATTCGTATGCTCTCGGACATGAACGAACGACAACATCGTCTTCTCGTCGTCGATGACGACAGCCGCCTGCGCGACCTGCTGACCCGCTATCTTGGCGAACAGGGCTTCGAAGTCAAGGCCGTCAGCGACAGCGCCCAGATGGATCGGGCGCGAACGCGCGAACACTTCGATATGATCATTCTCGATCTGATGCTGCCCGGCGAAGATGGTCTGACCATCTGCCGCCGCCTGCGCGGTACCAGCGACACCACACCGATCATCATGCTGACGGCAAAGGGCGATGAAATCGATCGCATCGTCGGGCTTGAAATGGGGGCCGACGACTATCTGCCCAAGCCTTTCAATCCGCGCGAACTGCTTGCCCGCATTCAGGCGGTACTGCGTCGTCAGGGGGCAGCCCCACCGGGAGCGCCGGGCGAGGCGGAAGAACGGATCCGTTTCGGGCAGATCGAAGTCGATCTCTCCGCCAGATCGCTGAAACGCGACGGTGTCTCGCAAATGCTGACCACCGGCGAATTCGCGGTGTTGCACGTTCTCTTGCAGCATCCACGTCAGCCGCTCTCCCGCGACAAATTGATGACTCTGGCGCGTGGCCGTGAACAAGGCCCCTTCGACCGGGCGATCGATGTGCAGATTTCCCGCCTGCGCAAGCTGGTCGAGATTGATCCGGCCAAACCCCGCTATATCCAGACGGTCTGGGGATTCGGGTATGTCTTCGTTCCGGACGGCAGCCCACAGCAATGAAACACTGGCCGCGCACCCTGCTGGCGCGCACCTTTCTCCTGACGGCCACGCTGCTGCTGCTGACCACAAGCTCTCTGCTCGTGTTGTTCAAGCTGTCACTGGCTGAACCAAGAGCCCGCGAAACCGCGCAACTCGCCAGCAGTTCGGTCAATCTGGTGCGCGCTGCCCTGCTGGCCTCTGCCGCCGAAAAACGGCCCGATCTTTTTGCCGAGCTGGGTTCCCGCGAAGGAATGCGCCTCCTGCCGGCCGAATCCGCCGATCAACTGGAACCCTTGCCAGACGATCGCTATTTCCGCTTTGTGCGCCGGGAAATCGATCTTCGCCTTGGCGCGCAAACCCGGCTTGGCATGGCGGTTAACGGCGTTCCCGGATTCTGGGTCAGTTTCCGGCTCGACGACGATGACGACGAGGATTACTGGGTGATCCTGCCGAGTGAGCACGCCGAATTTGTCCAGCCTTGGCACTGGCTGGCCTGGGGCGCGCTGATTTCCTTGCTTTCGCTGGTTCTCGCCTGGTTTAGCGCTTCCGGGTTGAGCCGTCCGCTGGCAAAACTGGCGCAAGCGGCGGGGATGATCGGACGCCGGCAAATGCCCTCGCCCCTGCCGGAAACCGGCGCTGCCGAAGTGGAACAACTGGCGCGGGCGTTCAACCGCATGGCCAGCGATCTGGCACATTACGAGCAGGAACGGGCCGAGGTGCTGGCGGGCATTTCGCACGATTTGCGCACGCCCTTGACCCGTTTAAGGCTTGAAGCGGAAATGAGCATTGCCGATACCCAGGCGCGCGCCGGGGTGGTCGCCGACATCGAGCAGATGGAAAGCATCATCGCCCAGTTTCTCGATTACGCCCGCGGCGAGAGCAGTGAACCAGCCGAACTCGTTGAACCGGAATCGTGGCTACGGGAAATTGCCGCCCGGCTTGGCCGGCCGGATCGACGACTGGAATGCGCCATCGCACCACTTCCGGCATGCAGGGTTCATCCCAAGGCCTTATTCCGCGCGCTCAGTAACCTGATCGAAAACGCATTCAAGTACGGCAGTCCGGAAGTTGATCTGAACGCCTACACCGTTGGCGACCGCCTGTGCATCGAGGTACTCGATCGCGGCCCCGGAATCCCCGAAGCAGAGCGCGAACGGGCCAAGCAGCCGTTCATCCGGCTCGATTCCGCTCGCGGCAACGCCAACGGCACCGGATTGGGGCTGGCCATTGTCGATCGGGTCGCCCGATTGCACGGCGGCCAACTTGTTCTCGAAGATCGCGAAGGCGGCGGATTACTGGCCCGCCTCTCGCTGCCAATCAACCGATAAGCGTCTGGCAGGCTTCTTCGTAATCCTTGCGAATCTGCGGCAACGTCTTGCTGTAGGCCAGCCAGTCACCTCCCAGGCGGCCCCACGCGGTCTTGTCGAGCGGCATGACCTGCTCCTCGGCGGATTTCTCCAGGCCCAGGGCATGGGCGGTCAGGTCGGCCACATGAATCAGGCTGGCGAGCGAATCCGCCGAGGCATTTGCCGGCGCGTGGTGGTCAACAACCGCCTGGCGCAACACCTCCGGGAAATGCCAGACCGTAGCCAGCAATCCGCCGACATCCGCATGGTCGACACCGAGAATGTCGCGTTCGGCCACCACCAGGAAGCAATCGTGCCGACGCTGGTAGGCCAGCACCTCGCTGTACTCCAGGGTGAAATTTGCCGCCAGCGCCAGGCGGCCGATATCGTGCAGCAGGCCGGCGGTGAATGCCAGATCGCGATTGCACCCGGCCATCTCCGCGAGATTCCAGGCCGCAACGCCGACACCGGCGCAATGCCGCTGGTAGGCCTGACTGTCAAAACCACGGCAGTGTTCGGTATTGAACAAGCCATTCATGCCCACCGCCAGAACCATGCTGCGCAGGGCACGAAACCCCAGCAGGACCACGGCTTCCTGGATGGTGGCAACCCGGCTCTGCAAGCCGTAAAACGACGAATTGGCCACCCGCAGCACCCGCGCGGTCAGCGCCTGATCGCGTGCAATCAGACGGGCGATATGATCGACATCGACATCATCCTGGCCAAAACTCGACAGCAATTCCGACACCGCCTGGGGAAGCGAGGGAAGCTGCTGAAGGCGGTTGGCGATCTGGTCCTTGGTCAGCACAGTCATGGGCGATGCTCCATGCGGTAGGCGAGCACGGTCTGATAGAGCATGCGGGTCTCCTCGCCATGACCGGCATGCCGGAACAACTGGTCGAGATCCTTGCAAACCCGCTGGCGGTAAGCTTCGGTTTCAGAGGGATCTTCGATCACCTCCAGAACGACCATGACGCTCCCGATATCCCGCCGTTCCAGACTTCCGATCGTCGATTCGGTCAATACGGCACCGGCGGGGATCAACAAACGGCCGGATTCGTCGAAGACATCCTCGGCCAGCGTCATTCCGGCCGCCAGCGCATCCAGCGGCAGTTGTTCGATGCGTTTCATGTTCCCTCTCTTTGCAGAAACAGCAGGTAACCGTAGGTCACCCGATCCACCTGAACCACGCGCCACCAGGCATGATAGGCCCTGCCCCCGTAGGTCACCACGCCGGTTTCATCCTTGGCCGGCGCGTCCGGCATGATTTCGTTGAACGGGGTTCCGATGATCGGCAGCCTTTCGGCAAATTCGGTCAGCGCCGCTTCGCTGACCAGCGCCAGAATACCTTCGTCGTCGACCCCGAAAACCGGCCAGGGCAACAAATGCATCACTTCCTGCAGGATGACGTAGCCTTTGCGTTCATGCAGTTTCAGGCTGCGATAGTCCTGCTCCAGCCGACGGCGTTCCTCTTCCACCCGAACCAGTTCACGGGCGGCGGTTTCCGCCTCTTCGGTAACGCGTTCGTAATCTTCGCTCATCCGCCGGCGCAGCAAGGCTTCCTCGACGATCTGCCGCAAGGTTTCCGGTTGCAGCGGCAGACGGAACAAGCGATGCGCCGTGCCATCGTTGGCTGCCGCGCCGACGGTGCGCCAGTGCCGGCTATCCGCCAGCACGAAGCGCTCGCATTGAGGCTGCATTTCCTTGGCGGCGCGCAGCAGCGCCAGCGAGTCGAAGTGCCGATGCGGCGGGCCGCAAACCACCACATCGGCAAGATTGCCGGCAAACCAGCGGCATGCCGAATCGAAATCGGCGGCAATGCATACCCGATGGCCGTCGCGTTCGAGTTGCCGAACAACCTCGTCGAAACCCTGTACGCCGACGAACAAGGCCATGGGCTTGCGAGTACCCGACCGCAGCAGATTGGGCGGCAGCCGCTTGCCCTCGGCGAGCAGCGCTTCCATTTGCGGCACCGGCAGCGGCCGGGAAAAGAAATAGCCCTGAATCATGTCGCATTGGTGCGAAATCAACAGCGCCAGCTGGCCTTCGGTCTCAACGCCTTCGGCGATCACCTTGAGTTTGAGATGGTGCGCCATGGTAATCACCGCACGGGTGATCGACGCATCGTCGGAGTCGGCGGTGATGTCCTGCACAAAGGAACGGTCGACCTTGACCGAATCCAGCGGAAAACGCTTCAGATAAGCCAGGCTCGAATAACCGGTGCCAAAATCGTCCAGCGAGATGGTGACCCCCAGCTTCTTGAGCGCATCAAGCGTACGAATCGCCACCGCCGCGTTCTGCATCAGCATGCTCTCGGTGATTTCCAGATCGAGACAGGCTGCCGGCAAACCGCTGGAAGCCAGGGCGATCGAGATATCGTCGCAAATGCTGTCCGAGAGCAACTGCCGCGCCGAGAGATTGACCGAAATGCTTGGCAGATCGTATCCCGCCCGCCTCCAGAGCATGGCTTGCGCGCAAGCCGTCTGCAATACCCAGCGCCCGACCGGAATGATCAGGTTGGTCTCTTCCAGCAGCGGAATGAACTGATCCGGCGCAACCAGCCCTCGCCGCGGATGCTGCCAGCGCAACAAGGCTTCCGCGCCGGTGATCCGGCCATTGGCACAACTGACCTTGGGTTGATAGGCCAGAACGAATTCGTTACGTACCGCGGCATTGCGCAGATCGACCTCAAGAAACAGGCGATCGCGCATTTCGAGTTGCAGCGAGGGCGCGTAAAACTGGATATTGTTGCGTCCGAGTTCCTTGGCGCGCCGCATTGCCGATTCGGCATTGCGCACCAGTTCATGACGTTCGGCGCCATCCTGCGGATAGAAAGCGATCCCCAGGCTGGCAGTGGTGAATATCTCCTGACCTTCGACCATCACCGGCAACGCCAGCATTTCGATCATCCGCCGGGCAACCACGCTGGCCTGCTCGATTTCCGCCGTATCGGCCAGAATGGCCCCGAAGAGATCTCCTCCCAGACGCCCGACGGTGTCGCCTTCGCGCAGCGATCCGGAAAGCCGCCCCGCGACCTGGCGCAGCAATTCGTCGCCACACAAATGGCCAAAGGTTTCGTTGATTGTCCGGAAGCGGTCGATATCAACGATCAGTACTGCCAGACGCATGCCGTTGCGTCGCGCCATGCCGATCAGATTCTGCAGGCGGTCATAGAAAGCGATCTGGTTGGGCAGTGCCGTCAGCGCATCGAAGTGGGCCAGACGGGCGACCTGATTCTGGTCGGCAATGAAGGTGGTGATATCGCTGGCGACGCCGCCAATACTGACGATTCGTCCGTTTTCGTCGCGAATCGGGAAATTGCGAGCATGCAGCCAGCGGATGCTGCCATCCGGCCGATTGACCCGGAATTTCTCGTCCAACCCGCCGCGGCTGCGCAAAATCATCGATTGCTCGACCCGCTCGCGATCTTCGGGATGAACATGTTTCAACCAGTCCGAGGAATCGGCGTACAGCGCTTCGACGTAGCGACCCCAGATCTGTTCATACGCTTTGCTGACGTAGGTCACCTGTTGGCTACTGACCTCGGCCAGCCAGAAGCACTCCGGAACATTACCCGCCAGTTGCAGGAAGCGCGCTTCGCTTTCGCCCAGCGCATGTGCTGCTGCACGTACCGCCTGCACCGCCTTTTCACCGTCCCGCCGCAGCCGGCTGTTGGAGTATTCCCGCTCGACAATCGGCAACAGGCGGGACATGTTGCTCTTGAATACGAAATCCTGCGCCGATTCAAGCAATTCTGCCGGCGGAGAACTACTGCCGCGATTGACCACCAGAATGATCGGCAGATTCTCGTCGGTCACGCGGATGGTGTCGATGGTTTCGCCAGCCGGAAGTTCGGCCAGTTCGCAATTGAGCAGTACCACGTCCCAACGCTGATCGAACAAGGCGGTCGCCAGCGCATCGACTGAAAAGACATGCAGGCTCTCGATCGCATGGCTGCCCCCGCGCAACGCATTGACCAGGCGCTCGCACTCCCGCTCATCGGATTCGACGATCAGGACACGCAGCAGCTTCGCCTCGGATGCTTCACCCACCATTTTCACTTTCCCTCAATGCAGCAATGGCCAGCCCGCGATTTCACGGTAGCCTGGTCCTTGCGGCTTCAATTCCGAGCCAACCAGCACGAATCGCTCACAACCCCATTCTACCGGCATCATTGCCGGTAATTCGACGTGATCGGACGGCACTTTGCGCAACAGTGTCAGATGCGGCACGAAGCGTCGCTTCTCCAGCGCATATCCCCCCTCCCTGAGCACGTCGGCAAGTCGGGTCGCCAACGCTTCCAGCGCCGGATCCATCCGCTTGCATCCTGCCCAAACGATGCGATTGTGCGGCCAGAATCCCAGACAGTCGAGCCGCAGGCGAAAAGGCTGCGTCTCCACCCGTTCGACCAGCGTATGCAAGGTTGCCAGCCGCTCACCGGCAACTTCACCGAGAAACGCCAGCGTCAGGTGCAGTGTCGATTCGGCCATTGGCCGCCCGCCAAGCCGTTGTGCGCACTGCTCCGCCTGCTGACGCAAATGTCTGGCCGATTCGCGATCCGGCCACAAAGCAAAAAACAGCCTCGCCCCGGTAGGCAACTCCGGTCCGCTCGGGCGGGCATCCGGCCTCATGCGCGCTCGATCAAGACCACGGCCTGGGCTTCGATGGCTTCGTTCCGGCCAAGATAGCCCAGTTTTTCATTGGTCTTGCCTTTGACATTGACGCAAGCGGGGTCGATTCCGAGGATCGACGCGATTCTGGCCGTCATCTGCCCCACGAATGGCGCGATTTTCGGACGTTGCGCTATGATCGTAGCATCGACATTGACCGCTTTCCAGCCTTGTTCTGCCAGCAAGCAGCGAACCTCGCCCAGCAACTTGGCGCTATCGGCGTTGGCGAATTTGGGGTCGTGATCCGGGTAATGCCGACCGATGTCGCCAAGCCCGGCCGCGCCAAGCAAGGCGTCGGTGATGGCGTGCAGCAGCGCATCGGCATCCGAATGGCCCAGCAAGCCACGCTCGAACGGAATCTCGACTCCGCCAAGAATCAGGCGCCGCCCGTCGACCAGTTGATGTACGTCGTATCCTTGTCCCACCCGAATCATTGCCCCTGCCCTCGCAAAATACGTTCCGCCATGTCGAGATCCGCCGGATAGGTCACCTTGAGATTTCTGCTGTCACCGACCACCAGCCGCGGCGCCATTCCCAGCGCCTCGACCGCGCCGGCCTCGTCGGTCACCTGCCGGCTGGCCGCAAGGGCGCGCCGAAGGATGCCGTAACGGAACATCTGGGGCGTTTGCGCCTGCCACAGGTTGTCGCGCGGCACGGTCCGCCCGATTCTGTCATCCGCGTTCCCGAATTTCAGCGTATCCGCCACCGGGACCGCCAGGATGCCACCCACCGGGTCGGTCTGTAAGGCGTCGATCAACTGCCGGAGCATTTCTGCAGAAAGACAGGGGCGGGCCGCATCGTGTACCAGGATCCAATCCTCGTCTTGCGCTGAAGCCGCCAAGACATCGAGCCCGGCGCCGACGCTTTCAGCCCGGGTTGCGCCGCCGCTGAAGGTAGTCTGCAGCTTTCCGCCCAATGCGGTCCAATCGTGCTGTGGCCAGAAACGATCCTCCGGCGAGAGCACCACGCAGACCGTTTCAATTTCCGCGCATCCGCACAACACGGACAATGCATGAAAAATCAATGGCCTACCCGCGAGCGGCAGATATTGTTTTGGCAGTTCTGCCCCGAAGCGGGCGCCGCTGCCGGCAGCCGGAACAAGCGCAAACTTTCTATTCATGGCTCGATTCTACCGAAAACACCAGCCAACGGGCTTTTCCGGCAATCGTGATCTATCATGAATGGGCATTCACCTGAAAGGGAGGCCACGCGATGCCCAACAGCATCCGACCGCCGGCGGTTGCAGGCTTGTTTTATCCGGGCGAAGGACCGCAATTGATCGAAGGGGTTCTGGCCATGCTCGAATCGGCCCCTTCCTGCCCGGCGAAAATGCCCAAGGCCCTGATTGCGCCACACGCCGGTTATGTTTATTCCGGCAGCACGGCCGCCACCGCCTACGCCCGTCTGATTCCCTGGGGTGATCGCATCGAGCGGGTGGTGCTCCTCGGGCCGAGCCATCGCGTTCCACTACGTGGTCTGGCACTTCCCGCCGCCGAATCCTTTGCGACCCCGCTGGGCTGGGTCAATCTCGATCAGTCCGCAATAGCGCCCCTCCTCGCGCACTCCTGTGTGCAGGTCAGCGAAGCCGCCCACGCGCACGAACACTCCCTGGAGGTGCATCTGCCTTTCCTGCAGGCGGTGATCGACCATTTCACCATTGTTCCGCTGGTGGTCGGGCTGGCCACGCCGCAGGAGGTTGCCGACGTGCTGGAAACGGTTTGGGATGGCGAAAGAACCTTGGTGGTGGTCAGTACCGATCTTTCGCATTTCCTGCCCTACACCCACGCCCAGAAGGTTGATCGGCTGACCTGCGACGCCATCCTCCGCAGCGATGGCCGGATCGAACCCGAACAGGCCTGCGGAGCCTATCCGCTCAACGGCTTTTTGCTGGCCGCCAGGCGGCGTGGTTTGCGCCCCGAAATGATCATGCACTGCAATTCCGGCGATACGGCCGGGGACCGCGAACGGGTCGTCGGTTACGCTGCCTTTGCCTTCTATGCAACGACGGAGAATCCCAATGGCTGATGACGAGGAACTCGGGACGGTATTGCTGCAACTGGCGCGCGATGCAATCGGCGAGGAATTCGGCATGGCCCCACGCCCGTTCGCGCACCTGCCGCGGCTGGTGGAGGCAGGGGCAAGTTTCGTCACCTTGAGGCAGGGGCGCACATTGCGTGGATGCATTGGCAGCCTGGCCGCGTATCGCGCCTTGCTCGACGACGTACGTGCCAACGCCTGCAACGCCGCTTTTTCCGACCCGCGCTTCGCTCCGCTGGCGGAACCGGAACTGACGACGACGCGGATCGAAGTCTCGCTACTTAGCGCTCCGGAGCGCCTGCAGTTCAGGGACGAAGAGGATGCATTGCAACGCTTGCGTCCACACATTGATGGTGTCATATTCAGCATGCAGCAGCGCCGCTCCACTTTTTTGCCGCAAGTCTGGGAAGATCTGCCGGATCCGCGCCGCTTCATGTCGCAACTCAAGCAGAAAGCGGGGTTGCCGCCGGATTTCTGGAGCCCGGAAGTCATTCTTGAACGCTATCAGGTCAAAAAATGGAAAGAAGCCATTCCCTGAATCCAACCGTCAAAGCCTATCCGGCACGCTGGTGGCACACTTTGCCGGACGGACGCCTCCAGTGTGATCTATGCCCGCGCGACTGCATCCTGCACGAAAACCAGCAGGGGGTCTGTTTCGTGCGAATGGCCAGCGGCGGGAGAATGGTGCTGACCACCTACGGGCGGTCTTCCGGATTCTGCATCGACCCGATCGAGAAAAAACCCCTGAATCACTTCTTTCCCGGCAGCGGCGTGCTCTCTTTCGGGACGGCCGGCTGCAACCTCACCTGCAAATTCTGCCAGAACTGGGATATTTCCAAATCCCGCGATATGGATCGCCTGCTCGATTCGGCCAGCCCGATCCGCATTGCCGAGGCTGCTGCCAGTTCGCAAGTGCATTCGGTGGCCTACACCTATAACGACCCGGTGATCTACGCCGAATACGCCATCGATACCGCACGCGCCTGTCGCGAGCGGGGAATCCGCAATGTGGCAGTCACCGCGGGCTACATGCATCCGGAGCCACGCCGCGAACTGTTCGCGCTGATGGACGCCGCCAATGTCGATCTCAAGGCTTACAGCGAAGATTTCTATCGCAATCTCTGCGGTGGGCATCTGCAGCCGGTGCTCGATACCCTAACTTATATACGCCATGAAACCGATTGCTGGCTGGAGATCACCACCCTGCTGATTCCCGATCACAACGATAGCCCGGCAGAAGTCGCCAAGCTGGCCGGCTGGATCGCCCGCGAACTCGGGGCCGATGTCCCGCTGCACTTTTCGGCCTTTCACCCCGCCTGGAAAATGAGCGACCTGCCGCCAACGACTGCAGCCAGCCTGGCCTTGGCCCGGCGCATTGCGCTGGAAGCCGGCTTGCACTACGTCTACACCGGAAACGTGCACGACCTGGAAGGCGGCACCACTTTCTGCCCGCGTTGCCAGGCCACGTTGATCGTACGCGACTGGTACGACATCGAACGTTACGAGTTAAGCGCCGATGGGCGTTGCCCGCATTGTCAGACGCCGATTTCCGGCCGCTTCGGACCCGCGGTCGGCGAGCATGGCCAGCCTTTCGGATCGCGGCGCATCCCCCTGCAACTGCCATGAACTACCCAGTGCGGACCATCTCGTTGCCGGTTGGCCCGCTACGGCTGCATGCGCGCCTTTCCCGCCCGGAGAATGCACGCGCCTTGGTGATGCTGGCCCACACCGGCGCCGATCCGGTCGATCAGAGCCTGGCCGTGGCCCTGGCTGGACGCGA
>Ga0209794_1001249_pt1 | contig 21575 bp, 25 predicted proteins | sample EBPBio232013_DNA_FD_185869 | JGI IMG/M metagenome (GOLD analysis project Ga0209794, IMG submission 185869) | Wastewater treatment Type I Accumulibacter community from EBPR Bioreactor in Madison, WI, USA - Reactor 1_5/23/2013_ DNA (SPAdes)... | ecosystem: Engineered > Bioreactor > EBPR >... | reverse complement strand
CCGAGAGGTTCATCTCGGCGGCGAGCGCCAGCATCTCGGCATCCGACATGCCGCGGGCATCCGTGAACACGGCCAGCGGATTGCCGCCGAACCGGCGGTCAGTGAAAACGTCGACGGTCTCGAAAGCATAGGCGGGCACGACAGCCTCCCGGTCCGGGTCGGCTCCTTCATGCCATCGATGCCGAGGCGGCAGAAATGAAGATCGGCAATGAATCCGATCACGCCGACCAGGTGCGGCGCCGCTATTGAATCTTCCGGCCCGTCTCGGCGTAGGGGTTGTCCGTCTTCTTCAGGTGGAAGCGGATCGGGGTTCCCGCGAGATCGAAGCTGTCGCGCAGGCCGTTCACCAGATAGCGCAGGTAGCTGTCGGGCAATTTCTCGGGGCGCGAGCAGAAGGCGACGAAGGTCGGCGGACGCGTCTTGGCCTGCGTCATGTAGCGCAGCTTGACGCGCCGGCCGGAGACCGCCGGCGGGGGATGGTGGTCGACCGTCTCCTGCAGCCAGCGCACCAGCGTGTTGGTGGTGATGCGCTTCTGCCACGGCACACGGGCGTCGAGGATCGCCTGCATCAGGCGGTCGAGCCCCTGCCCCGTTTCCGCTGAATTGGCGACGACCGGGCAGCCCTTGATCTGCGGCAGCCAGTGGTCGGCCTCCTCGCGGAGCTTGGCGGCCTTGCCGCCCTTGTGCGGCACCAGATCCCACTTGGTGAAGGCGAGCACGACGGCCCGGCCCTCCTTGGCGGCGAGGTCGGCGATGCGCAGGTCCTGGTCCTCGAAGGGCTTCTCGGCGTCCATGCAGACGACGACCACTTCGGCAAAGCGGATGGCGCGCAGCGCGTCGGCCACCGACAGCTTCTCCAGCTTGTCCTCGATCTTGGCGCGCTTCCTCAAACCCGCGGTATCGACGAGCCGGAACCGGCGGCCGCCCCATTCCCAGTCGACCGAGATGGCGTCGCGGGTAATGCCGGCCTCCGGGCCGGTCAGCATGCGGTCTTCGCCGATGAGGGCGTTCACGAGGGTCGACTTGCCGGCATTCGGGCGGCCGACAATGGCGACGGGGATCGGCTTTCCGAGGTCTTCGGGCGGCGCTTCCTTGTCGCCCGCGCTGATGCCGTCGTCCTCGTCGGCCTCCGCGTCGTCATCCTCCGCCGTCGGCTCGGGCATGAGTGCAGCAAGGGCGTCGTAGAGCTCGTTGAGACCCTCGCCATGCTCCGCCGAGAGCGGCACTGGGTCGCCGAGGCCGAGGCCAAAGGCCTCGTAGGCGCCGGCCATGCCGACCTTCCCCTCGCTCTTGTTGGCGGCGAGGATGACCGGCTTGCCAGACTTGCGCACCATCTCGGCGAAGGAACGATCGTCGGGGGTGAGGCCGACGCGCGCGTCGATCATGAACAGGATCGCGTCGGCGAGGCGGATGGCCTCTTCCGTCTGCTGGCGCATGCGCGATTCGAGCGTGCCCTCGCGGCTGTCCTCGAGACCGGCCGTGTCGATGATCGTGAATTCGAGATCGGCGAGGCTGGCCTCCCCCTCGCGCCGGTCGCGCGTCACGCCGGGCCGGTCATCGACCAGCGCGATGCGCTTGCCGACGAGACGGTTGAACAGCGTCGACTTGCCGACGTTCGGACGGCCGACGATGGCGAGGATGAAGCCCATCGGGATCGGGTCAGCGGCCGCGACGCGGCTGCTCGGCCGGCGGCTGTTCGGCCGGCGGCGCCTGCGACGGCGCATTGGCCGGCTGCGGGATCGAGCGGTCGATGCCGGGGACGCCCTCGGGGAACACCGCCTGACGGTCGCCGGGCAGCGGCGGCTGACGGCGTTCGAACATCGCGGGAATGTCCTGCAGGCTCTCGCAACCGCCAAGCGCCGCGGCAGCGAGCGAGACGGCCCCGGCGCGCAGGAAGAAGCGGCGGTCGGTGCGGAGACAGGTCACGGGGCGGAAGCGATTCATGGTGCGTCCATCAGGCTCGCGGAAAGGGCGCGCCGGCTCAGGAGCCGGCGGTGAAGACGGTCGACATCAGTTCGGCCCGGCCGCGCACGCCCTGCGGCGTCTCCGTGTCATCGGAGATGGCCTTCAGCCAGCGCTCGGCATTGGGCTTGTCGCCCGCCCTGAGGGCAGCCAGCGCCAGAAGCTCGCGCGCCGAGTGTCGGAACGCGTTGCCCGCGACGGCAAGCGCCTCGACGCGGCGCGCGACCTCGGCGGCAGGCGCCGTGTCGACCAGGAGATAGGCGGCCCGCACGCGGGCGACGTCCTGAAGCAGCGGGCCGATGGCCGCATCCGCGGCGAGCGCGTCGTAGGCCCGCACCGCGCCGTCCTTGTCGCGGGCCGCAAGTTCCGTCGCCTGGCGGAAGCGCGACAGGATGCGATAGCCGGACGGGGCGTCCGCCGCGAGCGCCTGGAACTGCTTCTCGGCCTCCGCGCCATCGGTCCGCGACAGGCGCAGCGCCGCCTCGAAGCGCGCACCGGCCGCAGCCGACGCCTGCGCCTGCTGGTACTCGTAGAAGCGCCAGCCGCCGATGACCGCCACCACCAGTACGGCGATGGTCAGCATGTGCGGCCAGAATTTCTTCACCAGCGCCTCGAAGCGGGCCTTGCGCAGGTCCTCTTCGACTTCGTCGAAAATGTCGGCCATCGTTCCGTCCAGGGCAGCCGGCGGGAGCATCGGTCACGCCAGCCTGAAAAGCGGCGCGGAACCTATCAACTCCCCCTCTCCGACGCAAACGCGGCGGCGGTGCGGCAGAAGCGGTTCGTCCGGAAGATGCCGGGCGCGGCAATGCCACTTGCACGATTGTTGTGACAAATATGCGCGTCTTCCCCATCCACGCCACAATTGGGGACCAGAGGAGCTTATCCTCGATCCATGTCCGCTGCGGTCCGGCTCGATCTGGCCACGCCGCCTCGGAAGTGTTAGCGGTTACGTCTCACGCGTGCTCCCGGTCGAATGAACACAGCTCATCAGACATCCGCCGATCCCGCCGCCGCCGTCGAGGCACCGCCCTTCCCGGGCGATTCCTACGATCCCGCGCGTGCGCGTCAGGCGGCGCGTCGGCTGAAGGGGGCTCGCTGGCGCCGTCTGGTCCTGTTCTTCTCCGCCATTGTGGTGGCCGGGGCCGCCGCAGGCGGCTTTACCCTTGCCAACCGCGACGCCCTGCTGGCCGCCATGCCGCCGCCGGCGCCCCCCGCGCCGCTCGTCGCGGCAGCGCCTGATGCGTCGACCCCCTCTCTTGCCTCGGCTTCGTCGCGTTCCGTCCAGCTGCCGGGCGCCGCCTCGCCGGACAGCGACCCGAACAAGGTTCAGGCACGCGTGGTGATGCCGGCCGATCCGGAGCCGCCGGCACCTGCTGCCGTGCCGGTCCAGATGCAGGACAGCCAGAGCCCCGCGACGCCGCGCTCGATTCCGCTCGGTGGCGGACGGTTCGCGGCCGCCGACGAGACGCCCGCCCTGCCGGCCGGCGCGCTCGGATTCGCGCCGGTCCCCGCGCCCCGGCCCTCCTCCGCTCCCTGAGCGACACATCCCGGGCCGAAACATCCCGGCGAAAGCCAGCCACGCGGTCGAAACGCCGCGCGCCTAGAAGGGCTGCCTTCGTCCGGAGCCCTTTCCCATGCGCGTGTTCGGCTGGGCCCTCGCCTTCGCCCTGATCGGCCTCGTCGGCGGCTATGCCGCGACGCTCGGCATCGGCATCGTCCTGATGGAGGTCTATGGGGTCTCGCAGCGCGAGGGCGCCGCCGCCATGGGCCTCGCCTTCGTCATCGCGCCGATGGGCGCTTGCATCACGGCCATCGTGGCCGCCGCGACGGCCGCCGTGATCACCAGCAGGCGTCAGAGAGAACGTATCGGCGGCACTCTCCCCCCACGGCAGCCATGGGGCCGGACCGCACGCGGAGTGGCCGGCGGCCTCGGCGGCTTCGTGCTCGGCTATGGCGCGGCGGTGCTGATCCTGTTCGCCTTCTACCAGCTTCGCGGATCGCCCTATTTCGAGAGCTATGCCTGGGCGTTCGCCGCAGCCTGGCTGCCCTTCGTCCTCGGCATCGCAAGCGCCGCCGGCGGTGCGTGGTTCGCCATGCGCGAGCAAGCAGCGCGCGCGGCCTGACGCATCAGGCGAAAGCCTCGGCGTAACGCTCGGGCTTGAAGCCGACCATGACGCTGCCCGGACGCTCCAGCACGGGCCGCTTCACCATGGTCGGATTGGCGAGAATGAGTCCGAGAGCCCTGGCGCGATCGAGGCCCGCCTGATCGGCCGGCGGCAGCGCCTTGAAACTCGTACTCTGGCGGTTCAGCACGGCCTCCCAGCCGAGAGTATCCATCCAGCCCTCGACACGGCCGGCATCCAGTCCCTCCGCACGAAAGTCGTGAAAGCGGTAGGCGATGCCCTTCGCGTCGAGCCAGTTGCGCGCCTTGCGCACCGTGTCGCAGGTGGTGATGCCGTAGAGAGTGACTGCCATGGTTGTTCCACCGGGTCGCGATTCGCGGGCACCTGCCGCGCTTCGCTCCTTCTGCGCAGGCCGCTACGGACCGGCAAGCGCCCAGCGCCCGAGCTCATCATAGCGCGCCTCGCCATGGCGGCTGCGCACCAGCACGACATCGCGAACCACCCAGCCCGGTACCTGTTCGGCGGGAATGGGATCGAAACCACCATCGACATACCCAATCGTCAGATGCGGCGTGAAACTGTCACGTGCGGCCCGCCAGAAGCCGCCCGCCGCCAGCCCCCGCCGCAGCGTCCGGGCAAGCGCTGCCAGCGGCGGAATACAGGACGGTTCGCAGACGAGCACCAACGCGCGGCGGCGAGCCTTGCCGAAGCTCAGCGCCTGAACGAGGCGAACAGGAATGGCCGGGATGTCCAGACCCGCGCCGACGCGCCGGATCTGGCGCAACCCATCCGGCGACAGACCGTCCCAGAGCCCGACGCCTGCCAGCGACACATGCAGCACGCGCGCCGGACGCCAGTCGATGCGAAACCGTTGCCCCGCCAGCAGTTGCCTCCCGCAGACGGCGATCGCATTGGCGACTTCCGGCGGCGGCAAGGCCGCGAAAAAGACCGTGTCGCGGCTCGCCTGCGGCGGCAGGCCGAGAGCGAGCGAAAGCTGACGGCTGTCGGAAACCCGCATGAGTTTGCTCCGCGGGGAGCTTATGTTTCTGTTTTGTTCTCGTAAACAGCATGCGTACCTGCTGGGTTTGCAGGCCGTTGAAGAAATTGCCTCAAAGCGTCGGATGAACAGGTCAGCCTGCCTCGAGCGAGCGCACACTTGTGCGCTTCACTCCCACTCGATCGTGCCGGGCGGCTTCGAGGTCACGTCGTAGACGACGCGGTTGATGCCGCGCACCTCGTTGATGATGCGGGTCGCGGCGCGGCCGAGGAAATTCATGTCGAAGGGGTAGAAATCGGCGGTCATGCCGTCGACCGAGGTCACGGCACGCAGCGCGCAGACATGGTCGTAGGTCCGCCCGTCGCCCATGACACCCACCGTGCGGACCGGCAGCAGCACCGCGAAGGCCTGCCAGATCGTGTCGTAGAGCCCGGCCTTCCTGATCTCGTCGAGATAGATCGCGTCGGCCTTCCTGAGGATGTCGAGCTTCTCGCGGGTGATCTCGCCGGGAATGCGAATGGCGAGGCCCGGCCCCGGGAACGGATGGCGGCCGACAAAGCTCTCGGGCAGGCCGAGCTCGCGGCCGAGCGCCCGCACCTCGTCCTTGAACAGTTCGCGCAGCGGCTCGACGAGCTTCATGTTCATGCGCTCGGGCAGGCCGCCGACATTGTGGTGGCTCTTGATCGTCACCGAAGGCCCGCCGGAGAAGGAGATGCTCTCGATCACGTCGGGGTAGAGCGTGCCCTGCGCGAGGAACTCGGCGCCGCCGATGGCCTTGGCCTCCTTCTCGAAGACCTCGATGAACAGGCGACCGATGGTCTTGCGCTTCGTCTCGGGGTCGGTGACGCCCGCGAGTTCGCCGAGGAAAAGGTCGGCCGCGTCCACATGGACCAGCGGGATGTTGTAGTGGCCGCGGAACAGATCGACGACCTGCGTAGCCTCGTTGTGCCGCATCAGGCCGTGATCGACGAAGACGCAGGTGAGCTGGTCGCCGATGGCCTCGTGGATCAGCACGGCCGCGACCGACGAATCGACGCCGCCGGACAGGCCGCAGATGACCTTGCCCTTGCCGACCTGCGCGCGGATCTTCGCGATCATCTCCTGCCGGTAGGCGGACATGGACCAGTCGGCCTTGGCACCGGCGATCTTGTGGACGAAGTTCTGGATCAGCTTCGCGCCGTCCGGCGTGTGCACCACCTCCGGGTGGAACTGCACCGCGTAATAGCTGCGCTTCTCGTCGGCGATGGCCGCGAAAGGCGCATTGTCGGAGGTGGCGACCACCTCGAAGCCCTCGGGCAGCTCGGTGACGCGGTCGCCGTGGCTCATCCAGACCTGATGGCGGCTGCCGGGCTCCCAGACGCCGTCGAACAGCCTGGTCGGCTTGTGCACGTCGAGGAAGGCGCGGCCGAACTCGCGGTGATGGCCGGCCTCGACCCTGCCGCCGAGCTGCTGGGCCATGGTCTGCTCGCCATAGCAGATGCCGAAGACCGGCAGATGCTCGTCGAAGATGAGCTGCGGCGCGCGCGGCGAGAAGTCCTCGGTCACCGAGGCGGGGGAGCCCGACAGAATGACGCCTTTCGGCTTCAGCCTCCGGTAGGCGGCTTCCGCCGACTGGAAGGGGTGGATCTCGCAGTAGACGCCCGCCTCGCGAACCCGCCGCGCGATCAGCTGGGTCACCTGCGAACCGAAGTCGATGATCAGGATCGTGTCGTGGTGGGCGGTCGGGTGCTGGGTCATGGAAAGCCCCTAAAGGATCAGCCTTTGCGCTGCAAGATCGCGCAATAGAAGCCGTCGGTGCCGGTTCGCAGGGGCGACAGCTGGATGCCGAACCCGCGCGGCGAGACCAGATCGTCGCGCTCCGACAGCGTGTCGGGCGCCAGCGCCAGAATCTCGCGCGGATCGACCGATGCGAAACCGGCATTCGCGTCGAGGAAGGCGGCGACGCGCTCGTCGTTCTCGCGCGGGATGACCGAGCAGGTGATGTAGCAGATGCGGCCGCCGGGCTTCACGAGCGCGGCCGCGCGCGCGAGCACGAGGTCCTGTTCCTTCATGCGCTCGTCGAGCGCGCCGGGGCGCACGCGCCATTTGGTGTCGGGATTGCGCCGCCAGGTGCCGATGCCGGTGCAGGGCGCATCGACGAGCACGAGATCGATCCTGCCCGCCAGATCGGCGAGCGGCTCGTCGCCCCGGCCCTTCGGGGTGCGCACCTGCACATTGCGCGCGCCCGCGCGCGCGAGGCGGTCGTGGATCGGCGCGAGCCGGCGGGCATCGGCGTCGGTCGCGTAGATCTGGCCGGAATTGTCCATCAGGGCCGCAAGCTCCAGCGTCTTGCCGCCGCCGCCGGCGCAGAGATCGACCACCTGGAGGCCCGGCGCCGCGCCGGCCAGCGCCGCGACGATCTGCGAGCCCTCGTCCTGTATTTCGAACTGCCCCTTCAGGAACTCGGGCGTCACCTGCAATGTCGGGCCGCGGCCATCCTCGCCGGCGGAGAAACGCAGGCCCGTCGGCGCGTGCGGGGTGATTTCGGGGTGGAGATGGGCGAGTTCGGGAACGATGCGCGCGCGCTCGGTCTTCAGCGTGTTGACGCGGATATCGATCGGCGCGCGCTGGCTGAGCGCCTGCATCTCGGCGACGAGGCCCTCGCCGAAGGCGGCCTCGAGATCGCCGGCAAGCCATTCCGGGAAGTCGCCGGCAATGTGGGCGGGAGCATCGTCGAGCTTCAGCGCCTTCAGGCGCTTCTGCTCGGCCTTGGACAGCTGCTCGGGCGCGAAGCGCTCGCCGGTGCAGAGAGCGGCGATGGCGGCGGCATCGAGCCCGCGCGCCAGCGCAAGGGAGCCGAGGAGGACGGCGCGCGGTGTCGCCTCGCCCATCACATGCGCGCTCGACGCCTTCCGGCGCAACGCGTCATAGACGAGGCTGGCAATGGCGGCGCGGTCCTTGGAGCCGGCGAACCGGTGCGCGAGGCCCCAGTCCTTCAAGGCATCGGGCGCCGGCCGGCGGCGGCCCTCGATATCGGCGAGAACCTCGATGGCGGCGGTGAGGCGGGCGGAAGGGGTCACGGCAGCTCCGGCGAGGCGCCCTCGCCCCGCAAGGCCGTTCTGTTAGACGGATCGGCGGCGTTACCGCAAGGCTTGCGGTGCCTCAGGCGACCCGCACGGGCTGGAATGCGGTCACGCTGTTGCCGGCGGGCGGGCGGACACAGTTGCGGCCGGCCGCCTTGGCCGCATAGAGCGCCGCATCGGCCGCGGCTATGGCGGCTCTCAGGCTCTCGGCCTCTCCAAAGCGGCCCGTCCCGACGCCGATGCTGATGGTGACGATGCCGGCATGGCTGTGCTCGTGGCAGATGGAAAGAGCCTCCACCAGCCGGCGCATGCGCTCGGCGACAAGCACCCCGTCCAGCATGTCCGCATCGGGCAGGATCGCGATGAACTCCTCGCCGCCATAACGGCCGACGATATCGACCCCGTCGCGAACGGCTTCGCGAATGGCAGCACCCGCAAGCGACAGGCAGCGGTCGCCCTCGGGATGTCCGTAGCTGTCGTTGAAGCCCTTGAAGTGATCGACATCGATCATCAGCACGGCGAAGGGCCGCCGGCTGGCCTCGGCGCCGGCGAACAGCGCTGCGGCGCGCACATCGACGCCCCGGCGGTTGGCGAGCCCGGTCAGGGCATCGACATGGGAGATGCGCTGCAGGTCGTCGGCTGTCCGGCGCAGGTCCTTGGCGACGAGATTGTCCTTAAGCCGCAGGAGGTAGGAGCGACGGACGTCGCGCTCGATATTGTAGTTGGCGATCAGCGAGACCCACGCGGCGATGACCAGACCGTAGGAGGCGGCCGCCGCGGCGGCGTTCGGCATGCCGCTGTCGATATAGCAGGCGGCGCCGTGGACGATCGCAGTGATCACGGAGAGGCCCAGCGCATAGGAATAGGCCGGCCGCAGGACCGCATTGGCGTAGATCAGCACGATCACGACGAAATACTGATAGTGGTTCGCCAGCGGGTCGGTGGAGACAAGGAAGATGGCGAGGATGCCCGCGATCATCGACGCCGGCACCGATGTGATGATCAGGTTGCGCGCGACCGCGCCGAGCGGGCGGTCCAGCAGCAGCGAGGCGACGATCATCCAGGGCGTGACCAGCGCCAGATGGATGACCAGCGCCAGGGCGAACGTGTCGTTCGCGAGGAAATAATCGCCGACGAGGAAGGAATTGTAGACGACCACCGTGCGCACGCTGACGAGGCGCAGCAGCTTGGCGCGCCGCACGCCCAGGTCGGCGTCGAAGCGGCTTTCCAACGGCTCGGGAAAGACCAGATTCCAGCGCGGGCTGGCCTGGGCCTTCGCAATGTCGTCAGCGGTGACCTTGATGTCCTGCATCCTGACCGGCGGGAATGAGGGCATTTGCGCGGGCGAATGTGCGCCCGAAGCGTCAATGGCCGGCTAATTCGGTCGATCGGATTTGCTGAAATTCCCGCCTTATGCGGCGCCATGGTTGATCGTTCCTTGCGCGGCAGCGGGTCCTCACACGCCGCGCCCTCGCAGTCCGCATTGGTCAGGCGAAAAAAATCGCGGGCGATTGAACCTTGGCGCCAACGGCAGCCACCCATTGCCGAAGGGGTGACATCCTTCCCCGAACCCAAGGACCTCACCATGAACGCTCTCAAGTCTCTTGCTCTCGCAGGCGTCGCCGTTGCCGGTCTCGGCATGTTCGCCACCACCGATGCCGAAGCCCGCGGCTTCCGGGGCGGCGGCGGCTTCCACCGCGGCGGCGGGATGCACTTCGGCGGCGGCCGGCATTTCGGCGGACGCCATCTGCATCTCGGCCATCGCCATGGCTTCCATCGCCATCACCACCATCATCGCCACGGCTTCTGGCGCCATGGCCACTGGGTCGGTGCGGGTCTCGGCGTCGCCGTGGTCGGGTCGAGCTGCTACCGCTACCGCTGGACCGACACGCCCTACGGCCCGGTTCGCCGCCTTGTGAACGTCTGCGCCTGGTAAGGCCGCAGCCCGCAGTGCATGCCTCCCGTTCCCAACTTGGCCCCGGTCCTGCGACCGGGGCCTTTTTCCCCTTCCCGCGCCGGCTCGCCCGCCGTCAGAGCGCGGCGATCAACACGCCGACCAGCATGGCCATCAGCACGAAGCAGCCGAGGAAAAAGATGCCGGAACGGAACCGCAGATCGTTCGAGCCGATGTGAATGAAGGAATGGCCAATGCGCGTGACGACGAAAGCCCAGGCGAGCGTGGTCATCAGCCAGCCGGTGGCGCCGACATGGATCGCCATGATGACCAGCACGTAGAACAGGACGGGCGTCTCGAACTGGTTCGAAAAGTTGTTGGCGGCCTGCTTTGCACGTGTCGGCCACGCTTCGCCCGACAGAGCGATTTCCTTCAGTTTCACTTCACGTCGATACAGGGCCTTGCGCCTGAAGAAGCCCATGGTGAGAAGGATTGCGATGGTCCAGCCGACTTGCGCCAGCAAAGGCCAAACAAGCGAGGCTCCACTCGGATTCATCAAACCCACCGATTTTTCTCCCTACATTCCCGCTATGCGGCGATTTGTCTGGTGTGTCGCTAGGGAACCGATCATTATACAGGGAGGTTGGTCAAGGAAATACCCGATTTCATCGGTTCGATGCCGCCTAACGGCGCGACTCGCGCGCCGGCGTTCAGCGGAAGGCAGATCTTCCGCCTCGAGTTTTGGGGAGACCACACATGCGTCTTACATCCTTCAGGAATCTGGCCGCGACGGCTGCCATTGGCGCTCTCGCTCTCGGCTTCACCGTCCTGGCCCCCGCTTCGGCCCAGGCTTCGTCGGCGACCCGCTCGGCCATCACCTCGCCGGTGATGGACCATGCATCGCCGGTTGAAATGCAGCGTCGCGGTGGTTTCCGCGGTGGCCCTCGCCACGGCTTCCGCCACGGTCACCGGCATGGTCATCGCCACGGCCGCGGCTGGGGTCCGGGCGCCGCCGTCGGTCTCGGCGCCGCCGCGCTGATCATCGGCGGTGCTGCCGCTGCTGCCTCCGCCCCGGCCTATCGCGAGTGCTGGGTCGAGCGCCGCTGGGTCGACACCCCGTGGGGCCCGGAGCCGCGCCGCGTGCGCGTCTGCAACTAAGCAGCCACGCTTCAAACAGGAAATGGCCCGGCCTCGCCCGGGCCATTTTTGTGTCTGGAACTGGGGGCGCCAACCCGGAGCCCCTCATGACCCTTGTCTCGATCAGCCGCCGCCTCGTTGTCGCGGCCATTCCGACCCTGGCGCTTGCCGCCTGCGCCCAGCCGCGCGCACAGGTGGACGAAACCCGCCCGGCACCGCGCATTGTCGATCCGAAGACGGAACTCGAGCGACGCGGCCGCTAGGGGCGTGCGTCAGACCCGCCCGCCATTCGGATAGTTCGGGCTCTCGCGGGTGATCGTCACGTCGTGGACGTGGCTCTCGCGCAGGCCCGCGCCCGAAATGCGGACGAATTCGGTCTTGGTGCGGAAATCGGCCAGATCCTTCGCGCCGGTATAGCCCATGGCGGCGCGCAGGCCGCCGACGAGCTGGTGGACGACCGTATTCACCGGCCCCTTGTAGGCGACCTGCCCCTCGATGCCCTCCGGCACCAGTTTCAGCGTGTCCTTCACCTCGGCCTGGAAGTAACGGTCGGCCGAGCCGCGCGCCATCGCGCCGACGGAGCCCATGCCGCGATAGCTCTTGTAGGAGCGTCCCTGCCACAGATAGACCTCGCCGGGGGCCTCGTCGGTGCCGGCGAGCAGGCCGCCGATCATGGCGACTTCGGCGCCGGCGGCGAGCGCCTTGGCGAGATCGCCCGAGAATTTGATGCCGCCATCGGCGATGACCGGAGTGCCGGAAGCCTGCGCCGCCTCGACGCTCTCCATGATGGCGGTGAGCTGCGGCACGCCGACGCCGGCGACGATCCGCGTCGTGCAGATCGAGCCCGGGCCGATGCCGACCTTGATGGCGTCGGCGCCGGCATCGATCAGCGCCCTGGTCGCGGCGCCGGTCGCGACGTTGCCGGCGACGACCTGAACCTTGTTGGACAGGCGCTTGATGCGCGTCACCTGGTCCAGAACCTTCTGGGAATGACCGTGGGCGGTATCGACCACCACGAGGTCGACACCGGCATCGATCAGCAGCTCGGTGCGCTCGAAGCCCTGCTCGCCGACCGTGGTGGCGGCGGCGACGCGCAGGCGGCCCTGCTCGTCCTTGCAGGCATTGGGATTGGCGACCTGCTTCTCGATGTCCTTCACGGTGATCAGGCCGGTGCAGCGATAGTGCTCGTCGACGACCAGCAGCTTCTCGATGCGGAACTGGTGCAGGAGGCGCTTGGCCTCCTCCTGGGTGACGCCCTCGCCGACCGTCACCAGCCGGTCCTTGGTCATCAGCTCCGATACCGGCTGGTCGGGGCGGGTCGCGAAGCGGACGTCGCGGTTGGTGAGGATGCCGACCAGCTTGCCGGCCTTGCCGTTGGGACCGCGCTCGACCACGGGGAAGCCGGAGAAGTTGTGCTTCTTCATCAGCGCCTGGGCGTCAGCCAGCGTCTCGTCGGGATGGATGGTGATCGGGTTCAGCACCATGCCGCTCTCGAACCGCTTCACCTGCCGCACATGATCGGCCTGCACGTCCGGGTCGAGGTTGCGGTGGATGACGCCGATGCCGCCCGCCTGCGCCATGGCGATCGCCATGCGGTACTCGGTGACGGTGTCCATCGCCGAGGAGATGACGGGGATATTGAGGGAGATCGAGCGGGTGATGCGGCTCTTCACATCGACATCGCCCGGCATCACGTCCGACAGGCCGGGCCGCAGCAGCACGTCGTCGAAGGTAAGAGCTTCCTCGAAGGTCTTGATGAGGGCCATGGCCAACTCCGCGCGGGTGAGGGAAAAGCCGTCTCGGCCCTCTCGACTCGGCAAGAAGGACGGCGGCGGCTCGCTTTAGGGTTGGCGATGCCTGCTAACACGACTCGATGGCGGCTCCAATAAGCGTTTTGCGGATTTTTCAGCCTTTTTGCCGGCACAGCCATGCGCGTGCTGCCGTGGCGACACCGGCTCGCGATTTCGTGACGGGAGCGGCCCCGGGCGCGGCACGCGCGGATCGCCATATTCGCGATTGAACCATTCAGGCCGCCACAGCGACACACGGGTGAAATATCCGGAGTCGCATATGTTCCTCGATCCTCGCTTTCTTGCGAACGCCACGATGATCGCTGCCCCAACACTGATGTTCCTCGCCGCCTCCTCGGTCCTGCTCCTGATGACGGGGCCGGGTTCGGCACGGTCGCAGGAATTGCAGCGCGTGGAGATCCGCGGCGGCGAAAGCGTCTCGGTGCCCGGCGCCAACGGCCGCCAGATCACGCTCAGGTTCTCGCGGGTGATCTCGGACGGGCGCTGCGCCAGCGCAGCCGGCTGCCCGCGCGCGGGATCGCCGGTGGTCGAGGTCGAGGCGGTCGGAGCCGGCACGCCGACGTTCCGCATGTCGCCGGCCGCTCATCTCGCCGCGCCCTTCGTGCCGGTCCAGGGCCGCTTCGTCGCCTTCGGCGAGCTCGTCTCGCCGCCGCGCGAACTGTCCACCGCCAACCGCGCGCCGGCGCTCGACGCCTATGTCCTGCGCCTGACTGTCAGCCCCTGAAGTCTTCCCAGCCCTTCCGCACCCCTGCGCGATGCCCTATGTGACCGGTGATCGGTCGAGGGCATCATGGTCACACGGGATGAAGTCGCGCGCGCACTGGAAAAGGTGAGGCTGCCGACGAGCGGGCAGACGCTGACGGCCTCGGGCCGGCTCTCCGACATTCTCGTCAACGGCGACAAGGTCATGGTGTCGATCGGCATCGACCCGACCGAAGCCGCAGCCATGGAACCCGTGCGCGCCGCCGCGCAGTCGGCCATATCGGGCATTCCCGGCGTCGGGCAGGCGCTCGTCGCGCTGACGGCGGACCGGCCGGCGGAGCGGGGCCAGCGGCCGCCGCCCTCCACCCAGCCGCATGTCGCGCCGGGACGGCCGAGCCAGCCGCCGACGCCGAAGGCCGCGACCCTGCCCGGCGTGAAGCATGTCATCGCCGTCGCCTCGGGCAAGGGCGGCGTCGGCAAATCGACGACCGCCGCCAATCTCGCGCTGGCGCTGGCGGCGGACGGCCGCAAGGTCGGAATTCTCGACGCCGACATCTATGGCCCGTCCATGCCGAAGCTGTTCGGCCTGTCGGGCAAGCCGCGCGTGGTCCAGGGGCGGACCCTCGCCCCGCTCGAGGGCTACGGCGTCAAGGTCATGTCTATCGGCTTCATGGTCGAGGAAGAGACGCCGATGGTCTGGCGCGGACCGATGGTGATGAGCGCCATCACGCAGATGCTGCGCGAGGTCGCCTGGGGTGAGCTCGACGTGCTGGTGGTGGACATGCCGCCCGGTACCGGCGACGCGCAGCTGACCATGGCGCAGGCGACCCCGCTCGCCGGGGCCGTGATCGTCTCGACGCCGCAGGACCTTGCCCTGATCGACGCCAGGCGCGGCGTCGCCATGTTCCGCAAGACCGAGGTGCCGATTCTCGGCATCGTCGAGAACATGAGCTATTTCATCGCGCCCGATACCGGCAACCGCTACGACATTTTCGGCCATGGCGGCGCGCGGCGCGAGGCCGAGCGGCTCAAGGTGCCGTTCCTCGGCGAAGTGCCGCTCGACATGAAGCTGCGGGAACGCTCCGATTCCGGTCAGCCGATCGTTGCGACCGAGCCAGATAGCCCGCACACGCTCGTCTATCGCGATATCGCGCGGCAGGTCTGGGCAAGCCTCACCGGCACGGGCGACGTGACGATCAAGCCGCCGCCCAGCATCGTGATCGAGTGAGCGGGACCATGACCGACGCCGCTTCGCCCGCTGGGGAAACCCGTCTCGACCTCAAGGGGCTGAAATGCCCCCTGCCCGCGCTCAAGGCGCGCAAGGCCCTGACCCGCCTGCCGGCCGGGGCTCTGCTGATCGTGGACTGCACCGATCCGATGGCCGCCATCGACATCCCCAATCTCGTGCGCGAGACAGGCGATGCGCTGGAGGGTCAGGAGCGTACCGACGGCGTGCTGTCGTTCCGGATCAGGAAGGCGTGAGGCGCCTCACACCGCGCCCTGCAGCACGCCGCGCGCGTTGAAGTGGCAGGTGAAGGCGCGCTGGCCGTAACGGCCGTGGCTGGCGAGACCGCGCAGCTCGTAGCGCCCGCCTGCAGTGCGCGCGGCACGCGGCTCCAGGCTGATGGCGGCGCGGCGAATGCCCATCATCTGCGCGGCATCCGCCCTGCACCAGCCATGCATGGTGCCGTGATGATGGCGGCGGTGCCGCGCCTCCGCCGGGAAGGATGTGGCGGCGGTGACGGCGGCGAGCGAGAGGATGAGGAGGGCGGGCTTCAGCATGCGGGTCTCCCGAAAATCTTCCTTCCGCATTGAAACACGAGTCCCGTGTCGGTGCCGAGACGCCCGACCGGGCTTTACGTTACGCGGCCGGCATCCCATCTTGGCCGCGACAAGGAAGCGCCAATGTCCCTGATTGCAGCCGTGATCTACGGCCCCGACGACGATTGCGACGGCCTTCTGGCCGAGGTCGCGCACGGCTGGATGGCGCGTGGCCATTCGGTCGCCGGCGTCGTGCAGATCAATGCGGGCGCCAGCTGCGCCGATCTCGACATGGAACTGGAAGTGCTGGGGTCCGGCCGGCGCATCTCGATCTGCCAGGATCTCGGCGCGGGCAGCGTCGGCGCCTGCCGGCTCGATCCCACCGGCCTCGCCGAAGCCGCGGCTGCGGTCAGGGAGGCGATCGGCCGGCCGGTCGATGCCGTGCTGATCAACAAGTTCGGGCGCATGGAAGCCGAGGGCGGCGGACTGGTCGCGGAAATCGGCGCCGCCGTGGCAGCCGGCCTGCCGCTGGTCGTCGGCGTCCCCAGGCGCTTCACGGCGGCCTGGGACGCATTCGCGGGCGGAATGGATGTGAAGCTAGCCTGCGACCGCGCGGCGGTCGACGGCTGGTGGGCTCAGGCGCGGCTGGCTGCCTCGGTTGCCTGACCGGCAGCGGACGGCCGGCGACGCCGGAGCCGAAGCTCCGGCGCCGATGTCCGGCGATCACATGCCGCTGGCCCCGCCGAAGGCGCTCGAGGGAACCTGTTCGATATCGACCCGCGGCACCGCCGCCGAGGTCCCGAAGATCGGGCGGACGGCCCGGTGGCGGCGCATGGTCGCGCCGTGGCCCATGGTCGCGGCCTGATCGACGCCCGCGACGCCGGGGGTCACGGTGAAGCCGGCGGAGCCGTCTTCGGCAAGGGCCGGAGCGGACAAGGCGAGGCCGAGCGCGGCGGCGAGAATGATCCTGTTCATGGCGTCTCTCCGTGGTCTGTTGCCGTGCCTTCCGGCACCGAAGCACGGTCGTGCTTCTGGAAGCGGATACGCAGGACGGAGGGCTGCCGTTGCACGCTCACGCGTCGTTGATGCGCTGTGAGACGCGCGTGAAGATGGGCTGCAGGGAATGTCAGGCCACGAGATCGCGCGACAGGGTCTCGAACAGGCGCGCCCACAGGCGCGTGCGCGGCACGAGGCACGAAATCTCGATGTGTTCGTAATGCGTATGCGGCCCGTCGCCGATGACGCCAAGCCCGTCGAGGGTCGGCACGCCCAGAGCTCCGGTGAAATTGCCGTCCGAACCGCCGCCGGCAATGCGCTCGCCGGCGGCCGGCCACTCCGAACCCTTCAACAGCGCGGCGGCGTGATCATATAGCCGCTGGATGGCCGGTGTCTTGGCGTAGGAGGGCCGGTAGAGGCCGAGCGTCACGTCGAGCTTCACGTCGGGGTCGTGCGGCTGGAGCGCCAGCAGCCTGCCCCGCACCTCGGCCTCGGCCTCGGCGGTCGGCACCAGCACGTAGACGCAGGCGCGCGACGAGATCGGCACCATGTTCTCGTGGGTGCCGCCGGAAATCGTGCCGACGTTCAGGGTGATGGTGCGGCTGTAGTCGGTCATGGCCTCGACGGCCAGCACCTGCCGGGCCATCTCGCGGATCGCGCTGCGCCCGCGCGCGTGATAGGCGCCGGCGTGGGCGGGTTTGCCGGTCGTCTCCAGATAGTAGCGGGCGATGCCGTGGCGGCCGACGGTGAGCTTGCCGCCCTCGCCCGAGGGCTCGGCCACCAGCACGATGGCGTGGCGCTTCGCCTCCGCCTCGATGTGCGGACGCGAGAACGGGCTGCCGACCTCCTCGTCGGGGATGAACATGACCGAGACCGGCAGGCGCGGACGCTTGCCCGTGGCGTGCAGGTGGGTCAGCGCCGCCACGGCCATGGCATTGCCGCCCTTCATGTCGTAGATGCCCGGCCCGTAGGCGCGGCCGTTCTCGACGCGCCAGGGCAGCGGCCCCGCCAGCGTGCCGACCGGATGGACCGTGTCGATATGGCCGAGCACGAGGATGCCCGGTCCCTCCTCCTCGCCCGCGATGCGGCCGATCAGGATGTCGCCATAGCCGTCCGTGCCGGGGATGCGCTCGATGGCCGCACCGGCTGCGACGAGCAGGTCCTCCGCGTGATCGGCCATGCGGTTGACGCCGGCGACGTCCTGGGTGGGGCTCTCGATCGCGACCCACTGCCGGACGGTTTCGAGGAGGGATTCGGTGGTGAAGTCGCTGAAAGCCAGACCGTCGCTCACGCCGGAAGCACCTTTCCAGGGTTGAGGATGCCCTTGGGGTCGAGCGCAGCCTTGATCATGTGCATCACGTCCACGGCCTCGCCGTGCTCCTCGCGCATGAACTTCATCTTGCCGATGCCGACGCCATGCTCGCCGGTGCAGGTGCCGCCGAGCGAAATGGCGTGGCGCACCATGCGGTCGTTGATCTCGTTCGCCTGCTTCCACTCGTCCGGGTCGTCCGGGTCGATCTGCATGCCGAGATGGAAGTTGCCGTCGCCGACATGGCCGACGAGGGTCGTGCCGAAGGTGCGCTGGGAAGTGTCCTGACGCACCGCGCGGATGACATCGGCGAGCGCCGAGATCGGTACGCAGACATCGGTGCCGAAGCCCTTGGCGCCCGGCCGCAGCGCCCGGATCGCCCAATGGATGTCGTGGCGGGCCTGCCAGAGCTTCGCCCGCTCGTCGGCATCGGTCGACCATTTCCAGTTGGTCGCGCCCTCGCCCTTGGCGAGTTCCTCGACGATGGCCGCCTGTTCCTCGACCGCCGACTGGCTGCCGGCGAACTCGAAGAACAGAGTCGGCGTCACCGGCAGGCCGAGCTTGGAATAGCCATTGACCGCGAGGATGGCGTTGTCGTCGAGCAGTTCCACCCGCGAGATCGGCAGGCCCATCTGGATGGTCTGGATGACGGTATCGACGGCGGCCTCGACGCTCGGAAAGGCGCAGATGGCGGCCGCCATGACCTCGGGAATGCCGTAGAGGCGAACAGTCACCTCGGTGATGATGCCGAGCGTGCCCTCCTGTCCCACGAAGAGGCCGGTGAGGTCGTAGCCCGCCGACGACTTCTTGGCGCGCGAGCGGGTGCGGATGACGCGCCCGTCGGCCAGAACCACGGTGAGGCTGACGACGTTCTCGCGCATGGTGCCGTAGCGCACCGCGTTGGTGCCGGAGGCGCGGGTCGCGGCCATGCCGCCGATGGTCGCGTCGGCCCCGGGATCGATCGGGAAGAACAGGCCGGTATCGCGCAGGTGCGCGTTCAGCGTCTTGCGCGTCACACCGGCTTGCACAGTGGCGTCAAGGTCTTCGGCGCGGACGCTGAGGATCTGATTCATGCCTGTGAGGTCGAGCGAGACGCCGCCCTTGACCGGGATCAGCGCACCTTCCAGCGAGGAGCCCGCGCCATAGGCGACAACCGGCGTGTCATGCGCGTTGCACAGCCTGACGATGGCCGAGACCTCCTCGGTCGAGAGCGCACGACAGACAGCATCCGGCAGATGGGCGGGATGGCGCGACTCGTCGCGTCCGTGCTGCGCCCGATCCGACTCGGAGGTGGTGACGCGGTTGCCGACGAGCGCCTGCAGCGCCTCCAGCAAAGCGGGCTTGATGTTCGAGGCGGCGGGCGCGTTCATCGGGGCGATCTTGGGTAGAGCTTCGGAAGGGGCCGACATTCAAGACACCAAGCCGGCGAGATTCCAACCGGCACGGCGCAGGCCAGCCCCGCAAGGCGGTGTCAGGTCACCGCGCGGGTTTCGACTTGCCATGTCAGGTCCGGCGCGATGGTGACCAGATTGAAGGCCGGCCCTTCCTCGCCATCGCGGCCGGTGGCCGAGGCGGAGGGGACGCCGACGAGCGCGATGCGGTGGCCGACAGCCTCCCACTCCTGACGGCGCGCCTCATGAAGATGGCCGTGCAGGACGAGCGGACAGCGGTGACGGGCAAGGACATGTAGCAGCGGCTCGCCGTCGCGCAGGCGCTTCAGCCGCGACAGGCCCTCTGCGACTGGCGGGTGATGGATCGCGATGACCGGCAGGTGTGTCGCCCGGTCGATGCCGGCGAGCATGGCGTCAAGCCGGGCGAGCTGTGCCGGCCCGACTACTCCTTCGGCCGAGAAGGTCCATGTCGGCGCGCCGGAGCAAAGGGTGATCACCGCCGCGCGACCCACGAGGTCGAGGCGCGGAAAATGGGTGCGCAGGTCACCGGAGGCTTGAGCCGGACCGAGCCAGCGGAACAGGTGCTCGCGAATGCGGGCCGTCGTATCGCTCGTATAGGCATCGTGATTGCCCGGGGCCCACGAGACAATTTCGGGATCGCCCAGACGAGCCAATGCAGTCGCCGCGCGCGCATATTCCGACGACAGGCCGAGCTCGATCAGGTCGCCGGTGACCGCCGTGAAATCGGGCGAGGCGGCGAGCACCGCCGCCGCCGTCTTCTCCCAGATGGCGTCGTCATGGGCGCCCGGCTGGCGCTTCCAGTTGATCCAGCCGAGGACCGGCTTCAGCCGCCAGGGCCATTCCGCGGGGAACGGCACCGGCGACAGGTGCAGGTCGGACAGGTGCGCGATGACGGTCACGCCGGCTGCGTCGCATGTTCGCGGGCCGCCAACAAGCCGTCAGGTCAGCATCTGCATGTCGCCGTCGATGGAGATCGCCTGCCCGGAGATGGTTCGCCCCTTCGGCGAGGCAAGGAACAGCATCTGGTCCGCAAGCTGCCGCGCCGTGACGAAGGTCTTCAGCGAGGTATTGGCCACGGCCTGCTGTTCGATCTCGCGGAAAGCGACGCCGCGCGACTGGGCCTTGGCCTCCAGAACGCGGCGGATCCGGTCGCCCTCGACCAGCCCCGGCAGGATGGCATTGGCGCGGATGCCGAACTCGCCGAGTTCGACGGCCAACGACTTGGTGAAGCCGATGACGCCCCATTTCGCGGCCGAATAGGGCGTGCGCAGCGCGAAGCCGAAGCGCCCGGCCACCGAGGCGAGGTTGATGATCGAGGCGTTGTCGCTCTGCTTCAGATGCGGCACGGCGAGGCGCGCGCAGTTGAACTGGCTGGTCAGGCAGATGTCGATGCAGCGGTCCCAGTCTTCCGGGTTGATCTCCTCGACACGACCGGTCGGCCCGGCAATGCCGGCATTGTTGACCAGCACGTCGAGGCCGCCGAGGCGATCGATGGCGGTGTCGAACAGGGCTTTCACCTCGGCCCGGTTCGACACGTCGCAGGGGCTGGACCAGATGCCTGGGTCGGTGCGGGCGAGCTCGTTGATGGCCTCGCGGTCGACGTCGCAGACATGGACCTTCGCCCCCTCCTCCGCGAAGGCGCGGGCAACCTCGCGGCCGATGCCGTTGGCGCCCGCCGTGACCAGCACGCGCAGGCCCTTGATGCCGAGATCCATGGAATGCTCTCCCTGATGCTTGTTGGTGTCAGTCCGCAGCCACGTCGGCGGCAAGGCCGCCGCGGGCGATGATGAAGTCGGCGGCGCCCCGGATGTCGGCGGCGATGGCGGCCCGTGCGCCCTCGCCGTTGCCGGCCCTTATCGCCGCCAGCGCCTCGGCATGGAAGCGCACGGCACCGCCGGTGGCGAACCTATCGGGATTGGCGCCGAGGTCGAGATTGAGGATCGGCCCGGCCTTCAGCCAGAGGCCGCCGATGATCTCGACCAGGGTCGGCAGGCCGGTCGCGGCATAGATGGCGAAATGCAGGTCCTTGTTGAGGCGCACCGCCTCGGCGAGGTCGGGCCGCTTGACCATGCTCAAGCCCCGGAACGCCGCCTCGGACTCCCCAATGCGGGCGATATCGGCGGCAGAGGCGGAAGCGGCGGCGCGCTCGGCGGCAAAGCCCTCGAGCTCGATCCGCACGGTCGTGAGTTCGCTGAACTGGCCAATCGTGAGAATGGGCACGCGCACGGCGCGGTTCGGCGCCACCTCCAGCGCCCGGTCGGCAACGAGGCGGCTGACCGCCTCGCGCACCGGCATCATGGACACGCCGAGCGCCTCCGCAGTGCCGCGCAGGGACAGCTTGTCGCCCGGCGCGAGACGGCCCTCCATCAGGAGCTCGCGCAACTGGCCGTAGACCTTGTCGCCGAGGGT
>Ga0209794_1001246_pt1 | contig 21663 bp, 12 predicted proteins | sample EBPBio232013_DNA_FD_185869 | JGI IMG/M metagenome (GOLD analysis project Ga0209794, IMG submission 185869) | Wastewater treatment Type I Accumulibacter community from EBPR Bioreactor in Madison, WI, USA - Reactor 1_5/23/2013_ DNA (SPAdes)... | ecosystem: Engineered > Bioreactor > EBPR >... | reverse complement strand
CTGCGGTTCAGCATTCTACCCCGAACCGGCAGTTGATGAGCGGGTGTAGCTCAGGGGTAGAGCACAACCTTGCCAAGGTTGGGGTCGAGGGTTCGAATCCCTTCGCCCGCTCCAAATCTTCCAGACGCGCAAGCCTCGGATTGACCGGGGCTTTTTTGTTTTTGGCCGCATGGCAATCTTGGTGTTTGCGCGATTCGATTTGATCGCATCTCTTGAGCCAAGTGGGTATCACATCTTCAGGTGGTATTTTGTAGATGCGGTAGCGGCGGTCTGACAGGGTTCGGTAAGCTTTGTAGTGAATGCCGCCAATTGTTCTTGAGTCCGTGTAGTCTGTGATGCACTTGAAGGGAGCTGCCTAAACTCGAGCAATGATTGCTGGCGGTAAATGGAAATCTGTATGGCCCGACCGCAACCTTGTGACGCTTCCTGATCTGTATAATCGCATCGGAAGTTTGACTTAAGTCGTGCAATCTTTCTGTTGATTGGCTTGAGAGTATATAGCCTCCAACATCAGCTCTTTTTGATTATTACCAGTGTCGATGATGGCTTTTTTTTATTCTTGTAGGCTGACTGCAAGAATAAAGATTATGACATAATGCTTTGGATGGCCGCGTAAGCGGTTGATGGAACACCTGCAAGCTTTTCTGAAGCCGTGCGAAGACCATAGTAGAAGTCTACAGCCTCACGGATTTTCGGCGGCTTGCAAGGATCATTGTGAACGAGTTCATTCCTTCTGTTGGTCAGGGTTGCAAGACGATCTAGTACGTCGTCTAGGTTTCTACCTCGCCATTTATTAGCCTGCTTGGCACTGTATGGGCCATCATGCCTCACCCAAAAGTCCTTAAAAATTTCGAACTGCTCAATAATGATTAGTTTCGAGATCGTCATTTCAGCATTTCTCGATTCCTTGAATGGATACTCAACGCCCCCATTGCTTTTGACAATTGGATCAGGTCCAATGACCAGTGTCGAAGACACGGAAAATTCTTTGCTCATAGCCAAACAGTAAGGGCGTGATCGGTCGATCTGTAATTCGCCTTTTCCTGCACTTAAGAATGGCCCTTCCTTCCACGCGTCGTTGTCATCTCCAGTGCAATCGAACGACATCATTTTGTCGGCTGCTGTTGCCAAGTCATACACCAACATAGCTTCTAATAGCGCCTTGCCGGCAGCCTCGACGTATCTGTTAAAGTCGTTAAGTAAAGTTTTCTCCACGAGAAGTTCTCCGTTTCCGTTGCTTGCGTGCTGCAGAGCAAATTTTCCGCGGCCACGGAAGTATGTCCATCCGTCACACGTTGTGCACTTAGGCGCCCGTTCTATTCTATCAATCCCGATATCGATTTATTGCTTCCGAGTTCAAATGTGTCACGAGATATTGTGATTTGCGCTGATGGTCCGTTTTGTCTGTTGATGTGGATAGCGTGATTTCGCCTTGTTAAAGGAAGGTCCAAATACTCCAGACGCCCAAGCCTCGGATCGACCGGGGCTTTTTTTTATTGGGCGGTTTCGCAGTCCTGCGGCTTGCAGGCTGTATCATTGCCCATTTCGGCATCCGGGCAGAAGGCGGCGTGCAGTGCTTCCACCACCGTCAGCACTTCCGGGCGGGTGATGCGATAGTGAAACGTGGTGCCGACGCGGCGTGCTGCGACCAGTCCATCGGCCCGCAGGCGCATCAATTGCTGCGACATCGGCACCTGATCAATGCCCAGTTCATCACGCAAATCGGCCACCGAACATTCCTTCCTTCCCAGCGCACAGAGAATGAGCAGCCTTTGCGGATGCGAGAGGCTTTTCAGGAGTTCTGCCGCCTTGTCGGAAGCGGGAATCATTTCTTTTACATTCATGATCTTGAATTTAAAACTTTTGAATGTTCTGATGGGTCACGTTCTGGTTCGCATTCCCTAATTACATCGTGGAGGCGTGTTTGGGAATCGGGAGCGAGGCTTGTTGTTTCGAGACTCCGAGGAGGGGGTGTCGAGCATTTTTCAGGAGGAATTCATGGCTCATATTGTTGTACTCGGCGCCGGCCTTGGCGGGATCGTCATGGCCTATGAGATGCGCGAAAAAATGCGCGAGGCGGACCGTTTGACGGTCGTCAATCTCGGCTCCACCTATTCCTTTGTTCCCTCCAACCCGTGGGTTGCGGTTGGCTGGCGCGGACGCGAGGATATTTCGGTCGATATCGAGCCGATCCTGAAGAAGCGCGGCATTGCACTGCGGCCGGAAGGGGCGCGCAAGGTTCTGCCGCAGGAAAACCGCCTGGAAATGAACGACGGTTCGTTCCTCGACTATGATTATCTTATCATCGCCACCGGCCCTCATCTGGCCTTTGACGAAGTGCCGGGGCTGGGGCCGGAGGGCTATACGCAATCCATCTGCCATATCGACCATGCGCTGGCCGCCAAGGACAAGTTCGATGCGCTGGTCGCCAAGCCCGGCCCGGTGATCGTCGGCGCGGTGCAGGGTGCGTCCTGCTACGGCCCGGCCTATGAATTTGCCTTCATCGTGGATTCGGCGCTGCGCAAGGCGAAGAAGCGCGATCAGGTACCGATGACCTTCGTCACGCCGGAGCCCTATGTGGGGCATCTCGGGCTTGATGGGGTGGGCGATACCAAGAGCCTGCTCGAAAGCGCGCTGCGCGAACGGCATATCAAGTGGATCACCAATGCCAAGGTCACGTCTGTCGAAGACGGCGTGATGCATGTGGAAGAGGTGAATGACGATGGCACCGTGAAGATGAAGCACGATCTGCCGTTTGCCTATTCCATGATGCTGCCGGCGTTTCGTGGTGTGCCTGCGGTGGCGGGCATCGAGGGGCTGACCAACCCGCGCGGCTTCGTCACAATCGACAAGTACCAGCGCAATCAGGCCTTCCAGAATGTCTTCTCCGTGGGGGTGTGCGTGGCCATTCCGCCGGTCGGAAAAACGCCGCTGCCGGTCGGCGTGCCGAAAACCGGCTTTATGATCGAATCCATGGTCACGGCGACGGCGGATAATATTGCCGCGCTGCTGAAAGGGGGCGAACCGCGCGCCGTTGCCACCTGGAACGCCGTCTGCCTTGCCGATTTTGGCGATGATGGCATTGCCTTCGTGGCGCAGCCGCAGATTCCGCCGCGCAATCTCAACTGGGCCTCACGCGGCAAGTGGGTGCATGCGGCCAAGATCGGTTTTGAGAAGTACTTCCTGCACAAGGTGCGCACCGGCAAGGCGGAAACCTTCTATGAAGGGCTGGCGCTCGACATGCTGGGCATCAAGAAGCTGAAGGGCGTGCAGTACGAATAAGGCTTTGGGTGGCTTGCGGGTGGAAATTGCGCATCGGGCAAGGCTATAAGAGCGTTGCCTGTGTGCCGTTTTCACCCGGAGAAACCATGTTGCGTCTGCCTCTTGTCGCGTTTTTCGTTTCGACTGTGCTTTTCGGTTCTGCCTGGGCTGACTGGAAGCCTGCCGAGACAGTCAAAACCTATGCGGTGAGTGGCGCCACTGGCATGGACCTCTACCAGTCGATCGGGGAAAACGGGCCGGTCATCGGCAAGGGTGTGCGCGCGATTGCCCACACCACCTTCACGCTCTTCTGGAAGCGCGATTACCAGCCGCGCGGTACGGCGTGCGTGCTCGCCTCCGCCAAGCCGAGCCTCACCATCATCTATACCTTCCCGAAGCCGAAGGGCACGCTTGCCCCCGCTCTCAAGGCAAAATGGGATGTGTTCATGGCTGGTATCCGCAAGCACGAGGCCGTGCATGGGGCCAATATCGAGGCGATGACGCGGGAGATTGAACGGATTTCGGTGGGCCTGACGCAGGACAACGATCCGGGCTGCAAGGTGATCCGCGAGGTGCTTCAGGGCAAGCTGAAGGCGATTTCCGATGCGCGTCTTTCCAAGGAAAACGCTTTTGATCAGGTGGAAATGAGCACGGGCGGAAATGTCCAGCAGCTCATTCTGGCGCTCGTCAACGAGTAGAGCAAAAACCCGCCGGAGCGATCCGACGGGCTGAGGTTGATGACAATCCTTGCCTCCCCACTGCCGTCATCCTCGGGCCTGACCCGAGGTTCCATGATTTCAATGGGTTATGGATGGTCGGGTCAAGCCCGACCATGACGAAAAGAAAGGTTTTCGACCTTTGTCGGCAGTCCGAGCCCGCCGGAGCGATCCGACGGGCCTTTGATTGTCATGCGGCGTGCGATCAGAAGCTCAGTTCGCGGTCGCCGTTTTCATCGCGGATGCAGGTCTGCAGGCCGATGCGGTTCAGAACGTTGATGAACGGCTTGGGCGGCAGTTCCTCGACATTGACCATCTTCTTCGAGTCCCATTCGCCGGTGGCGACGAGGATGGCAGCGGCAACCGGCGGAACGCCTGCCGTGTAGGAAATGCCCTGCGAACCCACTTCGTTATAGGCTTCCTTGTGGTCGGCCACGTTGTAGATGAACACCGTGCGTTCCTTGCCGTCCTTGATGCCCTTCACATAATCGCCGATGCAGGTCTTGCCTTCATAGCCCGGTGCCAGCGATGCCGGATCGGGCAGAACGGCCTTGACGACCTTGAGCGGAACGACTTCGAGGCCCTCAGCCGTCTTGATCGGCTGTTCGGAGAGAAGGCCGAGGCTCTTCAGAACGGTGAAGACGTTGATGTAGTGGTCGCCAAAGCCCATCCAGAAGCGCACATCGGCGCCATCCATGTTCTTGGCCAGCGAATGCACTTCGTCATGGCCGCAGAGATAGGCGCGGCGCGTACCGACGACCGGCAGGTCATAGTCCTTGCCGATCTCGAACATCTTGTTCACCTGCCACTGGTTGTTCTGCCAGGAGTAGACGACGCCGGTAAATTCGCGGAAGTTGATTTCTGGATCGAAGTTGGTGGCGAAATACTTGCCGTGGCTGCCAGCGTTGATGTCGACGATATCGACGTCCGTGACCTTGTCGAGATACTCATCCTTGGCAAGGCGGGCATAGGCATTGACGACGCCCGGATCGAAACCGGCGCCGAGGATGGCGGTGATGCCCTTTTCCGCGCATTCGTCGGCGCGCTTCCATTCATAGTTCCCGTACCACGGCGGCGTTTCGCAGATCTTGCCGGGCTCTTCATGGATGGCGGTGTCGATATAGGCAGCACCCGTGTCCATGCAGGCGCGCAGCACCGACATGTTGAGGAAGGCCGTGCCGACATTGATGACAATCTCGGACTTCGTGCTGTTGATGAGAGCCTTCGTGGCCTCGATATCGAGCGCGTCGAGCGCATGGCCTTCCAGAAGGCCGGGCTGCTTCATCGCCTTCTTTTCGTGCACGCTGGCAATGATCTTGTCGACCTTTGCTTTGGTACGCGATGCGATATGGATATCGCCCAGGATGTCATTGTTCTGCGCACACTTGTGCGCCACGACCTGAGCTACGCCACCGGCGCCGATAATCAGGACATTCTTCTTCATCTCACACAAAAGCCTCCGTGGACCTTGATCGGGGTTGGGGAAATTGTCAGCCTGAACAATCAGGACAAACTCTGCTTGTAATCCTCGTAGGAGAATTCACGAACGGTTCGGATGGTTCCATCCAGTTCCTTGACGGCGATGGCCGGCATCTTCACGCCATTGAACCAGTTCTTCTTGACCATCGTGTAACCGGCGGCATCCTGAATGGAGAGGCGGTCCCCCGCCTTCACCGGCTGCGGGAACCGGAAGGTGCCGAAGATGTCACCGGCCAGACAGGACTTGCCGCAGATCATCACCTCATGCTCACCGGCATTCGGTTCCATCTTGGCGCTCTGGCGGTAGATCAACAGGTCCAGCATATGGGCCTCGATGGAGGAATCCACGATGGCGAGGTTCTTGCCGTTATAAAGCGTGTCGAGCACCGTTACCTCAAGCGTGGCGCTCTTGGTGATGGCGGCCTCACCGGGCTCCAGATAGACCTGAACGCCGTATTTTTCGGAAAAAGCCTTGAGGCGGGCGGCGAAGGTTTCGAGCGGATAGTCTTCACCCGTGAAGTGAATGCCGCCGCCAAGGCTGACCCAATCGGCACGCTTGATCAGATGACCGAAACGGTCTTCGATCAGCGTCAGCATCTCGTCGAAACGACCGAAATCGCCGTTTTCGCAATTGTTGTGGAACATGAAGCCGGAAATCTTGTCCATCACCGCTTCAATGCGGGCCGGGTCCCATTCGCCGAGACGCGAGAAGGGGCGGGCCGGATCGGCGAGATCAAAATCCGAGGTCGAAACGCGCGGATTGACGCGCAGGCCCCGAATCTTGCCCTTCGATGCTTCGGCAAAACGCTCCAGCTGGCCAATGGAATTGAAGATGATCTTGTCGCAACTGGCGAGCACGTCATCAATTTCATTGTCGGCGTAAGCCACGGAATAGGCATGCGTTTCTCCGCCGAACTTCTCGTAGCCAAGCTTCACTTCGTAAAGCGAGGACGACGTGGTTCCGTCCATATACTGACGCATCAGGTCAAACACGCCCCAGGTGGCGAAGCACTTCAGCGCCAGAAGGGCTTTTGCGCCGGAAAGTTCGCGCAAACGAGCAATCTTCTCAAGATTGACGAGAAGCTTTGACTTGTCGATCAGGTAATAGGGGGTCGGGAGCATGGGCACTGTCCGTCATGTCTGGCGGAAGGCTTTTACCCTCCCGGCGTGGCGGTTACATTGGTGTCGGGGCAGTCCGGTCCATTCGGGTCCGGCATCATCGCGGCCTTGGCCGCCTGCTTGCCGTGCTCCATACAGGCGAAGGCTGTCATTCTCAAGTAAAATCGGGGGCTTCGCTCCTGAATTGATGATGGCGGTGGTTCAAAGGTCAAGCTTTGCGGCCACGTCTTGCGCGATGGCGAGCGATGCGGTGAGGCCCGGGCTTTCGATGCCGAAGAGGTTGACGAGGCCGGGTTGGCCATGGGTCGACGGGCCATCGATGCGGAAATCCGGTGCCGGGTCGTCAGGCCCACAAATCTTCGGGCGGATGCCGCTATAGCCGGGGCGCAATGCATCCTCCGGCAGGCCCGGCCAATAGCGGCGGATTGCCTCGTGAAAACCATCACCGCGCCGGGGATCGACGCCATAGGCAATCTCATCCACCCATTCCACATCCGGCCCGAAGCGAGCTTGTCCGCCAAGGTCAAGCGTCAGGTGAACACCCAGACCGTGAGTGTGCGGGGCGGGGTAGATCAGGCGTGAGAACGGGGCCTTGCCCGTCAGCAGGAAGTAATGGCCGCGGGCATAGCGTGTTTGCGGGATAAAGTCCGGTTCGAGATCGGCGATGGTTCCGGCAACCTTTGAGGCATGCAATCCGGCGGCATTGACGAGAAGATGCGTCGTGAGCGTCATCGGTTCCGCGCCGCCGGTGCGCACCTGCCATTCGTTGCCTGTGCGTGTCGCGCCTTTAAACGGAGTATTGAGCGCAAGTGCCGCGCCGTGGTCTTCGGCCTTACCCAGAAGCGCCAGCATCAGGGCATGGCTGTCGATGATGCCGGTTGCGGGCGAGTGGAGGGCGGCCTTGCAGGCCAGCGCCGGTTCGAGCGCGCGGGCCTCGGTTTCACTGATCATGCGAAGGCCGTCGCAGCCATTGGCCAGTCCTTTGGCGAGCAGGCCTTCGAGCGCTAACACCTCATCGTCATCAGCGGCAACGATCAGCTTGCCGCAGCGTTTATGGGCAACGCCATGGCTTTCACAAAAGGCGTAAAGTTGTCGGCTGCCCTCGACGCAAAGGCGGGCTTTCAGGCTGTCCTTGGGGTAGTAAAGCCCGGCATGGATGACTTCGCTGTTGCGCGATGAGGTGCCGGTGCCAATGGCGTCGGCCGCTTCGACAATCACCGTCGAGAGGCCGCGACTTGCCAGTTCCTGCGCCACGGCAAGGCCCACGACACCCGCGCCAACCACAAGGGCCTGCGTATCCGCCATGCCCGCTCCTTCAATTCCTGACCGTTTTCCTCACTATAAAGGCTCGGCAGGCGCGCTCAAGGCATAGCGGGGCTTGTTTTCATTTCGCAAGAAACATATATGGTAATCAATATATATTTGCCTGTCCTTTGGGGAGAAAACTCATGACCCTTGATCGCGCCGTTCTGGCCTTTGCTGGTGTAATGGTTCTGTTGTCCGTTGTGCTGACGATGTTTGTCAGCCCCTATTTCGTGTGGTTTACCGTTTTCATTGGCGTGAACATGCTGCAGTCTGCCTTTACCGGCTTCTGCCCGGCCGCCATGATTTTCCGCAAGCTGGGCATTTCGCCCGGTTGCGCGTTCTAATTAAACCAAACGGAGTTCCGACATGGTGGCGAACGCCCTGCCGCGCTTGATTGCGCTTGCTTTTCTCACCGTTGCCTTGCCGGGACTGGCGCAGGCCGACGCGATGCGCGTCGAGGCGCTGAAAGTGCCCGAATGGAAGGCCGTTTATGGTCGTATCGAGGCGCGGGATACGGTTTCGGCGCGCGCTCGCATCGGCGGCACGATCACCTCGCTCAAGGTGACGGAAGGCGACCGGGTGTCGGCGGGCGACGTGATTGCCACCGTGCAGGACGACAAGCTGGAATTTCAGGTCAAGGCGGTTGATGCACAATTGGCCGGGTTGAAAGCCTCGCTCGACAATGCCCGCAGCGAACTGGCGCGCGGCGAGGAACTCATCAAGCGCGGCGTGACTTCGGCCCAGCGGCTTGACCAGTTGCGTACGCAGGTGGATGTGGTCGTCAACCAGATCGGCGCTGCCGAAGCGCAGCGCGCGGTTCTTATCGAGCAGCAGCGCGAAGGTGCCGTTCTTGCCCCGGTTTCCGGGGTGGTTCTGACCGTACCGATCACTCGCAACACTGTGATCATGGCCGGAGAAAGTGTTGCCCAGATTGGCGGCGGCGGCTTTTTCCTGCGCCTTGCTATCCCTGAGCGCCATGCCGCGCTCTTGAAGCCCAAGGCAACGCTTGAAATTGAAGGCAGCGAAGGGGCCAGCGTTGAAGGCACGCTTGCCCGTATCTATCCCGAAATCGACAATGGCCGCGTGATTGCCGATGTCGATGTGGCCGATCTGCCGGAAGGCTTCGTCAACAAGCGCCTGCTGGTGCGCGTTCCTGTCGGTGAGCGTATGGCGGTCCTCGTCCCGGAAGCCGCCGTCACGCGTCGCTTCGGCATTGACTATGTGTCGATCCGCGAAGGAGAGACCACGGCGGAACGTTCGGTTGTCACGGGCGAGCATTCCAAGATCGATGGCAAGCCGATGGTCGAGGTTCTGACCGGCATTGCCGCTGGCGATGAGGTCGTTACGCCATGAAGATTCCGTCTTTGGGTATTGCAGGCGGGCTGACGCGGTATTTCATCACCTCGCCGCTCACGCCGCTTTTCCTCGTGGCCGCCTTTGCGCTCGGTCTGGTGGCGCTGATCACGCTGCCGCGTGAAGAAGAGCCGCAAATTTCCGTACCGATGATCGATATCGTCGTGCAGGCCTCCGGTCTCAAGGCAGAGGATGCCGCCAAGCTGGTGACGGAGCCGCTTGAGACCATCGTCAAGGGCATCAATGACGTCGAGCATGTCTATTCGCAGACCTATGACGAGCAGGTGGTGGTGACCGCCCGCTTCGTGGTTGGTACGTCACCGGATGCGGCGGCGCTGCGCGTGCATGAAAAAATCCGCGCCAATATGAGCGTCATTCCGAAGGGTATTCCGGAACCGGCGATCATCGGGCGCACCATTGATGACGTGGCGATTGTTTCGCTCACACTCACCCCTTCCGCCGACAAGGGCGCTGGCGTGACGGCGGCCGATCTCACCCGCATTGCCCGCGAATTGCGGGTTGAAGTGTCCAAGATCGACAATGTCGGGCTTTCCTATCTGGTGGGCGAGACGGGCGAGGCCATACGTGTCTCGCCGGACCCGGAAAAGCTGGCGCTTTACGGCACGACCTTGCAGCAGCTTGGTGCCAAGGTGACGGCGGCGAACCGCTCCTTTTCCACCGGCCTCGTGCGTCAGGACGGTCGCCAGATCGATATCGTGGCGGGTGAGACGCTTTCAACGCCCGGCGAGATCGGCAATCTGCTTTTGACGACCCGCGATAATCGCCCGGTTTACGTGCGCGATGTCGCCGATGTGTCCTTCGTGACGGATACGGCAGAGGCGCGTGTTTCGACCGTGACGGTGGATGCCAGCGGCGCCATGCAGCGCGTGCCTGCGGTGACGCTTGCGGTGGCCAAGCGGGCCGGGGCCAATGCGGTGGTCGTTTCGCATGATATTCTGACCCGCGTCGAAGCGCTCAAGGGCACGCTCATTCCCGACACCATGGCGGTGGAAGTAACCCGCGACTATGGCGATACGGCGAGCGAAAAGGCCAATGAGCTGCTCTTCCATCTGGGTCTTGCCACGGCCTCGATCATTGCGCTGGTGTTCTTTGCCATCGGCAAGCGCGAGGCTTTGGTTGTTGCGGTCGTCATTCCGGTGACGATCCTGCTCACGCTCTTTGCGGCGCGCATCATGGGTTATACGCTGAACCGCGTTTCGCTCTTCGCGCTGATCTTTTCCATCGGCATTCTGGTCGATGACGCCATCGTGGTGATTGAAAACATCGCCCGCCACTGGGGCATGGGTGGCAAGGATCGCCGCGAGGCGGCCATCGAAGCCGTGGCCGAAGTGGGTAATCCGACGATTGTCGCCACGCTGACGGTGGTCGCCGCCCTTCTGCCGATGCTGTTCGTCTCCGGTATGATGGGTCCCTATATGAGCCCCATTCCGGCCAATGCCTCGGCGGCGATGGTGTTCTCCTTCTTCGTGGCTGTGATCGTCACACCCTGGCTGATGCTCAAGGTTGCCGGTGGCGCCAAGCTGCATTCGGAAGATGGCCATGGCGATGGCGGCACGCTCGGGCGTCTTTATCGCAAGGTCGCCGTACCGCTTCTCGCAACGAAAAAGCGCAGCTGGATTTTCCTCGGCGCGGTGGGCTTTGCCACCATTGCCTCCATGGGCCTGTTCTATACCAAGAGCGTGACCGTGAAGCTTCTGCCGTTCGACAACAAGTCGGAACTGCAGGTGGTGATCGATCTGTCTGAAGGTTCCTCCATCGAGGCGACGGATGCGGTGGCGCAGGACGTGGCACGGGTGGTTCTGGCCATGCCGGAAGCGGTGTCCGTGCAGACGCATGCGGGGACGGCCGCCCCCTTCAACTTCAACGGACTGGTGCGCCATGCCTATTTCCGCGCCCAGCCGCAGATGGGCGATGTGCAGGTCAATCTCACGCCGAAGGGCGAGCGTGAGCGTTCCAGCCATGACATTGCGCTGGACCTGCGCGAGCGCCTGAAATCGGTCAAGCTGCCGGAAGGCGCTTCGCTCAAGGTGGTCGAGCCGCCGCCGGGTCCGCCGGTGATGGCAACGCTTCTGGCGGAAATCTATGGCCCCGATGCCGCGACGCGACGTGCTGTGGCGGAAAAGGTCAAGGCCGCGTTCCAGTCGGTGCCGTTCATCGTCGATATTGACGACAGCTATGGCGTGCCGGCGGACCGGCTGCGCACCACGGTTTCGACCGATGCGCTCGAATTCTTCGGGGTCCAGGAATCGGATGTGTTCGATACGCTGGCCACGCTCAACGGCACGTCGGTGATCGGCTATTCGCATCGCGGTGGCGGTCAGGCGCCGATCCCGATCGAGCTTGCCCGTCCGAAGGGCGAAAAGCGGCTGGACGAGAAGTTCCTGTCGACGCCGGTTCCGGCCAATGTCCTGCCCGGTTCGCGCTCGGTGGTGGAACTGGGTGACGTTCTGACCGTGACGAAGGAAAAAGCTTCCTTCCCGATCTTCCGCCATAATGGCCGTTATGCCGAAATGGTGACGGCGGAGCTTGCAGGCGACTACGAAGCGCCGCTTTACGGTATGCTGGCGGTGCAGGATGCGCTGGACCAGATGGACTGGACGGGGCTGCAGAAGCCGGAGATTTCACTCCACGGCCAGCCCTCTGACGAGGCCAAGCCGGTGCTTCTGTGGGATGGCGAATGGGATGTGACGTGGATCACCTTCCGCGACATGGGCGCTGCCTTCGGCGTGGCGCTGCTTGGCATCTACATTCTGGTGGTGGCGCAGTTCGGCTCGTTCAAGCTGCCGCTTGTGATCCTCATTCCGGTGCCGCTGACCTTCATCGGCATCATCTTCGGTCACTGGGTCTTTTCGGCTCCGTTCTCCGCACCTTCGATGATCGGCTTTATCGCGCTGGCGGGGATTATCGTTCGAAACTCGATCCTGCTGGCGGATTTCGTGCGCCATGCCAAGACGCCGGATCGTGATCTGAAGGATGTGGTGATCGAGGCAGGTGCCATCCGCTTCAAGCCGATCCTCCTGACGGCGGTTGCGGCGATGATCGGTGCCGTGGTCATTTTGACGGACCCGATTTTCCAGGGGCTGGCGATCTCGCTGCTCTTCGGTCTTGCGTCTTCGACGCTCCTGACCGTGCTGGTGATCCCGGCGGTTTACCGGGTTCTCAGAACCTGATCCCATTCCCTTTGACGACGCCTCAAGGGCCGGCCAGCCTGTTGCTGCCGGCCCCTTCTATTTCCGCGCTTGCATCGGTCGCCCGGCGGTGGCAAGGAGTGTAGCAAAGCCGGATGCTTCGAACCTCCGGCGACAGGCGTCTGTTTCGGGAGGAACGGCGGCCGCAAAGCCGGCGGCTTTTCGAGAATTCATGAGGTTTCCCGGCCCGGATGGCATTTGTTGTCTGGTGGGCCTGTTCAGCAGCGGTACAGAAAGCCGTTGCTAGAAGGCCGGCATTCATGTCGGGGATTGCCTCCTTATCCCGTATCCAGAGCCTGTCCACGACATTCACCAACCCAGTCCGCTGAGAAATCGCGAAACATGTCCGAACAAACGACACCTTCCATCGTCACGACCGACACCGACAGCCGTCAGATCGATCATAATGGCTCCATTCGTGCGGCCTACATGACGGCCGAGGAACTGGCCGCCTGCGGTGCCGCTGTAGCGTCCGGAAACATTCCGGCGCTGCCGGAACTGAAGCCCTTCGAGTTCTTCGCGCGCAACCGCGAGAACGAGCGGGAAATCCTCAAGGTCTACCGTTCGACCGCAGCGGATGTCGAAAACGGCGCGACGATTACGCCCGCCGCCGAGTGGCTGCTCGACAACCACTACATCGTTGAGGAAGCCATTCAGGAAGTGCGCCGCGACTTCCCGAAGAAGTTCTTCCGCCAGTTGCCGACCGTGAAGGTGGGCGACATGGAGCTGCCGCGCACGCTGGTGCTGGCCTGGCTCTATGTGGCCCATACGCACAGCACGGTTTCGACTGAAAACCTGCAGGAGATGGTGGAAGGGTTCCAGAGCGTCGAGACGCTCGAGATCGGTGAGCTTTGGGCGCTGCCGTCCTTCCTGCGCTTCGTTCTGATTGAAAACCTGCGTCGCATTTCGATCCGCGTTGAGCGTTCGCGCACCATGCGCCGCCGCGCCAATGAAACCGCCGACGAGGTCATCCGTCTCAACGACGCCAATGCCTGCGCCGACCTTCTGGCCTCGGTCGCCTCGCTTGCGACCGATTCGACCTTTGCGACGCAGTTCCATTACCGCCTGCGCAATGGTTCGCAGACCGCCGATTTCGCCATCAACTGGCTGGAAGAGCGCCTGCGCGCCGCCGGAACCGATTCCGAAACGGTTGCCACCTCCGAGCAGAACCGTCTGTCGTCCGGCAATGTGACGATGGGCAACATCATCCGCAGCCTGCGCGAGATCAACGATACCGAGTGGTCCGTCTGGTTTGAGGAAGTCAGCCAGATCGACAAGATCCTGCGAGCTGAGACCGATTACGGTGCGCTCGATTTCGGTTCGCGCAACGCCTATCGCAACCGCATCGAAATGATCGCGCGCCGTTGCGGCAAGAGCGAAGTGGAGGTGGCCAATACGGCCATTCGCCTGACGCGGGAAGCGGCGGAAAAGGGCACCGGCGATGGCCATGAGGCCAATGTGGGTGCCTTCCTTGCCGGTCCGCGCCGCGTGGAGCTGGAACAGGCCGTCGGCTACGAACTCTTGTTCGTACAGCGTTTCGTGCGTGCCGTGCGCCGCATGCACTGGCTCGCCATTGCTGTTCCGGTCATCCTCATTACCATCATCGCCATGGCGGCGGTTGGCTGGTTCCTGGGCCATTCGGGCATGGGCGTGCTGACGCTTCTGCTCTTCCTCCTGATGTTCTCGCTGCCGGCTTCGGAAGGCGCGACGGGCCTCTTCAATACGCTTGTGACCTTCTTTGTGCGTCCGGCCCGTCTCGTCGGCTTCGAATTCAAGGAAGGTATTCCCGAAGACGCGCGCACGCTGGTTGTCGTGCCCTGCCTGATCGGCAATCGCGATCAGGTGGACGAACTCGTTCGTAATCTCGAGGTGCATTATCTCGCCAACCCGCAAGGGGCGATCTCGTTTGCGCTCGTTTCCGACTGGCCGGACTCCAAGCAGGAAGAAACGCCTGCCGATACGGAAGTTCTGGACTATGCCAAGCAGGAAATTTCGCGTCTGAATGCCCGCTACCATGAAGAAGCGGGTGAGCGTTTTTACATCCTGCATCGCCGCCGCGTCATGAACGAGGCTGAAGGCGCATGGATGGGCTGGGAGCGCAAGCGCGGCAAGCTGCATGAACTGAACATGCTGCTGCGCGGCGACCGCGATACCAGCTTCCTGCCGGGTGCCAATCGTGTGCCGGCGGGCATCAAATATGTCATGACGCTGGATTCGGATACGCGCCTGATGCGCGATGCCGTCACCAAGCTCGTCGGCAAGATGCACCACCCGATCAACCGTCCGGTGCACGATCCCGAAACGGGCCGCGTCATTGCCGGTTACGGCGTTCTCCAGCCGCGCGTCACGCCTTCGCTGACGACCGGCAAGGATGCTTCCGTCTTCCAGCGCGTGTTCTCGGTCAGCCGTGGTATCGACCCTTACGTCTTTACGGTTTCCGACGTTTATCAGGACCTGACGGGTGAGGGCACCTTCACGGGTAAGGGCCTTTATGATGTCGACGCGTTCGAAACGGCGCTCAAGGGCCGCATCGAAGAGAACTCGGTTCTCAGCCACGACCTTCTCGAAGGCTCGTTCGCCCGCTGCGCGCTCATCACCGACGTTGAACTGGTGGAAGACTTCCCCATCCGCTACGAGGTAGAAACGTCGCGCCAGCATCGCTGGGCACGTGGCGACTGGCAGCTCATTCCCTATATTTTCGACCTGACGCGCGGTGTGACCGCTCTGGGTCGCTGGAAGATGATCGACAACCTGCGTCGTTCGCTGACGCCGATTGCCTGGGCTTTCGCATCGGTTCTCGGCTGGTACTGCCTTGATCCGCTCGGTGCGCTGATCTGGCAGATTCTCCTGATCTTCTGCCTGTTCGTGGCTCCGACGCTGTCGCTGATTTCCGGCATTCTGCCGCGTTCGACCGACATCGTGCCGCGTGTGCATTTCCAGACGGTCTGGTCGGATATCCGCGATACGAATGCGCAGGTGGCGCTGCGGATCGTCTTCATTGCCGACTCGGCCTGGATGATGGCCGATGCCATCGTGCGTTCGCTCTACCGTCTCTTCGTCAGCCACAAGCTGATGCTCGAATGGAAGACGGCGGCCAGCGTGCAGTCGGGCGCGCAGGGCACCATCGGCGGCTACTATCGCAAGATGTGGCATGCCCCGGCGCTGGCCTTCTTCAGCCTGGCTGTGGCCGCCCTTTCCGGCGACAGTGCTTTCCTCGTCGGCCTGCCCTTCGTCATGCTCTGGGCCGTGTCCCCGGCGATTGCCTGGTATGTCAGCCAGTCGGCCGAGACCGAAGACCGCCTGTTCGTTCCCGATGATGTGGCGCGTGACCTTCGCCTGATCGGTCGCCGTACCTGGCGTTATTTCGACACCTTCGTGACGCCGGAGCAGAACTATCTGCCGCCGGATAACGTGCAGGAAACGCCGGTCTTTACGGTTGCCACGCGAACCTCGCCGACCAATATTGGTGTCTACCTGCTCTCGGTCATCTCGGCCCGCCGTTTCGGCTGGATCTCCTTCCAGGAGACCATCGAGCGCCTCGAGAATACCGTCTCCACCATTGAAAAGATGGAGAAGTATCGCGGCCATCTGATCAACTGGTATCATACCGATACGCTGCAGACGCTGGGTCCGCGCTACATCTCGGCAGTGGACAGCGGCAACCTCGCCGGTCACCTGATTGCCGTGTCGTCGGCGGCCCGTGAATGGGCGGAAGCGCCGTCGGCCCACCTTCAGGCCAATCTCGATGGTCTGGGCGACGTGGCCGGTATTCTTCAGGAAGCGCTGAAGGAACTGCCGGATGACCGCAAGACCGTGCGTCCGCTGCGTCGTCGTCTTGAAGAACGCATCACCGGCTTCCTGACGGCCCTTGCCTCGGTGAAGCGCGAGCATGAATTTGCCTCGATCCGCATCATCAATCTGGGTGTGCTGGCGCGCGACATCGAAAAGCTGGCCGCGAACCTGCACCATGAGGTGAAGTCTGCCGCGTCCGAAGAAGTGACGCGCTGGACGCAGACGCTGGTCAAGACCTGCGAAGGCCATGTGGCCGACAGCAGCTTCGACCTTTCCAATATCGAGCCGCTGCGCACGCAGCTTGCCTCGCTGCGCGACCGCATGCGCCAGCTCGCTTTCGATATGGACTTCTCGTTCCTGTTCCGTCCGGAGCGTCGCCTTCTGTCGATCGGCTTCCGCGTCGACAGCAAGGAGCTCGATGAAGCCTGCTACGACCTTCTCGCCTCTGAAGCCCGTCTCACCAGCCTGTTCGGCGTTGCCAAGGGCGACCTGCCGAACGAGCACTGGTACAAGCTTGGCCGTCAGGTGGTGCCGATCGGTTCGCGCGGTGCGCTGATTTCCTGGTCGGGCTCGATGTTCGAGTACCTGATGCCGCCGCTCGTGATGCAGGAGCGTCAGGGTGGTATCCTCAACCAGACCAACAACCTGATCGTTCAGGAGCAGATTACCCACGGTCGCCGTCTCGGCATTCCGGTCTGGGGTATCTCGGAAGCGGCGTTCAACGCCCGCGACCATCACCTGAACTACCAGTACACCAACTTCGGCGTGCCTTCGCTGGGCCTCAAGCGCGGCCTTGGCCAGAACGCGGTGATTGCGCCTTACGCCTCGATCCTCGCTTCGCAGTATGATCCGCTTTCGGCGCATCAGAACCTGAAGCGTCTGCGTGGTCTGGGTGCGCTTGGCCTTTACGGCTATCACGATGCCGTTGACTTCACGCCAACCCGCGTGCCGGACGGCAAGAAGTGCGCCGTCGTCTATAACTACTACGCCCACCATCACGGCATGTCGGTGGCCGCTATCGCCAACGTTGAATTCAACGGCTGGCTGCGCGAACTCTTCCATTCCGATCCGGTGATCGAGGCTGCCGAACTGCTTCTGCAGGAAAAGGCACCGCGCGAAGTGCCGGTGATGAGCGCCAAGTACGAGCCGGAAACGCCCGGCAAGGGCCAGGCCGACCTGCTGCGCGCCGAAACCCGCAGCGTCATCGATCCGATGACCAAGGACCGCGAACTGGTGTTCCTGTCCAACGGTCATTATGCGGTGATGCTGACTGCGACCGGCACGGGCTACTCGCGCTGGAACGGCCAGACGGTGACACGCTGGAAGGCCGACCCGACCGAAGACCGCTGGGGCTCGTTCATCTTCCTGCGCGATACCGCCTCCGGCGACTGGTGGTCAGCGACCGCCGAACCGCGCCGTGCGCTTGGTGAAAAGACGCGCGCCGTCTTCTCCGACGACAAGGCCGAATTCCACAAGACGGTCGGCGAGCTGCAGAGCACGGTTGAGTGCATCGTGGCCAACGAGCACGATGCCGAAGGCCGCCGCATCACGCTGATCAATACCGGCAATGAGGACCGCTTCATCGAAGTGACCTCCTATATGGAGCCGGTGCTGACCACGGATGATGAGGACAACGCCCATCCGGCGTTCGCCCGCATGTTCGTGCGCACGGAAATCAGCCGTCGCGGCGATGCGATCCGCGCATGGCGCAACAAGCGCAATCCGAGCGAGCCGGATATGTGGGTGGCGCATCTGGCCGCCGACAATTCCGGCCCGGCCCGCCCGACCGAGTTTGAAACCGACCGCCGCCGCTTTGTCGGTCGTGGCCGCACGCTGGGCGAAGCGGCTGCATTCGATGCCGGGGCAACGCTGTCCGGCCTCGATGGCTTCACGCTCGATCCGGTTCTGGCGCTTCGCCGTCAGGTCCGCGTGCCCGCCGGCAAGAAGGTGCAGGTGGTGTTCTGGACGATTGCCGCGCCGAACCGCGAGGAAATCGACAAGGCTGTCGAGCGCTACCGTCACCCGGATGCGTTTGCTCACGAACTCATCCACGCCTGGACGCGTGCGCAGGTTCAGCTTCGCCATGTGGGTGTCACGTCGCAGCAGGCGGCTGCCTATCAGCAGCTTGGCCGTTATCTCACCTATCCCGACATGCACCTGCGCGCGGATGCGGGCACGGTGGAAGCCGGCCTCCGGTCGCAGTCGCAGCTCTGGGGTCTGTCGATCTCGGGCGACTATCCGATCTTCACGCTGCGCATCAATGACGATCTCGACCTCGATATCGTCAAGGAAGCCCTCTCGGCGCAGGAATATCTGCGTTCGCGTGGCGTCGTCAGCGATCTGGTGATCCTCAACGAACGGGCCGCCTCCTATGCGCAGGATATGCAGCACGGGCTTGAGCAGCTGGTGGATAACGCCCGCCGCTTTGCCCAGCAGTCCGGCGATGGCCGTCCGAATGTCTTCACGGCCCGCAAGGACCTGATGGACGAGACGACGTGGGCGGCGCTCGTTGCGATTTCCCGTGTCGTTCTGCATGCCCGAAACGGCAAGATTGCCGATCAGGTGAACCGTGCGGTTCAGCTGTTCTCCGCGTCGCGCATCAAGGAAGAGGAGGCGCCTGAGGCTCTCGCCACGCTGCCGTCGCCCTTCCCGAATGACGCGCCGGTGGAAGACAGCGGCGATCTCGACTTCTGGAACGGCTTTGGTGGTTTCACCGCCGATGGCAGCGAATATGTGGTGCGCCTCAAGGGTGGCCAGTCGACGCCGCAGCCGTGGATCAACGTCATCTCCAATGAACGCTTCGGCTTCCACGTTTCGGCGGAAGGCGCAGGCTTCACCTGGAGCCGCAACAGCCGTGACTATCAGGTGACGCCGTGGACCAACGACGCCGTGACAAACCGTCCGGGCGAGACGTTCCATGTGGCCGATCTTGAAAGCGGTGCGGTTTATTCGCCGCTGGCTGCACTGGCAACGGAGGCCGATGGCCTTTACGAGGCCCGTCACGGTCTGGGTTACAGCCGCTTCCTGACAAACCGCGATGGTCTGGCGCTCGAACTGACGCAGACGGTTGATCGCGAACGTCCGGTCAAGGTTTCGCGCCTGACGGTGACGAACAACGGGTCTTCGCCGCGCACGCTGCGCGTCTATGGCTATGCCGAATGGGTGCTGGGCAATAACCGTCAGAAGACGGCGCCGTTCATCCTTTCGACCTTGCCGGAGGGTGGCGCAACGCTCGTTGCCAACAACCCCTACAGCCTCAACCACAGCGGTCGCTTTGCCTTCTTCGCGGCCAGCGAAACGCCGTCGAGCTTCACCACCAGCCGCCGCGAATTCATCGGCCGCACGGGTGCGGTTCGTCTGCCGCAGGCGATCGCCTCGAAGGCGGCCCTTTCGGGCTTCATCGAAAGCGATGGTGATCCGTGCGCGGCGATGGCCATTGATGTGACGCTGGCTCCCGGTGAAACCAAGGAAGTGCGCTTCCTGATGGGTGACACGGAATCGTCTGAAGCCGCCGTGGCGCTTGCCAATGAGGTTCGCACGCAAGCGTTTGAAACCCTTCTCGAACGACAGAAGGCCTTCTGGGCCGACTTTACCGGACGCGTTCAGGTTCAGACGCCGGACAAGGCGTTCAACAACCTCGTCAACCGCTGGCTGCCCTATCAGGCGCTTGGCTGCCGCGTCATGGCGCGCGCTGCCTTCTATCAGGCGTCCGGTGCCTTCGGCTTCCGCGACCAGCTTCAGGATACGCTGAACCTTGTGTTGCAGGACCCGTCGCTGGCTCGTGCGCAGATCCTCAACGCGGCCTCGCGCCAGTTCAAGGAAGGCGACGTGCAGCATTGGTGGCTGCCGGATACGGGCGCTGGCGTTCGCACGCTGATTTCGGATGATGTGGTGTGGCTTGGCCATGCCATCCACCGCTACATCGGCGCGACGGGCGACAAGGCGATCCTTGATGAACCGCTTGCGTTCCTGACAGGCGATGCGTTGAAGCCGGGTCATGCCGACTCCTTCTTCAAGCCGGTCGAAAGCGACGAGAAGGCGAGCCTTTACGAACATGCGGCACGGGCGCTGGATCTCGCCATTATCCGCACGGGCGAGAATGGCCTGCCGCTCATGCTGGGCGGGGACTGGAACGACGGCATGAACCGCGTCGGTATCGGCGGAAAGGGCACGAGTGTCTGGCTCGGCTGGTTCCTGGCCGCCACGCTGCGCGATTTCGTGGCCTATGCCGATGCGCGGGGCGACAAGGCCCGCAGCGAAGCCTGGCGCAAGCATGTCGAGGCGCTGAAGAAGGCGCTGGAAACGGCGGGCTGGGATGGCGCCTACTACCGTCGCGGCACCTTCGATAACGGTTCGCCGCTCGGCTCGGTGCAGAGCGACGAGTGCCAGATCGACTCGCTCGGCCAGTCGTGGAGCGTGCTTTCCGGCATGGGCGACGAGGCCCGTTCGGCACAGGCGATGGATGCCGTCATGACGCATCTGGTGGACAAGGATGAAAACATCATCCGCCTGTTCTCGCCGCCCTTTGCCGAAACCCGCAAGGACCCGGGCTACATCCGCGCCTACCCGCCGGGTGTGCGTGAAAACGGCGGCCAGTATACGCATGCCGCCATCTGGGTGGTGCTGGCGCTGGCCAAGATGGGCCGTGGTGAAGATGCATGGCGTTGCTTCTCCATGCTGAACCCGGTCAATCACGCGCTCGACCGTGACGCAGCCGAAAAGTATCGCGTGGAACCCTATGTGGTCGCCGCCGATGTTTACGGTGAAGGCTACAAGACGGGCCGTGGTGGCTGGTCGTGGTATACGGGGTCGGCTGGCTGGCTCTATCGCACGGCGGTGGAAGGCATTCTCGGCATTGCCCGTACCGCTGACGGTCTTGATGTTCAGCCCGTGCTGCCGGAGGCCTGGGATGGCTTCACGGCACAGGTGAAGATCGATGGTCGCGATGTGACGGTGGACGTGACGCGCGGCGCGGACGGCAAGCCGGTGACCAGCATCAAGGGCTGAGTGACGCTTTCAGACAAGATGGAAGGGCCGGATGCCGACGCATCCGGCCCTTTTTGTTGGTCCTAGAGCATTTCCGGTGAACACCAGATCATCGGAAATGCTCTATCTCCTTGTTTTAACGCAGTCCAAACGCAAAACCGCTGACGCACTTTTGCTGGAAGTGCTCTAGGCCGAGAGTTTCATCAGCACGATGCCGGACAGAATGAGAAGGGCGGCCGCGATCCGCGTCGCGGTTGCAGCCTCACCCATCCAGAGGATGCCGACCAGAAAGGCACCCAGTGCGCCGATGCCGGTCCAGATCGCGTAAGCTGTTCCCAAGGGCAAGGCACGCATGGCAAGCGCCAGCAGCGAGAAGCTCGCCAGCATGGCAACGATGGTGATGAGGGAGGGCGTGAGGCGCGTGAAGCCTTCGGACTGTTTCA
>Ga0209794_1001245_pt1 | contig 21674 bp, 20 predicted proteins | sample EBPBio232013_DNA_FD_185869 | JGI IMG/M metagenome (GOLD analysis project Ga0209794, IMG submission 185869) | Wastewater treatment Type I Accumulibacter community from EBPR Bioreactor in Madison, WI, USA - Reactor 1_5/23/2013_ DNA (SPAdes)... | ecosystem: Engineered > Bioreactor > EBPR >... | reverse complement strand
CGCTCAGCGTCGAGCCAAGCGTTCCCTTCACGCCGCCCGCCGCGCCCGCCCCGCAGGCGGCGCCAGCGCCGGCCGAGCCGCCGACTGCGGCGCTGCCGCAGACGACGCCCGACGCCGGTCCGCGCGAGGAACAGCCTACCGTGGTCGCGCCGCCGGCCCCTGCGGTCGTAGCTCCGCCGGTGGAGGCGACGACCCCGGCCCAGCCGGCCGAGCCCCCTGCCGCCGCCCTGCCCACGCAGCCGGCCCCGGTCGCTCCGCCGGCAGCGGCACCCGCGCCGGTGATCGAGGCTCCGCCCGTCCAGGCGGCGCCCGCGACGCCGACGGCTCCTGCCGCCGATGCGGCGGCCCGTCCGGCGCCGAGCCAGGAATCGGAAGGCGTGATGATCGACGGTCGCTTCCTCGGCCCCAATGGCGAGGCCCTGCCGAGCGGGCCGGGACAGACCTCGCCCGGCGTGCGGCAGGTCGTTCCGCCGCCGTCCGGCAACTGACGCCGAAGGCAACGCCGCCGCCACGAGACAAACGAAACGCCCCGGTGATGCCTCACCGGGGCGTTCGTGCATCTCAGGAGGGCCGTTGGAGGGCGGCCCGATCCATCAAGGGCGATGCGGCTCAGGCGGCCTTGCGGCTGGCCTCGGCCTCGATCACGCGCGGGCCATTGCCCGACTGGATCGCGATCTGGCGGGGCTTCATCGCCTCCGGAATCTCGCGGACCAGGTCGACATGCAGCAGGCCGTGCTCCAGCGCCGCGCCCTTCACGAAGACGTAGTCGGCGAGCTGGAAGCGGCGCTCGAAGGCGCGCGCGGCAATGCCCTGATGAAGGTAATCGGATTTGGTCTCGCCCTCGGCGGCGGATTTGCCGCCGCGAATGGTGAGCGCCTGCTCCTTCACCTCGATCGACAGGTCATTCTCGGTGAAGCCGGCTACCGCGACCGAGATGCGGTAGGCGTTCTCGCCGGTCTTCTCGATGTTGTAGGGCGGGTAGCCCGCCGCCGGACCCTCATGGCCGGAGGTCTGGTCGAGCAGCGAGAACAGGCGGTCGAAACCGACGGTCGAACGGTAGAGGGGAGCAAGATCGAACGTACGCATGGATGTCCTCCTTCAAGCGACACCGAAGAGCGGGGGCCCGCCTGATGGCCGGGCCGGTTTGGCTCGTGCAGCCCTTGGCGGGCCTGCACGGAGAAACAGTTGGGAACCCCGTCCAGCCTTCGCAAGGGGCCGCCGTCGCGGGATTTTGCAGATGAAGACTCGGTGAACGGGGATTTCCGGCAGGGTTCAGCCGCACCACGTCAATGTGCGTCCAACCAGCGGGAAAGTGCCGCGGCCGGGCCGCTGCCCCTTCACGCCGCCCCTCGCCTCAGGGACCACACGCCATGCGCCCCCTCGCGCGCCGCATCTCCTCGGTTTCCTCCCTCGCCCTGATGCTCGTCGCGGCGACCACGACGTTTGCGCTGGCGCTGGTCATGCTCGCCTGCGCGGGAAATTTCGCGCGTGCCGACGAGGCCGCCCGCCTGATCCCGCAGCAGGAGATTCCCGGTCGCCTCGCCGTTCGCGGCTATGTCGTGAACGAGCCGGTCGTGCGCCGCGGCACCGCCTATCTCACCCACGGCACCGACAAATGGGGCCAGCGGCACCGCCTCGTGATGGATGGGCGCAACGGCGACATTATCGGCCTGAGGGTGGTCGGGGACCCGCGCGGCCCGCGCCCGGACCGACCGACCGGCCGTCCCTAAGGCAGAGCCGGGAATCGCGGTAGCGCGCGACGGTTGAGGCTCCGGCGGCGGCGTGGCAGGCTGATTACCCGCACAGGGAGGTTTCGATGCGCCCTCTCGTGAAGCTCGCGGTCATCGCCCTTCTGGCGGTGCCGCTCCGTCTGGCCGCGGCCGAGCAGTCCTTCCCGGCCCGCGTGGAAGAAGCCGCTTCCGCCTTTGCCGGGCAACCCGGCGTGCTGGCCGGGACCACCGAGGACCAGCGCAAGCGCCTCGTCGTCTTCCTCACCGGTAACATCGTCTTCACGCTGGCGCACGAGTTCGGTCATGTGGTGATCAGCGAGTTCGGGCTACCGGTGCTCGGCCGCGAGGAAGACGCCGCCGATAATTTCGCGACCCTGACGCTGGTGCAGATCGGCGGCTCCTTCGCCCATCAGGTGATGGTCGATGCCGCCCGTGGGTTGCTGGTCCTTGGCCGCGACGACGCCCGCGCGGGCGCGAACGACCCGGTCAAATTCTACGACGAGCACGGCCTTGGCCCCCAGCGCGCCGGCCAGATCATCTGCCTGCTCTACGGCTCCGACCCGACGGCTTTCGAGGCGCTGGCGCGTCGCGCCTACCTGCCCGACGAGCGGCGCGACTCCTGTGCCGCCGATTTCCAGCAGATGAGCGAGACATGGCGGCAGCTGCTCGCGCCCAATCTCGGCCGCGCCGGCCAGTCGCTCTGGCAGCGCCTGTTCCGCCGGGGGCGGGAGGCGAGCCCTGCCGGCATCATGCCGGTGACCTATGGCGAGGCGCCGGAGAACCTCAAGCCCATCCGCAGCTTCCTCGTCCGTCTCGGCCTGCTGGAGACAGTGCGCGACTATGCCGTGCAGAATTTCGCCTTCCGCCCCGGAATTCGCCTCGAAGCGGCCAGTTGCGGCGAGCCCAACGCCTGGTGGGACCCCGAGGAGCGCAAGCTGACGCTTTGCTACGAACTCGTGGTCGCCATGCTCCCCGCAGCAATCGAAACCATCAACAACCCGCAGGACACCGCGCCGCCGCGATAAGCCCGACGCCCGCGATGACCAAGCCCGCGCGCCATGATAGCCGGGTGACAGCGCCGTTTCCGGCGCGGAACCGATTCGCGAGCGCGCCCGGCCGATGGACCTCGTCGCCCTGCCCAACCGCCCGATTCCGGAAGGCGTCCGCGCCGGCACGCTGACCACGCCGGACAAGGTCGCCATCCGCTATGCCCGCTGGGAGGCGACCGGAGCGCCACGCCGCGGCACGGTGGTGATCTGCCAGGGCCGCAGCGAGTTCATCGAGAAATATTTCGAGGTGATCGATGAACTGCGCGCCCGCGGCTTCGGCGTGCTGGCCTTCGACTGGCGCGGTCAGGGCGGCTCGGGCCGGCTGCTGTCGGAGATCCGCAAGGGCCATGTCCGGCGCTTCTCCGACTACCAGACCGACCTCGAAACGGTCATGACGACCGTCGGGCTGCCGGACTGCCGCCCGCCCTTCTACGCGCTCGGCCACAGCATGGGCGGTTCCATCCTGATCGAGACCGCCAAGGCCGGCCGCATCTGGTTCGACCGTATGGTTCTCTCCGCGCCCATGGTGGCGCTGGCGCAGGTTGGCCGGCCCGGCCCGGTACGGGCCTTCCTGACCCTGCTTTCCGCCCTCGGCCTGTCGTCCATGACCATTCCGGGCGGCTCGCTCCAGCCGACCTCGCAGAAGCCCTTCGACGGCAACCCCGTCAGTTCCGACCCTGATCGCTACGCGCTGGCGGGGTCCTATGCCGATATCGACCGCCGGCTCGGCCTCGGCGCGCCCACCGTCGGCTGGGTGCGCAACGCCCTCGGCGTGGCGAGCCGCTTCGCCCATCCGCTCTATGCGCAGGGCATCCGGCAACCGATGCTGCTCATTGCGGCTGCGCGCGATCCCTTGGTCCACACGCCGGCCATCGAGGCCTTCGGCCGCCGCCTCAAGGCCGGCCATACGGTGGTGATCCCCGGCTCGCGCCACGAGGCGATGATGGAACGCGACGAATTGCGCGCGCAGTTCTGGGCCGCCTTCGATGCCTTCGTGCCGGGCGAGCAGGCGTTCCTCTAGGGTCTCAGCCGTTCAGGAGCTTCAACGCCTCGGCATGAACGCGCCTGTCGCCCGCCGCGACGATGCGGCCGCCGCCGGCTGCCGGGCCGCCATCCCAGGTCGTCACGATGCCGCCCGCACCCTCGATGATCGGCACGAGGGCGAGGATGTCGTAGGGCTTCAGGCCAGCCTCGACCACGAGATCGACATGGCCGGCCGCCAGCATGCAGTAGGCATAGCAGTCGGCGCCGTAGCGATAGGTGCGGCAGGCGGCCTCCACCGCCTGATAGCGGCCGATGGTCTCCGCATCGAACAATTTCGGCGAGGTGGTCATGATCGTGGCGGCCGACAGGCTCTCGCAGGCGCGCGTGCGCAGCGCGCGCTCGCCCGCAGGCCCCTCGTAGCGCGCCGCCGCGCCGTCGCCCCAGAATTTCTCGCGGATGAACGGCTGGTGCATCATGCCGAAGACCGGACGGCCGTGACGCGCCAGCCCGATCAGCGTGCCCCAGAGCGGAATGCCGGCGATGAAGGCACGGGTGCCGTCGATGGGATCGAGCACCCAGACGTGCTCGGCATCGGCATTCTCGGTGCCATGTTCCTCGCCGATGATGCCGTGGGCCGGAAAGGTCTGCCGGATCATCCGGCGCATGGCGGCCTCGCCGGCCCTGTCACCCTCGGTGACGGGATCGAAGGCGCCCTTGCCGGCCTTGTTCTCCACGCCGATCGACGAGCGGAAGAACGGCAGGATGGCTTCGCCCGAAATGCGGGCGAGATCGCGGACGAAGCTCTCGAAATCGACGGCGCTCACGGCGGACCCTCCCAGCGGCTGGCCGAGCTATAGGCCAGCGGGCGTCGCCCGGGCAACGCCGAGCCACCATAAGCCACTCGCGGGTTGGAAACGCCGGCCGGCCATGCGGCGAATGACCGCCTCGCCTGCCCCCGGCCGGCTTGCCGGGCGGGCGCGGCGCGGGCAGGGTCGCGGCCGGAGGAAATCCCGTGACTGCAAGCATCCGCGGCCGAACGGCCCGGGCGGGGGTAGTGGTGCTTGTCGCCGTGCTCGCGACCGCCACCGCCATCAGCCAGTTCTATCGCAATTCGGTCGGTGTCATCGCGACGACGCTCGCCGGCGAACTGCAGCTCACCGCCGGCCAGCTTGGCGTCGTCTCCTCGTCCTTCTTCCTGATCTTCGCGCTCTGCCAGATTCCCGTCGGCATCGTCATCGACCGCTGGGGCCCGCGCGCCGCGCTTCTCGGCTCGTCGGCCTTCGTGGTCGCCGGGTCCTGGGTCTTCGCCATGGCCAGCGGCGAGGCCGGGCTGATCGCAGGACGCCTGCTGCTCGGCATCGGCTGTTCGACCTTCTTCATGGCGCCGCTGGTCATCTATGCCCGGGCCTTTCCGCCCAGGACCTTCGCCACCCTCGCGGGCATCCAGCTGTCGATCTCGAGCTTCGGCACGCTCGGTGCCACCGCCCCGCTCGCCTGGGCGACGGCGACGGTCGGGTGGCGCACCGCCTTCCTCGCGGCCGGCCTGTTCGCGGCGATCTTCGCCGCCGCGGTCCTGGTCGTCGTGCGCGGGCCGGCGGCCGGCCCCGCGCCGGGCCAGCCGCGCGAGAGCTTCGCCGCAACGCTGCGCGGCGTCGGCGCCGCCGTCAGGACCGCCGGGTTCTGGCCGCTGTTCCTGATGTCCTTCTCCACCTATTCCACCTTCGGCCTCATCATCGGCCTCTGGGGCGGCCCCTATCTCGCCCATGTCCACGGCGCCGATCTCGGCGCGCAGGGCCGCGCCCTGTTTGTCATGGCGGCCGCCCAGATCGCCGGAACGCTGGTCTGGGGTATGGCAGACCGGCTGGTCGGCGCCTACAAGCCGGTGGCGGCCGCGGGCGCCGGCGCGACCGTCGCCCTCATGGTGGTGCTCGTCCTGTTCGGCCATGCCGGGCCGCCGGGCCGCGTCGAGATCATCTACGGGCTGCTCGGCTTCTTCTGCGCCTTCGCGCCGATCCTCGTGGCGCACGGCAAATCGCTGTTCCCGCCCGAGATCACCGGGCGCGGCCTGTCGCTGATCAACATGGGCACCATGACCGGCAGCTTCGCGACGCAATGGCTGACCGGGCTCGTCGTGAAGGCCATTGCCGGCCCGGCGACGGTTTATCCGCTGACTGCCTTCCAGGCGGCCTTCGGCATGCAGGCCGCGCTGCTGGGCATCGCCACACTCTGGTACTGCACCGCGCCCGATCCGCGGCGGTCGCTCCGCTGAAACGGCTGAATCCGGGGCGGCGCGGAGGGCGGAAAAAAATGGGTCAGCCTTCTTGCCTTTTCGGGGGAGCGTAGGCATATTGTTGCAGCGCGGTATCGCCTTGCGATGCCTCGCAGCCCTCCTTGGGCGTTTCCTCCCTAGACTTGGGCCGCTCACGAAAGTGGGCGGCCTCTTTCTTTTCTGGCGGCGCCATTAAACGCGGCAATTCAATAGCTTACGCCGCTGGTCCGGAAGACGCCCGGACGCCTCCATCAATCGTATAAAATCGATCAGCGCCTCGAATCGCGTTGTGCAGCGCACCCTGATCAACTGGCCAGTCCGGGTTTGGTTCCACTCACCGAACAGGCCAGGCCGAGCACGGATTGCGCCAGCCATGCGGAATCGCAGGAGCTGTTCCCGCTATTCTGCGGCCACCCGCCAGTCGCCGGAACGGTCGAGCGGCAAGCGCGCCAGCGCCTCGGCCAGAACCATGAGATCGGCCTGCAGCCGCGGGAAATGGGCGGTGCGCCGATAGCTGCGCTCGTCCATGTAGATCGCGCGGTTGATCTCGATCTGGACGGCCTGCATGCCGGTCTGGGGCTGACCGTAATGCTCGGTGATGAAGCCACCGGCATAGGGCTTGTTGCGGACGACGTGGTAGCCCCTCGCCTTCAGCACGCCCTCGATCAGATCGGTCACGGCCGGCGCGCAGCTCGTCCCGTAGCGGTCGCCGATGACCATGTCGGCGCGCGGCCGGTCCTCACGGATCGGCGCCATGGACGGCATGGAGTGGCAGTCCACGAGCAGCGCCTCGCCAAAGGCGCGGTGGGTGGCCGCGATCAGCCGCCTGAGCGCCCGATGATAGGGCTTGTAGAGCACATCGATACGCGTCAGCGCCTCGTCGATCGCGATGCGCCGTGCATAGATCTCCTGCGCCTCGCCGACCACCCGCGGAATGGTGCCGAGACCGCCGGCCACCCGCATGGACCGGGTATTGGCGAAGGTCGGCAGCCTCCCGTCGAACATGCGCGGATCGAGCTCGTAGGGCTCGCGGTTCACATCCACGAGGGATCGCGGGAAATGCGCGCGCAACAGCGGCATGCCGCGCTCCACCACCCCCTCGAACAGCGCATCGACGTCCGTGTCCTCGGAGCGACGCAGCGTCGGCAGGTCGAGCCGTACCTGATCGAGGAACTGCGGCGGGTAGACCCGGCCCGAATGCGGCGAGTTGAACACCACGGGCGCCAGCGGCTCGGCCGGCTCCAGCGCCTCGAAGGCGGGGTCGAAATCGCGGATCTGGGCTTCGCTCATCAGCTGTCCGGCAAGGCGTGCGACAGGGACAGTCTAACCGCCCGCCGGCCGCTGTGAAGCCATCCCTTCCGCAGTGCTGGGGTCGCGGCGGAAGGCGGACGTGAGCGATATCCGCCGATGCAGGTACCCGCGTCTTTCCGCCGCCATCTTCACCGGCCATTTACCATCTTCGGGCTTCATGGGCACAAGCGGGAACGGGTTCTGTAAACCGCCCCCTCCCCGACGATGGACAGGCGAAGGACGGCATTCAGCATGGGCAAGATTCTGCTGGCCGAGGACGATAACGACATGCGCCGCTTCCTCGTGAAGGCGCTGCAGAATGCCGGCTACGACGTCGCCCATTTCGACAACGGCCTGTCGGCCTATCACCGGCTGCGCGAGGAACCGTTCGAACTGCTGCTCACCGACATCGTCATGCCGGAGATGGACGGGATCGAACTTGCCCGCCGCGCGACAGAGCTCGACCCCGACATCAAGGTCATGTTCATCACCGGCTTCGCCGCGGTCGCGCTCCAGCCCGACTCGCAGGCGCCCAAGGACGCCAAGATCCTGTCCAAGCCGTTCCATCTGCGCGACCTCGTCAACGAGGTCGACAAGATGTTGCAGGAAGCTGCCTGACGGCGCATTTCATCCCCTTGCACGGCAGGGCGTTCCCCACTATACGGAGCGCCTCGCATTCGCGGCCCCGGCCGCAATGGGCGCGTAGCTCAGCGGGAGAGCACCTCGTTGACATCGAGGGGGTCACTGGTTCAATCCCAGTCGTGCCCACCATTCAAACCCCGGCGAAACTCATGGTTTCGCCGGGGTTTTGTTTTTTGCGCTGCCAGTTGTCCTGATCCCACTTCCGCACGGACCGCTCCCCCGGAACCCGGAGGGCACGACGCGCGGGGCTCCACTCGGTTCGCGCGAGCGATTCCGGGCACGGCTTCTGGGGCCGATTCCCATAGGCTGTTTTCGCCAGACTCGAACCGCTGGCGACGGGGAGCCCGAGCGTTCGCCGCAAGCCGACGCGTGAAATGCCGTCCCGTCACAACGCCACCGGCGTTGTCGCCCGCACTTTTCCACAGCACTGCGGGGCTCCGGCCCGAGGTCTCGGGGCCGGCTTGTTCCTGACCACGCGGGAGGCGCTTCACGGCGTCTTGCGCTCTTTAATTTAACACGTTAATGATATCCGCAACGAAGAACTTCTGGAGACGCCGCGATGCCGCATGTCGTGGTTGAATATTCGACCAATCTCGACAGCGTGGTCGACTGGTCGGCGCTGTGCGAGGCGGTTCGCGTCGCGGCAGCCGAAACCGGGGTGTTTCCGCTCGGCGGCATCCGCGTGCGCGCCCATCGCTGCGACCATGTCGCCATCGGCGACGGCGACCCCCGCCACGGCTTCGTCGATGCGACGCTGAAAATGGGGCGTGGCCGCGACGTCGAAACCCGGCGGCGCGCCGGCAGCCATGTCTTCGAAGCGCTGTCCCGGGCGCTCGACCCGGCCTTCGCAGCCGCGCCGGTCGCGCTCTCGCTGCAGATCGTCGAGATCGACGAGCCGAACTGGAAGCGCAACACCGTTCACGACGCATTGAAGAGGAGTGCCTGACATGGCCGAGGCACAGGGTTCCGCTCCCGCCAGCCGGTTCGTGCACAACAAGCTGCGCGCCGAGGCGCTGCTCGCGAAGCTGAAGGCGGATGGCATCGGCCACCATATCGCCGGCAAGCGCGTGGCTTCGGTCTCGGGGCGGACCTTCGAGACCACCTCCCCGATCGACAGGTCCGTGCTGACTGAAGTCGCGCGCGGCGATGCCGCCGACATCGATGCGGCGGCCATGGCGGCTCAGAAGGCGTTCAAGTCGTGGAAGGCGATGGACCCCGACAAGCGCCGCGCGATCCTCCACAAGGTCGCCGACGTGATCGAGGCGCACCAGGAGGACATCGCCCTGCTGGAATGCGTCGATACCGGCCAGGCGCATCGTTTCATGGCCAAGGCCGCCGTCCGCGGCGCGGAGAATTTCCGCTTCTTCGCCGACCGCGCCACCGAGGCGCGCGATGGGCTCAACCTGCCGACCAGGGACCACTGGAACGTGACGACGCGGGTGCCGATCGGCCCGGTCGGCGTCATCACGCCCTGGAACACGCCGTTCATGCTGTCGACCTGGAAGATCGCACCCGCGCTAGCCGCCGGCTGCACGGTCGTCCACAAGCCCGCCGAATGGTCGCCCGTCACCGCCGACCTGCTGCCGCGCCTGCTGCTCGAGGCCGGCGTTCCCGAAGGCGTGCTCAACACCGTTCACGGCTTCGGCGAGGATGCCGGCAAGGCGCTGACCGAACACCGCGCCATCAAGGCCATCGGCTTCGTCGGCGAGAGTTCGACGGGTTCGGCGATCATGGCGCAGGGCGCGCCGACACTGAAGCGCGTCCACTTCGAACTCGGCGGCAAGAACCCCGTCATCGTCTTCGATGACGCCGACCTCGACCGCGCGCTCGATGCAGTCATCTTCATGATCTACTCGCTGAACGGCGAGCGCTGCACCTCGTCGAGCCGCCTCCTCGTGCAGGAGAGCATCGCGGCGGAATTCTCCGCGCGCGTCGCGGACCGGGTGAAGAAGCTCAAGGTTGGCCATCCGCTCGATCCCGCGACCGAGATCGGCCCGCTGGTCCACCAGCGGCACTACGACAAGGTCTGCTCCTATTTCGACATCGCCCGCCAGGATGGGGCCACGATCGCCGCAGGCGGTCGTCCCTTCGACGGCCCGGGTGGCGGCTTCTATGTCGAGCCGACGCTGGTGACCGGCGCAACGAACGCCATGCGCGTCGCGCAGGAGGAGGTTTTCGGCCCCTATCTGACGGTCATCCCGTTCAGGGACGAGACGGAAGCCGTCGCCATCGCCAACGACGTGAATTACGGCCTCACCGGCTATGTCTGGACCGCCGACATGGGGCGCGCGCTGCGCGTCGCAGACGAACTCGACGCCGGCATGATCTGGCTGAATTCGGAGAACGTCCGCCACCTGCCGACGCCCTTCGGCGGCATGAAGGCGTCCGGCATCGGCCGCGACGGCGGCGACTATTCCTTCGACTTCTACATGGAAACCAAGAACATCTGCCTCGCCAAGGGCAGCCATGCGGTGCCGAAGCTCGGCGCCTGACAGCCATTCCCCCGACGAACAACGAAGAACCGTTCCGAGGAAGCTCCCATGCCCGTGCCGACCCACATTTTCGATCCGCCGTTCAACATTGTGCGGGCGAGCCATGTCGTGCTCGACGCGACGGATCTCGCCGCCAGTCGCGCCTTCTACGAGGAGATCGTCGGCCTGCGCGTCACCGACGCCGACGAGACCGCCGTCTATCTGCGCGGCGTCGAGGAGCGCCAGCACCATTCGCTGGTGCTGCGCAAGGCGTCGGCCGCCTCGTGCCGCCGCATCGGCCTGCGGGTCGGCCACGAGGCGGACCTCGACAAGGCCGCGGCCTTCTTCGAGGCGCAGGGCCTGCCCCACGCCTTCGTCGAGGCGCCGTTCCAGGGCCGCACGCTGCAGGCGACCGACCCGTTCGGCATGCCGCTCGAATTCGTCGCCAGCATGGAGAAGCGCCCGTCCAGCCTGCAGACCTACGCCCATTACCAGGGCGTCCGCGCCCAGCGGCTCGACCATTTCAACGTTTTCGCGCCGGAAGTGCAGAAGAGCCTCGACTTCTATGCCGCGCTGGGCTTCCGCCTCACCGAATATGCCGAGGAGGACGGGCCGGAGGGGCGCATCGCCGCCGGCTGGATGCACCGCAAGGGCAATGTTCACGACCTCGCCTTCACCAACGGCGCCGGCCCGCGCCTGCACCACTTCTGCTACTGGACGCCGACGGCCCTCGACATCATCCACCTCTGCGACGTGATGGCGACCTCGGGCTATCTTCCCAACATGGAGCGCGGCCCCGGCCGGCACGGCATCTCCAACGCCTTCTTCCTCTACATCCGCGATCCCGACGGCCACCGCCTCGAGCTCTACACCTCGGACTACCAGACCATGGACCCGGACCATGAGCCGCTGCGCTGGTCGCTGCGCGATCCGCGCCGGCAGACCCTGTGGGGCGCGCCCGCGCCGAAGTCCTGGTTCGAGGAAGGATCGGCCTTCGCAGGCCTGCCGACGCGCGATCCGGCCTTCGTCGCCAACGTCATCGTCGCGAGCTGAACGGAGCGCTCATGAGCCATCGCCTGGCCACCTTCTCCGTCAACGGCGATGAGCGCTTCGGTCTCGTCACCGACGCCGGCATCGTCGACCTCTCCGCGCGCGCGGGCGACGTCTGGTCCCTGAAGGCGGCGGTGGCTGACGGGGCGCTCCAGCGCCTCGTCGAGGAGGGAATGCGCCACGCGCCCGACCATGCGCTGGACGCCGTGACCTTCCTCCCGCCGGTCCCGGAACCGGAGAAGATCATCTGCGTCGGCGTGAACTACCCGGACCGCAACGCCGAGTACAAGGATGGCCAGGACGCCCCGCCCTACCCCAGCCTGTTCCCGCGCTTCGCCCGCTCGTTCACCGGCCACGGCCAGCCGCTGGTGCGCCCGAAGGCGTCCGACAAGCTCGACTACGAAGGCGAGGTGACGCTCGTCATCGGCAAGGCCGGCCGGCACATTGCCGAGAAGGATGCGCTGGGCCATGTCGCGGCCGTTACGCTCTGCAACGAGGGCACGATCCGCGACTGGGTGCGGCACGCCAAGTTCAACGTCACGCAGGGCAAGAACTTCGACCGCTCCGGCGCGATCGGGCCATGGCTGGTGCCCTACACGGACGAGGCCCAGATCGCCGACATCCGCCTGACGACGACGGTCAACGGCGAGCTGCGCCAGGACGACCGCACGAGCCGGATGATCTTCCCGTTCCGTTATCTCATCGCCTACATCTCGACCTTCACCACACTGGTGCCGGGCGACATCATCGTCACCGGCACGCCGACCGGCGCCGGCGCGCGCTTCGACCCCCCGAAGTTCCTGAAGCCCGGCGACGTGATCGATGTCACGGCGGAAGGCATCGGCACGCTCACCAACACCGTCATCGACGAGGCCTGATCGCCATGCTCTCCGCGAAGGACATCAAGGCTGCCGCCGCGGCTCTCGACACGGCCGAGAAGACGCGCGTGCAGATCCGCCAGCTTACCCAGCAGCATCCCGGCATCACTGTCGAGGACGCCTACAAGATCCAGCGCGCCTGGATCGACGGCAAGCTGAAGGCAGGCCGGCGCATCATCGGCCACAAGATCGGCCTCACCTCCAAGGCCATGCAGCAGGCGCTGAACATCGACACGCCGGATTCCGGCTACCTGCTCGACGACATGCTGTTCGCCGATGGCGGCGAAATCCCGACCGACCGCTTCATCGGCACGCGCATCGAGGTCGAGCTCGCCTTCGTCATGAAGACGCGTCTCGAAGGTCCGGACTGCACCCTGTTCGACGTGATGAACGCGACCGACTATGTCGTGCCGGCGCTCGAAATTCTCGATACGCGGATCGAACGCGTCGATCCGAAGACCAAAGCGACGCGCAAGATCGCCGACACCATCGCCGACAATGCCGCCAATGCCGGCATCGTCGTTGGCGGCCGCCCGTTCCGGCCCGATGCGGCCGACCTGCGCTGGGTCTCCGCCATCCTGACCAAGAACGCGGCGGTGGAGGAAACCGGCGTCGCGGCCGGTGTCCTCAACCATCCCGCCAACGGCATGGCCTGGCTGGTGCGCAGCCTTCACCGCAACGGCCTCGCGCTGGAGCCGGGACAGGTGGTGCTGTCGGGGTCTTTCGTGCGGCCTGTCGAGGCGCGCAAGGGCGACACGTTCCAGGCCGATTTCGGGCCTTTCGGAACCGTCGGCTGCCACTTCGCCTGAGCCGAATGCGGCGGATCACTCCGCCGCGGCATCTCCCGTTCCGGCCTTGCGCCCGGCCATGTGGCGGGCGGCGATATAACCGAAGGTCAGCGCCGGGCCGAGCGTGATGCCGCCGCCCGGATAATTGCCGCCCATGATGCTCGCCATGTCGTTGCCGGCGGCATAGAGGCCGGGGATCGGCTTGCCTGCGGCATCGAGCACGCGCGCCTCGCCATCCGATTTCAGGCCGGCAAAGGTGCCGAGATCGCCGACCACCACCTCGACCGCATAGAAGGGGCCGTCCGTGATCGGCGCGAGGCAGGGATTGGGCTGGAACTCGGGATCGCCGTTGAAGCGGTTGTAGGCCGTGGAGCCCTTGCCGAAAGCCCTGTCCTCGCCGGCCGCGACATCGCGATTCCACGCAGCCACCGTCTCCGCCAATGCCTTGGCGTCAATGCCGGCATTCCGCGCGAGATCGTCGAGCGTCTTGCCGGTCTTGAGATAGCCCGAGCGGATCTGCGGTCCGACCGGCACCGGATAAGGCTTCACGAAGCCGAGGCCGAAGCGCTTGAGGAACGGACGGTCGACGACCAGGAAGGCGCGCGCCGGCTTTTCCGGCTCGCCCGCGGCGAACAGGGCCTGACAGAAGTCGTGATAGGAATTGGCCTCGTTGACGAAGCGGCGGCCGTTCGGCAGCACCGCGATGAGGCCGGGCTTTGCCCGGTCGATGAAGTGCGGGAAGACGCCGAAAGTGCCGTCGCGGCGCGGCACGCGCGACACGGGCACCCAGGCGGCGGCGTTCGGATAGCCGGTCTCGACCGCGGCGCCTGCCTCCTCGCCGAGCCTGAGACCGTCGCCGGTATTGGCGGCGGGCGCGGGCGAGTGATGGCCGCTATTGTCCCGGTCGTGCGGGAACATGGCGCGGCGGCGCGCCATGTCCTGCGGAAAGCCTCCGGCCGCCAGAACCACGCCGCGTGCCGTGTTCACGGTGACGTCGCCGCCCCTGGCGCCGACCACCGCACCGGTCACCACGCCGTCCCGGGTCGTCAGCCGCACGGCGGGCGCATCGGTCCAGACCTCGACGCCGAGATCGAGCGCCGCGCGGAACAGCCGGGCCGCAAGGGCATTGCCGTTGGTCAGCAGCATGCCGCGGCCGTTGAAGGCGAGGTCCTTCGCGTGGGAGGCAAGGCGTCTGGCCACATAGGCTGCCGATTCCAGCGAGCGCGTGGCGTTGAAGAAATGCTTCAGCTCGGGCCCGGAGCCGATCATCAGGCCGACGAAGGTCAGTTCGGGCAAGGGCGGCCGCAGGCGCTTCAGTTCCGCGCCCAGTTCCTCGCCGCGGAAGTTCATCGCCTTGATCGAACGTCCGCCGTCGCGGCCGCCCGGCGCGGTCGGGTGATAGTCGGAGAAGGCCGAGGCCGGCTCGAATTTCACCGCCGTCTTCGTGTCGAAGAAGTCGATTGCCTCGGGGCCGGCCTGCAGGAATGCCTCGACCGTCTCGGCATTGAAATGGTTGCCGGCCTCGCCGCGCAGATAGGTGCGCACCGCATCGACGGTGTCCTCGATGCCGTCGCGCCGGGAGACGGGATTGTTCGGCACCCAGAGAAACCCGCCGGACAAGGCCGTCGTGCCGCCGACATAAGGCGCCTTCTCCGCGACGATCACCTTCAGGCCGCGCGCGGCGGAAGCGACCGCCGCGGCAAGGCCGCCCGCGCCCGAACCCACCACCAGCACGTCGCAGTCGACGGTTTTTGGAAGAGCGGTGGAAGCGGTCATGGCAGTCTCGATCGGTGATGAAAGCGGATGGTCGTATCGGCCGTCAGGCAGCGTCGTGCGCCACGCCGAGATAGGCGGCGCGCACCTTCGGATCGTTCAGAAGCTCGGCGCCCGTCCCGGTCAGCGTGATGCGGCCCGTTTCCAGCACATAGGCGCGGTGGGCCGCCTTCAGCGCCATGGTCGCCATCTGCTCGACCAGCAGGATGGTGATCTGCCGCTCGCGCAGGCTGCGGATGATCTGGAAGATGTCGCGCACGATGAGCGGGGCAAGACCCAGCGAGGGCTCGTCGAGAAGCAGGAGCCGCGGCGAGGCCATCAGCGCCCGCGCCATGGCGAGCATCTGCTGCTCGCCGCCCGACAGCGTCACGGCCGGCTGGTCGCGCCGCTCCCTGAGGCGCGGAAACAGGTCGAACTGCTCGTCGATCGCGGCGGTGAGCGCCTTGTCGGAGAGCCCGCGCGCATAGGCGCCGAGCACGAGGTTGTCATGCACCGTCTGGTCGGGGAAGACCTGCCGGCCCTCGGGGCTCATGGCGATGCCGCGCGCCACGCGCTGGTGCGGCGGAAGCCGGGAAATGTCCTGTCCGTCGAACAGGATCGAGCCCTCGCTCGGCGTCAACAGTCCCGAGACACCTTTCAGGAGGGTGCTCTTGCCCGCGCCGTTGCCGCCGATGATGGCGACGACCTCGCCGGGCTCGACGCTGATCGAGGCGCGGTCGACGGCGCGAATCGGGCCGTAATCGAGGCTGACGTCCTTCAGTTCAAGCAACGGCATGGTCCATCGCCTCTTCGTCGGTGCCGAGATAGGCGGCCATCACGCGCGGATCGGCCTGCACCTGCGCGGGCGACCCCTCGGCGATCTTCTCGCCGTAGTCGAGCACGATCACGTGGTCGGAAATGGCCATGACGAGGTCCATGTGGTGCTCGACCAGCAGGATCGTCACGCCCCGGTCGCGGATGCGCTTCAGCAGCTCGCCGAGTTCGGCGGTCTCTCGCGGATTAAGGCCGGCGGCCGGCTCGTCGAGCAGCAGCAGCCAGGGCTCAGTCGCGAGGGCGCGGGCCAGCTCGACGCGCCGCTGGAGACCGTAGGCGAGACTGCCGGCGGGCGCGTCGGCATAGGCGTCGAGCCCAAGGAACGCCAGCACAGCGCGGCCATGGGCCAGCGCCTTCGCCTCCTCCCGTCGTGCCCTGGGCAAAGCCAGCAGCGAGGAGAAGAAGCCATTGCCCATGCGCCGGTGCTGGCCCAGCAGCACGTTGTCGAGCACCGACAGGTCCTTGAACAGGCGCAGATTCTGGAACGTCCGGCCGAGCCCGCGCTCGCAGATGTCGTCGACGCCGCGGCCGATCATGGTCTCGCCGCGAAACGAGATCGCGCCGGCATCGGGCGGGACGATGCCCGACAGCATGTTGATCATCGTCGTCTTGCCGGCGCCGTTCGGCCCGATCAGCGCATGGATATGGCCGGTCTTCAGCGTGAACGACACGTCGCGGGCCGGCTTGACGCCGCCATAGGCCTTGCTGACGCCGGTGACGGTGAGCAGCGCGCTGTCGGGGGCGAGCGCGTCCCCGCCACGCCTCACCGTGAAAGGCGTCAGCCCTGATGGCGCCTGCGCCGCGGGCGCGACGGCAGGCTTCGTTGTGAACCTGCTCCTCAGGTCGGACAGGACGCCGGCAAGGCCGCGCGGCATGACATAAAGGGCGAAGAGCAGCAGCGCGCCATTGACGAAATGTTCGATCCAGCTCCAGCGCGCCAGCAGCGCCCCGAGGCAGACCAGCACCACGGAACCGAGCAGCGGGCCGTAGAGCGAGCCCGCCCCGCCGAACAGCACCACCAGCATGATGAAGATCGACAGGTGGAAGGTGATGAAGTCGGAGTTGAAATACTGGTTCTGCTGCGCGATCAGCGCACCGGCCAGGCCGCAGGTCACCGCCGCCACGACGAAGGCCAGCACCTTGTAGCCATAGACCTGCACGCCGACGCTGCCGGCGGCGATCTCGTCGGCCTGCAGCGACAGGAAGGCGCGGCCGAACCGGCCGGTGAGAAGATTTCGCATGAGCAGATGCGTGACCACGCCGAGGGCGATCACGAACCACACCCAGTGCGTCATGGTGAAGGGCTGCGCGGGGCCATAGAGCGGCTGGATCGCATAGATGCCCATGGCGCCGCCGAAGATGTCGGTGAACTCGCTGACCACCTTCTCGACCACCACGCCGAAGGCCAGCGTCACCATGGCGAGGCTCGGCCCCTTCACCTTCAGCGACGGCAGCGCGATGAGGATGCCGCAGAGGCCGGCAATCACCATGGCCGCGACCAGCGACAGCCACGGATCGACGCCGTAGCGGGCTGTCAGGATCGCCGCGGCGTAGGCGCCGGCAGCGAAGAGGCCGGCCTGGCCGAGCGATTTCTGGCCAGCATAGCCGAGCAGCACGTTCATGCCCGCGGCGCACAGATAGTAGACGCCTATGTTGAACAGGACGCGCAGGTAGAACTCGTTGGAGATGCCGGCGGCGGCGGCGGCGACGGCCAATCCCGCCGCGAGGGTAAGGAGCACGTGCTTCATCGCCTCACACCTTGTCCACGGTGCGCGCGCCGAACAGGCCGTCGGGCCGCACGGCAAGCACGAGGATGATCAGCACGAAGACCGAGATCTCCCGCCATTCGGAATGCCAGAGGCCGACGAAGGACTCGATGACACCGAGCATGAAGCCGCCAAAAATGCAGCCGCGCGGATTGTTCAGGCCGCCGATGATCGCGCCTGCGAAAGCCTTCAGCGAGAAGCCGAGGCCCATGAACAGCGAGGCGGTCGAGATCGGCGCAACCATGACGCCGGCAAAGCCCGCGAGCACGCCGGACATGACGAAGGCGCCGACCATCACCAGCGTGACGTTAATGCCCATCAGACTCGCGACCTGCGGCGAGAAGGCCACGGCCCTCATCGCCTTGCCGAGGAGCGAGCGGCGCATGATCTGGTCGAAGACCAGCATGATGACGATGGCCGAGACGAGCACGACCAGTTCCTGCGAGCGCACCCCCGCCCCGAAGATGCGGATGACGCCCTCGCCGAACGGCGCCGGGACGTTGACGACGGCAGGCCCCCACACGACGAGGCCAAGGCTCTGCAGGATGATGCCGAAACCGATCGTGCTCATCACCCAGGACATGCCGGGCTTGCCGGCGAACGGGCGCACGGCGAGCAGGAAGATGAAGATGCCGACGACGCCGACCAGGACGCCTGCGGTTACCACGGCGGCCGGGAATTTCAGCCCAGCCGAGGCATCGGCCGGCACGGCGTTGAAATCGAACGTGCCGGACAGCAGCAGCAGCACCGACAGGCCGACGAAGGCGCCGAAGGAGACGAACTCGCCCTGCGAGAAGTTCAGCGTCTTGGTGGTCGTGAAGGTGATGCTGAACGACAGCGCGATCAGGGCATAGATGCCGCCGACCGACAGCCCGCTGAGCAGCGCCTGCAGATAGGTCGCCGACACGTTGGTCACTCCGGGATCGTCGCGGGAGGATCGCGCCCGGCGCCTTGGCCGGGCGCGATGGGGCTCACATGCGGAAGTCTTCCTGGCGGAGGGAGCGCACGACGTCGTCCCCGTAATTGACCAGGCGGCCGTCCTTCCAGTGCGTCCAGCGGAAATCGGAGGCGAGCAGGCCCTCGCGCTCGGTGCGCGAGAACGGACGCTCATAGGCCTTCATGATGCCGTCGTAGCGGCCCTGGAGGCTCTCCAGCGCCTCGCGCACCTTCGGACCGTCGATCGTGCCGGCCTGCCGCACGGCCGCGGCGTAGAGCATCATGCCGTCATAGGCATGGGCGGCGAACGGGAAGGAAGAGGTCGAGGCGAGGCGCGGCGACACCCGGTCGAACAGCTGCTGCTGGCGCGCCGAACGCTCGTCGGTCACGGTGCGCAGGAAGATGGCGCGCTCGGCGAGCTGGGGGCCGGCCGCATCGTAGAAGCTCTTGTTGTCGGCCGCCCACGAGGTCAGCAGCCGCGGGAAGTAGTTGATCTTCTCCATGCTGCGCAGCAGGTGGCCGAGCGGGGCGCCCTGCGCCCACACGACGAGGGTGTCGACGCCGGCCGCCTTCAGCTTGTTGAGCTGCGATGTCATGTCGGTGTCGTTGACCGCGAAACGCTCGGTCGCGGCCGGCTGGATGCCGTGCATCGCGGCGATCTCCTGCATGTCGCGCAGGCCGCCCTGGCCGTAGCCGGTGGTCTCGAACATGAAGCCGACCACCTTGCTGGCGGGGTTGCGCTTCACATAGGCCATCAGCGCCGCTACCTGCGGGCGGTCGACCATCGAGACGCGGAACATGTAGTTGTCGGCGCCGGCAGCCATCGGCTTGGTGATGTCGGTCGCCGAACCCGAGAAGCCGATCACCGGGATGCGCTTCTGGTTCGGGATGTGGCGCCAGGCCAGCGCGTTGCCGGAATTGGTCGGCCCGATGATCATCGAGACGCGCTCGTTGTCGATCAGGTCGCTCATGTTCTGGATCGAGCGCGGCGGCTGCGACAGGTCATCGCGCACGACCAGCGAGAGGCGCCGGCCGAGCAGGCCGCCCGCTGCGTTGAGGTCGTCGATCGCGGCCTGCAGGCCAAGCACGCCGGCCTGTCCGCTCTGCGCCGAGGGCGAGGCCGAGATGTCGCCGTTGAAGCCGATCTTGATCTCCTGCGCGAAGGCCGTTCCGGCCGTCAGCGTCAGGACAGCGGCCGCGGCGGCCATCTTGAACATGTTTCGCTTGTGCATCGTCTTCTCCTCCCGGCCGGCATCCCGCCGGTCCATGACGCATCGCGCGTCGTTTTGAAGTGGTCGGCTTATGTGCCGATCCTTGGTGCGGCATTCGGCGCGTGCATGCGCCCAATGCAATCCGGACAGTCGAAACCGATCCGGAAATCGCCAATCCTGCCGAAAGAACGAGGATTGCCGCCTGCGTTATGTGGAACGCTACGGTCGGCGGCAGATCGGCGCAAGGGGGTTGGAAAAAAAATTTAACAGGTTATTGATTTTGGCGACACGTCTCGTCGCCGCGGATTTTCCCGAGGCGGACGCTACGGCACCCGGCCCGGCGCAAGTCGCCGCCGAGGCCTGCTCGGGCAAGGGAAATGACCATGATCAGCCGGATCGGTATCCTGAAGCGCAAGAGCTCCATGACCATCGCGGAGTTCCGCCATCACTGGCGCGAAATCCATGGCCCGCTGGCGGCCCGGCTGCCGCGTCTGAGGGAATATTACCACCACTATGTGACCGACGCCTCGCAGCTCGGCATCGACCATGCGCGTGGCGGCTGGGAGGTCGACGGCTTCTCCGAAATCGTCTTCGACAGCATCGAGGACATGAACGCCGCGTTGGCTTCGCAGCAGTTCCAGCCCACCATCGGCGACGTGAAGACCTATACCGACGATATCCGTCTGGTGGTCTGCGAAAAGCACGTCGTCGTGCCCTTCGACGCGGCGGCCGGACCCGCCGTCAAGCGCATGTCGATCCTGACCCGGCGCCCGGATATCGACGAGGACCGGTTCCGGCACGAATGGCGTGGCAAGCACGCGGCCGACGTGCCCCACCTGCCCGGACTGCGCGGCTACAGCCAGAATGTCGTGCTGGACCGCTATGCCGCGATGGCGCGGAAGGCGAGCTACGAGGACGTGCCGGTCGACGGCATCGTCGAGCTGTGGTTCCCGGATGCCGAGGCGATCAAGACGGCATTTGCCTCGCCGCAGGCCGCCATCACGCAAACGCACGCGCTGTCGTTCATCGACAAGATCACGACCTTTCTGGTCGAGACGCACCGCATCGCCTGAACGACCGGCGGGCAAGTCCCGCCGGGTCGCAATGCCGCACCCCGTCAGCCGCGCGGCGAAACCGGGACGACGACCCGCTCGTCGATCGAATAGCCGGCCATGGCGCCGAGAAACTCATGGGCATCGGCGACGATCGCGGTCCATTGCGGCGATGCCAGCGCTGACGCCATCGCGTCGGCGCTCTCGAACCAGATTTCCGCGAAACCATCCACGCGGCGCACCGGGTCGGCGGGAGTGCCCGCGGCGGGCAGCACCTTGTTCTGCGTATAGCCGCAGACGCCGGGAAGATTGCGGACCATCTCGGCATGCTGGCCGTGCCAGCGGCGACCGAACTCCTCGTCGGACATGCCGTCCTTGCGGGTCAGGATGGTAATGCGCTTGATCATGGCGACGTTTCCTCATTGCATCGCGCGCCAGTGCCGGCTGCGCTGTCGGCAGCCTTCGGTGATTGACACGCGCCTCTCAGTAATTAACATGATAATCAATGCCCCGGAAGAGGGCTCCGCGACCGCCGGCAGCTAACGCATTGCTGCCCTTCGCCGCCGAGGAACCGCCATGACTGCCGAGACCCCGCTTCTGTTCCAGCCCATCACGCTGCGCGACCTGACGCTGAAGAACCGCGTCGTGATCTCGCCGATGTGCCAGCACAACGCCGATTTCGGCATTCCCGGGGACTGGCACGTGGTTCATCTCGGCCGTTTCGCCATTGGTGGCGCGGGACTGGTCTTCGTCGAAAGCACGGCTGTCGATCCGCGCGCGCGGATCGGCATCAAGGATGTCGGCCTGTGGGACGATGCCCAGATCGCGCCGTTCCGGCGCATCACCGATTTCGTCCATTCCGTCGGCGGGCGCATCGGCGTGCAGCTGGCCCATGCCGGCCGCAAGGCTGGCTCGGAGGCGCTCTGGGAGGGCGGCCGGGCGCTGTCCATGGAGGCGCTGGCGGCCACCGGC
>Ga0209794_1001244_pt1 | contig 21725 bp, 18 predicted proteins | sample EBPBio232013_DNA_FD_185869 | JGI IMG/M metagenome (GOLD analysis project Ga0209794, IMG submission 185869) | Wastewater treatment Type I Accumulibacter community from EBPR Bioreactor in Madison, WI, USA - Reactor 1_5/23/2013_ DNA (SPAdes)... | ecosystem: Engineered > Bioreactor > EBPR >... | reverse complement strand
TAAAGGGCTGCGCCACATTTTTTAGTTAGTTTGTCAAGTGTTTTTTATAAATTGTTGCAAGAAAAAAGAGCCCTATGTTTTGTAAAACATAGAACTCTCTCATTTTGTCTTAACTTAATGACATTGGCCCTGCGATAGTTTTTGTTCGCTTCCTGCGAAAACTTCTCACTCATCTCCTTTTGGAATGCGAACATTTCACGCTGCTTGATCAGGGCATCGATAAGCTTCATGCCCTTTTCACTATAGGTCTTCGCTTCGAAGATTTTCTGTTTATCATCGATGGTGATGTTCATGTACTGAAGCAGAACGCCTGATAGGAGCTCGATATCATCCAGTTCCTCGATGTACGTTACAAACGGCTCAGCGCCTTTAAAATACTGACTGATGTCCAGCACCAGCTGTTTGATATGGTTCAGCATGTCCTCATAAGGCAAGCCTTCCATATCGGCGATAATCGGTTCATAGACATAATCCGCCTTTAAGATATCCTCCATCTGGTAAAAACGCTCGATTTTTACACGATCAACCGCTTTAATGTCCAGCAGATAATACTCGCCATCGCGTTTGATGTTTTTAACCTCGATGAGCACGCCAAATCTATAAAAATCTTTAATGTCATACTTAGATGTTGCACTGCGGTGCTTAACAGAAACACCTAACGCGAACATCGCATCCTCGACCAAATCCTTTTCCAGATCACGGGAAGGCTCTTTTGCTATCTTGATGGATACTTCGTTTCCTTTGAACAAAACCATATCTGAAATGCCCAGTACGTTTAAAATGACTTTAGGTTCATGTGTTTTCATAATGCCCCTCCTCTCCTGTCTTTGTATCTTCTATATACCCATATTTACTGGGTTAAGGCACTTGTTTATCCTAAAATACCAAAATATCAAAGGGGCTTCTAGCGAAGTTTGTGTATGAATTGTAACGTTTTCTTTAATTGCATGCAATTTGTTCCAATAAATAAGCCGCACCGTGTCATAACGCACTGTGCGGCTTAATCGCATTTGATTTCAAATTCGTTTAAATTTTAAGGTCAATTTCATGCACCGTGCCAGCACCACCACTCTCTTTTAAATAGACACTGCTTTCACGGATTTTTCCCAGAAGCTCCGCCCCTGATTTTACATGAAATTCTGAAGCCACCTTACCGAGGTAAATCGCCCCCACATCGGCCTCTTTTAATCCGATCAAGGTCTTCTCACCCGATGGACTCACCGTCCAAATTTTCAGTGCACTGAAAATGGCATCGGATTCGTCGATCCAACCGTTTTGATCACCATCATAGGTGGATAGCTCGCCAAAACCGCTGCCTGTCTCTGGTCCGAACAACTCGCCACCATCGTCGATGCTACCGTTGCCGTTTTTGTCGAGCGCGAGGAAGCCACTACCCGAAGCGAGGTTCTTAAAGGTTTCTGCTGTGCCGTCAAACGTGAGGTCCAGTTCGATGGAATCCTCGCCGAAGGCGATGCCCTTTCCATCAAAGTTGATGACGAGGGGATCCTGAAGCTTCGCCCCGATTTCGATCAGGGTCTCTGATGACTCTGCATACGAACGCTGCATATCGAGATTCACTTTAAAGGCGATGGTCTGTCCATCGGCCGTTTTTACGACGCCTTTTGAAGAGAAGGTCATTCGTTCGGATTCCTGCATTTCGTATCGCTGAGTAATACGTATTCCTATTTGACCACCCGCCTGACCATTCGCCGCGCCTCTTTGACCCAGATGGCGTCCTTGATTTCCTTTAACCACAGGTTGCGATGAAGGTTCTGAAGATTTTGCGCCTTCATCCTGCTTCACCACCTGCTGGAACTTGAATTTCTTGCCGGTAATGGCAGAAATAAACGATTCCAGTAAGCGAATTTTCGCTTGATCCTCTTCTGATAAATGGAATAAATCCGTCACTTCCGTCTCCTGAAGCGATAAGCTCTCTTCAGATAGTGAAAGCTCTATAAAGCTTCCCTGTGCAGCGCCCATCTGAACCTGCTGAGGCTGGGGTGGCTGAACGGGGGTTTTAAACACGTGAATAGACGACTCCATACGTGTCGTCTGACTGAAGGCAGAAGTAGCCTTTTGCGCAACTTCAAAATTTGCGATTTTCATAATACACCTCCATGTGCATCAAAAACCTAGTCTCCATACTATGATAGAGTATCGGCAAAAAACGTGATGCGTGTTAGCCAAAAAAGTAAATCAACTATAGGGAATCCCTATAGTTGATGTGAATATAACTTTATTTTTCGGTAGAGCGTCGCACGGCTAATACCCAATGCCACGGCCGCTTTTTCCAGCCCTTCACCGCTATCGCCATACTGCTTAAGGGCCAACATAATCAGATGACGCTCTGCTTCCTCTAAGGGAATAAGCGCTTCTGATCGAATCTCCTGTGACACTTCAGACGCACGTTCCAAATTGATTTTATTTTCCAGCCCTAATGCCAAATTTTGCAACCGCTTCGGCAAGTGATAGGCTTTAATTTCATCCTCGTCACACACATGGACCGCATACTCGATGGTATTCTCTAGCTCTCTGACATTTCCCGGCCAATCATGCAACATGAGAAGCTGCTTAGCCTCTTCGGATATGACCATGCGCCGCTTTTCTAACTGCTCGCACCACTTTTTCGTTAACAAATCGGCGGTAAGCAGCAAATCCTCTTTCCGGTTTCTAAGTGGCGGAATGACGATGGGGATGACATTCAGTCGATAGTATAGGTCTTGTCTAAACGACCCCTCTAAAACCTTTTCCTCCAGATTCGCATGCGTGGCAGCGATGACCCTGACATCCACAGGCACAGACACATCCCCACCAAGTCGATCGATGACCTTTTCCTGAATCGCTCTAAGCAGTTTCGCCTGTAGATGCAATGGCATATCGCCGATTTCATCTAAAAAAAGCGTCCCTCGATTCGCCAGTTGAAATTTCCCCAGCTTACCGCCGCGCTTTGCACCGGTGAATGCCCCCTCATCGTAGCCAAAAAGCTCACTTTCCAGTAAATAATCAGGGATGGCTGCACAGTTCACTGCCACAAACGGTTCGCCATGACGGCTACTACTGGAGTGGATCGCTCTCGCAAAAAGCTCTTTACCTGTGCCGCTTTCGCCTAAGATGAGAACCGTGGATTGACTTGATGCCACGCGCCCTGCTAATGCCTTCGCCTGCAATAGCGTATCAGAAGTCCCTATGATTTGCTCAAATCCAGTAGCCACCCCATCCAGCATCACTTCATTAAGGGTGTTCATCACCTCTTCCATGGTTTTAACGGTGAGGATAAACCCCCGAATAGTGCGGTTTATCTTAATGACAGAGACATCATATACGCCTTGGAGTCCATTTTGAAAGGTATGATAATGGTTTTTACTATTCTCGGTCTGTGAAAGGGTCAAGAGTGCTTTTTCTTCACCAAGTAGCGCTTTAACATGTTTAATTTCCGCACCGAAGGTCTTTCTAAACCGCCTATTCGTCCTTAATAGTTGGCCATCCGTACCGACGGCGATAAGGTTCGTATCGAGGTTATCGATGACTACCTCCAGCTCTTTAGCCAGCATATCCACGGCATCATGGCTTTCTTGCTCGGCAAGCTTCGAAGCGATGAGATCTGCCATCCGGTCTAAAAAGGCCATGAGATTCTGTTGATTACTGAGCAGGGCCTTTCGCTGAGAATCTTTAAAGGCAATCAGTCCGATGACGCCGATGGTCTTCCCATCCAGATGGATGGGGCAGCACACCTCCGCATGCTCCGTGCATTTATCCTTACAGTCGCAGTTCAAGCAGGCTTGGTGCGCACCAGGGTTCTCGATAATAAAGCCATGCCCTTCACGTAGGGCATAGCTAAAGGCGGCATTTTCAGAAACCACTTCGCCGACACTGTCTTTATAACGACCTGTTCCAGCGAGCCTTACCCGCTGATCATCCACGATGGTGACGTCGATATTCACCACACTGGCGATGGCTTCGCAGATGAGTTGTACACTGGATATGATTTTATTTAACGACATAATTCCCCCAACATTTCCTACCGTCCATCAACCCTTCATGCCCATGATGGCCACGGTTTCTCTCGCCCACTTCACCGAATCCATGTAGGCATCAAATAAGCTATCTTCATCCATTTTCATCTTCTTAGCTAGCGCATAAGCCTCATCCCAATCGCCCCTCTCATACGTGTTGACGAGTTTGAATATGGGCATTAAGGTTCCCTCGTGCTCAATTAAGGTTTCTTTGATGGAATTGGGAAGCGAAATATCACTTAAGGCTTCGGACATGGGTTGATCCAGCATGGCATCGATGGTACTGAAAAGTCCCATCATGGAGGCCTCATGCTTAATTTTTTTTAACCCGCCATGGATGGCGATGGCTTCAGCGAATTTGGTACGCACCAAGGACATGATCATCAGCTCCTTCGGTTTGTTTTCGCCCAAATCCTGGATCATCAAAATGTTGATCCAACGCTCAATTTCCTTAAGTCCCATGTAGGTAAGCGCACGTTTGATGGAATAGACCAAATCGTCGCCTGCACGTGTGGAAATCACGCGCATCAGCCGATAGGCCAGGTTAACATCCTTTTCGATAATCTCTGCCAGCACTTGGTAGGAAGGCTCTTCCTTCTTTAATTCCGAAATAATACGGGCATACTGCGTCTTCGTAGAGGCTTTATGATTCGCCTTGCCTACGATGGAAGGTTTTGAGAAAAAGTAGCCCTGGAATAATGTGAATCCCATTTCCTTCGCAAGATTAAATGTGGCTTCATCTTCGATCTTTTCAGCGAGTAGAATTTTATGATGCCTTAATGCGTTAGCGACTGGCACTTTAAGCGTTTCAAGTGGCGTCATCATCAAGTCGTATTTGATGATGTCCGCGAAGGGAACGAGCGGATAATCGTCATAGCTTTCCACGAAGTCGTCTAAGGCGATGCGATACCCTTTATGCTTCAAGTGCTTAATGCGCTCGATAAGCGATTCATCCACCTCCACATCCTCGAGTACTTCGATGATGAGCCGATGACTTTCGATAAGCTCTGGTAAATCCGAGCGGATGAAATCCGCGTCAAAATTGATAAATGCCCGTTTATCATCGACAATTTGGTCGATGCCTGATTCAAAAAGGTTTCCTATGACGCTTGCGGTGGCGTGTGAAGAAGAAACCCCATCAAAACCTTTGGAGTGACTCCCCGATCTAAATAAGAGCTCATAGCCGAAGACCTCCATGGATTTATTAAAAATCGGCTGTCTTGCAATAAACATAGAACGCTCCTGAGTGAAAATATGTAATCATTTCATACCCTCATCATATCACGTTTCCGCATATCCTTCCATGAAGTTTTATCTGATCGTCACACTACAAACACGTAAAAAAAGCCAGTCCGAACGCATCCAGACCGACTTTCTCACTTTAAAATTATTTCACTTTTTATAAATAACGCTTTTCTAATCTTTCTACCATGTCCTCGTACTTCTTCTGGATGCCCTTTGCCATTTGCTCTTTCTCAAAGGCTTCACAAGCAGTATTAATGCCTTCCAAAATATTCGCATCTAAGGTTCTTTCAGCAAACGGATACACCACGCCATCTTCCTTATCGATATGACAGTGCAAAAGATGTGTATAAGATACTGCGTTTGCGATGATATCCACAACTGATTCACGATCTCCTGCTTCATGTGCTTTTAAAGCTGCTTCAAGACCTGCCATATGAAGTCTTCCAAGATCGTGCTCTACCAGCATTCCGTGGGTGACGAGCTTTTCAGCAGCTGGACCAGAGTGTGCCACCATCTCATTAAAGAGCAGCTGCTCCTCTTTTCCATGGTGATGGTCATCGGCATAGCGTCTTACGAACTCGATCATGTCTGCGAAATCAGCGTAGTTGATTTCACCTGTTTCGATGGCCTTAAAACTCGCCTTTCTAAGAACCGTCAGCATGCGCTTGATCCATTTATGCTCATCTACCATTAAAACGATGCCGTTCATGCTGCCCTCCTCATGAGTGTGTACTGGTTATTTTCATCTACCGTAAGCTCAAATTCTCCTGATACGAACCCTTTAAGCCATTCTGCCCTTAAAAGGTCATGGTGCTTTACATCACCACCAACTGCCTGCCAATACTCGGAATGGATGCAAAGCTTCTTAATCCAAACCATGGACTGCTCGTCTGCGGAAAGCGGCTGATTCACTCGGTCACAAGGCATGCCTTCTAAAACGTGGTCGTAAATCGCCTTAAACACTTCCTGCGGGGAAGCCATACTACCCGTATAATTTTCCACTGCGCGTTTACCATCTGCATAATACAGCGCTTTTAAATCATCAAAGGTGATGATGCCATCCTTAAGGATTTGCGTGATGACATAGGCCATTCTATATTCTAAGCTTTGGATTTTTGACTGAAGCCAGCCGTGGATGTTCCCACCATCGATTACAGATGTGAGCTCTGAACGCTCAGGTGCTCCAAACGTCGTTTCCGTATAATGCTTAATCAGTGCACCATCATGTCCTTTTTCTTTCATCAAATCGTAGATCTGCTCGAGTAAATCCTCATGCCACTGAATTTTATTATATAACCAGTAGTGAATCGGTCCTAAAAATGCGCTCATTGGGTTTCTCCTATTCTGCCTGTTCTTTAAGTGCGGTCATCAGCTTTTCGATATTAAGACCGTGCACGAGGCATGCCTCTTCAAGTGTCTCTGCTTGTGCTGAAGGGCAACCCACACAGCCCATACCGAAGCTGAATAATACATCTACTGCTTTAGGGTAAGTTCTCACCACTGATCCGATGGTCATGTCTTTAGTAATCATTTATGTTTCCTCCTCATTTTTTGGAATAATTTTATCGCAGCCTTAGTGTCCGTTCACTAAAAAACCTGCTAGTTCATATTTTCTAATATGACTATAGCAGGTTTAAAAAGTGGTTTCTGTTACCTGTGTTACATTTTTGCGTGTAGCGAAATAAATTTGCGTCCAAGCACAGGATCGAACTGAATCCCTAAATACCGTTCAATCTCTTCCAGCGCTTCACCCTCGTTTAGTACCGGTTTATAGAGGCGTTCATGGGTCATGGCTGCAAAAGCGTCTGACAGGCTAATAATGCGGCTTAAAATGGGGATTTCATCACCGGAGATACCCTTGGGGTAACCCTTGCCGTTCCAATGCTCGTGGTGTGACAGCACCACATCGGCGCATTCAGCCATGCCGTTTACAGAGCTGAGGATGCGATAGCCGATATCCGCATGGGTTTTAAGCTGCTCCATTTCCTCTTCCATGAGCTGACCCTGTTTTTCCAAAATCGCCTTTGGTATGGCGATTTTTCCGATATCGTGGTAGACCGCCGCCTGCCGCAAGGTTTCCAGTTCGGTTTCATTGAGACCGATGGCTTCTCCCAGCTGAACGCTGTATAATGCCACGGTATCCGAATGCTGCTTTTCAACGGGGGATTCCTCAAATAGCGAAACGAGAAGCTTCTCCACCATTTGTTCTTTCACGACCGGTCCTTCAAACAGTTTTCGTTTATACATCTGGTCTTCGGCGTACTTCATGACTTCTTTAATGGCGTCATTTGGTTCCTGTTTGGTCGCAACACCAAATGCCACAGAGAGGCTCAGCTCAAAGAACTTCACTTCTCCGCAGGATTTCTGGATGCGGTCTATCAAGCGCTCTGCTTCATCATAAGTGGTTTGAGGCAATATGACGATGAACTCGTCGCCGCCCAAACGGCAAATAATGTCGTCTGCACGAAAGACCTTTTTCAGCGCGTCCGCGAAGGAGATGAGCAGCTGGTCTCCCACAGGGTGGCCAAAACAGTCATTGATCAGCTTAAGACCATTGACATCGGCCATAATGATGCTAAGGGGAAAGTTTCTGGAAACATCCAGACGTTTAAACTCTTCTTCGAACATATACCGATTATAAAGCCCTGTAAGCTGGTCGTGATAACTTAGGTATTTGATGTTCTCTAAACTCTTATACTGAGGTGTCATATCGCGGCAGAGTGCCACGATTTCGTTTTTACCACTGCGCATGAGGCGAATTTCATAGTGGAAATCCTCTCCGTCGTTCGTCGTGGAAAAATTCACCGTCTGCAGGTCGTTAATGCTTAGTACGCGACCGATGGCCTCGACCAAAGCACGCCCGCTGTCACCTGGAAGCTGCTCACTGAGCTTTCTCCCCATAATCAGCGTGCGCTCGGGAAAATGACACGCCTGCTCGTCCGATTTATATTCTAATACACGCGATTCGTTATCGAGGATAAAAATCACATCGGGAATCGCATTGATAATGGCTTTGTTTTGGCTTTGCGTCTGGCGGAGCTGCTCATTGATTTCATAAAGCGCCTTCGTCTTCGCATTTACCAGATAGTTCAGTATAAAGATGGCCAGTGCGCCTATAATCACTGTTAAGCCCAGTCCGACGAGCCACCAACCGGATAATGAAAATAATGCTGACATCGTTTCCCCCTTGCCCCATTTACACCTTCATTATACCCTATCCAATTAATAATTATTCGTTTGTAAGCAATTTGGCAATGACACTGACGAAATCGTATGATTAAATCGCCGTGAACGCTATCTGTTTAAATCAAACAACCATGTTAAAGCCGCTGGTAATCGCTTCGCCCAGGCCAGCTCATTATGGACCGCACCCTCGTCCAGCACAAACCGGATACGTGCCTCAGGAACGCCACAGGCTTTTAGCTTCTCCACGACGTTTATCGAGCCGTTAATATACCGGGTGTTAAAGTCTGTAATGCTATCGTTGCTGGTCTCCTCTGTGCCCACATCGAGGTACCACCTCGTTTCCAGTGCCGGATTCACCTTCTCAAGCTGTTTCAGAAGTCTATCCTCCTCGAACCAGACCGCCGTGGAAAATGCACCGACCTTACTGAACACCTCTGGGTATTCACTTCCTAAGTAGAGCGAAATAAATCCGCCCATGGAGCTTCCAACTACTGCTGTGTGCTCTCTGGACGAAAGTGTCCTATACCGCTGATCAATAAAGGGCTTTAGGGACTTTACGATGAACCGCCCATAGGCTTCACCCTCTCCGCCGATATCGCCTTCTACCGATTCGAGGTCTTTTAGCGCCTTTGCCGGTAAGGATGCCCAGGGTGAATACTCGTTTAGCCTTTCAAGTCCAGGGGCGTTATCGATGCCCACGATGAGGCAGCCTGAAAATCCAGCGACCGCATCAATCGAACCCCGTGCATCGATTCGGTTTTGTGTGTCGACTGGATTTTGTGCATCGTCTGGATTTTGTAAGTCGACTAGATTTTGTGAGTCGACTGGATTTTGTGTGTCGATTAATCCTTGAACGGCTGTATGCGCATCCCAAATCATGCCGTAAGCGGCATCCTTCACATCGAATAGATTCTGAGCATCGTGCATGTACATGACGGGGAATCGCTGTTCGGGATTCGCCTGATAGGCCTCTGGTAGCCACACCCTGATTTTACGCATCTTCCCTAACTCGGGCATTTCCATTTCAAATAATTCGAACATAAAAAACCTCCTTAATGGCGTTACCTGCCAAAAAGGAGGTTGGTTTTTCCGATTCGGCTAACGCTTGATCATATGAATCGGTTTATCAACTGCACCGTGTGCCGCTTCCATGACGATTTCAGATAGTGTCGGATGCGGATGGACCGTTTTTGCAATGTCGTAAATGGTGCCTTCCAGCTCCATGGAAACTGCGGCTTCCGCGATCATGTCCGTGGCATGCGAGGCGACGATGTGCACACCGATGACCTCACCATACTTTTTATCGTGGACGATCTTCACGAAGCCTGTGGTTTCACCCTCAGCGACGGCCTTGCCGTTTGCACTGAGTGGGAACATGCTGGTGCCCACGTCATAGCCTGCTTTTATAGCCTCTTCCTCTGTGTAGCCGATGACGCCTACCTCAGGGAAGCTATAAATGCACGAAGGGACCTTTTTATAATCGATGCTGGTTTTAGAACCGTGTATGGCTTCTGCGGCGACGATTCCCTCCGCTGAGGCCACGTGCGCCAACATCATTTTACCACACATGTCGCCGATGGCATAGACGCCACGCACGCTCGTCTCCATATGGTCATCCACCACGACGCCGCGCTTATCCACCTTCAGACCCAAGGATTCAAAGCCCTTCAAATTCGGTACACGGCCTAAGCTGGACAACACCTTATCGCCTGTGACGCTGGCTGCCTGACCGTCCACTGAATAGTGAACGGTCCCGCCATCGATCCGCTCGAGCTTCGCCCCAGTGATAATCTTCACCCCTTTGCTGATCAAATGGCGCTGGATGGTGCTTCGCACATCCGCATCAAGCATCTTCAGCACTTCATCAGAGCGTTGAATCAAAGTAACTTCTGTTCCCAGACTGTTAAACAGTGTGGCAAACTCGATGGCGATAACGCCGCCGCCTAGCACCACCACGTGCTTAGGCTGTTCCTTTAGCATGATGGCACCTGTGCTGTCGATGACGAAGCCACGTTCCATCGCGTCAGTTAAACCGTCGATGTCGGGTACCATCACTGAAGAGCCAGTGGCCAATATGAGATTTTTACCTGTAAGTGTTTCATCGCCGACGACGACGGTGTTTTGATTAACCGCACGACCATACCCTTTATAGACGTCAATTCCGTTAAACTTCACCAATTGTTCTACGCCGCCGACGATTTTATTTACCACGCCTTCTTTTCGCTTCATGAGGTTTGACCAGTTGACCGCAGGCTGTGCCTGTGGGCCGAGGTCGATGCCAAATTCAGCCGCCGAAAGCATGTCTTCGTAGAGCTTTGCACTCCTGAGAAGCGTTTTTGTGGGAATACACCCGTAGTTCAAGCAGACGCCACCGATGCGGTCGCCTTCCACTAAAGCCACCTTTGAGCCCAGCTGCGACGCCTTGATCGCCGCCACGTAACCCCCTGGGCCACCGCCGACGACGATGATGTCATACGATTTCATAATGGCCTCCTAGTGTATCAGTAAAGTGTTGGGATTCGATAACAGCTTTTTAAGGTGTCCGACGAAACGTCCTGCATCCGCGCCATCGATGATGCGATGGTCAAACGATAAGGACACCGGAAGTACCGAACGGATCACGATCTCATCATCAATCACCAGTGGCTTCTTAACGATGGTGCCCACGCCGAGAATGCCGGCTTCTGGATGTTTGATTACAGGTACGCCGAAGCTTGCACCCACCGCACCATAGTTGGTGATGGTAAACGAACCACCAGTGAGCTCCTCCAGCTTAAGCGTCTTATTTCTCGCCCTGGCACTGAGGTCCTCGATGGCTTGCGCCAGCTCCAGTAGACTCATGCGATCTGCGTCTTTAATTACAGGTACCATCAAGCCATCCGGTGTGTCCACTGCGATGCCGATGTTATAGAATTTCTTATAGACGATTTCATCTGTGGTTTCATCTAAAGAGGCGTTAAGACCATCATAGAGCTTAAGTCCTGAAATCACCGCTTTGATGAAGAACGCGAGATAAGTGAGCTTCGCGCCTTCGTGCTCTGCGATAACCTTTGATGCGTTTCTAAACGACACGAGGTCTGTGACATCGATTTCATCCATAACAGCCGTATGTGGAATCGTGAACTTCGATAAGCTCATGTTGGCCGCTATGGTTTTGCGTAGCATGGTCATTGGCACACGTTCAGTACGGTCCATCTGAGGAATCCGTGTTTTAGGATAAGCACTGCCATACGAAGCCGCTGCCTCTGGTTGCTGTGGTGCGCCTGATTGATCACCGATCGACTGAGGTGCCCTCTGTCCAGATACACCACTGCCCGATTTCGCCTCTGCAGCTTTTCGGATGTCCTCCTTCATGACGCGGCCTTGTGGGCCTGTTCCAGCGATGGTATTAATGTCCACACCGAGGTCCTTCGCCATCTTTCGCGCCACAGGAGTGGCGAGTACTTTTCCACCTGAGGTTATTACCGGCTCAGCTGCATGCGCCTCTCCACTAGAAGGAATCACCGCTTCCGAAATTTCGATCTGTCCTACCACTGCTGTGCTGCCGCGCTCCTCCACAGATTCTGTACGGGTTTCAGGTTGTGATGCGGCGGCCACATTTGAGGACGGTGTCGCCGGTTCGCCTGCGGATGCGACACTAGCTGTGCCCCCCGCTGAATCCTCTAAAATTTCGCCACCAGGCATGTTAGAACGTACGCCAGGCTCACCGTCGTCCACGATGACGATAACGTCCCCGACATGTACTTTTGCGCCGACTTTAAAGCGATTAATATGAAGCTTCCCCGATACCGGAGAAGGTATTTCAGCGTTAACTTTATCGGTTTCCAGTGTAAAGAGCGAATCGCCCTCCTTCACTGGATCCCCTTCATTAAAGAATAATTTGAGCAGGACACCCTCGTGGATGCCTTCTCCAATATCTGCAAATTTCACATGAAACATAACGTCACCTCCTAGAATTCGAGCACGGTTCTCAGCTCGCTGACGATGTAGTCCGTATCTGGAACGTAGTGATGCTCGCCTTTAGGGAGCGGTACGATGGTATCGTTGCTGCCGACGCGCTTCGGTGGTGCTTCGAGGTATAAGAATGCACCTTCGTTAACGGTGGTAATCAGCTCAGCGCCTGGACCAAAGGTCGTCGCTGCTTCATGGACCACTGCAAATCGACCTGTCTTTTGAACCGATGCGAGAATCGTCTCTTTATCGATAGGTGAAATGGTTCGTAGATCGATAAGCTCGATGCTATGCCCTTCTTTTTCTAAAATTTCGATGGCCTTTTGAGTCTCCCTTACCATGGCGCCCCATGCGACCACTGTCAGGTTTTTACCTTCTTTAAGAACCTTTGCCTTTCCGATGGGGATGGTGTAGTATTCTTCAGGAACCTCTTGCTTAAACGCACGATAGATGCGTTTCGGTTCCATGAAAATCACAGGGTCTGGATCGGCGATGGCAGCCAGTAATAAGCCTTTCGCATCATAAGGCGTCGATGGTACGACGATTTTAAGCCCCGCTGTGTGGGCAAACAAGACTTCCAAACTCTCTGAGTGGTGCTCAAGTGCGCGAACGCCACCGCCATAGGGCATGCGGATGACCATTGGCACCGTATAGAGGCCTCTGGTTCTATTTCTCATGCGTGCTGCATGGGTAACGATTTGGTTAAAGGCAGGGAACATGAAACCGGAAAACTGGATCTCCACCACAGGTTTTAAGCCGTTAATGGCCATGCCGATTCCCGCACCAACGATGTTGCTCTCTGCGAGAATGCTGTCAAAGCATCTCTCCGCGCCGTATTTTTCCTGCAAACCTTTCGTGGCTCTGAAAACACCGCCTTCTACGCCGACGTCTTCTCCGTAAACCACCACATTTTTATCATTTGCCATCGCCGTATCGAGGGCGTTGGTCACCGCTTCCACTAGGTTAAGAACTAACATCTATTTGCCCTCCTTTGCATAGAATGCTTTTTTGGCTTGGTACTGTGCTTCTAAAATCGGGGTCTTTTGAGCAAAAACATAATCAAAGGTGTCTTCAAGTGGTGTATCACCTGATTTTTCAACATCTTCAAACGTTTCCTTAACGAAGCGGCCACGTTCCTCGCTATACGCTTCTTCTTTTTCTTCATCCCAGATGCCCTTCGCCATCATGTATTTTCTGAGGCGATCGATTGGGTCTTTATCCCGCCATTCGTCTACTTCGCTGTTATCACGGTAGACGGTTGGATCATCTGAAGTGGTATGGGCGCCCATTCTGTAGGTGTACGCCTCGATGAGGGTTGGACCATCACCACGTCTCGCACGGTCTGCCGCTTCTTTCGTCACAGCATACATGGCGAAGATGTCGTTACCATCCACCTGGACACCAGGAATACCATACGCCAGCGCCTTTTGTGCAATCGTTCCGGATTTCGTCTGGATTTTTCTGCGTGTGGATATGGCAAACTGGTTATTTTGAACGATAAATACGTTTGGTAAGCTCTGAACCGCGGCGAAGTTAAGCGCTTCGTGGAAGTCGCCTTGTGACGTACCACCGTCGCCTACATAAGCCACGGCGATATCGTCGAGTCCTCTATAACGCGCTGCATATGCGAGTCCTGATGCATGCTGCATTTGCGACGCGATGGGAATCGTCACTGGTAAGATGCGCACTTCTTCAGGCATCTTCATACCTAGCTCATTACCAAACCAATATAGGAAAATATTTTTAAGCGGCGCGCCTTTTCTCAGCCAGACGCCGAGCTCTCTAAATGATGGCGCAACCCAGTCCGTCTGTCTAATGGCGAAGGCCGAACCCACCTGTGTGGCTTCTTGACCGAGGTTAGGTGCATACGTCAGCATACGTCCCTGACGTTGGTACTGAAGTGTCTTCTCATCGATGATGCGGCTGAACCGCATGGTTTTATAGAGTTCTACAATCTCTTCATCGGTGAGGTCGGGCATGAGGTCTGGTCTTACGACGACGCCATCCTTGTCCATAATTTGAATCATTTCGTCTTTAAGTGGATCAAAGTTCTCTAAAAACATAATACCCTCCTTAAATATTTATTAAGCCTTTCGGCATTTCTGATGGCTTCACATATTCAAACACTTCACCTCCGGGACCCGCAACCTTAAACGGTGGCGTTTCTCCGAAAACCCAGTCCCAAGACTGGTGACGCTGATAGATGCGATCTGCCATCAGTTGATTTGCTGAGATGACTTCCTGAATACTCAGTATCGCCACATCGTAGCCGACCTTCTGATAGTAGACATCGATGAGTGAATTAAGAAAGTCGCTTACTTTAAGTCCTGGTACACGCTCTGACAGATTCATCACCGGGCTGGACACCGATGCCACGCCCCGGTTTTCCAGAAACCTAGCATTAAATACCTCGTCCTTGACTTTAAGGCACTTCCAAAGCGATACTAAGTCCGAATCGATGAGCAAGGTGCCATGATGGAGTCTTCTCATGCCCTTCATATAAAAGGCACTGCCTGAAACCTTCGCCCCGTCCAGCGTAAGCTCTTTTCTGGACCCAACCGTCAGGTTCAGTCCGTAATGTCCAGCCGTCGCCTTAATGAGATCAAAATTAAACGTCTCATCGTAAAGACCATTTCTAGAAATCGCGGAATAGTTCAGGTTGCCGGTGTCATGGTATACTGTTCCACCTCCCGATAACCGTCTGATCAGCTGGATGTCGTGCAACTGTGTGTAATCCAGCGCCACCTCTTTCCAAGGATTCTGATTCCTGCCGAAGACCACCACTGGCGCATTGACCCAAAGAAAAAGAATCTGTTCATAGCCCAAAAACGACGTGAATAGAATCTCTTCGATGGTATGGTTCATATAGGGGTCCTTTTGGTCGGAAACGACGATCAATCTGCGGTTCATAAGCACTCCAGTAACTTAAGATTTGTTACTTAGATACCCGAGATTTTTCTCCATAAACACTAATGAGAATTATTCTCACTATGTTAACAAATGACAAATAAAAAAACGCCTTCGCGGGGGTCGAAGACGTTTCAAATTCTGTTGTTCCAATGAAAGACTAGTTATTATTAAAGACACCGCTTAACGCCAGTTCCGCTTTACGACTTTCACGTACAGCTTCGCTTAAAAAAGCGTTTTCATCGCTGAGCACAGCATCAGAATTTTGGCCGAGGACCATGAAAAACACATAGTTACCAAAGGTGGAGACGGTGGAAGCTTCGATTTTTGCACGCTTCGCCGAGTCCATGGCATACGTGTCCAGCATCATGTTGCGATAGCGATTAAGCGCATCCGCAACCTCCAGCTCACTGCCACGCTTAACCTTAATGCCGATAAATAGATCCACATGAGTGGACATCAGTGCGGATTCAGCGATGTAGTCTTCAATATCAGTGATGTTCACACCATATTGACTCTCAAGCACATCGGCCGAGATGGCCTTGCTGGGTATGTAAAAATCACCATACGCCTCTTTAACGGCCTCATGTGCCGAAACCAAAAGCGATTCATTTGATTGATTCATTTTTATAAGGATCGCCGATACTAAAAGTAGCGCCATCCCAACCATCAGACCTGTCTTCTTCATCTTTCACCTCTTGCTTCTGAAAAACATTATAATGATAAGACGCCTGAAGGATGCAAAAAGTTCCAATCCCATTTGCGAACGTTCGATGCGAAAATGAGACTGTGATGCAACTTATTCAATCCATCCTAACGATCCCTCATTTCGCTTGGGTCATTCGGACGCATCCCGTTTGCGAACGTTCGATGCGAAAATGAGACTCGCTAGCGCTCAAACAGTCATTTTCGCTGTATCTCTCTAACTTCGAACGGCATGGGCATCCTCATGAAATCGCTCCTTTCGGGATGTAAGGATAGATTTATATAAATTACATCACATAATATTTATAATCAAAATTTACTTAAGTAGCAAACTGAATTTCATTAGACAGCAAAAGAGGTGAGGATTTGATCCTCACCCCTTCAATTAATTAGAAGTTTAATGACTTATTTTCTTCTTCTGACTGCTAATCCAGCTAAGCTAATCACTGAGCCTAATCCATAGAAGAGTTCTGGTGGTAATTGACCTGTTTGAGGTAATGCATCACCGAGAGGAACGATTTCATCAAGTACAAGTTCTTCTTCTGGAACCGGATCTAAAATTTCATCGAAGTTGAATCCAAACATTGCTGCGCCAAGTGGCGTTTCTTCTTCAGTTACTACTTCTGTTGGGGCTTCTGTGGTTGGTTCTGTTGGCGGTTGTGTAGGGGCTTCTGTGGTTGGTTCTGTTGGCGGCTCAGTTGGTGGTTGTGTGGTTGGTTCTGTGGATTCAGTTGGTTCTGTTGATTCGGTTGGTTCTGTGGATTCGGTTGGTTCTGTTGATTCGGTTGGTTCTGTTGATTCGGTTGGTTCTGTGGATTCGGTTGGTTCTGTTGATTCGGTTGGTTCTGTTGATTCGGTTGGTTCTGTGGATTCGGTTGGTTCTGTTGATTCGGTTGGTTCTGTGGATTCGGTTGGTTCTGTTGATTCCTCAACTTTTTCATTGTAAATATCGATGGTTACCGTTTGCTCTCCTGTAATTTTAAAAGAAGCGCTTGGTGTATACGATACGATATAACCATCCATGTCAAATTCTTCAATACTGTAATCGCCAATCAATAGGTTTTCAATCGTAATGGTTTGACCACTAGTGGTGAAGTTGCCATAAACAGCTTCTCCAAAATAAAGAGTAAAGTCGATTTCTGATGCACTATCATCACTAAAATCCTTGTTAATGATCAATCTACCGAAAAACTGGTCTAAGTTTCCTGTCAACTGTTTACTTAATGGGACATTTTCTTCGAATCCCCTTGAAACTAACGTTTGGCTAAGGTCTCTGTCCACGATGCCCATTGCGTTTACTGGTGTGAATATCAACGCATCATTCAAAGATTGGCTTCCAGTAATATCGATTTGGAAATTTAAAGTGCCCGTTAATTCAGAAGCCAATTTTTTCAAATTTACTTCTTTTTTGTTTCCCACTAAATTAATGGTTTCATTAAATCCTGTCAAGTTATGAACATGTGATAAAAGAACAGGCGAGTTATCCATGTTATTTACGCCATTAGTTTCATAGGAAAAATCGATATTAATATATCCGGAACTGTCCAAAGTAATGGTCGGTCCTGTGGTCACGATACTTGCTACTGCAGGCGTTGCCATTGGAGATAGTGCCACTAAATAGTCATACAACTCTTTCACACGTTTTTTTGAACCTGTAGCACTGTCATAATCACTAGATTTTGGTGTATCGCCATTCGTAAAGGTCCAAATTGCCATTTGCGTAGCTGAGATAGCTTCTTTAACGGTTAAACCGTTGCTAGCAATTTCATCATCCAAATCAGAGATACTAACATTTGGATACGAGCCATAAATAATCGCTCTAACCTTTTGAGCATTCTCTGAGCTGAAATAACCAACGGATTCAATAAGATCAACCCTATAGCTTCGATCCGATTTAATGGTGGTATTGAGGTCGATACAATAAGCTTCAATAATTGGCCCCGTAAGTGAGCTACCGTCAAACTCCCTAACTCTGAATAATTGGGTACCACTTTCTCCGTCATTTGTTAAATAGACATTCTCACCACGGGTATTATTAGTACCATCCCACCGATATAAAGTTGTTAGTGCATAACTCTCAAAAGGTAACCCCAGTGCAACAAGCAACAAAGCTAAAGTCATTGCCATTATTTTTCTAATTGATTTTTTCATATGATGCTCCTTTCTTTAAACGGTTTGTCTAAAGAAAGGTCGGTTGCACTACTCGCTCTACATCTCTCAAGTGCCCAAATATAAGAAATGCTTCATCGCTCCCTCTCCTAGTTGCGGAAAGGCCGGTTGCACTATTCGCTCCATTCATCTCAAGTGCCCATATACGAAATGAATTTCATCGCTCCTTTTCAAATTAATACTTAAAACATAATAACTATTACCCTTCTACTTCTTGGTTAATTGATATCCTTTCTCATTAAATACTAACATTTATTTTAAACTTTTTTTACATTTGTAATCATTCCATGTAACCTGCTTAAAAGCTTATACTTAGCGTTTTTAGTAATTTTGATATATGTTTTATGTTAACCATATATCAGTTTTTATCGTTTTACGAAATGATTAATGGCAATAAAAAAAGCTAAAAATCCTTCGATTTTTAGCTTTTTTATAATTTTTAAACAACAACTTTATTCGTTAGTATAAATCAGTTACCTGAAATTCTTTTAATCCGATTTTTCTCCATATACATTTTTGATTCGGCCATCGCAAACACGTCGTCCATCATATCTGAGCCAAAGTATTTAAGTTCGAAGCCTAAAGAAATGGAAAGCGGTTTAGGCCCAATCAACGCTTTTTTACAGTCGTCCTTAATGGCATCGATCATCGCTGTGAGCTTTGCTTCAGAGGCATTTTTAACTAAGATGGCAAACTCATCGCCACCTAGGCGAAATACAGGATAACCATCTGCACGCTTTTTAAGAATGTTTGAAACTTCAGAAAGGTAAAGATCTCCTAACAGATGACCATAGTTATCGTTGATTTCCTTAAGATAGTTCATGTCGCCTATGATGAGACCTAATGGAAGTGACTCTGCGCTTTCTGAAAGTTGCTCTGACATCTGTGTGAAGAAACGTCGATTACTAAGACCCGTGAGCGGATCATTAAGACTTAAGTATTCAAGTTCTTTTGCTTTTTCGATAATGATGTTTTTCTTTTGAGCATTAGAAATGGCGATGGCCACATAAGAGGCTAAGGCTTTAATCACTTCAAAATCCACTTCTGTATAAGCATAGGCATCGTAGCTTTGTAGCGTAATAAAGCCGATACACTTACCTTCAATTATAAGACGGCAGTAAACCACGCACTGGGTTGACTTATCCCGGTTATTGCCGATGGAAACATAATAGGCATTCGGTAAATACTTTTCATATTCTGATTCGAAGTCTTTGATAAATACATCTTCCTCGTGAACGATACAATAGGAAGCTAAGGAAACGCGGTTCTCCACACTGATCTCCATCAGCGGAAGCGGCTTACCACCCTCCTCGAAGTACTTATAGATAATCAGTCCCTCATCAGCATCTAAAAGCGCTAGCCCAAAAATATCCACGGGCATAAGTTCATAAACGGAACGTTTAAGAATCTCATAGATTTGAGCAATATCCATCGATGACGTTAAATTTCTTCCGATTTCACTGATATTTGAAAGATTCTTAAGTGTTTTTTCCAGCTCATCTGTCTTGCTTTTCAACTCGACGTTTCGAAGCATGTTAATTTCTTCTTCGCTTCGTTTTGATTCTTCCTCAAGTTTTGTTTTTAGCGCATCGAGTTCTTCTTTAACATGTTCGGCGGCAATGCCTTCGTTTATACTGACGTGGCGTTTATGATGATAGAGTGCTGCTTTATAGTCCCCTTGTTCTTCATAAATCAGCGACAGGTTTTTATGACAGTCACTCTCAATAAACGCAATCTGATTTTCTTCGGCAAACTTTAATGCCTTATTGATATACACTTCAGCATTATCGAAATCGCCTGAAAGCGCATAGGCTTCACCGATATTACTGAGTACGATCAGAATGTTCGTTTGAATTTTATCACCATAAATTTGACGATACACATCGTAAGCATCATGAAGGTACTTCAGCGCTTCTTTAAACTTATTTTCGCTCATGAGAACAAAGGCGTAATTGTTATAAAGATCGCCCAAAATTTTAGAATTTTTCAGTTTATCCTTATACTGAAGGCCCTTTTCTAATAGCTCGATGGACTTCCCTGTGTTATCTAATGAGCTGTAAACCGATGCGATGTTTACCAGCGATAAAATGATAAATGAAAAATCGTCCAGTTCAAAAGCGATGTTATAGCTTTTATTCAGAGATTTAAGGGCAAGTTCATACTGCCTTTCTTCACGATAAAGGATTCCTAAGTTGCTATAGCACTGAAATAGTGACATTTTATCGCCATTTTCGTTTAAAAACTGCAACGCCTGATTTAGCATACTAAGGGCCAAATCGTGCTTTCCTGTAATAAGATAGGCTCTTCCCATTAAAAGCGCGTGCTGCGCCTGCTCTAAGTTATCAATTGACGGCCTTGAACCCAACTTGAGTAAGTTTTGATCTATGTATTGTTTTGGATTATCGTCAACTATGGCAATTTTTTCGAGTAACAATCTGTTCTTCATTAGCCGCCACCAATCGTTGTATTTTTATATCAAATGTTAACCATTTTTCATATTATATCACGGGACGGATTAGGTCACAATGCCTAATACATGCCTAAAAAAAGAAGGTGACCTCTCAGCCACCTACTTTTGAATCATGATTCGGAATGTTTATTCATAAACTCGTTATTATTTAATTTCTACTCTGCCTGCCCAAGTCTTTAACAAAGCTTTGATGAAGTAAGAGTGTGGATCTTGAAGCGACATAGTCGCTGAAGTTGTAACGTCAGTTAACATTTGTTTTTCAGCTTCTGTGAAAGTAGCAACAACTGCTTTATCAGCATCTGTCATTTTTTCTGGGAATGCAAGCTTGTAAGGTCTACCATTAGCATCACAGTATTTATTGAACCACATAGCAACTTCTGTTACTGTCATGCCTTTGAAGAATTCTTCATAGAAATCGAGTTGCTCAAACCACTCTTTTTTAGTAAGAGCAGATTTTGCCATACCGTAATCGAAACCTTCTTCAGTTTTAGCTTCCCAAGCAAGTATTGCGTCGTTTTTAGCTTCTTTTTCAGCAGCAGTTAATGTTTTTGGGAGCCATTCGAACATAGCAGGTGTAATTTCGAGTACATCCCACTGAAGTTCAACGATTCTACCAGCTTCGTCGAAAACGACAGCAGCAGTAGTAATGTTAAGGTTATCTGGTCTGGTAGCATTAAATCTGTAGTTAGGAACCATACCGATTCCATGCCATAATTTCTTTTGCACTTCTTTAATTACTGTTGTTACTACTGGTGCAGGTGTAGTTGTTGTAGTAGTTGGAGCAGTTGTAGTTGGCTTTGGTGCAGTAGTTGTAGTAGTTGGCTCAGTCCATGCTTCTGATGCAGAAGTAGTCGCATCTACAGCAAATACTGGGACAGCCATTGTGAAAATTACAACAAGAGTGAGTAACAAACTAACTATTCTTTTCATAATACCCCCTGATTGATTAATTCGTATTGTCAACTAAACTTACTCAGTTTAGCCTTACAACCTTTGTTTTTCGAGGTTTCACAAAAAAAATATAGTGACCCCCCTTTTTTGAAGTATAATTGATTCACCACAAACCATTATCCTGCCAA
>Ga0209794_1001241_pt1 | contig 21796 bp, 21 predicted proteins | sample EBPBio232013_DNA_FD_185869 | JGI IMG/M metagenome (GOLD analysis project Ga0209794, IMG submission 185869) | Wastewater treatment Type I Accumulibacter community from EBPR Bioreactor in Madison, WI, USA - Reactor 1_5/23/2013_ DNA (SPAdes)... | ecosystem: Engineered > Bioreactor > EBPR >... | reverse complement strand
GGCGAAGCGCTCGTCTGCGGCGACACGCGCTTCACCTATGCCGCTCTCGGCGACGCCGTGGCGCGGCTGGCGGCGGCGCTGGCGGCCGAGGGCGTCGGGGCCGGCGACCGCGTCGGCCTCCTGATCGGCAACCGGACGGAATTCGTCACGACGCTGTTCGCCCTTGCCCGCCTCGGCGCGGTGGCCGTGCCGATGGGCCTCAGGCTCCAGACGCCCGAGATCGCCCATGTGCTGAACGATTGCGGCGCGAGCCTGCTGATCCACGAGGCGGACCTCGCCGACCGCCTGCCGGCCGATACGGAAGTGCCCGGCCTTGCCCGGCGCTGGACCGTCGGTGGCGAAGCGGCCGGCGCGCGAACCCTCGACAGCATCGCCGCGACCCATGCCGGCGCGCCTGTGCCGGCGCCGGCCGCCGTCGCCGAGGAGGACACCGCCGTCATCCTCTACACGTCGGGCACGACGGGGCGGCCGAAGGGAGCGATGCTGACCCATCTCGGCATCGTCCACTCCTCGCTGGTCTACGAATATTGCATGCAGCTGACGCAGGCGGACAGGTCGCTCGCCGCCGTGCCTCTGAGCCATGTGACGGGCCTCATCGCCAACGTCACCTGTACCGTGCGGGCCGGCGGCGCGCTGATCATCATGCCGTCCTTCAGGGCCGCCGACTTCCTGGCGCTGGCGGCGCGCGAGCGGATGACCCAGTCGGTCATGGTGCCGGCCATGTACAATCTCTGCCTGCTGCAACCGGATTTCGACACCTACGACCTCTCGGCCTGGCGCATCGGCGGCTATGGCGGCGCACCCATGCCGACGCCGACCATCGAGAGACTCGCGGCGCGCTGCCCCTCGCTGCAACTGATCAACGCCTATGGCTCCACCGAAACCACGTCGCCCTCCACCATCATGCCACCCCGCTTCACGCCCACCCACGGGCACAGCGTCGGCATCGCGGCGCCGGGCGTCGACCTGATCGTCGTGGACGAGGCTGGCCGCGAACTGCCGCGCGGCGAGACCGGCGAGATCTGGATCAGGGGCCCGCATGTCGTGAAGGGCTACTGGAACAATCCATCAGCCACGGCGGCAGGCTTCACGGCTGGCTTCTGGCACTCGGGCGATATCGGTTCGGTGGATGCCGACGGTTTCGTGCAGGTGCTGGACCGCATGAAGGACATGATCAACCGCGGTGGCTACAAGGTCTTCACCGCCGAGGTGGAGACGGTACTGGTGGCCTGTCCCGGCGTCGTCGAATGCGCTGTCGTCGCCGTGCCCTGCCCGGTGCTCGGCGAGCGTGTCCACGCCTTCGTTGTAACGGAAGGAACTGAGCCTGCGGCCGAGACGATCCGCGCCTGGTGCGCCGCGCGGCTCTCCGACTACAAGGTGCCCGAGACGCTGACGATCCAGCCCGACCCGCTGCCGCGCAACGCCAACGGCAAGGTGATGAAGCGCGTGCTGCGGGAGCAGCTGCCCGGCGTGGCGTGAGCCTATTCCGGCACGCCGTTCGTCATGAGTGCGCGCGCGATGATGGTGCGCTGGATCTGGTTGGTGCCCTCGTAGATCTGGGTGATCTTGGCGTCGCGGTAGAGCCGCTCCACCTCGAAGCCGCGGATATAGCCGGAGCCGCCGAAGACCTGCACGGCGTTGGCGGTCTGGGCCACCGCCATGTCCGAGGCGAAGCACTTGGCGATGGAGCAATGCGCGGTCGCGGGCGCCCCTGAATCCAATGCCTCGGCCGCGTGACGGACCAGCAGCCGCGCGGCGGAAATCTCCTTGGCCATGTCGGCCAGCAGCCACGACAGGCCCTGGAACTCCGCCACGGGCTGGCCGAACTGCTTGCGCGCCTTCGCATAATCCAGCGCCGCTTCGAGCCCCGCCTGCGCGATGCCGACGGCGAGCGAGGCGATGCCGACGCGACCCTTGTCGAGCGCGCTCATCATGATGTGGAAACCGCGCCCTTCCTGCCCGAGCAACGCATCGGCCGGCAGCTCGACACCGTCGAAGGACAGGGCGCCGACCTGCGAGGCGCGCTGCCCCATCTTGTGCTCCTTCGCCCCGCGCGACACGCCGGGCAGGTCGAAAGGCACGATGAAAATGCTCATGCCGCGCTTGCCCGCGGCCTTGTCGGTGCGCGCCAGAACGAAGCCTACATCCGCGACGGGCGCGTTGTGGATCCAGAGCTTCGAGCCGGTCAGTTTCCAGCCGCCGGCGGTTCGCTCGGCCGTCGTCCTGATGCCTGACACGTCGCTGCCGGCCTCGGCCTCGGTGATGCAATAGGCCGGGCGGAACTCGGCGCGCAGCAGCCGCCCGAGATAAAGCTCCTGCTGCGCCGGCGTGCCGTGGACCGACAGCAGCGTCGCGATCAGTTCGTAGAGTCCGCACTGGTCGGCGACCGAGGCATAGCCACGCGACAGTTCCTCCATGACGAGCGCATAGGCCAGCACGTCGAGGCCCGCGCCGCCGAGTTCGGCGGGCGTGGTGATGCCGAACAGGCCGATCTCGCCCATCTGGCGGTAGATGTCCGCCGGGAAGGCCTCGTCGCGGTCCAGCGCCTCGGCCTGCGGGCGCACGACCTCGGTGGCGAAGCGCCGGGCGACATTGCGGATTTCCTGATGGGTTTCGGACAAGGGCATGGGATCGCTCGCTCAGGTGCGGTCGTCGAAGGAGCTTCGGCGGTGGTGGCGTTCAGGCGGCTTTCGCCACCCATTTCATGATGTGCGTGCCGGCGAGACAAATCTCGCCATCCTGGTTGACGACCTCGACCTTCGAGCGCGAACGCGCCGCCGCCGCGTCGATCTCCTCGACCGTGTAGCGGGCGGTCAGCGTGTCGCCGATGAAGACCGGCTTGAGGAAGCGGATGCGGTCATAGCCGAGCGAGACGGAGGTGCCGGTGGTGCCGCGCTCGACCGAACGGCGCGACATCATCGACGCCGTGGTGGAGAGCAGCCCCATCACCAGCGCGCCATGGGCGATGCGCCGGCCGAAGGGCGTCGTCGCGGCATAGGCCTCGTTGACGTGGATCGGGTCGAAATCGCCGGTGAGGCCGGAGAACAGGACGAGATCCGCCTCCGTGATGGTCTTGGCGAAGGTCGCGGTGTCGCCGGGCTCGAGGAAGGTCTCGATCATGGCGCGGCGCCGATCCGGTAGAACTCGACGACCTGCTCGGCCTGCCCCTCCAGCATGGCCTTGCCGCCGATCACCGCGCAGCCGAGCGCGCGGGCATGCGCCATGAGCGGCGTCACCTCAGGCTTCATGATGATGTCGATGACCAGCATGTCGGGCCTCAGACCGTCGAGCGGCACCGGCGGCCCGTCGCCGGGCGCCATGCCGATGGGCGTGGCGTTGATCAGGGTGTCGTGGCCCTCGAAGGCTACCGCGCCATGGCGCACGATGCAGGCGGGGTAGTGCTGGGTGATCCGCGCGGCGAGGGCTTCCGCCTTGGCGCTGTCGGCATCGAAGACGGACACGGCGGCGGCGCCGGCATCGGCCACCGCGATGGCGACCGCGCTGCCGCCGCCGCCCGCGCCGACCAGCATGACCTTGCGACCCTTCATGGATATGTCGCGCCTGGTCAGTCCCCGGATCAGCCCCGTGCCGTCGAACATGTCGCCGGTCCAGCTGCCGTCAGCCTCGCGGCGAATGGCATTGATCGCGCCGACCTTCGCGCCCATGGGCAGGATGCGGTCGACCAGCGGCATGATCCGCGACTTGTGCGGCACGGTGACCATCAGCCCATCGAGATTGCCGAGCCGCATGATGCCGCGCATCACCTCGTCGAACTGCGCCGAGGGCACGTGTGCCGGCACGAAGACCGTGTTCATGCCGGCATCGGCGAATTTCGGATTGTAGACGCCGGGCGACTTCACCTGCGCGACGGGGTCGCCGATGATGATGTAGAGCCGGCTTGCGCCATCGATGATCGCCTGCTGCGCCGTATCGCTCATCGTTCCGTCCTCACTCGGCCGCGACCGCATGGGCCGAACCCCGCAGATGCGCGGGCGGCGCGCGGCGCGGGCGCTTGGCGAGATGCGCGGCGAGCCCGATCGGCTCGGCGCGGAACAGGCGCGCGTCCATGGTCTTGAGCTGGGGCGAGACGAGCGGACGGAAACCCATGCGGCCGACCACGTCGCGCTCGACATCGATGCCGGGCGCGATCTCGATCAGTTCCACGCCCTGTTCGGAAAGCCGGAACACGGCCCGCTCCGTCACGTAGAGCGTGCGCTGGCCGCGCGCCGCGCCATAGCGGCCGGAATAAGTCACCTGCATCACCGTCTCGACCAGCTTGGCGTGCTGGCCGTCGCGGGCGATGCGGGTCGTGCCGTCCGGCCAGGAGATGTCCGACTTGCCGGCCGTGAAGGTGCCGGAGAAGATGACGCTCTTGGCATTCTGGCTGATATTGATGAAGCCCCCGGGGCCGACGATGCGGTCGCCGAACCGGCTGACATTGACGTTGCCCTCCCGATCGACCTCCGCGAAGGACAGGAAGGCGAGGTCGAGGCCGCCGCCGTCGTAGAAGTCGAACTGGTAGGGCTGGTCGACGATGGCCGCGTAGTTGCGCGCGGCGCCGGCATCGTTGCCGGAGGCCGGCGCGCCGCCGATCAGGCCCTGCTCGTTGGTCAGGCACACCTCGTCCAGCGCGCCCTCTTCCGCCGCGACATTGGCGATGCCGGTGGAGATGCCCGACCCGAGATTGCAGATCGCGCCGGGGAACAGCTCCATCGCCGCGCGGCGCGCGATGATCTTGCGGGCGTCGAGCGGCAGGACCGGAATGTCCGACAGCGGCATCTTCAGTTCGCCCGCATAGGAGGGCGAATATTCGACCTGGTAGGTCTGCCACTGCTTCGGCTCGACCACGACGAGATCGACGAGGATGCCGGGAATCTTGACGGTCTTCGGCGGCAGGGTGCCGCGCTTGGCGAGACGCTTCACCTGCACGACGACGAGGCCGCCGCAGCGTTTGGTCGCCTGCGCCTCCGACAGCATTTCGAGGAAGACGGCCTCCTGCTCCATCGTGACGTTGCCGTCCTCGTCGGCGGTGGTGCCGCGCAGGAAGCAGACATCGACGTGGAAGGGCTTGAAGAACAGATATTCCTCGCCACGGAAGTCGATCAGCTCGACCATGCCCTCCGGCGCGCATTCCGACTGGCGGCCGCCCTGAAGGCGCGGGTCGACGAAAGTGTGCAGGCCGGTCTTGGTCATCAGGCCCGGTCGCCCGGCAGCCATCTCGCGCATGAGCTGCGAAAGCGCGCCCTGCGGCAGCGTGTAACCCTCCACCTTGTTGGCGAGGGCCATGTCGGAGATCTTCGGTGAGTTGACGAAGGTGCCGGAGACGACCCGCTTCAGCAGGCCCTCCTGGGCGAGGTGGCCGGCGCCCCTGTCGACGCCGTCGCCGAGGCCGACCGGATGGACCGCCGTGATGGCACGCGGGGCGCCCTCGGCGGCGAAGCGCTTGCCCAGCGCCGCCAGCAGCGCCTCCGGCACGGCATGGCCGCCGCCCGAGCCGCCGATCAGCAGAGTGTCTCCGGACCGGATGAGTTTGACGGCATCGTCCGCGCTCACGACCTGCACGGTACCCTCCTGATGATCGCCTGATGAAGGTCAGCGCCGAACCGCATGGCTCACCGGTTCGCCGATCTCGGATCGAGCCAGTCGCGCACGCCGTCACCGAGGAAATTGAAGCCGAGCACGATGGTCAGGATCGCGATGCCGGGGAAGGTCGCGACCCACCATTGCTGGACGAGTTCACGCCCCTCCGCGACCATCGAGCCCCATTCCGGCGTCGGCGGAACGACGCCGAGGCCGAGGAATGACAGGCCGGCAAAGGTCATGATGGCATTGCCGAGATCGAGCGTGATCAGCACGATCAGCGGTCCCACCGCATTGGGGATGATGTGGCGCAGCAGGATGCGCTTGTGCTTGAGGCCCATGGATTTCGCGGCCTCGACATATTCCTGGCTCCGCTGGACCAGCACGAGGCTGTGCGCGAGGCGGGCGAATTTCGGCCACCAGACCACCAGCATGGCGATGATGGTGTTCATCGTGCCGATGCCGAGCGCGGCGGCGATGGCGAGCGCGAGGATGATCGGCGGGAAGCAGAGAACGAGATCGGTCAGCCGCATGATCAGCTGCTCGATGCGCCCGCCGGCATAGGCCGCCGTGCCGCCGAGGATGGTGCCGATGGCGGCGCCGAGGATGACCACCACGAAGCTCGCCGTCAGCGAGACCTGCGTCCCGTAGAGCAGCCGCGAAAACACGTCGCGCCCCAGCACGTCGGTGCCGAGCCAGTGCTTCCACGACGGCGCGAGCAGCCGCTGGGTCACGTCGACCGCCGTCGGATCGTAGGGCGAGATCAGCGGCGCGAAGATGGCGATGAAGACCCAGATGGCGACGATCGTCGCGCCGGCCGCCGCGAGCCCGTAGCGCTTGCGCCACCGCTTGCCGCGCGACAGGGCTCCGGACGTTTCCTCTTCGCCCACGGCCACCGGGCGGACCTGTTCGCCGGACACGGCGCTCATAGCCGCACCCGGGGATCGAGGAAGGCGTAGCTGATGTCGATCAGCAGGTTCACCAGCAGGTAGACGAAGGCGACGATCAGGGTGATGCCCATGATCGCCGGGAAGTCGAGCGCGGCGGCGCTGCGGAACGTGTAGCGCCCGAGCCCCGGCCAGGAGAACACCGTTTCGGTCATCACCGCGCCGGTCAGGAGATTGGCATAGGCAAGGCCGCCGAGGGTGACGACCGGGATCAGCGCGTTCGGAAAGGCATGGCGGACGATGACCGTCCACGGCACCAGCCCCTTGGCGCGCGCGACCCTCACGTAGTCCTGTTCGATGCAGTCCAGCATGGCGGCGCGCATGGTGCGGGTGATCAGGCCGAGCGTCGCGGCGGCCAGCACGATGGAGGGCAGGACCAGATGGGCGGCGGCGTCGCGGAACGTCTCCCAGTCGCCGGCGATGATCGTGTCGATGAGCAGCAGGCCGGTGACCGATGGCGGCGGCATGGCGATGGCGTCGAGCCGCCCGGGGCCCGGCGCGATCTCGAGGCCGCCATAGAAGATCGCCAGCATGATGAAGGCGAGCCAGAAGGTCGGCGAGGAGACGCCGACCAGCGAGACCATGCGCGCGACATGGTCGATCCAGGTGTCGCGCCAGACCGCCGCCATGATGCCAAGCGGGATACCGATGGCCAGCGTGATCATGAAGGCGACGGTGGCGAGTTCGAGGGTCGCCGGCGCGAACTGGGCGATGTCCTCCATAACCGGCCGCTGGGAGGCGATGGAAATGCCGAGGTCGCCCTGCACGACGCCCTTGAGGAAGATCAGGTAACGCTGCCAGAGCGGCAGATCGAGGCCCCATTTGGCGCGCCACTCCGCGACGAACTCCTTGTTCGACGCGGCAACGTCACCGAGCGCCGCCAGCACGGGGTCGCCGGGCACGGTGTTGGCGATGAGGAAGATCACGAGCGTCGCCAGCACCGCCATCACAACGGTCAGAGCCAGCCGCGTGACGATGAAATTGGCCATGGCGCTCAGCCCCGCCGGACGATCGGCCGGGGTGCTGCGGCGATGCCCGCGGCGTTCGCGGGCATGAGGAATCCATGGTCGATGGTCATGTGTCCTCCCAAGCTGTTTCTTATAATTTAGATCGTTCTAAATTTTGGTCGACGTGGTGTCAATCGCCTCTTATGGTTTTGCGCCATGCAAGCCGGAACGGGTGGGACGACAAGAGTCGGAATGAGCGCCTCAGCGCTGGCCGCCGCTCGATTCCCGGATGACGAATTTCGGCTGGAGAACGACGCGCCGGACCGGCGCATCGGGGTTCTCGATGCGGTCGAGAAGCAGCTGGGCGGCGGTCTCGCCCAGCATCCTGGTGTCGTTGCGGACAGTCGACAGGCCGGGGACCCAAAGCTCGGCTTCGGCGAGGTCGTCGTAGCCGATCACCGCGAAGTCGCGGCCGGGCTCCCGGCCGACCTGCCTGAGGCCCAGCATGACGCCGAAGGCGATCACGTCGTTGAAGCAGACGGCCGCGGTCGGCGGATCCTTCAGCGCCAGCAGCCGGCGCACCGTCGCCGCGCCGAAACTGCGCGTCGCCTCGCCTTCGACCACAAGCGCCTCGTCGATCGCGATGCCGTGCAGGCCGAGCGCTTTCCGATAGCCGCCGCGCCGCTCGCGACCGGTGGAGACGAGGTCGTTGCCGCCGAGCATGGCGATGCGCCGGTGGCCGAGGCCGATCAGATGCTCGGTCGCCTCGCACATGCCGGCCTCGTTGGCATGGCCCGCATAGTCGAGGCCGGAGCCGCCTATGTCGCGGGAGACCAGCACGCAGGCGACGCCCTGCTTCTTCAGCCGCCGCAGCGTCTCGCGCGACGTGCCGCGCGACGGGCAGATCGCCAGTCCGTCGGCGTTGTATTCGCGCATGGTGGCGATGAAGTCGTCCTGCCGGGCCGGGTCTTCCTCGGAATTGGCGATGAACACCACGCGGCCATGTTTGAGGAAGGCGCGCTGGATCGCCGCGGTCAGCTCGGTGAAATAGGGGTTGGTGATCTCGTTGATCGAGACGCCGATCGTGTGCGAGCGCTGGGTGCGCAGATTGGCCGCGCCGCGATTGTAGACGTAGCCGAGCGCGCGGACGGATTCGAGCACGGCCTCGCGGGTCTTCGCCGCCACCAGCGGGCTCTTGCGCAGGACCAGCGATACGGTGGCGCGCGACACGCCGGCATGGTCGGCAAGGTCGTGCAGCGTCACCCGCTGCGGCCGTCCCGCGCTTTTCCCCCTGCCCGCCATTCCGCTCGTTTCCGTTCGTGGGCTCCGAATGCCGATCCCACCGCGATTCCCGTGTCTAGAGCAAATGCGGGCGGGAAAGATACCGGTTCGCCACAGAAAAGTGCGGTTTCGCACGACCAGGGAGGAAAGACCCATGCAGGACGAGGTGCTGCTGGAACGTGACGGCTTCGTCGCGGAGATCGTGCTGAACCGGCCGGGCAAGCTCAACGCCATCACCCCGCCGATGGCGGCCGAGATCGAGCGCCTGTGCCGCGCGCTCGACCGTGACGATGGCGTGCGCGCGGTGCTGATCCGCGGCGAAGGCGAACGCGCCTTCTGCGCCGGCAGCGACCTCAACGCGCTTGCCGAATATCCGTCCGCCTGGGCGTTCCGCAACCGCGTGGAATATGCGACCGCCGTGCGCGACATGCGCAAGCCGGTTGTCGCGGCGCTGCACGGCTGGGTGCTCGGCGGCGGCGCGGAAATGGCCTTGTCCGCGGACATCCGGGTGATGGGCCAATCCGCGAAGATGGGCTTTCCCGAGGTGCAGCGCGGCTGGGTGGGCGGTGGCGGCGCGTCGCAGATGCTGCCGCGGCTCGTCGGCTACGGGCAGGCGATGAAGCTGCTGCTGACCGGCGACCCGATCGATGCCAAGGAGGCATTCCGGCTCGGCATCGTCGAATATCTCGTCGACGATGCGAAGGTAGCGGACGAGGCCCGTGCGCTTGCGCGCAAATTTGCCGGCTACAGTCCCGTTGCCGTCGAGTCCGTGAAGGCTTCCGTGCGCGCGGCGCTATCGACTACGCTCCCGGCCGGAATCCGCTACGAGAACGAGATGAACACGCTCTGCTTCTCGGCAGGCGACCATATGGAGGGCATCCGTGCCTTCCGCGAAAAGCGTGACGCGGAGTTCAAGCAGTGAGCCGGCACAAGGTCTTCCTCACCCACACGCCTCACATGCTCGACAACTATTACGGGCCGCGCGCGGTGGCGGCGCTGCGCGAAATGGCGGACGTCGTCGTCAATCCGACAGGCGAGGCGATGGACGAGGCTGCGCTGATCGCGCATGCGCAGGGCGTCCCGATCATCGTCTCGGACCGTCTGACGCCGGGCTATGCCGGCTTTTTCCGCAAGGCGCCGGATCTCGTGGCCTTCCTGCGCTGCGCGGTCGACATCCGCAACGTCGATGTCGAGGCGGCCAGCGCCGAAGGCATCCTCGCGACGCGCGCGACGCCAGGGTTCATCGCCTCGGTCTCCGAGCTCGGCTTCGGCATGATGATCGACCTGGCGCGGCACGTTTCCGCGTCGGTCGGCCATTATCGCGCTGGCGGCGAGCCGATGGCCGCGATGGGCCGGCAGTTGCAGGGTTCGACCATCGGCATCATCGGCTATGGCGCCATCGGCGTGCGGATGGGCGAACTGGCGCGGGCGTTCGGCATGACCGTGCTTGTCACCGACCCCTACAAGGCGGTCGATGAGGCGGGCATCCGGCAGGTGCCGTTCGAGACGCTGCTGGCTGAGTCCGATTTCGTCGTCTGCCTCGTCGTCGCGACCGAGGCGACCGAGAACCTGATGGATGCGCGCGCCTTCGCCCGCATGAAGCCCTCGGCCTTTTTCGTGAACCTGTCGCGCGGCAATCTCGTCGACGAGGCCGCGTTGCAGGAGGCCCTGGATGCGAAGCGCATCGCCGGCGCGGCGATGGATGTCGGCCGCGCGCCCGACCAGAAACCCTCGCTGTTCCTGGCGAGCCGCAACGACGTGGTCGCGACACCCCATACCGGCGGGCTGACGCCGGCGGCCATCGAGCATCAGGCCTTCGACACGGTGGCGCAGGTCAAGGCCCTGCTCGCGGGCGAGATACCGCCGGGTGCGGTCAATACCGAAGCTGCCACGCGACTGGACCGGCTGAGGACGAAGCCATGAGCGCGGAGGCGAAGCCCGTGATGGCCGTGCCCTTTGGCGCGACGGACACGCATATCCACGTCTACGACGACACGCCGCTGGCGCCGACCGCACTGTCGAAGCCACCGCCGCAGGCTGGTGTCGAGGACTACAAGCGCATCCGCGCACAGCTCGGCCTGACCCGCACGGTGATGGTCCAGCCCTCGGTCTATGGCACCGACAACGAATGCACCCTGCGCGGCATCGCGGCACTGGGGGCGGACGTCGCGCGGGGCGTCGCCGTGGTCGATGCCGGCGTGAGCGAGACTGAACTCGACAGGCTGACCAGCGGGGGCATCCGCGGCGCGCGCTTCTTCATGCTGCCGGGCGGCGCGGTCGGCTTCGACCAGCTCGACACGATCGCCGCGAAGATGGCGGCCTTCGGCTGGCATGCCGTTTTCCAGACCGACGGGCGCAAGCTCGCCGATCACGCGGCGCAGATCCGCAGCTGGCCGGTGCCGGTCATTATCGACCATACCGGCAAGTTCCTCGAACCGGTCGCTGTCGACAGTCCGGAATTCCGCGTGCTGCTCGGCCTCGTCGAGACCGGCCGGGTCTATGTGAAGCTCGCCGCGCCCTACGAGACCTCGAAGACCGGCGCTCCAGCCTACGAGGACGTCAGCCGGCTCGCCCGCGCGCTGGTGAAGGCCGTGCCGGAGCGCATCCTCTGGGCATCGAACTGGCCGCATCCCGGCCGCGATCCGCGCCCGGACAGCGCGCATCTCCTCGACATCCTCGCCGACTGGGCGCCGGATGCCGGCGACCGGCAGCGCATCCTCGTCGACAATCCGGCCGGGCTCTACGGGTTCTGAGGCCAGCCGATCGTTCGCACATCGTTACGCCCGGCCTTGTGCCGGGCATGACGAATTCCTTCTAAGGTCGTGCTCAAGTCGTGGATGGCCGGGCCAAGCCCGGCCATGACGATGAGGCTGTCGCTTTTCCCGACTGCTTACGACGAGACAGGCTTCACGTCGTACATGTCGAGCTGCCAGCCGGCCGCGGTCAGCGGCAGCTTGGCAAGGTTCGAGCGAACCGCGATCTGGTAGATCGGCTGGAACAGCACGAAGTAGTTGGCGTTGTCGACCGTCTGCTTCTGATACTCCACCCAGAGGTCGGCCTGCTTCTTCGGGTCCTGCTCGGCCGCGGCATCGCGCACGATCTTGTCGAGCGCCGGCGGCACCGGCCAATGGACGCGCCGGGCGACGCGCTCGACACTGGCCGCCGCCCACAGGAGGTTCTCCACCGCCGGCGGGTTCCAGAAGGTGAGGACGCCGCCCTGCGCACGGTTGCCGGTATAGGTGGTGCGCAGGTTGACCTGATCCATCGGGGTGAGCTTCGCACGGATGTTCACAAGCGCGAGGTCGGCCTGGATCTTCTGGCCGAGCGTCTGGTAGGTGACGCCCGCGATCGCCGCATTGCCGTAGGCGATCTCGAACTCGAAGCCGTCGGCAAGACCGGCCTTCTGGAGCAGCTGACGCGCCTTGTCGATGTCCTGGTTGTAGCCGACCCGGCGGGCGATCTCCTCGGTCGAGCCCGAGACGCCGATGGGCAGGAAGTTGGCGCAGCGCACGGCCGCGCCGCCGAGCAGGTTCTTGACGATGCCGTCATAGTCTATGGCATGGCCGATCGCCTGACGGGCCTCCTTGACGCCCAGCGCCTTGTTGAACTCCGGGTTCTGCGTCAGCGCCATGTAGACGAAGTCGAGGCTGGTGAGCGCCTCGAGGCGCACGCTCGGCTCCGCCTTCAGGGTGGCGATCTGCTCGGGGATCAGGTTGAAGGCGATGTCGATGTCGCCGCGCCGGATCGACAGGAGCTGCGCCGCGCTGTCGCCGATATGGCGGATGATGACCCGCTCGAAAGGCGGCTTGCCGCGCCAGTAATTGTCGTTGCGGACGAACTGGATCTGCGCGTTGCGCTCCCAGCGCACCAGCTTGTAGGCGCCGGCGCCCGCCGAATTGTTGTTCAGCCAGGTGGTGGCGCTGTCCTTGGTCTTGGCGTCGCGGCTGGCGTCGCCGCCATGCTGCATGAGGAGCTTGCTGTCGTAGACCGGGAAGCCGGGCGCGGCGATGATGGTCATCAGCGGCTGGCGCGGGTCCTTGAGGATGACGTCGACGGTCTTGGCGTCGACGACCTCGGTGCGCTCGACGTGGCTGATGTACTGCGAGGTCTGGTCGCCGAGATACAGCACGCGGTCCATCGACCACTTGACGTCGGCGGCGGTCATCGGATTGCCCGAGGCGAACTTGACGTTGTCGCGCAGCGTGAAGCGCCAGCCCTTGCCGTCCGGCGTGCGCTCCCACTTGGTGGCAAGCTGCGGGCGGATGGTGATGTAGTCGCCCGGCGCCATGGTGACGAGCATGTCGTAGGCCGCCAGCAGCGACATGGGCGGCGTGTACTGCGCCTGCCGGGCGGGATCGAGCGTCACCGTGTCGGAAATGTCGATGCCGATGACCAGCGTATTGCGCCGCGTCTGCGCGAAGACGCGCTCGGGAAGGCCGGCGGCCAGGGCCGCGCCGCCGATGCCGAGCAGCTTCGCCACGTCGCGGCGGCTCATCCAGCCGTCGTTCGTCGTCTCATGCCTGTCTTTGCGAACCGTCATTGTCGCTCCTCCCGGGAGGTGGTGGGGAACACCGCTTGACTGCGGCTTGTTGTCTTTGGATCGATCTAAATTATGTCCCGGCCTCGGCCCAATCGATTGAAGTGACCGGACTGTGCGACCTCGCCTGGCCGCCGTCAATGCGCGGCAAACACGGACCCGCCCCTCACGCCGCCTCTCTCGGCCGAAGCCGCGTCAGCAGGGCCGTCTCGCCTTCCTGCACGACCTCGCCGCGCTGATTGGCGACCACGAAGCCGAGCATGGTGACGCCGCGGTCGCCTTTGGACGTCAGGCGTTTCGACTTTACCGTCACGGTCACGCCGATCCGGTCGCCGACGAGAATGGGCCCGCGAAAGTTCCAGTTCCAGCCGAGCGAGGCGACGGCCATGATCCGCACCGACGAGCGGTTCTTCAGTCCGTCCGCCATGGCAAGGCCGAGCAGGCCGTGCGCGATCCGCCCGGCAAAACCCTGCTCGCGGGCGAACTCATCGTCCATGTGCACGTCGAACAGATCGCCCGACAGGCCGGCAAACCCGACGATATGAGCGTCGGTCATGACGATCTTGCCGGTCTCGTAATGATCGCCCTCGCGCAGGTCCTCGAACCAGTATTCGCCGGGACCGAGCAGACGTTGCGCCGCCGTCATGTCTGCCCTCACAGCTTGGCGACGGACAGGCCGCCGTCGACATGCACCACCTCGCCCGTGGAATAGGCGAGCGCGCCATCGGCCAGCATGGCCACGGCGCGGCCGATATCCTCCGGCTCGCCCCATCGCGAGATGGGCGAGAAGCCGGCGGCGAACATGCGGTCGTATTTCTCGCGCGCGACGGCGGTCATGTCGGTGCGGATGACGCCGGGGCGGATCTCGTAGGCGCGGATGCCGGCCTCGGCGAGCCGCAGCGCGTAGAGCTTGCTCATCATCGAGAGGCCGATCTTGGAGATGCAGTATTCGGCGCGGTCCGGCGATGCGGCTTCGGCATTCAGCGATGACACGGTGACGATGCTGCGGAACCCGCCCGCGGGTTCCGCCACCATCCGCTTCGCCACGGCTTGCGTCAGAAAGAACGGGCCGCGGAGGTTGATGGCGATCAGCCGGTCGAAGCTCTCGGGACTCGAGTCCAGCATGTCGCCGCGCGTCTTCACGGAGACGCCGGCATTGTTCACGAGGCAATCGATACGGCCGAAGGCGGCCCAGGCCGCAGCGACCAGCGCCTCCTGCCCGCCGAGATCGGCGATGTCGCCCGCGAGCGCCGTTACCTGCGCGCCAGCCTGCCGCGCGGCGGTGGCCGTAGCGTCGAGGTCGGACGAGGCGGCGAGATCGTTCAGCACCAGGTCGAAGCCCCGCGCGGCAAGCGCCAGCGCGATGCCGCGCCCGATGCCGCGCTGCGCGCCGGTGACGAAGGCGACGCGCCGTCCGCCCTGCTCCATGGACCGATCCTCCCTTGCAGCTTCCGCGTCGTTCCGCGCGGATGGCCGCGATTGATGCCGATCGCCTCGTCTCCAGCGGCAGAGGCAACCCGCACCGCCCGCAATTTAGATCGATCCAATTTCCATTTGGCAAGTCCCGATTTTCGCGCCCCACGATCCTCGGGCGACGCATGCGATGCCGGCGGGACGGATCTGCGGGACAATTGACCGAAGGGGACGCATGCGAACCGCACCACGCGTCCTTTTGACATTTGTCAATTTCTCGCTGGACGACACGGGGCATCCTGGATTCCGTCCCCATGATGCGGACCGGAGCTTTGCGAGGCGCCATGATCAGCACGATGGAACTCCAGCGCGCCTGGCGCGGGCCTGTGCTGTTCAGCTACGGATTTCGCCCGTTCTTCCTGTGCGGATCCATTCTGGCGGCGCTGCTCGTGCCATTGTGGGTGCCCTGGTATTTCGGCCTCATCACCGTTCCGAGCGCCCTGCCGCCGGTCGCATGGCACGCCCATGAACTGCTGTTCGGCTACGTGCCCGCCATCGTCGCCGGCTTCCTCCTGACGGCGGTGCCGAACTGGACAGGGCGGCTGCCGGTGGTCGGCTGGCCGCTGGTCGGCCTGTTCGGGCTCTGGCTGACGGGTCGCCTCGCGGTCGCCGTCTCCCTGCTGCTCGATCCGCTGTCGGTCGCGATCTTCAGCCTGCTGTTTCCGACGGCACTCGCGGGCGTCATCGCGCGCGAGATCGTCGCCGGCGGCAACTGGCGGAACCTCAAGGTTCTCGGCGGCATTGTCATGCTGACGCTGGCTCAGGCGCTCTTCCACTACGAGATCTGGCGCCACGGCCACGCCGTTTCCGGCGACCGCCTCGCCATCGGCGTCACGGTCATGCTGATCATGATCGTCGGTGGCCGGATCGTCCCGAGCTTCACCACCAACTGGCTGAAGCGCGAGAATCCCGGGCGCCAGCCGGAGCCCTTCGGCCGCTTCGACGTGATCGCCATGGCGACTGGCGGGGTGGCACTGGCCGCGTGGGCGGCGGCGCCCCTGCACGCGGGGCTGATCGCACCGGCGGGCCTGCTGCTGCTCGCGGCCGGGGCGCTCCAGGCGGTCCGCCTCCTGCGATGGGCGGGCGACAGGACCCTCGCCGAGCCGCTCGTCACCGTTCTGCACGTGGCCTTCGCCTTCGTGCCGGTCGGCTATCTCCTGACCGGCTACGGCCTGCTCGCGGACAGCGCCGCGGCGCGGTCGGCAGGGGTTCACGCCTGGACGGCGGGCGCAATCGGCCTGATGACGCTCGCGGTCATGACCCGCGCCAGCCGCGGCCATTCCGGGCGCGCCCTCACCGCGCCGCCCTCGACCATCCTGATCTATCTCGCCGCCTTCCTTGCCGCCGTCCTGCGCATGGCGGCGTCCTTCGCTCCCGAGCACATGACGGTTCTGCTGGCGGCGGCGGGCGGCGCGTGGACGCTGGCGTTTCTCGGGTTCGCGGCAGGCTATGGCCCGATGCTTGTTCGCGCCCGCGCGGGCGCGTGAGGCCCGCAGCTTCCCAACCTACAGGCTGTCCTCGTGGATCGGCCGGACCGAGAGCGAATCCTCGCTGCGGTGGAACGCAATGGCGAGGCGGAACGAATGGGCGATGCGCATCGCGCGGTCCATGAACAGTTCCGCGACTTCCGGCGGGCATAGCCGCCGCACGGTCGACCGGAACAGGGTGAGCCAGCGCCGGAAATGCGCCTCGCCGAGCCCGGGAATGGCGAGATGCGGCGGCAAGGGCCGGCCCTCGTAGCGGCTGGTGCGCAGCAGCGTGGCCGACCAGAAGTCGCACATCTTGGCGAGGTGATGCGGCCAGTCCTGTTCCGCGATGGCCGCGTTGAACACCGGACCCAGCAGCTCGTCAGCGCGGATCTCGTCATAGAAGCCGTGCACCACAGCCTCGATCATCGCCTCGTCGAGCGATTCCGGCAGCAGCTTGCCCTCGATCAGGACGACGCGCGCGGGCGCGGGGCGGCCCTTCATGATGCTTCTCCCTTGCGGGCCAGCGATGGCCCGGGTTCTGCGGCCCTCCGGCCGTTGCCTCATCGTCGAGCAGGACGCGCCGCTGCACCGTCGAGGTTCTTATACCGGCCGCCGCGGAGCGACCAGACGAAGGCGACCGACCGGACGCCGGCGAACCGGGGATGGCCCGGCCTAGCGCCGGGCGCCCTCGCAGCATGGATCAGCCTGTGCGTCATCCGCCGCGAAGGCGGCAAAGGCCTGATGGCGAACCGCGCTCCACGGCTCCGACGGCGTCACGGCGCACTGGTCAATACTCGGCAGCCCGTCGCGCGCCGCCTGCGACGCGATGGGCGGCTCGACCTCGCGGATCAGCCCGTCCTCGACTCCATAGATCCAGCCATGGACGTGAAGCGGCTGTCCGCGCGCCCAGGCGGCCTCCACGATGGGCGTGGCGGCGACGCGCCGCAGCTGCATCTGGACATTGAGTTCGCACAGGCGATCCAGCCGGGCCTGATCGTCCTTCAGGGCGGCGAAAACCGCCTGATGCTTGCGGTGGAACATGACCAGCGGCTGCAGCCAGTGGTCGACCAGCGCCGTGCGGTCGTTGCCGAGCGCCCGCCGGACGCCGCCGCAGCCGTAGTGCCCGCAGACGATGATGTGCTGGACCTTCAGCGCCTCGAGCGCGAATTCCAGAACCGCCAGCAGGTTCATGTCGCTGGTATGGACCATGTTGGCGATGTTGCGCTGGACGAAGACCGAGCCCGGGTCGAGGCCCAGCACGTCGTTGGCGGTGACGCGGCTGTCGGCGCACCCGATCCACAGATAGTCCGGCGACTGCTGCTCGGCCATGCGGACGAAATAGGTCGGATCGTCGCGCGTCTTACCCTGCGCCCAGGCGACATTGCGGTCGAACAGATGGTCGAGGATCACGCGCTAGCCCCCGGTGACATGCATGCCGCGCCGCGTCGCCGGGCGGGACCAGGCTTCGGCGAAGGCGTGGCCGGCAGGCTTGGCGGCGATCGCCGCGTCGATGGCGCGGTGCAGTTCCCTGCCGGACAGGTCGAGGCGCAACGGGCCCTTCAGATCGACGGATTCCTCGCGGCCGAGACAGGTCTCCAGCCGCCCGGATGCAGTGATCCGCACACGGTTGCAGGTCGCGCAGAAGCTGCAGGTCGTCGCGGCAATGAAGCCGACGCGCCGCCCTGTCTCCGCCACCTGCCAGTATCGCGCGGGCCCACCGCTGCGATGCAGGCTCGGGATCAGCGCCAAGCGCTGCGCCAGTCCCTCGCGCACCCGGTCGAGCGGCACGAAGCGGTCGCCCCGGCCGAAGCCCTCCTCGCCGATGGGCATGACCTCGATGAAGGTGATGTCCATGCCCCTCTCATGCGCGAAGGCGACCAGCGCGCCGAGTTCGTCGTCGTTGACGCCGCCGAGAACCACCGTGTTGAGCTTGACGGCGAGGCCCGCCTCGCGGGCGGCCGCGATGCCGGCCAGCGTGTCGGCAAGGCGGCCGCCGCGCGTGATGGCGGCGAAGCGCGCGGCGTCGAGCGTGTCGAGCGAGACATTGACCCGCCGCACGCCGGCGCGGGCGAGCGCGGCGGCATGAACCGCAAGCTGCGTGCCGTTGGTCGTCAGGGTCAGTTCGTCGAGATCGCCGGCGCGCAGGTGCCGGCCGAGTTCGTGGATCAGGTCCACCGCCCCCCGGCGCACCAGCGGCTCGCCGCCGGTGATCCGCAGCTTGCGGACGCCGCGCCGGATGAAGGCGGTCGCCACGCGATCCAGCTCCTCCAGCGACAGGAGATCGCGCTTCGGCAGGAATTCCGGCCGCTCCGCCATGCAATAGACGCAGCGCAGATCGCAGCGGTCGGTGATCGACACGCGCAGATAGGTAATGGCGCGGCCGAAACGGTCGACCAGCGGGGACATCTCAACCGCGCTGGCAGCCGTCACCTGTGCGACCCTCCGCAGGTGCAGCCGCCTGTGCCGTGGGAGCAGGAGGAGACGAGCGCGCGGCGCAGTAGGACCGCGCCCGGATCGTCGGCCCGGCCCATCTGGCCCATCAGCGTCGTCCATTCCTCGTCGCTCGCCGTGTCGGCATAGTCCGCGACGCACTCGGCCGCGTAGATGCCGGCGGAAACGCCCGCCGCGTCGGCCCGCACCGTGACGGAGGTCGCCAGCGCGAGATCGTCGAGCGCCGCCAGCGCCTGTTCGGCCACCAGCGGATCCTGGAAACGGGCGAGAAGATCGCCGAGCAGCATGGCCGCCTCCTCAGTGCACGCGGTGGTCGGCGGCAGTGGCCATGTCGACCCCGCTGATTTCAGCGGCGGAGACCAGGCGGGCGATGTACTGGGCCTGGGCGCGATGCGCCGCCGCCTGCTCCAGATAGGCGGCGATCCGGCCGCGCACCGCCTCGAAGGGCAGTTGCGCCCCGTCGATGCGGCGTTCGAGACGGACCACGTGGTAGCCGAAGCGGGTTTCCACCGGCTGACGCGAGATTTCCCCGGGTCGGAGCGCCGCAAGCGCGATCTCGAATTCCGGAACGGTGCTGCCCGGCTGGAGCTGGCCGAGCGAGCCGCCCTGCCCGGCCGACGGGCACTGCGAATGCGTGCGCGCGAGCGCCTCGAAGATGGCCGGGTCGCGCGCGAGATGGAGACAGAGGTCATTGGCGGTGGCCTCGGCCGCCCTGCGCGCCTCGACATCCCCCGGCGCGGCGGCCAGCAGGATGTGCGAAGCCTCGCTTAGCGTCGCCGAACGGAAGCGCGCGCGGTTGCTCTCGAAATAGCGCAGGCATTCCTCGGCGGATGCGCGGGGTACCATGACCTCGCACTCGACGAGCGTGCGGATCGCCGCCTCCTCGCCGGTTTCCGTGCGGCCTTCGTCATCGGCGAGCGGCGTGCCGGCAATGCCGAGGCGGCGCGCCTCCTGCACGAGCAGTTCCTTGACGACGAGGGCGGCGGCCGCCGCCCGCCATGCCTCCGCCGGCAGGTGGTCGGCGTGGTTGCGCGCCTCACGCAGGATGTCCTGCCCGCCGATGGCGACGCCGTTGACGCTGACGCGCTGGCGCCCCGGCCGGGAGATGAGGGTGCGGGTCGGAGCGGTCATGACGCTCTCCGGGTCTCGGCGCTGACGGCGGCGACCCGCCGGCCGTCCCGCGTGCGCACGATCTGGTAGCCGCGCCGGCCGAGATACCAGACGGGCGCCGACCAGACATGGACGAGGCGGGTGAAGGGGAAGACGAGGAAGATCGTCAGGCCGAGGAAGATGTGCGCCTTGAACACGGGATGCACGTCGGCGATGGCCAGCGACGCTCCCGGCTGCAGATAGGCGATGCCCTGCGCCCAGGTCATGAACTTCACCATCTCGTGGCCGTCGAGATGGCCGAGCGACAGCGGGATGGTCGCAAGGCCGAGGCAGAGCTGCACGAACAGGATGACGAGGATGGACGTGTCCGCGAAGGACGAGTTCGCCCGGATGCGCGCGTCGAACAGGCGCCGGTGGAGCAGCAGCGAGATGCCGACGAAGCAGGCGATGCCGGCGACGCCGCCCGCGACGATGGCGAGCATCTGCTTGGCGCCATGGGACACGCCGAGGGCGTCGAAAATCTGGATCGGCGTCAGCAGGCCGACCAGATGGCCCGCGAAGATCGCGAGGATGCCGAGATGGAAGAGGTTGGAACCCCAGCGAAGCTGCCGCCTGCGCAGGATCTGCGAGGAGGAGGCCTTCCACGTATATTGCTCGCGGTCGAAGCGGATGAGGCTGCCGGCGAGGAACACCGTCAGGGCGAAGTAGGGATACCAGCCGAAGACGATGTGGTTGAGCGTTGCGGCCATGGCGCAAACTCCTTCAGGCGATGGGCAAGCGGTTGTGGGTGATGACGGTGCGGGCGCCGGCGGTGGCCGGCGGCGCAACGCCCTCTGCGGGACGGCCGGCGGCGCGCAGCTTCGCGCCGAGCGTGTCCTTGCCGCAGGCAGCCGCCGCGGCGCCCGGGCCGAAGGTCACTTCCTCTTCCTGCCAGACGGCGTCGAGCGCCTGGAGGTCGTCGGCTTCGATGCCGTCATCGGCGACGACGGCGGCCATGTCCTCGGCCTTGGGCCGCACCCGCGACAGGGCGACGAGCGCCCTGAACAGGCCGCCATAGGGCGAGGAGCGCTTCTCCAGCCGCTCGGCGAGGGTGACGAGGATATGAACCGTCTCGCCGAGCAGGGGCACCGCCTCCGTCGCCGGCCGGGTCGAGAGATATTCGAGGAAGGCCGGGATGTAGTCCGGCAGCTCGGTGGGCGACAGTTCGAAGCCTGCCGCCTCGTAGAGCTGCTTCAGGTCGACCATGGCCTGGCCGCGATCCCGGCTCTCGCCATGGACATGCTCGAACAGGTGCAGCGACAGCGACCGGGTGCGGTCGAACAGGAACACGTAACGCTCCTGAACCTCCATCAGGTCGCCCGCCGCGAGACTGGCCATCAGCGGCTCGACGAAGCCGCGCGACGAGGCCGGCAGCAGCGCCTCGCGCTCCAGCACGGCGCGCATTTCGGGGATCGCCGCGATCATGTCGGGGCCCGGATAGGCGGCGAGCGCGGAGAGAACCTTGAACGTCTTCATCACGCGGCTCCCACCGGGTTCTTCGCCTTGGGCTTGCCGAACAGGCTCGGCTTGGAATCGCCGTCGGAGCAGCCATTGCCGAAGGTGAAGCCGCACGAGCCGCGCAGCTCGTAGGCATCCTCGGTCCATTCGCGGTGGCTGGTCGGGATGACGAAGCGGTCCTCGTAATTGGCGATCGCCATCACGTGGTACATGTCCTCGATCGCCGCCCCGGTCATGCCGACCCGCCGGGCGATGGTCTCGTCGTTGACGCCGTCGATGGTCTTGGCGCGCATGTAGGCCCGCATGGCGAGCATCCGCTCCAGCCCCGTGACGATCGGCTGTTCCTTGCCGGCGGTCAGCAGGTTGGCGAGATACTTCACGGGAATGCGCAGCGAGCGCACGTCCGGCATCTCGTTGTCGATGCCGATCTTGCCGGCCTCGGCGGCCGACTGGATCGGCGAGAGCGGCGGCACGTACCAGACCATGGGCATGGTGCGGTATTCG
>Ga0209794_1001240_pt1 | contig 21803 bp, 18 predicted proteins | sample EBPBio232013_DNA_FD_185869 | JGI IMG/M metagenome (GOLD analysis project Ga0209794, IMG submission 185869) | Wastewater treatment Type I Accumulibacter community from EBPR Bioreactor in Madison, WI, USA - Reactor 1_5/23/2013_ DNA (SPAdes)... | ecosystem: Engineered > Bioreactor > EBPR >... | reverse complement strand
GCGTAGGCAAATCAACCTTTTTGTCCATTTTACAAGGTGATGAACAACCCGATAGCGGCAAGGTGAATATTGGCGACACCATTGTTTTCGGCTATTATTCGCAAGACGGCTTGCAGTGGAAGGAAGACATGCGCGTGATTGAGTATGTGAAAACCTTTGCCGAAAGTTTTCCGCTGGCGGGTGGTGGCAGTCTCAATGCAGCGCAGTTTCTTCAACTGTTTCTTTTCAGCCCCGAACAACAATACAGTTATATCAGCCAATTAAGCGGCGGTGAGAAAAAACGTTTGTTATTGCTCACCATTCTTTTTCGCAATCCGAATTTTTTGATTCTCGACGAGCCAACCAATGACCTCGACCTCCCTACCCTGTCGGTACTCGAAAATTTTCTCTCCGAGTTTCAGGGTTGCTTACTGATCGTTTCGCACGACCGGTATTTCATGGATCGCCTGGTCGACCATCTTTTTGTTTTTGAAGGGGATGGATTTATCCGCGATTTTCCGGGCAACTATTCGCAGTATCGCGACTGGCTGAAAGACCAGGAACCGGTTTCTGTCAGCAAGGCCGAAGACAGCGCGGAAAAATTGGTTGAAGCAAGTACGGCAACCGCCAGCAAGAAGAAAATGTCGTTCAAAGAAAAACGAGAGTTCGAATTACTGGAAAAAGAAATTGCCGGCCTCGAAGAAGAGAAAACCTCCCTCGCTGCCGAAATGAGTACCGGTCAACTGGGCTATGAACGAATGCAGGTGATTGCCAGTCGCCTGACAGCCATCAGTTCCCAATTGGAAGAAAAAGAAATGCGTTGGTTGGAATTAAGTGAACTGGCGTGAGAAGCGAAACAACAACGCAGTTACGGTGCAACAAAGACCAACGATGAGCCAGGTAAACCGAAAACTGGTTGCGTCTGCCAGTTGAGCCGATAGAAATGGACCAATTGTTTGGGCAGTAGACCAGGCCATGGTGTACAATGCTGCATATTCGCCCCGGTTGTGGTTTCTACTGCGGGCGATCCAGAAACTATTCATAAAAGGCATTGCGAGTATTTCACCTATCGTGATCAGTATTGCCAATAGCACGGCCATCCAATATTGAATTGGACCGATGGATAATATCAGGTAATACAAGGCCACAATCAATACGCCCCAGGCAATAATCCGAATTGGTTTCGCATAGTTCTCCAGTTTATACACCAGCACCATTTCAAAAAGCACAATTACCAATCCATTCAGCGCCATGGTGAAACCAATTTGGGGTTCGGTGAAATGCATTTCTTTTTTGAAATACACCGATGCCGTGCTAAACATTTGAAAAAAGCAGCAGGAAAAAATAGTAACCAACACGATAAAGTAGAGATAGACCTTATCCCGATACACTGAATCGCCTTCGGGAATCACAGCAGCCTTTGATTTCTTTTCCAAACCGGCCACCCTGCCGATATTTCGCAGAAACAGCCACATGAGTATCGCCGCCAAAAAATTGGTGAAGCCATCAATCCAGAAAAGCCAGGCATAACTGAATTTGGCAATGAGTCCGCCGCTGGCACTCCCCACCGCCCAACCAAGATTAACGGCCAGGCGATTGAGTGAATAAGAACGGGTTCTGTTTTCGACGCTGCAATAATAGGCGATGGCCGTTGAGTTCGCCGGACGAAAAGCTTCATTCACCAAACTCAATAAAAAAGTAACGATGCTGATGGACTCGAGGCTGCGCATTTGTCCCAGTATCCAAAACAACACAGCGCCGCCCAATAAAGCACCCAATTGAACCTGGTAAAAGCCGATGCGATCGGTGAGTTTACCACCGAGATAAGCGCCCACAAATGAGCCGGCGCCGAAACAGCCATACACATAGCCGGCCTGCGACAAGGAATAACCCATGGCAGAACTGGTCATATACAAGCTCATGAAAGGAATCACCATGGTGCCACTGCGATTGATCAGCATGATCACCGACAGCAACCAGGTTTCGCGTGATAATCCGGCGTACGCATTTTTGTAACGGGAAAGGGCAGAAAGCAGCATGGCCGCACAAATATATTCTGTGCGGCCATGATATGTTTAAATTATATGATTAGTTACCGAATACCTTTTTCAAAATTTCGGTGGCGCGGGCTGCCGGGTCTTTCCTTATTTTCTTCTCTTCGTCGGCCACATAATAGAAGATACCACTCATGGCGCGATCAGTTACAAAACCGGTGAGGTCTGAATTGATTGGTTTCAACGAAAATTTGTTGTAGGTATCGAAAACATCTTTCCAGTACTTGGTAGCGCCGGTTTTTTGCAAGGCTTGTTCGATCACTGGACGGAAGGAAGCTGTTAATTGTGCCGAAGTTGACTTTCGCAGATAGCCGGTTGCAGCAGTATCGGCTCCACGCAGAATGCCCAGTGCATCTTGCACGCTCATCGACTTCACGGCATTGACGAAAATGGGCGCAGCCGATTTGGAAGCTTCTTCTGCCGCGCGGTTCATGCTGAGAATGGCGTCATCCACCAGTTTGCCCATGCCAATGGCGCGAAGTTTTGATTCAACTTTTTTTGCTTCTTCCGGCATCAGCACTTTTACGGCTGCATCTTTAAAAAATCCATCGGCCATCGAAAGCTTGTCCGCACTTTTTTGTGCCCCTAGCGTCAGCGCCTCTTTAAGGCCGGCAATAATTTCATCGGTAGACAAGCCTGATCCCTGTCCGGATTTGCTACCCAGTACATCAGACGCTTTTTTGAGAATGGAGCCACCGTTGTTTTGGGCTGCGCAACTGGAAGCCAGTACACTAATAATGCCAACGGTAAATAATAGTTTTCGCATAGGTTTTGCTGTTAATGGCTATTTGGGGTAAAACGATCTTATGTTATAGTAAACGACAGCATGCAAAATAATAGTATTCCCGCGCTGAATACCGGTCAATAAACCAGTATTTATGTTAATTTCGTGGCCTAAAATTAATTCTATGATCAAACCCGTGGTGGTAGGTGCCAGCCTTTTGCTGATGACCATTGGCGCCAGTGCGCAAGCTGCCAAAAAACCTTCTAAACCGGCGCCGGCCAAAGCAAAACAAACCGGTACGACCCTGCTCAAAAATGCCAATGACTCGATGAGTTATGCCATTGGTATGAGCCTGGCCAATTTTTACAAAGAACAAGGGATATCAACCGTTAACGCCAGTTGTGTTAGCGCTGCATTGAATGATGCGTTGAAAGGCCGTCCCGCATTAATGAGCGAAGAACAAATGAATATGAGTATTTCAAATTACCTACAACAGTTAAAGAAAGAAAAAGCAGCAGCCGCCAGAGAGGCGGGTGAGAAATTCCTGGCTGCCAACAAAACCAAACCAGGTGTGGTTACTACAGAAAGTGGCTTGCAATACCTGGTAGAAAAAGCCGGTGATGGTCCTAAGCCAAACCTGACCGACAAAGTAAAATGTCATTACCATGGTTCGTTGATCGATGGAACTGTTTTTGATAGTTCTGTAGACCGCGGACAACCGATTGATTTCCCTGTAAACGGCGTTATCAAAGGTTGGGTTGAAGCCCTTCAACTGATGCCGGTTGGCAGCAAATGGAAATTGTTTATTCCCGCCGACCTTGCCTACGGTGATAACCAGGCCGGCGCCAAAATTGCACCGGGATCAACTTTAATCTTTGATGTGGAGCTGCTGGAAATTGTCAAATGAGCAAGAGTTTAAGGTTTAAGGGCTAAGGTTTAAGGTTGCTGCCGCGTGGCGGGCATTTAAAAATGGTATATCGTTTATTAAGTGTATTGCATATCAAATGTGGTTTTATATCAAACACGTGTAGCATGTTAAACTGGTATAATATGTTAAATACATCCAGCATGTCGGGTACTTGTTGAATGGTGTAGCATAAAACGCATCGCATACGAAACATACCTGTTGCACACGAAACACGGCATAGCACACGAAACACATCATAGCACACGAAACATACCTGTAGCACACGAAACAAGGTATAGCACACGAAACACACCTGTAGCACATTTAACAGGCCTGTAGCACACTTAACAGGTCTAACGCACACTTAACAGGCCTAACGCGCACTAAACCGGTTTATAGCCTACGAAATAGTAAAGGCGACTTGCAATGAATGCAAGTCGCCTTTGTATTTTGCTGTTCAAGTTGCGGCAGCAACCTTAAACCTTAGACCTTAAATCTTAAACAACTATTTCATGGTTAGGCTCACTTCGTCTACACTGGAACTGCCTTTTTCGTCGGTAACAACCAGGCGAAAAACATATTCACCGGGGGTAATGCCCTCCACGGCTGAGATGGCAGCGTGCGGGTTCACAATGGTAGCGGGTTTTCCGGAGACCTGGCTCCAATGATACCTGGAAATGAGGCCGTCGGGCTCCACACTGGCGGTGCCGTCTAACTGCACAAAATCTTTGGTGGTGATGGCCATATCGTTGCCGGCATGGGCAACAGGCGGAAGATTTTTTTCGGCTTTTTTCACCGGATCAGGCTGGAAAGCCAATACAGATACAAGTGAAAGACCGACAATGAGCGCTTTCATATAGGGGGGATTTAGTTCTCTTTAAACGCCAAGCCCGGGCCAAATATTATTAGCGAGCTGTTAAAAAAGCAGAACCGACTGATTTTCAGTCGGTTCTGCTTATGTTTAGAAATTTTCTCTGTCTTCTACACTTTTGCCCCTGATCGATTCTACTTAGAGAGGTGGTCGGTTCCTCTTATGGAGTTCATCGATTCCTCTTTTAGACCTCATCGATTCCTCATCGAGACCTGGTCGACTACACTTATGCCACTGATCGATTGCTCTTATATAGCTGATCTATTCCTCTTCGGGAGGTGGTCGATTCCTTTTATTGAGGTGGTCGATTCCTTTTATTGAGGTGGTCGATTCCTTTTATTGAGGTGGTCAATTCCTCCTAGAGAGGTGGTCGATTCCGCTTATGGCTAGTAAGTCGATCAACGTTTAACTGAAGTCTGTTCAATAAAATGCCATTCTACCGCATTCGACTGTAATTCTACCGTATTCGACTTTATTGCCAAGTATTCAACTGTCAGTCCCACTTCAGGCATTGTACATCAGCGCATAATACTCATGCGCCATGCGATTGCTTTCAAACTGGTAACGTACATCGCGCATGCCGTTTTTAACGATCTGGCGCCAGGTAGCACGGTCGTCGTAATACAAGGGCAGGATCTGCTCCTGCAGGATTTTATACAACTGTTCGAGGTCATATTCATCCTGGTCGTGGGTATTCATGTTCAGGTAATCCACCTTGGGTACCACAAAACCATTGTTGCCATTGTTGATAAATTCGGGTATCCAGCCATCGTCGGTACTGAAGTTCACCGCGCCATTCATGGCGGCTGTCATACCACTGGTGCCACTGGCTTCTCTTGGTACGCGCGGGTTGTTCAACCAACAATCAGCACCTTGTTTAAGTCGCTTCGACAACGCAAGTTCATAACCAACCAATACCGCCATATTGGAATAAGATCTACTCAGGTGTACCAGGTTATTGAAATCATTGATCGCGGGATAATCCATCGGATAGGGTTTACCGGCCCAAATGATTTGTACGGGATACTTTGTATTCGTCATCAGCTCGCGAAACCTAGCCTGGTCGCGGGTAATCAATTCAGCCCTTTTATAACCAGCGAAACGACGCGCCCAAACAATGGTGAACACATCCGGCTTAAAGATTTTTCCCGTTTGATCGGCTACAATATCAAAGGCCCTTTTCTTCAGGTACAATTTGCGATCGTCAAAAGCATGGTCATTGCCTTCTTCCATGGATCGATAAAGTTGTTTATCGGCCCAGTACCGCCAGTTTTGCGCGTTGGTGATCGACTTGATATCACAAATGCCCGGGTACTTACTCCACATTGCGCGCGACACTACCCCATGCAACTGCGAAACACCATTGGCAATGCGCGCAAAACGCAGTGCTACCAGTGAATGGTTGAACTGATCGTCTTGTATGCCAGTCAAAGCACGTACTTCGTCGATCGAGAGTCCGCAGAAATAACTCATCTTCTGACAGAGGTAGATATCATGCTTCTCATTGCCTGCTTCCTCGGGCGTATGGGTGGTAAACACCAATCTCTTTTTCACTTCATCCAGGTTCTTGTTGAATTTCTGGTAGAGGTAAAAACCGGCACTGATACCATGGGCTTCGTTCAGGTGATACACTTCCGGATTGTAGTTCATTTCATCGAGCAACTTTGCGCCGCCTACACCCAGCAAAATAAACTGGGCCACTTTAGTCGCCACGTTGGCATCGTAGAGTCGATGCGTGATGGTTTGCGATACATAATCGTTTTCCGGAAGATCGGTGCTCAACAAGAACAGCGGTGCCGATTTAAACGTTTCGGGATTGAGGTAAAAAACCTTGACCCAAACAGGGTGATCATGAATCGAAATCTGAAACTTAATGCCGGTGTCTTCGAGGAAACTGTAAATCTTTTCCATCCAGGTTACCTGCAGGGTTTGGTCCTGGTTGCGCGCCTGGTCGTAATAACCGTATTTCCAAAGAATGCCGATGCCGATCAGGTTTTGCCTGAGTTCATAGGCACTGCGAAGATGTGAGCCCGATAAAAAACCCAATCCGCCACTGTAAATTTTTAGGGGTTGGTGAACGGCAAATTCCATCGAGAAATAAGCCACTTTTTTAGCGTATTCGTCAGAATGGTAGGGTACTTTAAAATTCATAAAACTCATAACACAACTATTTCTTTTTCTTTGTACCGGTTACAGCCGGTTTCTTTTTACGTATATAACTTCCTTCAAAAAAACATTTTATGTCGCGGTAAGAACCGCAGCCTTCCAGTTCTTTCAACTTTACGGTATTGCCGCTAAAATTGAAATCAATGGCACAGGTACCATTGTTCTCGGTGAACCGGCCGGTATTGGCACCGGTAATCGCCATCTCCCCTTTCAATTCTCCCCTGCACGCACCGCCGTCTTTTTCAAAATGAATGAAGAAGTACAACCGGCCAGGTTTAGAACCATCACGAACAGATACCAGGTTTTTTTTATCCTGGAAATAATCGCCCGTAAGCTTATGCGATGCCTTCAGTGTATCTACCGGGTTTTGTAATTCGGTGGTTGGGCCAGTTGTGCCTGCGTTCGATTCCGTAAGGATTAACGTAAACAATCCTTCAGTATTATACACATACACTTTCTTGTTATAAGTAAGCTGCCCCGACGCCGAGGCTTGCTGGCGATTGATGGTAATGGTGTATTTATTGTCCATCACCGCCGAAGAAAGATCATTTGCCTTTGGTGCCGTACTAAGATTGAGCAATGGAAGGGCGGTGACAAAACTGTCTTTGTCAAAAACCAGCAGCGAAGCGGCTTTTTTGGCATTGCTGAAAGAGCGAACAAAGAGATAAGTTTCACCGTCTTTAACCGAAACTTTTCCGATGGGGTAAATCTGGGGCTTGCTGCCCTTCACCGTCAACTGGGTGATGACTGAATCGGGAATAAACTGGGCGATGATTTTATTGCCAATGCGGATGGAATCATTTGGCTTTTTTACCAAAGAAGAATCGGCCAGTTGCACCGGCAGGGAAATGGTTGGGAAAAAATCAACAAACTCTTGTACGGTTACGGTGCTGTCATCCGTTAATTGCTTTTTTTTCTGTGAACAACTGGCCAGTATACATAAAAAAAATACCCATAGAACCCGCGTGCGTCGAAGCATAGCTGATTTTTCCGTGAATCGCTAAAATAGGGTGTTTTGGTTAAGTGCGTGGGTTTTACAATTATTTTTTTTTAGATTTGTCTAAATTTAAATTTAGATCAATTGAAATATTCATCCAGTAAGGAGAATTATCTGAAAGCGATCTTTCACCTGCAACAAGACGATTCGGTTGTGAATACCAACGCCCTTGCCCGGCAGTTGAATACCAAACCGGCTTCTGTTACCGATATGCTCAAAAAGCTGAAAGCGCAGAAGCTATTGCAATACCAACCGTATAAGGGTGTCAAACTAACGGCCGACGGCAAAAAAGTGGCGCTGCAAATCATCCGCAAGCACCGGCTATGGGAATATTTTCTGGTCGATAAACTGGGCTTTGGTTGGGAAGAAGTGCATGAGATCGCCGAAGAACTGGAGCATATCAGCAGCCGCAAACTGATCGACCGCCTGGAACTATTTCTGGGAAGTCCGCGTACCGACCCCCACGGCGATCCCATTCCCGACAGCCAGGGTAAAATGCCGGTCATACAGCAAACGGCTTTGCTGGACCTGCCGCTGAAGAAAACAGCCGCCGTGATCAGTGTTAGCAACCAGTCGACCGCCATGCTCGACCTGCTCAAACATTATCATATCGGCATCGGCACCAAGTTGCAGGTGAACCGCCGATTTGAATTTGACCAAACCCTGGAAATCGCCATCGCCAATCGGCCGGTGTTCACCATCAGTGAACTGCTGGCGTCAAATCTTTTTGTAGCCTATGACACAACAACCGCATAACGATCTTTCGCTGAGCGATGTGCACAATACGGTTGATACCACCCGGCATACCAGCTTTTGGAAAAGGATTTTTTCTTTTCTAGGTCCAGCGTACCTGGTGAGCGTTGGCTATATGGATCCGGGCAACTGGGCCACCGACTTACAAGGTGGCAGTCAGTTCGGTTATGCATTGCTGTGGGTATTGCTGATGAGTAATATTATGGCCCTCCTGCTGCAAAGTTTGTCGGCCAGGTTGGGCATAGTTCGCGGCCGCGACCTGGCGCAGGCCAACCGCGAAACATTTCCACCAGCGGTTAATTTTATTTTATACCTGTTGGCCGAAGTGGCCATTGCCGCTACCGATCTCGCCGAAGTATTGGGAATGGCCATCGGCATTCACCTACTCACCGGTTTGCCGTTGATGGCCGGCGTAGCCATTACCATACTCGACACATTTCTCTTATTATGGTTACAGAAACTGGGCATGCGAAAGATGGAGTTGTTTATCATTGGACTCATCTCCATCATCTCTATTTCGTTTCTGATCGAAATGATTTTGGTGAAACCGGTGATGAGCGAAGTGGTCAGCGGTTTGGTGCCTTCTATTCCCAATGAAACAGCTTTGTATATCGCCATTGGAATTATAGGTGCCACCGTGATGCCGCACAACCTTTACCTGCATTCGGCGCTGGTACAAACGCGAAAGATCCGCAACGACTATGCAGGCAAGAAAAAGGCAATCCGCATGAATGTGATCGACAGTGCCATTGCCCTAAACCTGGCTTTTTTTGTGAACGCTGCCATCTTGGTGCTGGCTGCCGCTGCCTTTCACAAAACCGGTCAAACCGATGTAGCGCGCATTGAAGATGCACATCGCCTGCTCGACAACCTGCTCGGTTCCAAACTAGCTCCTACCCTTTTTGCCATTGCGTTGATAGCCGCCGGGCAATCGTCGACCATCACTGGCACCCTCGCCGGACAAATTGTAATGGAGGGGTACTTGCAACTGCGGATCAATCCCTGGTTGCGTCGCCTCCTCACGCGTTTGCTGGCCGTGGTGCCCGCTTTGTTGGTCATCTATTATTTTGGTGATGGCGAAGTAGATGCCATGTTGGTGTTGAGTCAGGTGATATTGAGTCTTCAGTTGGGCTTTGCGGTAATTCCATTGATACATTTTGTGAGCGACAAAGAAAAAATGGGCGACCTGCGCATCAAACCGTATGTAGCCATAGCGGCCTGGCTGGTAGCGGCTGTTTTGGTTTACCTTAACCTGCGCATGGTACTCACCGAAGCCTTTCAATTTTTGCAGGGCAATAATGCCTGGTGGATCAAAGCCCTGATTGTAGTGGGCATTTTGCTGTTATTGGTTTTGTTGCTGGTGGTGATTGTTCAACCTTTACTGGCCAAAAAGCAACGACAAAAACAAGTAGCCATTCACAGCAGCCTTCGCAACTTACAGGCGCAACACCTGCCGGCCTACCAGCGGGTAGCCATCGCCCTCGAGTTCAGTCAACACGATAGCCAATTGCTTTCGCATGCAATGGCGCAGGCAAGTCCCGGTGCAACCCTTATCCTCATTCATATTGTGGAAAGCGTAACGGCGAAATTTTACGGCACCGCCAGCGAAGACCTCGAATCGCAACAAGATGCCAATCAACTGGCGCAATATGTCGCTGAGCTACAGTCGCGCGGTTACCAGGCGATTGCCTGCCTGGGACACCAATCAAGACATACCGGTATTGTTGAACTTACCCGTCGGGAAAAAGCCGATCTGTTGATCATGGGGGCACATCGACACCGTGCCGTGGCCGACTTGATTTATGGCGATACCATCAACAAAGTGAGACACGACCTGGCCATTCCTGTGTTGGTGGTCAATGTGTGAGTTCAGGGCTGTTTAACCAAATGCTTCAGCCTGCTGAACGTTTCGGGTTTAATTTGCAGGTAAGACGCGAGGTATTTTTGCGGCACCCGCAACAACATATCAGGGTGCTTCTGGATGTATTGCAAAAACCGATCGCGCGCTGGTCGCTGCATTTGAATCAAATCGCGCATCACTTTGCGCGCATACAATTCACCTGCCATCAATCGTCCCAATCGGTTTGTTATCGGCACTTCAACCAGCAGGGCATCCATTTTTTGTCGGGTAATCGACAAACAAGTAGTTGATTCAAGTGTTTCCAGCCAGCACAGGGCGGGCTTTCGCTCAAAAAAAGAAATTTCTGCGTGGATAAAATGACCTTCTTTGCTCAGTTGAAGCGTTACTTCCTGTTTGCCGGCCAGCATGTACTTGCGCACAACGCCTTTCAAAATCAGGTTAAAATAATTTTCCTGATCGCCGGGTTGAAGAATGATTTCTTTTTTGTCGAACTGTCGAATTTCACAGTAGTTGATGATTTGCGAAAATTCTTCGGTCGACATACCCGTATGGGCATTCACATATCGATGCAACCGGGCAATTTGTACGGAGAAATTTTCCAAACCCGGGTAAATCTTTTTTGCCGAATCATTCATTTTTCATTTCCTCCATTAACTTCTTCTTAAAGCGACTAAAGGTTTCGGGCTTCATATTTAGCATCGAAGCGACATATTTCTGCGGCGCTCTGGCCAACAGATCGGGCATTTCTTTATACACAAACAGGAATCGCTCCTGCGGCGAAGCCGTCATGCGCAGGATATCAATCTTCTCTTTGAGCAGCAGGGAATCGAGCGTAATCATCAGGCCCAGTCTTTCGAAATTGACGCTGTAACTGTATAGGTTTTCCAGCGCCGACCGGGTGACAAACCACAAAGTGCAGGGCTCAATTGTTTCTATCACAAATTCAGAAACCACGCCGGTAAGGAAAGAGACACTGGCAGAAATCATTTGTCCCTCGTCGGCCAGGTAAACCGTCACCTCATTTTGCTCGTGGTAAAAGAATTTACGAACCATCCCTTTTTGTACGAAGTAGATGTGTTGTTCCAGTTCGCCTACATTGGTAAGTACCTGGTGCGGAAAGCAAGTAATCACTTGCATGCTGTTGGCCAGCATCGTCCTTTCTTCGGCTGAAAGGGTTACAAATTTTGTCAAATAGTCTAAAAAGTCTAGCGGCATCTCCGGTTCGTTCTCTACTAAGATAAACGCAATACGAGATTTTACATTGGTTTTTTTCTTCATTTGGCTTAGGTTTGCGGACTTGCATTTAAAATCAACCCACTATGAGTAAGATCAAAGTAGCCAATCCGGTGGTGGAACTGGATGGCGATGAAATGACCCGGATCATCTGGCAGTTCATTAAAGACAAACTGATTCTCCCCTACCTGGACGTAGATATTAAATATTTCGATCTCGGCATTGAACACCGCGATGCGACCAACGACCAGGTAACTGTGGATGCCGCCAATGCCATCAAGCAATATGGTGTGGGCATTAAGTGTGCAACCATTACACCTGATGAGGCGCGCGTAAAAGAGTTCAACCTCAAACAAATGTGGAAAAGCCCCAATGGTACCATCCGCAATATCCTCGATGGCACCGTGTTCCGGGAGCCAATCGTGATCAATAATATCCCCCGCCTGGTAACGAATTGGACCGCACCCATTATTGTGGGCCGTCATGCTTTTGGCGACCAATACCGGGCAACCGACACCGTGATCAAGGGCAAGGGTAAATTAACTATGACTTTTACACCCGAAGGCGGAGGCGAACCCCAAACCTTTGAAGTGTACAATTTCAAGGGCGATGGCGTGGCCATGTCGATGTACAATACCGATGAGAGCATCAAGGGATTTGCGCGCAGTTGTTTCAATATGGCGCTGAGCAAAAAATGGCCCTTGTACCTGTCTACCAAGAATACCATCCTCAAAAAATACGACGGCCGGTTCAAAGATATTTTTGAGGAAATCTACCAGCAGGAATTCAAAACTGCTTTTGAAGCGGCAGGCATTGTGTACGAGCACCGCCTGATCGATGACATGGTTGCCAGTGCCCTGAAGTGGAATGGCAATTTTGTGTGGGCTTGTAAAAACTACGACGGCGATGTGCAGAGCGATACCGTTGCACAGGGTTTTGGTTCACTGGGCTTGATGACCTCGGTGTTGATTACGCCCGACGGAAAAACGCTGGAATCAGAAGCGGCACATGGAACGGTTACACGTCACTATCGCGATCACCAGGCGGGCAAACCAACGTCGACCAATCCCATTGCGTCTATTTTTGCCTGGACCCGCGGACTCGCCTTCAGGGGCAAGCTCGACAATAACCAGGCCCTGATCGATTTCTGTAATGCACTGGAAGCGGTTTGTATTGAAACCGTAGAAAGCGGCAAAATGACCAAAGACCTGGCCGTTTGTGTTCATGGCAATAAGGTAACACACGGGAAGGATTTCCTGTACACCCAGGAGTTTCTTGACGCCATTGATGAAAACCTGAAGAAGAAGCTGAAGAAATAATTAGTGATAAGCAACCAAACAAAAAGGGCTGTCTCCGGGAGACAGCCTCTTTTTTTTACTTACTACTATGCGGGAAAAACTTAAGGCTTGTTGTTGTTCAACTTCGACTTCAGCTCGCTGCTGGAATTTTCGGTAAAATTCGCCGGCTTGGCTGCAGGTGCTGTCGCGTTGTTGGGTGTAAGGGCACCGTTGGTACCGGCTTTGGCATTCTGCGCAGTCAATTGATTGGTGGCAGCAATTACGCTGCGGTGTTGCTGTGCAAAATTGGTATTCTTCTGGCGGTCCATCATTGCTTTCCGTTGCGGGGTAAGCGGAGATGCCTTGGGTACTACCCTTTTGGCCAATGGACTGGTTGAGGGAGACTGTGCGTACATGGCCAAGCTGATCATGATGGCCAGATTGGTTAACAGCATGTATTTGATAGGTTGTTTCATGTGATTTGTTTTTGATAGATTATTTAACACTCACGAGTACATTGATTTTGCCAATACCTGCGCCGTTGAAGTCGGCCAAGGCCTTGCCAATCACCTGACCCACTTTTACCTTGTCAGGGTCGGCCTTCATAGCAGCACCCGGAGTAGATGAACTAACCAGTAAATCACCTCGTTTAATGGCACCACCTTCCATGGTAACTTTGGTGGGGATAACACCAATTACACCCATCGGCACGCCAGCGTCGCCGAGTTTTTCATTGATGTTTTTCTCCGTCAGCAATACACCCGGTTTGGTGGCATATACGCCCGCAACGAGGGTAGAATAAGGCTTGGATGATTTAACCACTGTACGGTCGTTGCTGGCAGAGATTTCCAGCACATCGCCGGGCTCGTAAGTTGTCAGGCTACCTTCCACCGAAAAATGCTCAGCCACATCAGCACCTGAGTACTGGGCGCCGCCATTAAAATAACCGCGTCCGTTTGCATCGATTCTTGCCACATTGGTGCCGCCAACCTGGAATTCAGCGAGGTTACCAGTACCAGCCACGCCCAATGCTGCTAAAAGTGCTGTTCCATTACCTGAACCGGTAACTTCATTGGCATAGGCCATCACACCAATACCGTCGCTGCTCGTTCCCATTACGCCTATTGCGTTTGTACGACCGGCTGGACTACCTGTTGCAGCATTGTATCCGTAGATTGCCGGACTTCCATCGCCGGCTGTTTCACCAACGATGGCTGTTCCCAAACCGGAATTGTTGGCATACAAACCGGCACCATATGGAACTGTGGAGGTGGCTTCAATACCGTTGATGGCACCGATGGCAATAATAGCCGTGGTTTGGTCGGCTTCGGCTTGAATAGCAGGTAAAGCTGATCCACCATCCGCATGTGTTACAACATGTAAACCCGTGCCAGCATCAGAAGTCGCTTCAATGGCCACCTGGTTTTGCGAATACGCAGACAGACCAATATTATTGATGGACGAAGCTTTCACCCCGATACCATTGTTGGTGAAACCCGCCACCGCTGTTCCCATGCCAGAGTGTGTGCCAATAACACCAAAAGCATTGGTAGAAGAAGTTCCTGTAACGGCACCCCATACGCCAGAAGAATTGGCATTGGGCGATGCGTGTTCAATATTACCATTAACACCCGATACCAAGGCAGCGTTTGCATTGGATCCTACAATTGGAATGCCGGGACCGTAGTTATAGAGGGAAAACAGGTTGCTGTTATCGGTGTATTTAGTAGACGCCGGAGTCGGAAAGGGAATCGAAAAAGAAGTTCCTGATCCCGTTGCATCTGCCTGCGGTGCCCACTGGGTACCATTGAATTTCAATACCTGACCAGTGGTGGGTGCTACCGATGAAATCGGTGTACCGGCAATCTTGCCCAGGGTTGGGTTGGGATAAGTACCGGCGAGATCACCTGAAGCGGCGCCATTGGGCGGCAAGCTGGTTGGAATCACGCCTGTTGCCAGTTTAGCGCTGGTGATGGTACCATCGGTAATCTTCGCTGCAGTTACGGCACCGTCGGCCAGTTTCGCCGTGCTTACAACAGCATCAGCCATTTTAGCAGCCGTTATTGCATTGGCCGCAATGGTCGGATTCGGATAGCTACCTGCCAGGTCGCCACCCGCTGCACCGGTTGGCGCGCCGCTACCACCCGTTGCTTCTGCCGCAGGCGCCCATTGTGTTCCATTGTATTTCAGAATCTGGCCAGTTGTCGGCAAGGTCGCTGCGACAGCTACGCCATTTATTTTCGCCACGGCGGGTGAAGGATAGCTACCACTGAGGTCGCCCGAGGCGGTACCATTCGGCGGCAAGCTGGTGGGGATTACACCCGATGCGATTTTCGCACTCGTAACAGCACCATCGGCCAGTTTTGCTGTGCCAATGGAGGCATCAGCGATTTTGGCACTGGTGATGGCGTTGTTGGCCACCGTTGGGTTGGGGTAAGAGCCAGTCAGGTCGCCACCAGCTGCACCCGTTGGTGAGCCACTACCGCCCGAGGCCTCATTCGCCGGCGCCCATTGTGTGCCGTTAAATTTCAGTATTTGTCCGCTGACAGGCGCTGTTGCCGCCAGGGTATAACCATTCAGTTTACCCACCGTTGGCGCGGGATAGTTGCCACTCAAATCGCCCGAGGCAGCGCCGGAAGGCGGCAGGCTGCTGGGGATCACCCCACTGGCCAGTTTGGCTGAGGTGATGGTGCCATCGGGTATTTTTACGGCAGTAACCGACCCATCGGCCAGTTTTGCCGTCGTAACTGCATTTGCTGCTAAATCTGCGCTGGCAACGGTACCATCGGCGATTTTGGCCGTGGTTACTGCATTGTCGGCGATTTTAGCAGTGGAAACGGCGTTATCGGCCAGTTTCGGGTTGGTGATGGCTGCGTCGAGTACCTTGGTCGTGCTGATCGCATTGTCCGCAATTTTGCCATTGGTAACGGCATTATTGGCCACCGTTGGATTGGGATAAGTGCCTGCAAGATCGCCGCCGGCAGCACCGGTGGGCGAACCGCTACCACCCGAAGGAATTACGCCCGGCGCCAGTTTGGCGGCGGTGATGGTACCATCGGCGATTTTTGCCGCGGTAACAGCATTATCGGCCAGTTTCGGGTTGGTGATCGATGCGTCTTGTACCTTGGCTGTACTGATCGCGTTATCGGCAATTTTGCCATTGGTAACGGCTGCATTGGCGATAGACGGGTTGGGATAAGTACCAGTGAGGTCGCCCGCAGCAGCGCCGGTAGGTGGCAGCGAAGTCGGTATAACACCCGAAGCCAGCTTGGCGGCAGTAACCGAACCATCGGCTATTTTATTAGTGGTAATGGCTGCATTAGCCAGTTTTCCAGATGTTACAGCACCAGCAGCGATGGAGGGTGCTGGATAGGTTCCTGTCAGGTCGCCACTGGCAGCGCCGCTGGCGCTTGATCCAGAAAGCACGCCCGGCGCCAGTTTGGCGGCGGTGATGGAACCATCGGGAATTTTATCGGCCGTCACCGCGCCCGTTCCCAGTTTGGTGCTGGTAACCGCGCCGTCTTTGATGGCCGGGTTGGGGAAGTTTCCGCTCAGGTCGCCGCCGGCTGCGCCAATGGGATTGGCAGACTCAGCGCGGAAAGCGAAGGGAACACTGGTCAGTGGGCTGGAACCCAGCGACACAAAATTGGTTCCCCCTTTGGGATCCATTTCAATTTCAACATATTTCAAGGTGGTGGCCGACCAGTTGACGCCCGACAGGGTACCTGTCAGGTTACTGCCCCCTTCGCTACCGATCGCGGTAGAAAAGAGACCGAACTGGTTGGTGGTCACCGTTCTTCTTTCTGAATACACAATAATGCCGGTGGGTGATGCTTCGTGAATAGAAACCCGGATGGAAACTGATTGGTTGGATAAGGGCGCTCCGTATGCATTTCTGGCGATCCCCTGGTAATTGATCTGTTTTGGCACCTGTGCGTATACAGAGGAACACAAAAACAGTCCTACCACAAATGGCATAACTTGTTTTATCATTGGAATGGATTTAGAGGTATTTGTTAGTTAATCTTGATTATTTTGTAAGCGCCTTTTCTGACAATGCCACCCTGAAGCGGTTCCAGTTCAACATATAAGAAATAGTATCCGGCGGCCAGCTTCGTCATGTTAAATGTCTCGGTGGTACCGTACCCATAATAGGCATATGATTTCTGGGTGAGTCGCTCGCCCTTGGCAGTAAACAACATACAATGCAGGTTACCCGGCTGGTTTACCGACACCTGCACCTGTAAAATGGAGCGAACTGGGTTGGGTAAGATTTTCACTTCGCCCGGCGCAAAACTGGGCTCGTCTGAAATGGTCATCAACCCATTGTTATCGGGTTGAAGCAAGCCCTGGGTCAGCAAGAATGACTTATTATCGGCGATACGCGTGTCGATTCGCACCAGTTCACCGATGCTCCAGTCAGTCATCAATTGGTCGTTCTTAAAACTACCGCCGGCGCTGTTGTTGGTCACCGTAGTACCTTCCTGCGCCAGGCTACTGGCCGCCAAAAAGAGCGAAAAAACGCCGGTTAGTAATAGTTGTTTTGGACGGTTTAAGTTCATACGTTGGATTATACGAATCCGGATAAATAATACTCCGGACAGCTTTAACGTAGATTTCGGCGTAAAATTTTGGCAATCACTGAAAATCTCGCGGTTCGATCCCGTGCTCGGTTAAAATGCTTGTAGGCCGCCAAGCGTTTGCTCCATTGGGCAAAGGGGCGAAAATGAACAAACTATATAGGAGAATGGGACGGTGTAAAGAAAATTGACCTGGGCAGTCAATGCAGGTTTGGTCTTACATTCTTTATCATTTTAGTGCTGCGGCCAAGGCGGCCTTGACTGGAATTATAAGTCTTGCTCTACTGCCAGCGTTAAGCAAATTATTCGAATAATTATATACCAATAAATATTATATTTCATTGATAAATAAATAATTGCATAAAAAAGCCGAAAAATCATTACTGATCTTTCGGCAGAAGAAAATTTGACTTTGGCAGGCTTAGAAAAGGGCCATCCTGTGAACAAGACAGCCACTAACGATTGCTTGCCATATGAAAATCTTACTTTTTCAGGGAGTCAACCTTTGCTTTCAGGCTATCAACAGCTGCAGAAGCAGTAGAATCGATAGTAGCTTTAGCGCTATCAACAGTTGCGGTAACAGCAGAGTCTACTTTAGAAGCAGCAGCTTCAGTAGCTTCAGTTGCAGTGTCAGCAGCATTGTTACAAGCAGCGAAGGCGCCGATAGCCATAACGAAAAGGAGCTTTTTCATGAGAGTTCTTTTAGTATTAGTTTGAATAATGATTTCTTATTAATACGGAGATCGGAAAAAGGTAACCCGGCGCAGAAAAAAAAATTTTCGCCCATCTTTGCGGGTTACTATTTGTTATTTTATGTATTAAATAATACAGCGTGAGTGTAGATCCGGCAGAACGGGATTTATTGACAGGATTGGGAAAAAAAGACACAACGGCCACCGAAACCATCTACCGCCGGCACTATTCCATGGTGCAGTCGATGGTATTGGCAGGCAATGGGAGTATTGACGATGCCCGTGATGTTTTCCAGGAAACAATGCTGGTATTGTACGACAAAGTTCGAAATCCGGGGTTTGAGCTCACCTGTCTGTTGAAGACATATATCTATTCGGTGGCCCGAAGGCTTTGGTTGAAGCGGCGACAACTTTCACAAAAAACCGTTCCGGCGCTGGAGGACATCGAAGAAACAGTTTCTGTAGAAGAAGATGTAGATGCAACGGAAAATGCAGAGTCGGCGTTTTTAATCATGGACAAAGCGATGGCCGGTCTCGGTGAACCTTGCCGAAGTTTGTTGACGGCCTTCTACCTTGAGAAACGCAGTATGTCGGAGATAGCGGGCAATTTTGGTTACACCAACGCAGAAAACGCCAAGAACCAGAAGTACAAATGCCTGACCAGATTGAAAAAATTATTTTTTGCCCGGTATAAAAGCCAGTAAAGATGAACGAGGACGTACAAATATTGGAAATGGTGGAGCGGTACTTGTTGGGTGAGATGTCGCCCGAAGAGCGTGCCCAGTTTGAGGCTATCCGTGCTCTTCGCCCGGAAGTGGACCAACTGGTGGTGGAACATGGTCTTTTTCTACGCCAGGTAGATGAATATGGCGATCGCAAATCAATCAAATCATTTCTGCACGATACCCAGCATAACCTGGAGCTTTCCGGCGACATCAGTACCGAACAGCCCAAGGTGCGCTTTATGACCGATCGCTACAAGCGGGTTTTCTTTGTAGCAGCCTCCATCGCTGGCTTAACCGCCCTGGCCATCAGCGGCATCGTCAGCTATTTTACGCCCAAGGGCAGCACTTCTGAAATCGCCCTTTTGAAGCGGGAATTGAACCTGGTGAAAAAAACCACCCTGCAAACCCAACACCAGGTGAATAACCTGAGTGTGGTGCCTGCGCCCGCAGACAACCGGCCCGTTCGCCCCTCAGATCCCGGGAAATTTGGCGGCACCGGCTTTTTGATCGACGGTCGTGGTTACCTCGTTACCTCGGCGCATGTGGTTGCCAAGGCCGATTCAGTATATATTAGTAATGCCAAGGGCGAATTCTATAAAACAAAACTGCTGCACCTCAACAACGAAACGGATATTGCCATCCTGAAAATTGTTGACGATCGCTTCACCGCGTTGAGCAGCCTGCCGTATAGCCTGCGTACGAAAAAGGCCGAACTCGGCGAACCCATTTTCACCCTGGGTTTCCCCCGTACCGAAATCGTGTACAACGAAGGCTACCTGAGTGCGAAAACCGGTTTCAATGGCGATACCACGGCTTACCAGGTGTCGATCGCAGCCAACCCCGGCAACTCCGGCGGCCCCATCTTCAACCACAATGGCGAAATCATCGGTGTACTGAGCGGCAAGCAAACCACCGCCGAAGGTGCTGTCTTTACCAGCCTCAGCAAGAACATCTTGCGCGCCATCGACTCCCTGAAAACCGACAGCAGCAACCTCAGCATCCACCTCCCGCTGCACAGCAGCCTCCGCGGTGTTGAACGGGTGCAACAAATCAAACAGATTGAAAGCTGTGTTTTCAATGTAATGTCATTCTAATAAGGCAAGACTGCTGTTTAAAGTTTAATGTCTAAGGTTTAAGGTTGCTCCGCGTGCGGGGAGGCTTTTTTATCAATGGCTGCCCGTTTATTTCGCACGTTGTTTTCTGATTGATCTCAACCTTTTATTATTTAATTCTCTTCAACATATTTGCTATTTGAAACTTACCTTATGGGTTTCTGTAAGGATACAAGCTTTGGCAATGACGAATTTTAATTTACCGCCTTATATTGGTACACGACAAAGGGGAAAATAACAGCCAACCCGATGTGTTATAAACTAGTGCTAGGTTGAAAGTTTAAGCCAATGACGCATATAAGAGTTTACAGCCGGAATTCTAAAATGTGAATTACGCAAAAATGCATTTAAATGAGCTTCGCTGAATTTTTATCAAAGAATTGGTCCCAAATTACAGTCGTACTGACTGCATTAGGAGCTGTGATAAAGATTATTTTTGATTTCCAAATCCGAAAAAAGGAAATAAAATTTGAATATTTATTCAAAGAGAAAGCAAGTTCATTTCAAGATTTCATGATTTGTCTTCAAAACTTCAAAACCCAACTTATTAAAGAAGCATATATACATAAGTATGGTAGTTCTACTTTTTCCGAATTCGAAACGACCATGGACAAATCCAGAAAAGAACTTGAAAGCAAAATAAATTTACTTCTAATTTACTGCTCACATAAGGAAAAAGAATCGCTTTACGCAATTCTTAATAGTTGCACATTTGTTCTCCATGCGATTAAAAACGTAAATGTAAATGATGTAGAAAAAGTTCTGCAAGATAATTGCAAAAAAAATGATGCTATTATTAACAAGTTAATTAAGAACTTCCATCTTTAGTGAGCAACTAAATTGCTTCCTTTTATGATTTTCTTGTATTTGCATCTCTTTAAGGCTTAGGTTACTAAAACAAAGCCCGATTGAAAATGCTTTTGTATGCTGTATAAAATCAACCGGATTCAAAACAAACGAGGCTGGCGCAAAACCATAAGGATACCCCCCTGCACCCATTGGAATTTGCCATAACTGACGCTGCTACACCTGCGGCAGCAACTTTAAACCTTAAACTTTAAACTTTAGACTCGAAGCTGCTTAGCGCTTCTCCCATAGCGCACTGGGATACTCCCCTTCCGCCACCAGCTTATCCAGCGCAGCTTGTACACTCGGCGCGTCTTCTTTATAGGTTACGCCAAACCAACTTGAACTGGTTGGAATAACGGGTATCACGCCCATGCCCGATTTGGTGAAATGGTCGGCCACAATGGGAATGAAAAACTCCGCTTTGGGATTGCCTTTGTTTTCTTCCACAAAATCGTCGAACATCTGCTGGCTGATGGCAAATACCGATGGATGAAAGCACCAAAAATTCATCGACACACTTGAATCGATTGGAATTTCGCGGGGCTGCTGGTTATCGTCACAAATGATTTTTCCCTGCTGGTTTGAAATGTTCAAGCGCTCCGCAATCGCTGTCAGGTTGCCATTGGCATCTACCTCGCAAACACCGCGGTTCACCGTGCCATGGTCTGACAACGTTTTCAGGAGCTCATACCCAATGATGCAATAGGTCTTTTCATTGCAACCATTTTTGCAAAAATCTGCGGCACGCTGAAAGGCGTCGCGGCCGTAGAAATCATCGGCATTGATCACCGCAAAATTTTCCTTCACCACTTCCTTCGCGCAAAGCACCGCATGGGCAGTTCCCCAGGGCTTGGTTCTTTCTGCCGGCGCGGGACCGTTTTTCAGGTTTGCATTCAAATCCTGGAACACATACTCCACCTTGATTTTGCCTTCCAGCTTGCTGCCAAATTTCTCGCGAAAATCAGCTTCAAAATCTTTGCGGATGATAAATACCACTTTACCGAAACCGGCGCGAATGGCATC
>Ga0209794_1001239_pt1 | contig 21818 bp, 17 predicted proteins | sample EBPBio232013_DNA_FD_185869 | JGI IMG/M metagenome (GOLD analysis project Ga0209794, IMG submission 185869) | Wastewater treatment Type I Accumulibacter community from EBPR Bioreactor in Madison, WI, USA - Reactor 1_5/23/2013_ DNA (SPAdes)... | ecosystem: Engineered > Bioreactor > EBPR >... | reverse complement strand
TGGCGACAACGTGAGCATCACGGTCAAGCTGATCAACCCCATCGCCATGCAGGAAGGCCTGCGCTTTGCCATCCGCGAAGGTGGCAAGACCGTCGGCTCCGGCGTCGTCGCCAAGATCATGGAGTAACGCGAAGCCGCAAGGGTTCGTATTGGGATTTCTCTGAAGGGGTATAGCTCAATTGGCAGAGCGTCGGTCTCCAAAACCGAAGGTTGTAGGTTCGATTCCTACTGCCCCTGCCACCTGAGTGGCAAAAACCAAGCCCGTCACGCCGTGACGGGCTTAGTCTCTTCAAGGGACGCGTTGAATCTGAAGCAGGAACAAGCCAAAAATGGCCACTTCGCAAGTTGAAACTGTCAGTACCGGAGCCGACAAGGCCAAGCTGGTCGCGGCCGTGGCACTGGTCATTGCGGCCTTCGTGGGCTTCTACCTCTTGGGTAAGCAGGGCCAGATCGCCCAGTGGGGCGCCCTGTTGGTGGGTTTGGGTGCTGCCGTGGTGGTGTTCGCCACGTCCGAGTCGGGCAAGGAATTTGTTGCCTTTGGCCGTGATGCCTGGCGCGAAGTCAAGAAGGTCGTCTGGCCCACCCGCAAGGAAGCCATCCAGATGACGGCTTACGTGTTCGCCTTCGTGGTGGTCATGGCCTTGTTCCTCTGGTTGACCGACAAGACCCTGGAATGGGTTTTCTATGACCTTATCCTGGGCTGGAAGAAGTAAATGACTGAAGCTGAAACCTCCGCTGCAGACGCTACCCCTGCCGCGCCGGCCAATCCGGATCTGCGCTGGTACGTCGTCCACGCCTATTCGGGCATGGAGAAGGCGGTTGAACGCAACATCACAGAGCGTATCAATCGTGCCGGCATGCAGGCCAAGTTTGGCCGCATCCTGGTGCCCACCGAAGAAGTGGTTGAGGTCAAGAACGGCCAGAAGCGCACCACCGAGCGTCGCTTTTTCCCCGGCTATGTGCTGGTGGAAATGGTCATGGACGATGACACCTGGCACCTGGTCAAGCACACCAACAAGGTCACCGGCTTCGTAGGGGGCGCCAAGAATCGCCCGGCACCGATCTCCGAGGACGAAGTCCAGAAGATCGTGAGCCAGATGCAGGAGGGCACCGACAAGCCGCGCCACAAGATCGAGTTCGTCGTGGGCGAATATGTGCGTGTCAAGGAAGGCCCGTTCACCGACTTCAATGGGACGGTGGAAGAGGTCAACTACGAGAAAAGCAAGGTCCGCGTGTCCGTCACGATCTTTGGTCGTGCCACGCCGGTCGAGCTTGAGTTTTCCCAGGTCGAAAAAACCTGATCCGTTTCGCGCTTTACGGCTCGGCGCGAAATCTGTTTTTGAGCTGTTAACCCCGGGGAGCTTTTGGCCCAGAGCCAGAGCGCTATCACCCGCAAGGAGTAAAAACCATGGCGAAAAAAATCGTCGGTTTTGTGAAGCTGCAGGTTCCTGCAGGCAAAGCCAATCCGTCGCCGCCCATCGGCCCGGCACTGGGCCAGCGCGGCCTGAACATCATGGAGTTCTGCAAGGCGTTCAACGCCCAGACCCAGGGCGTTGAGCCCGGTCTGCCGCTGCCGGTGGTGATCACCGCGTTCGCGGACAAGAGCTTCACCTTCATCATCAAGACGCCGCCCGCGACGGTCCTGATCAAGAAGGCCATCAAGCTGGACAAGGGTTCGTCCAAGCCGCACAGCGACAAGGTCGGCAAGATCACGCGTGCCCAGCTCGAAGAAATCGCCAAGACCAAGCTCAAGGACATGAATGCCGCAAGCGTCGATGCCGCCATCCGCACGCTGGCAGGCTCCGCCCGTTCCATGGGCATCACCGTGGAGGGTGTGTAAATGACCAAGCTCACCAAGAAACAGAAGGCGCTGCAAGGCAAGGTTGACAGCAACAAGCTGTACCCCCTGAGCGACGCGCTGGTGATCGTCAAGGAAGCCGCTACCGCCAAGTTCGATGAGTCCATCGACGTGGCCGTGCAGCTGGGCATTGACGCCAAGAAGTCGGACCAGGTGGTGCGTGGCGCTGTCGTGATGCCCAACGGCACCGGCAAGACCAAGCGCGTGGCCGTGTTCGCCCAGGGCGCCAAGGCCGAGGAAGCCAAGGCCGCCGGCGCCGACATCGTCGGCATGGACGACCTGGCCGCCATGGTCAAGGCAGGTGACATGCCCTTCGACGTGGTGATCGCCGCGCCGGACGCCATGCGCATTGTCGGTACGCTGGGCCAGATCCTGGGCCCGCGCGGTCTGATGCCCAACCCCAAGGTCGGCACCGTGACGCCCGATGTGGCCACCGCGGTCAAGAATGCCAAGGCGGGTCAGGTGCAGTTCCGCGTGGACAAGGCCGGTATCGTGCACGGCACGATTGGCCGCCGTTCGTTCGACAACGACAAGCTGCAGGGCAACCTGGCGGCGCTGATCGAGGCCCTGAACAAGGCCAAGCCGGCGTCCAGCAAGGGCGTTTACCTGCGCAAAGTGGCTGTTTCGTCCACCATGGGTGTGGGTGTCCGCGTGGACACGCAGACCCTGCAGGCCTGACAGCATGAAATCTGGTCGGCCTGAAAGGGCTGGCCGATGTGGTGGGTCGCGGCGGTCGCAAGACTGCCGCGGGCCATCCAGGACCGTTGGCGTGCAGTGATGCGCTTAATACGCCAGCCAACGCAGATGGCGATCCCGCTGCAGACGGAATTGAAAGATTTCCTGAAAACAGTTGGTCGCTGAAACTAAAGGCGCGCCCGAGGGCTCCGACCCGAAGGCGCATTTGAAGGAGTAGACCTTGAGTCTGAATCGCAGTGAGAAGCAAGCGGTCATTGATGAAGTGACCAGCCTCGCCGCTAAAGCTCAAACGCTGGTGATGGCGGAATACCGCGGCATCACGGTCGCTGACATGACCAAACTGCGCAACGATGCGCGCAGCAAGGGCGTGAACCTGAGTGTTCTGAAGAACACCCTGGCCCGCCGTGCTGTCGCTGGCAGCGCGTTTGAAGTTGTTGGCGACCAGATGACCGGCCCGCTGATCTACGGCTTCTCCGTGGACGCAACGGCTGCCGCCAAGGTGGTGGCCGACTTCGCGAAGACCAACGACAAGCTGGTTATTCGCGGTGGCGCCTACGGTGGCAAGCCGCTGGATGTCAACGGCGTGAAGGCGCTGGCCAACATTCCCTCCAAGGAAGTGTTGCTGGCCCAGCTGTGTGGCTTGCTGATGTCCCCGATCTCGCGCACGGCCGTTGTGCTGGGTGCGCTCGCGGCCAAGCGTGGCGAAGGCGCTGCCGAACCGGCAGCCGAGGCCGCCGCGGCCTGACCGCGCGGCAAACGTACCAATCTATTTAGGAAATCAAAATGGCATTCGATAAAGACGCATTTCTGACCTCGCTGGACAGCATGACGGTCATGGAACTCAACGACCTGGTGAAAGCCATCGAAGAGAAGTTTGGCGTGAGCGCCGCCGCCATGGCAGCCCCCGCCGCAGGTGGCGGTGGTGGTGCAGCCCCGGCCGCTGAAGAGAAGACCGAATTCAACGTCGTGCTGCTCGAAGCCGGCGCGAACAAGGTCTCCGTTATCAAGGCCGTGCGCGAAATCACCGGCCTGGGCCTGAAGGAAGCCAAGGACATGGTCGATGGCGCTCCCAAGGCCGTCAAGGAAGGCATCGCCAAGGCTGACGCCGAAGCCGCCAAGAAGAAGCTGGAAGAAGCCGGCGCCAAGGTCGAACTCAAGTAATTCGATCCGCGCCCAAGGCTGGAGTGCTCCGCAAGGGCCTCCAGCCTTTGGTGCTTCAAGGCTGCGTGAAGAACGCACCCATAAACGCTGGCAAACGCAGCCTTTATGAGTGTCTTCTGACCCCGACTGCAGAAGATGCCCTGGTTCGGGCGATGTGCAATGCATCGCCGTCCGCCATGGTTGGTAGTGGCCAACCCACCAGGAATGCCCCTCGTCCGATCCGGCCGGGGCGTGACAGTTGCTAAGAGCTCATAGCCCGGAGATCTCATGGCCTACTCATACACCGAACGCAAGCGCATCCGCAAAAGCTTCGGCAGCCGCGACAGCGTGCTGGAAGTTCCCTACCTGCTGCAGATGCAGAAAGACGCGTACACCGCGTTCCTGCAAGCCGACGCAGCCCCGCAAAAACGCACTATCGAGGGTTTGCAGGCCGCGTTTGACGCCGCCTTCCCGATCGTCTCGCACAACGGTTTTGTGGAGATGAAGTTCATTGAGTACAACCTGGCCAAGCCCGCGTTCGACGTTCGCGAGTGCCAGACCCGCGGCCTGACCTTCGCCTCGGCCGTGCGTGCCAAGGTGCAGCTGATCATCTATGACCGCGAATCCTCGACGCCGCAATCCAAGGTGGTCAAGGAAGTGAAGGAGCAGGAGGTCTACATGGGCGAGGTGCCCCTGATGACCGACAAGGGCTCGTTCATCATCAATGGTACCGAGCGCGTGATCGTTTCGCAGCTGCACCGCTCGCCCGGCGTGTTCTTCGAACACGACAAGGGCAAGACCCACAGCTCGGGCAAGCTGCTTTTCAGCGCCCGCATCATCCCGTACCGCGGTTCCTGGCTCGACTTTGAATTCGACCCCAAGGACATCCTGTACTTCCGCGTGGACCGCCGCCGCAAGATGCCGGTCACGATCCTGCTCAAGGCCATCGGCCTGAACCCGGAATCCATCCTGGCGAACTTCTTCGTCAACGACAACTTCCGCCTGATGGACAGCGGCGCGCAGATGGAATTCGTGGCCGAGCGCCTGCGTGGCGAGGTTGCCCGTTTCGACATCACCGACAAGTCCGGCAAGGTCGTGGTGGCCAAGGACAAGCGCATCACCGCCCGCCACACGCGCGAGCTGGAGCAGTCGGGCACCACGCACATCAGCGTGCCCGAAGACTTCCTGGTCGGCCGCGTGGTGGCCCGCGCCATCGTGGACGCCGACACCGGTGAAATCATCGCCAAGGCGAACGACGAGCTGACCGAAGCCCTGCTCAAGAAGCTGCGCGCCGCCGGTGTGCAGGACATCCAGTGCATCTACACCAACGAACTCGACCAGGGCGCGTACATGTCGCAGACCCTGCGCATCGACGAAACGGTGGACGAGTTTGCGGCCCGCGTGGCCATCTACCGCATGATGCGCCCCGGCGAGCCGCCGACCGAAGACGCTGTGCAGGCCCTGTTCCAGCGCCTGTTCTACAACCCGGACACGTACGACCTGTCGCGCGTGGGCCGCATGAAGTTCAACGCCAAGATCGGCCGCGACGAATCCACCGGCCCCATGGTCCTGACCAACGAGGACATCCTCGCCGTCGTCAAGATTCTGGTGGATCTGCGTAACGGCCGCGGTGAAGTCGACGACATCGACCACCTGGGCAACCGTCGCGTGCGCTGCGTGGGCGAGCTGGCCGAGAACCAGTACCGCACCGGCCTGGCCCGCATTGAAAAGGCCGTGAAGGAGCGTCTGGGCCAGGCCGAGCAAGAGCCGCTGATGCCGCACGACCTGATCAACTCCAAGCCGATTTCCGCGGCCCTGAAGGAGTTCTTCGGCGCGTCCCAGCTGTCCCAGTTCATGGACCAGACCAACCCGCTGTCCGAGATCACGCACAAGCGCCGCGTCTCGGCCCTGGGCCCGGGCGGTCTGACGCGCGAGCGCGCCGGCTTCGAGGTGCGCGACGTGCACGTCACGCACTACGGCCGCGTCTGCCCGATCGAGACGCCGGAAGGCCCGAACATCGGCCTGATCAACTCGCTGGCCCTGTACGCCCGCCTGAACGAATATGGTTTCATCGAAACCCCGTACCGCCGCGTGGTGGATGGCAAGGTCACGATGGAGATCGACTACCTGTCCGCCATTGAAGAAGGCAAGTACGTCATTGCCCAGGCCAACGCCACGCTCGACAAGGACGGCAAGCTGACCGGCGACCTGGTGTCCGCGCGTGAAAAGGGTGAATCCATCCTGTGCGGCGCCGAGCGCATCCAGTACATGGACGTGTCGCCCGCGCAGATCGTCTCGGTGGCAGCCTCGCTGGTGCCGTTCCTGGAGCACGATGACGCCAACCGCGCACTGATGGGCGCCAACATGCAGCGCCAGGCCGTGCCCGTGCTGCGCCCTGAGAAGGCCTTCGTGGGTACCGGCATCGAGCGCGTTTCCGCGGTTGACTCCGGCACGGTGGTCACCGCCAATCGCGGCGGCGTGGTCGATTACGTGGACGCCACCCGCATCGTGGTGCGCGTGAACGACGCCGAGGCGCAAGCCGGCGAAGTCGGCGTGGACATCTACAACCTGATCAAGTACCAGCGTTCCAACCAGAACACCAACATCCACCAGCGCCCCATCGTCAAGCGTGGCGACATCATCGCCAAGGGTGACGTGGTTGCCGACGGCGCTTCCACCGACCTGGGCGAGCTGGCTCTGGGCCAGAACATGCTGGTCGCGTTCATGCCCTGGAACGGCTACAACTTCGAAGACTCGATCCTGATCTCCGAACGCGTCGTGGCCGACGACCGCTACACCTCGATCCACATCGAGGAACTGGTGGTGATGGCCCGCGACACCAAGCTGGGTGCCGAGGAAATCACGCGCGACATTCCGAACCTGAGCGAACAGCAGCTCAACCGCCTGGACGAGTCCGGCATCATCTACGTCGGCGCCGAAGTGCAGCCTGGCGACACGCTGGTCGGCAAGGTCACGCCCAAGGGTGAAACCACGCTGACGCCGGAAGAAAAGCTGCTGCGCGCCATCTTCGGCGAGAAGGCCTCCGACGTGAAGGACACTTCGCTGCGCGTGGACCAGGGCAGCCAGGGCACCGTGATCGACGTGCAGGTCTTCACCCGTGAAGGCATCACCCGTGACAAGCGCGCCCAGCAGATCATTGACGACGAGCTCAAGCGTTTCCGCCTGGACCTGAACGACCAGCTGCGCATCGTCGAGGCTGACGCCTTCGACCGTATCGAAAAGCTGCTCAACGGCAAGGTCGCCAACGGTGGCCCGCAAAAGCTGGCCAAGGGCACCAAGATCGACAAGGCCTACCTGGCCTCGGTCGAGAAGTTCCACTGGTTTGACATCCGCCCGGCGGACGACGACGTGGCCTCGCAGCTGGAGTCCATCAAGAACTCCATCGAGCAGCAGCGCCACAGCTTCGACCTGGCCTTCGAGGAAAAGCGCAAGAAGCTCACGCAGGGCGACGAGCTGCCGGCCGGCGTGCTGAAGATGGTCAAGGTGTACCTGGCCGTCAAGCGCCGCCTGCAGCCCGGTGACAAGATGGCCGGCCGCCACGGCAACAAGGGCGTGGTGTCCAAGATCGTTCCGGTCGAGGACATGCCCTACATGGCCGACGGCACGCCGTGCGACATCGTGCTCAACCCGCTGGGCGTGCCGTCGCGCATGAACGTCGGCCAGGTGCTGGAAGTGCACCTGGGCTGGGCCGCCAAGGGCATTGGCCAGCGCATAGGCGACATGTTGCAGCAGGAGGCCAAGGTGGCCGAGCTGCGCAAGTTCATGGACCAGCTGTACAACGGCTCCGGCCGCAAGGAGGACCTGGCCAAGCTGTCCGACCAGGACGTGCTGGAAATGGCCAGCAACCTGTCCAAGGGTGTTCCCTTCGCCACGCCGGTGTTTGACGGCGCCTCGGAAGAGGAAATCCGCGGCATGCTGAAGCTGGCCTTCCCCGACGACGTGGCCCGCGCCAAGGGCCTGACGGCCACGCGCACGCAGGCGCACCTGTACGACGGCCGCACCGGCGACCAGTTCGAACGCCCGACGACTGTCGGCTACATGCACGTGCTCAAGCTGCACCACCTGGTGGACGACAAGATGCACGCCCGCTCCACGGGTCCGTACTCGCTGGTCACGCAGCAGCCGCTGGGCGGCAAGGCGCAGTTCGGCGGCCAGCGTTTCGGCGAAATGGAAGTGTGGGCGCTGGAAGCCTACGGCGCTTCCTACGTCCTGCAGGAAATGCTGACCGTGAAGTCCGACGACGTGCAGGGCCGTACCAAGGTGTACGAGTCCATCGTCAAGGGCGAGCACGCGATCGAGGCCGGCATGCCGGAATCGTTCAACGTGCTGGTCAAGGAAATCCGCTCGCTCGGCATCGACATTGAGCTCGAGCGCTCGTAATTGCAGGAAAGAACAAGGATTTAACTCATGAAATCACTACTCGACCTGTTCAAGCAATTCACGCCCGACGAGCATTTCGATGCCATCCGCATCGGCATGGCGTCGCCCGAAAAGATCCGCTCCTGGTCTTTCGGCGAAGTGAAGAAGCCCGAAACCATCAACTACCGTACCTTCAAGCCCGAGCGTGACGGCCTGTTCTGCGCCAAGATCTTCGGGCCCATCAAGGACTACGAATGCCTGTGCGGCAAGTACAAGCGCCTGAAGCACCGCGGCGTCATCTGCGAGAAGTGCGGCGTTGAAGTCACGCAGACCAAGGTGCGCCGCGAGCGCATGGGCCACATCGACCTGGCCGCGCCCTGCGCCCACATCTGGTTCCTGAAGTCCCTGCCGTCGCGCCTGGGCCTGGTGCTGGACATGACGCTGCGCGACATCGAGCGCGTGCTGTACTTCGAAGCCTATGTGGTGACCGATCCCGGCATGACCCCGCTGAAGAAGTTCAGCATCATGTCCGAGGACGACTACGACGCCAAGCGCAAGGAATACGGCGATGAATTCGTCGCCAAGATGGGCGCCGAAGGCATCAAGGACCTGCTCGAAGGCATCGACATCGATGACTCCATCGAGAAGCTGCGCGGTGACCTGACCGGCTCCGAGGTCAAGGTCAAGAAGAACGCCAAGCGCCTGAAGGTGCTGGAAGCCTTCAAGAAGTCCGGCATCAAGCCCCAGTGGATGGTGATGGATGTGCTGCCTGTGCTGCCGCCGGACTTGCGTCCGCTGGTGCCGCTGGACGGCGGGCGTTTTGCCACGTCGGACCTGAACGACCTGTACCGCCGCGTCATCAACCGCAACAGCCGCCTGCGCCGCCTGCTGGAGCTGAAGGCCCCTGAAATCATCGCGCGCAACGAAAAGCGCATGCTGCAGGAAGCCGTGGACAGCCTGCTGGACAACGGCCGCCGTGGCAAGGCCATGACGGGCGCCAACAAGCGCGCCCTGAAGTCGCTGGCCGACATGATCAAGGGCAAGAGCGGCCGCTTCCGCCAGAACCTGCTGGGCAAGCGCGTGGACTACTCGGGCCGTTCGGTGATTACCGTGGGCCCGACGCTCAAGCTGCACCAGTGCGGCCTGCCCAAGCTGATGGCCCTGGAGCTGTTCAAGCCGTTCATCTTCTCGCGCCTGGAAGCCATGGGCATCGCCACCACCATCAAGGCGGCGAAGAAGGAAGTGGAATCCGGCACGCCGGTGGTGTGGGACATCCTTGAGGAAGTCATCAAGGAACACCCGGTCATGCTGAACCGTGCTCCCACGCTGCACCGCCTGGGCATCCAGGCCTTCGAGCCGATCCTGATCGAAGGCAAGGCCATCCAGCTGCACCCGCTGGTGTGCGCTGCGTTCAACGCCGACTTCGACGGCGACCAGATGGCCGTGCACGTGCCGCTGTCGGTGGAAGCGCAGATGGAAGCCCGCACGCTGATGCTGGCCTCCAACAACGTGCTGTTCCCCGCCAACGGCGAGCCCTCCATCGTGCCGTCGCAGGACGTGGTGCTGGGCCTGTACTACACGACGCGCGAGCGTATCAACGGCAAGGGCGAGGGCCTGATCTTCTCCGACATTGGTGAAGTGCAGCGTGCCCTGGACGCCGGCGAAGTCGAGCTGACCGCCAAGGTGAACGTGCGCCTGACCGAGTGGACCAAGGACAAGACCACGGGTGAGTTCGTGCCGTCGACCAAGCTGTGGGAAACCACGGCTGGCCGCGCGCTGCTGTCCGAGATCCTGCCCAAGGGCCTGCCGTTCAGCAACATCAACAAGGCGCTGAAGAAGAAGGAAATCTCCAAGCTCATCAACGTGAGCTTCCGCAAGTGCGGCCTGAAGGAGACCGTGGTGTTCGCCGACAAGCTGCTGCAAAACGGCTTCCGCCTGGCAACCAAGGCCGGTATTTCCATCTGCATCGACGACATGCTGGTGCCGCCGCAAAAGCCCGACATCATCGGCCGCGCCGAGAAGGAAGTGAAGGAAATCGAGCAGCAGTACGTCTCGGGCCTGGTCACCTCCGGCGAGCGCTACAACAAGGTGGTGGATATCTGGGGCAAGGCCGGCGACGAAGTGTCCAAGGTCATGATGGCCCAGCTGGCCAAGGAAAAGGTCACCGACCGCAATGGCAAGGAAGTGGACCAGGAGTCCTTCAACTCCATCTACATGATGGCTGACTCCGGCGCGCGCGGCTCGGCTGCCCAGATCCGCCAGCTGGCCGGCATGCGCGGCCTGATGGCCAAGCCGGACGGCTCCATCATCGAGACGCCCATCACGGCCAACTTCCGTGAAGGCCTGAATGTGCTGCAGTACTTCATCTCCACCCACGGCGCCCGCAAGGGCCTGGCCGACACGGCGCTGAAGACGGCCAACTCCGGCTACCTCACGCGCCGCCTGGTGGACGTGACGCAGGACCTGGTCGTGATCGAGGAAGACTGCGGCACCCACGAAGGCTCGCTGATGCGTGCCATCGTGGAGGGCGGCGAAGTGATCGAGTCGCTGCGCGACCGTATCCTGGGCCGTACCGCCGCCGACGACGTGCTGCACCCCGAAAACCGCAGCGTGCTGGCCGCGGCCGGCCAGATGCTGGACGAGGACCTGATCGAGGAGCTCGAAGCCGCTGGCGTGGACGAAGTCAAGGTGCGCACCGCGCTGACCTGCGAAACCCGCTTCGGCCTGTGCGCCAAGTGCTACGGCCGCGACCTGGGCCGTGGCGGCCTGGTGAACAACGGCGAGGCAGTGGGCGTGATTGCCGCACAGTCGATTGGTGAACCCGGCACGCAGCTGACGATGCGGACCTTCCACATCGGCGGCGCCGCTTCGCGTGCCGCCATTGCCTCCAGCGTGGAAGCCAAGTCCAACGGCGTGATCGGCTTCAATGCCACGATGCGCTACGTGACCAACAGCAAGGGTGAACTGGTCGTGATTGCCCGTTCGGGCGAGATCGTCATCCATGACGAACACGGCCGTGAGCGCGAGCGCCACAAGGTGCCGTATGGCGCGGTGCTGGCCGTCAAGGCCGACCAGACCATCAAGGCCGGCACCGTGCTGGCCAACTGGGACCCGCTGACCCGCCCGATCATCACGGAATTCGCCGGCCAGGTGAAGTTCGAGAACGTCGAGGAAGGCCTGACGGTGGCCAAGCAGGTGGACGAAGTGACCGGCCTGTCCACGCTGGTGGTGATCGATCCCAAGCGCCGTGGCTCCGCCAAGGTGGTGCGTCCGCAGGTCAAGCTGATCGACGCGCAGGGCCACGAAGTGAAGATCCCCGGCACCGACCACTCGGTGACGATCGGCTTCCAGGTGGGCGCGCTGATCCAGGTGCGCGACGGCCAGGACGTGGGCCCCGGCGAAGTGCTGGCCCGTATCCCGATCGAAGGCCAGAAGACCCGCGACATCACGGGCGGTCTGCCGCGCGTGGCCGAGCTGTTCGAAGCCCGCAGCCCCAAGGACAAGGGTGTGCTGGCCGAGATGACCGGCACGGTGTCGTTCGGCAAGGAGACCAAGGGCAAGATCCGCCTGCAGATCACCGATCCGGACGGCAAGGTCTGGGAGGAGCTCGTGCCCAAGGAAAAGAACATCCTGGTGCACGAAGGCCAGGTGGTCAACAAGGGCGAGTCCGTGGTGGACGGCCCGGCCGACCCGCAGGACATCCTGCGCCTGCTGGGCTCCGAAGAGCTGGCGCGCTACATCGTTGATGAAGTGCAGGACGTCTACCGCCTGCAGGGTGTGAAGATCAACGACAAGCACATCGAGGTGATCGTTCGCCAGATGCTGCGCCGCGTCGTGGTCGAGAACCCGGGCGATTCGGGCTACATTGCCGGCGAACAGGTCGAGCGTTCCGAGATGCTGGACACCAACGACGCGCTGCGCAAGGACGGCAAGATCCCGGCGACCTACAGCAACCTGCTGCTGGGCATCACCAAGGCCTCGCTGTCCACGGACTCGTTCATCTCCGCGGCTTCCTTCCAGGAAACCACGCGCGTGCTGACCGAAGCCGCCATCATGGGCAAGCGCGACGAACTGCGTGGCCTGAAGGAAAACGTCATCGTCGGCCGCCTGATCCCCGCGGGCACCGGCCTGGCCTACCACCAGGCCCGCAAGGCCAAGGACGCGATGGACGAAGCCGAGCGCCGCGCCATCGCGGAATCGGAAGCCGCCGAGCTGGCCACCGCCACCGAAGGCGCCGCGCCCGAAGCGCCTGAAAGCCCCGCGGCTGAATAAGCCGCGCGCCACCGGCTGACGCCCTGCGTGGCGCTGGCCTGATGAGCCTCACGAACGCCCCACGGCCGCCAGCGCGGACGTGGGGCGTTTTTCTTTATAGTCGCGCCATGACGGGATCAATCGGCTGGTGGGTCGCAAGCGCAGTGCTGCTGTTCTGGGGCGTGGGTGCCTACAACCGGCTGGTACGTCTGCGCGCCGACATCATCGCGGCCTTTGGCGTGCTGGACGCGCTCTGGCAGCGCCAGCTGGCCCTGGTGGACGCAACGCTGCCCGCTTGGGCGCGCCCGCCCCAACAGACGCAACCCGCCGAGTTGATGGACGACATCATGCTGCTGTGGGCGGCGCTGCGCGGCGCAGCGGTCCAGTTGTCGGTAGCGCTGGCGGCCATGCGGCCCCGGCCGCTGCAGGCAGAAGCCGCAGCCGCGCTGGCCGCGGCGCAGGACGTGCTGGGCACGGCATGGCAGCGCCTGCAGCAAGACGCCAATGACCTCGCCGGCTCGTCGCTGCCCGACACCGTGGCCACGCAGTGGCTTCAGCAAGCCGGTGAAACCGCCAAGGCCCAGGCGCAGTTCAACGACGCCGTGGCGCGCTACAACGCGGCCGTTGCGCAGTTTCCGGCGATGCTGCTGGCCTGGCTGTTCGGCTTCAAGCGCGCGGGCGCCATATAAGCTCATCGCCACAAATTCGTTGCCCACGCGCCGGGCTCATGGATACTACCGAGTCCCGCCGAGCGGGCCACGCCCTACAGTGGCCCATCACCCGACAAACCCAGGAGAACCGCCCCATGAAAAACCTCTGGACGACGGCCGCGCTGGTGCTGGCAGCTGCCGGCGCGCAGGCGCAAACCCCCGACGCGCTGTACCTCAAGAGCCTGGCCGCCACCTGCGCCAACTGCCACGGCACCGACGGCCGCGCGGTCAATGGCTCCAGCGTGCCCACGATCGCCGGCATGCCGCGTGAATACCTGCTCACCCAGCTCAAGGCATTCAAGGCCGGCACCCGCCCCGCCACCGTGATGCACCAGCTCAGCAAGGGCTACAGTGACGCGCAGATCGAGCAGATCGCCGCGTACTTTGCCGCCCAGAAGAAATAACAAGCAAGGAGTACTGCCATGCAAAGACGTTCATTCCTCCAGTCGTCCGCCGCTTTGAGCCTGCTGGGCCTGGGTGCCTGCGCCACCACCTCCATCCCGACCAAGGCCAAGGTGGTCGTGGTGGGCGGTGGCTATGGCGGCGCCACCGCCGCCAAATACGTGCGCCTGCTGTCGGACTACAAGATCGACGTGGTGCTGATCGAGCCCAACGAAGCCTTCATCTCCTGCCCCATCTCCAACCTGGTTTTGGGCGGCAGCAAGCAGATGGCCGACATCACCACGCCCTACAGCGGCCTGGCCAAAAACCACGGCGTCACGGTCGTGAAGGATGTGGCCCGCTCCATCGACACCGCCAGGAAGACCGTCACGCTGGGCGGTGGCGCGACCATCGCCTACGACAAGCTGGTGGTGTCGCCAGGCATTGACCTCATGTTTGGCAGCATCGAAGGCCTGCAGGCCGCCCATGCCTCGGGCCAGATCCTGCAAGCCTGGAAAGCCGGCCCCGAGACCGTGGCCCTGCGCAAGCAGCTGGAAGCCATGCCCGACGGCGGCGTGTATGCGCTGACCATCCCCGAGGCGCCGTACCGCTGCCCGCCCGGCCCCTATGAGCGGGCCTGCCAGGTGGCGTGGTACTTCAAGAACGCCAAGCCCAGGAGCAAGGTGCTGGTGCTGGATGCCAACCCCGACGTCACGTCCAAGGGCGCGCTGTTCAAGAAGGTGTGGGCCGAGCAGTACAAGGGCATCATCGAATACCGCGGGCAGCACAAGGCAACCGCGGTGGACGCACGCGCCGGCCTCATCAAGTTCGACGTGCAGGATGACGTGAAGGCCAATGTCATCAACGCCCTGCCGTCCATGCGTGCGGGCCTGATCGCCGTGCAGACGGGCCTGAACAACCAGGCCAACAACCGCTGGTGCGGCGTGAATTACCAGACGTTTGAATCCACCGCCGCCAAGGATGTGCATGTGCTGGGCGACTCCATCCAGATCGCCCCGGCCATGCCCAAGAGCGGCCACATGGCCAACAGCCATGGCAAGGTGGCGGCGGCGGCCATCGTGGCGCAGCTGTCGGGCTGGGCGGTGAACCCGGCCCCCATGCTCACCAACACCTGCTACAGCTTCACCGACAACAAGAACGTGGTGCATGTGGCCAGCGTCCATGAATACGTGGCGGCAGAGAAAACCTTCAAGACGGTGGCCGGCTCGGGTGGCTTGAGCCCGGCGCCCACTGAAATTGAAGGCGTCTACGCCATGAACTGGGCGCAGAACATCTGGGCGGATAGCCTGGCGTAACCCCCCGAAGCGCCTGCGGCGCCTCCCCCCAGGGGGCGCCCCCTGCGGCCCGGCAAAGCCGGTTCCGCGGCGGCACTGGGATAGGATGCCGTCATGGTCAGTTCTATCCCCCTCTGGCGGCAGCTTCAGGCTGCCGCTTCTGTTTTGGCGGCGGTGCGCGCGGGCCGCTCGGCCACCGATGCGCTGGCCGCCGTGGATGGCGCGCTGCGCCCTGGCGTGCAGGCGCTGGTGTTCCAGGCGTTGCGCCAGCTGGGCCGGGCCGAAGCCCTGCGCCGCCAGCTGGCCAGGCGCGCGCCGCCGCCCGAGGCCGACGCACTGCTGTGCCTGGCGCTGGCGCTGGCCTGGAACCCGCAGGACGCGCCGTATGAAGTCTTCACGCTGGTGAACCAGGCGGTGGAAGCCGCCAAGCGCCAGCCGTCCACGCAGGCGCAGTCCGGCTTCGTCAACGCCTGCCTGCGCCGCTTCCTGCGCGAGCGCGACGCGCTGGTGGCCGCTACCGCCAGCGACCCGGTGGCGCAATGGAACCACCCGCGCTGGTGGATCGACCGCCTGCGCCGTGACCACCCGCAGCGCTGGCAGGACATCCTGCGCGCGAGCAACCTGCCCGCGCCCATGACGCTGCGCGTGAACGCGCGCCACGCCACGCCCACCCAGTACCGCCAGACGCTGGCCGAAGCCGGCATCACTGCCACGTCCATTGGCGCCCATGGCCTGGTGCTGGACCAGGGTCGCCCGGTGCACGAACTGCCGGGCTTTGACACCGGCATGGTGTCGGTGCAGGACGCCGCCGCCCAGCAGGCCGCGCCCTTGCTGCTGGCGGGCCTGCAGGCCCCGCCGGGTGAACGCCTGCGCGTGCTGGACGCCTGCGCCGCGCCCGGCGGCAAGACCGCCCACCTGCTGGAGCTGGCCGGGCCCGACGGCGCCGACGTGACCGCGCTGGACGTGGACGCGCAGCGCTGCGAGCGCATCCACCAGAACCTGCAGCGCATCGGCCTGGCCGCGCGCGTGGCGGTGGGCGACGCGGCCAGCCCGGGCGCCTGGTGGGACGGCCAGCTGTTTGACGCCATCCTGCTGGACGCACCCTGCACCGCGTCGGGCATCGTGCGGCGCCACCCCGACGTGCGCTGGCTGCGCCGCGAAACCGATATTGCGCAGCTGGCCGCCACCCAGGCGCGGCTGCTGGCCGCGCTGTGGCCGCTGCTCAAGCCCGGCGGGCGGCTGCTGTACTGCACCTGCTCGGTGTTTCGGGCCGAAGGCGACGCGCAGGTCCAAGCGTTTGTTGCGCACAACACCGGCGCCGTTTTGCTGCCGTCACCCGGCCATTTAATGCCCCAATCCGGGGCAAACGCCAACCCCGTCCCGGACAATCTGGAAGGTGATCACGACGGATTCTTTTACGCCCTGCTGCAAAAGCCACCCGCCCCCGGCCCTGTACAAGCCGCGGCTTGAGCGCCTGATGCGCTGGCTGGCGGCCTGCTTCCTGCTTGGCCTGGCCGCCCTGGCGGCGGCGCCGGCCGCGGCGGACGTGGCCACCGACATCACGCAGATGCGCCTGGAGCGCACCGAAGAAGGCGTGTTCCTGTCGGCCAACGTGCGCTTTGAGCTGCCCCTGGTGGTGGAAGACGCGCTGCTCAAGGGCATCTCGATGTACTTCGTGGCCGAAGCCGAAGTCTTTCGCGACCGCTGGTACTGGTACGACAAGAAACTCGCCACCACCACGCGCCACATGCGGCTGTCCTACCAGCCGCTCACGCGCCGCTGGCGGCTGCACACCAGCCCCAGCCCGATCAGCAACACCGGCCTGGGGGTGACGCTGGGCCAGAACTTTGAAACGCTGGACGAGGCCATGGGCGCGGTGCAGCGCATCTCGCGCTGGAAAGTGGCCGAAGCCGCTGACATCGAACCCGATTCGCGCCACAACGTGGACTTCCGCTTCCGCCTGGACGTGACGCAGCTGCCCCGGCCGTTCCAGATCGGCGCCGTGGGCCAGCCCGACTGGCGCATCAGCGCCGCGCGCAACCAGCGGCTGACGGTCGAAAGCGCGCCGTGACACCCCGCACCCCGGACGCCGCGCCGGACACCGCCCGGTTCTCGCTGCAGACCTCGCGCGCGCTGCGCTGGGCGCTGGGGCTGGGCGTGGCGGCCATGGCGGTCATCGGCGTGGTGCTGCTGTTCCTGCTGACGCTGGCCACCAACAACCGCGAGCTGTACGAACGCAACTACGGCTGGCTGTTCGTCATCAACATGGTGGTGGCCGGGCTGCTGCTGCTGGTCATCCTGTGGATCATGGTGCGGCTGTACCTGCGGCTGCGACGGGGCAAGTTCGGCAGCCGCCTGCTGGTCAAGCTGGCGGCCATCTTTGCGCTGGTGGGCTTCATGCCCGGCGTGCTGATCTACGTGGTGTCCTACCAGTTCGTGTCGCGCTCCATTGAAAGCTGGTTCGACGTGAAAGTCGAAGGCGCGCTGGACGCCGGCCTGAGCCTGGGCCGCGCCACGCTGGACACGCTGGCCAGTGACCTGGCCAACAAGACCCGCGTAGCGGCCAACCAGCTGTCTGACGTGCCCGACGCCGCCGCCGGCGTGACGCTGGAGCGCCTGCGCGACCAGCTCGCAGCCAACGACGTGATCCTGTGGAGCAGCACCGGCCAGCTGCTGGCCAGCGCCGGGCAATCGCGCTTTTTGCTCAACCCTGAAAAGCCCGCCACGCAGATGGTGCGCAACGCCCGCACCCAGCGCACCACGGCGGTGGTGGAGGGGCTGGACGACCCGGGCATCAGCGCGGTGTCCAACGCGCGCATCAAGGCGCTGGCGATCGTCACGCCATCGGCCGTGGGGCTGCTGGCGGAGCCGCGCTTTTTGCAGGTAACGCAGGCGCTGCCGCCCACGCTGGTGGCCAACGCCATCGCTGTGCAGGAGGCCTACCGCGAATACCAGGAACGCGCGCTGGCCCGCGAAGGCCTGCGCCGCATGTACATCGGCACGCTGACGCTCAGCCTGTTCCTGGCGGTGTTTGGCGCGGTGCTGCTGGCCGTGCTGCTGGGCAACCAACTGGCGCGCCCGCTGCTGGTGCTGGCCGCGGGCGTGCGCGAAGTGGCCGCTGGCGACCTTTCGCCGAAGCCCGCGCTGCAGGGCAAGGACGAGCTGGGCGGCCTCACGCGCTCATTCGCGCAGATGACGCAGCAGCTGGCCGACGCCCGCGCGGCCGTGGACAAAAGCATGGGCCAGGTGAACGCCGCGCGCGCCAACCTGCAGACCATCCTGGACAACCTGACGGCCGGCGTGATCGTGCTGGACAGCCAGGGCGTGATCCAGTCGTCCAACCCTGGCGCCACCCGCATCCTGCGCGTGCCGCTGGCCGCGCACGAAGGCGCGCTGCTGTCGGACGTGCCAGGCCTGGAAGCCTTTGGCGAAAGCGTCAGGAAACAGTTCGAGGAATACCTGCGCGAACGCCAGGAACATGGCCTGGACCATTGGCAACAGTCATTCGAGCTGGGCCCCGAGCAGGCCGGCGCGCAGAAAAACACCATCACCCTGGTGGCCCGCGGTGCCGAAATGCCGGCCAGCACGCCCGGCAAGCAGGCCTGGCTGCTGGTGTTTGACGACATCTCGGAAATCGTCTCGGCCCAGCGCGCCCAGGCCTGGGGCGAAGTGGCCCGCCGCCTGGCCCATGAAATCAAGAACCCGCTCACACCCATCCAGCTGTCGGCCGAGCGGCTGGAAATGAAGCTCACCGGCAAGGTGGCCGAGCCCGAGCAGGCCATGCTGGTCAAGTCCGTGAAGACCATCGTGGACCAGGTGGACGCGATGAAACGGCTGGTCAATGAATTCCGCGACTACGCGCGCCTGCCTGCGGCCGAGCTGAAGCCGGTGGACCTGAACGCGCTGGTGGCCGACGTGCTGCAGCTGTACCTGGGCGAGGGCGGCGACAGCGTGGCCGGCGTGCCGGTGCACATGGTGCTGGACGCCGCCTGCCCGCCCATCCTGGGCGACGCGCAACAGCTGCGCCAGGTCATCCACAACCTGCTGCAAAACGCGCAGGACGCCACCGAAGGCTGCCCGGTGCGCGAAGTCACGGTCAAGACGCAATGGAACCCCACCTCGCGCCGCGTGCGCCTGGCCGTGCAGGACAGCGGCACCGGCTTTCCCGAACACATCCTGAAGCGGGCGTTTGAACCGTATGTGACCACCAAGGCCAAGGGCACCGGCCTGGGGCTGGCGGTGGTGAAGAAAATAGCCGACGAGCACGGCGCCCGCATCGACCTGTCCAACCGTGTGACAGACGGCACCGTGCATGGCGCGCAAGTATCGCTATCATTCGCAGTTGCGGCATAACAACACAGCCGCGCCGAACCTGCAGGGACCGCACGACACATGGCAAACATACTGGTGGTAGACGACGAGCTCGGCATCCGCGACCTGCTCTCTGAAATCCTGAACGACGAAGGCCACAACGTCGAACTGGCCGAAAACGCCGCGCAGGCCCGCGCCGCGCGCGGCCGCACCCGGCCCGACCTGGTGCTGCTGGACATCTGGATGCCCGACACCGACGGCGTGACCCTGCTCAAGGAATGGTCGACCACCGGCCTGTTGACCATGCCCGTCATCATGATGAGCGGCCACGCCACCATCGACACCGCGGTGGAAGCCACCAAGATCGGCGCCCAGTCGTTCCTGGAAAAGCCCATCACCCTGCAAAAGCTGCTGAAGGCGGTGGAATCAGGCCTGGCCCGCAACGGCGGGCGCAAGCCCATGCCCACCCAGGCCATGAGCCCGGCCGACCTGACGGTGGAAGCCGCCATGACCGGCGGCCAGAACCTGCCCCCCGTGGTGGAAATGGGCCCCCAGGCCCGCCAGCTGTTCGAGCTGGACAAGCCGCTGCGCGACGCGCGGGACGAATTTGAAAAGAGCTACTTTGAATTCCACCTGGCCAAGGAAGGCGGCAGCATGACCCGCGTGGCCGAAAAGACCGGGCTGGAGCGCACCCACCTGTACCGCAAGCTCAAGCAGCTGGGCGTGGACCTGTCGCGCGGCAAACGCAGCGCCGGCTGATGTATAATCGCAGGCTCACGGCCCGGTAGCTCAGTTGGTAGAGCAGCGGATTGAAAATCCGCGTGTCGATGGTTCGATTCCGTCCCAGGCCACCAGAATTCGAAAGCCCTTGATCAGTAATGGTCAGGGGCTTTTGCTTTGGTGACACCGATCTTTGTGCGGCCTGGGTGTTTGCGCTTCTACAATCAGAGTAGGAGATGCTATGGCGAAACCTCAACCGCAACCTTCGAAGCTCTTATCCACGCTAGTTCAAAGAGGAACTCATGCCTCCGGTTCTGTAGTAAATCCGAATTTGTTGGTGGATCTTCGACTGCTAAAAACAGAACGAATTTCCGACGGTGCGGAGATGGCGACTTACGGCATAGACTTTTCGAAAGCGCAGCGTCCTCCGCGCTCATTCCTTGCGGAGACTGTAAGCTTTTCGTATGAAAATGACGTACTCCAGCTTGTATTTGGACAGCGGGAGCTTGTTGGCGCAGGCTTAGATTCAGCGTTGGTCATCAGGATGCCGGGAGCTGCTGCAAGAGACTGGCTTGGGTCCATGGAAACTATGAATCCAAGTGTCGGTGACTACGCGGTTAAGCTCGGAACCCCTGGGGAGAAATTCACTGAATTGACGTCAAATCCGCGCCAAATGGCGAAACTAGGCTCTAATGTGGTGCATGTTTCAATGATAGGGCATGAAACATGCTTGGACTTCTATCAAGCATCCCCTTTTGCTATGAGTGAATCGCGCCGCACTAAAATGCTAGAACTTGAGCCCATAGTTAGGGTTGACCTTAAAACAAGTCAATTTATAACGGTGTTTAATGCTCTGTACGAAATTAAATCGAAGTTACCGGTAGACAAATAGATCATGATCGCTTTCGCCCACTACCGCTTAGAAAATTGGATCGATGAAGACGGGCTCTTCATTCGATCGGCAAAGGTCGTCCCCACTATCTTGGCTCATGCGACAGATGCCGTCCGAAACCTAGGGGTCGCAGCGGTTGTAGCGTCGGCTGCATTCTCCACATCAACAGCGTTTGAAGCTGCGAGTTCGCTGTGGTCGGAGGTGGGTGAAATTAAGCCCAACGTCCACGTAGCATTGGACCGTTTGGATGCACGATTGAACTTCTTGGAGAAGCTGAACGAAGGTGCGGTTCAAATTCCGGCATATGCAATGAAGAAAGCCTCTATTGCTCTTGCTGCGATGGACTCTCGGGCCGACGAGGATGTGAAGTCTTGGGCTGAGCGGATGGTCAAATCGAAGGCTTGATCTTCCCTCATGGGGTATGCAAGTTGTGAAAGTTGGGAGTATGACAATCATCCCAACATCCAAGGGCTGTCGCAGCGCTGTATAGCGACGCTGATCGCCTTGCGGACTAATCCGACTGCTTTCCAGCCGAAGTTGGCGGACACCCGCAGTGTCCATTTTGAACTTTTTGCGGATCTAGCACCTCAAGCCTGTCCGTATCTCGCCGGACAGTATCGTGGCGATAACTTTCCTTGCCTTTTAAACTACAACGTTAAATTGGTCGGAGGGAGTGGTGATGATCGGGTAGGTGTTCCCGCTGCCGACAATCTTATCCACATGGGCATCTTCGGCGCGAAGGTAATGCAGCTAGCGCAAAAGCTCGACGAACTTTCCAAAAAACTCTCCCGGACGCAGTTACTCGCAGTAACAGTTCCCGTGTTGGCAGATGTTTTGGTCCACTTCCTAACTGTGCACCCGTATGCGAATGGGAATGGTCATATGGGACGATTTATCGTTTGGATTCTGTTAGGGCGCTTTGGATTTTGGCAGTCTTCATGGCCATTCGATGACCGCCCTCCATATGATGCCGCCTTGTCAGCGCACCGCAATGGAAATTTCCGTCCGATGGAAGATCTACTGTTCAAATCCATTGGGGCCTAGATGTCGACGGCATGAGCCTGTCCTGAATTTTGTGTTTGAGGCATAAATATGATCTACAGGACCATTTATGCCAAGCAAGACGAAGCTGAAGAATGCGGCCATAGCGGCCAGGAGTGCGGCGCTGCCGAAAATCTCCAACG
>Ga0209794_1001235_pt1 | contig 21917 bp, 21 predicted proteins | sample EBPBio232013_DNA_FD_185869 | JGI IMG/M metagenome (GOLD analysis project Ga0209794, IMG submission 185869) | Wastewater treatment Type I Accumulibacter community from EBPR Bioreactor in Madison, WI, USA - Reactor 1_5/23/2013_ DNA (SPAdes)... | ecosystem: Engineered > Bioreactor > EBPR >... | reverse complement strand
CTCGGCCTGACGCACCGGGCGTTCGGAAGCGTCGCGGCCGATTTCGCCCTTCAGCGTCGTCAGATCAATAAAGTGGTCGGCCTGGCGGCGCAGGTCGTCAGCGATCATCGGCGGCTGCGTGGCCATCGTCGAGACGACGGAAACCTTGCGGCCCTTGCGCTGCAGCGCTTCCACCAGCGTGGTGAAGTCGCCGTCGCCGGAAAACAGAACGAGGTGATCGACCACGCTGGATTGCTCCATGGCGTCGATGGCCAGCTCGATGTCCATGTTGCCCTTGATCTTGCGGCGGCCCATGCTGTCGGTGAATTCCTTGGCAGGCTTCGTCACCACCTTGTAGCCGTTATAGTCCAGCCAATCGATCAGCGGGCGAATGGAGGAGTATTCCTGATCCTCGATCAGCGCGGTGTAGTAATAGGCGCGCAGCAGATAGCCACGCTTCTGGAAGGCCTTGAGAAGCTTACGATAATCGATGTCGAAGCCGAGGCTCTTGGAGGTCGCGTAAAGATTGGCACCATCAATGAAGAGGGCGATTTTCTCGCGGGAGTCGAACATGGAATGCAATCCTTTTCCTTGAAAAGTCATGATGTGCAATGAGGGTGTGCAAAAAGCAGCGAAAACGATGCTCCGTAGAGTATGTAGGGTGTTGTTGTCAAGTTTCCCACTACCCAGCAGTTGCGGTGCAAAATATCTGCGGAGTTGCTAAATGACGTGCAATCGTGGGCGGTGTGAGGAAAAACTTGAATTCCCCGCGTTTTAAATGTATCGCCCTTCGTCAATCCCTAGAATTCCAAGACCCGGAAGGACTGGCTATGGCCCGCGTCACCGTTGAAGATTGCATTGACAAAGTCGATAACCGCTTCGAGCTCGTTCTGCTTGCAAGCCATCGCGCCCGCCTGATCTCCCAAGGTGCCTCGATTACCGTTGATCGTGACAACGACAAGAACCCGGTCGTTGCACTTCGCGAAATCGCTGACGAGACCCTGTCTCCCGACGATCTGAAGGAAGACCTGATTCACTCGCTGCAGAAGCATGTGGAAGTGGACGAGCCGGAGCCCGATCCGTCGAGCTTCATCTCTGCTGCTGGTTCCGCTTCGGGCGATGGCGATGAAGATGAGCTGCCGGAAACGCTGACCTTCGACCAGATGTCGGAAGAAGAGCTTCTGGCCGGTATCGAAGGCCTCGTGCCGCCGGAAAAGAGCGACGATTACTAAGATCAACGAAGCGCCCCGGGTCGGATTCCGATTCCGGGGCGTTTTGCGTCCTCTTGGCGCAAATTCTTGACCTTTATTACATTTTCGCCTTGCCAAATCAGCACGCTTGGCGAAATTCTATATTCGGTATCTTCTTGTGTGCGTCAGTTTTGGCTGGCGCGCTTTTTATTTCCGGAGTGCGTGCTCGATGATGCGCCAATACGAACTCGTTGAACGGGTTCAGAAATACAAACCAGACGCTAACGAAGCACTTCTCAACAAAGCCTATGTCTACGCCATGCAGAAACATGGCAAGCAAACGCGCGCCAGCGGCGACCCTTACATTTCCCATCCGCTCGAAGTCGCCGCCATTCTGACGGAACTGCATCTCGACGAATCGACCATCGCTGTCGCGCTGCTGCACGATACGATTGAGGACACCAACGCCACGCGCGCCGAGATCGACGAGATTTTCGGCGAACCCATCGGGCGTCTGGTCGAAGGCCTCACCAAGATCAAGAAGCTGGATCTGGTGTCGAAGAAGGCCAAGCAGGCGGAAAACCTGCGCAAGCTGCTGCTGGCCATTTCCGATGATGTGCGCGTGCTTCTCGTCAAGCTGGCCGACCGCCTGCACAACATGCGCACCATGGAGCATATGCCGGCCGACAAGCGCGCCCGCATTTCCGAGGAAACCATGGATATTTATGCGCCGCTCGCCGGTCGCATGGGTATGCAGGATATGCGCGAGGAACTGGAGGAACTGTCCTTCAAGTATCTGAACCCGGAAGCCTATGAGACGGTGACAAACCGCCTGAGGGAGCTTTCCGAGCGCAATGAAGGGCTGATCCACAAGATCGAGGACGAGTTGACCGAATTGCTCGTCGCGCATGGGCTGACGGGCCTCAAGGTCAAGGGACGCCAGAAGAAGGCCTATTCCGTTTTCCGCAAAATGCAGTCGAAGTCGCTCTCCTTTGAGCAGCTTTCGGATATTTACGGCTTTCGCATTCTCGTCGACACGACCGAGGATTGCTATCGCGCGCTGGGCATCGTCCACACCCGCTGGCGCGTCGTGCCGGGCCGCTTCAAGGACTATATCTCGACGCCGAAGCAGAACGATTACCGCTCGCTGCACACCACCATCGTGGGGCCGTCGCGCCAGCGCATCGAACTGCAGATCCGCACCTTCAAGATGCATGAGATTGCCGAGTTCGGCATTGCCGCGCATACGCTCTACAAGGACGGTCAGGCGGTCGTGACCGATGGCGACGACCTTCTGTCGCCGGAATCGAACGCCTATTCCTGGCTGCGCCATACCATCGAGGCGCTGGCCGAAGGGGATAACGCCGAAGAGTTTCTGGAACACACCAAGCTCGAACTGTTTCAGGATCAGGTGTTCTGCTTTACGCCGAAGGGCAAGTTGATTGCCCTGCCGCGCGGCGCAACACCGATCGATTTCGCCTATGCGGTTCACACCAATGTCGGCGATACCTGTGTCGGTGCCAAGATCAACGGCCGCATGATGCCGCTGGTGACGCGCCTCAACAACGGCGACGAGGTGGAAATCATCCGCTCCGGCGTGCAGGTGCCGCCCGCCGCGTGGGAAGAAATTGTGGTCACTGGCAAGGCGCGCGCCGCCATTCGCCGCGCCACGCGTATGGCCATTCGCAAGCAATATTCCGGTCTCGGACACCGCATTCTGGAGCGCACCTTCGACCGTGCGGGCAAGCCCTTCTCGCGCGAAGCGATGAAGCCGGTTCTGCACCGCCTTGGCCACAAGGACGTCGAGGATGCGATTGCCGCCGTGGGGCGTGGCGAACTGTCCTCGCTCGATGTGCTGCGCGCCGTCTATCCGGATTTCAAGGACGAGCGCGTCACCGTCAAGCAGTCGAGCGATGATGGCTGGTTCAATGTTCGCTCGGCTTCCGGCATGGTGTTTCGCATTCCGGATAAAGGCCGCAAGACGGATGCGGGCGATGCGCCTGCCGATGGGCCGGACGGTTCCGAACCCGTGCCGATCCGCGGCCTGTCCTCAAAGGTTCAGGTGCAGTTCTCGCCCTCAGGCGCCGTGCCCGGCGACCGCATTGTCGGCATCATGGAAGGTGAAAACACCATCACCATCTATCCGATCCAGGCGGCAGCCCTGCAGAAATTCGATAACGAGCCGGATCGCTGGTTTGACGTGCGCTGGGATCTCGATGACGAGAACAAGACACGCTTCACGGCGCGCATTTTGATCAACGCGATCAACGAGCCGGGTGCCCTGGCCGTCATCTCGCGGGTGATTGCCGATCTCGACATCAACATCCGCACGCTGTCGATGATGCGCGTCGCAACCGATTTCACTGAAATGGCGGTGGATGTGGAAGTGTGGGACCTGCGCCAGCTGGGCCAGCTTCTGACCCGCCTCAAGGATCAGGATTGCGTTTCGACGGTCCGTCGCGTTTATGATTGAGAATTGCCCCTCTCCCCGCAAGCGGGGAGAGGCGGAGTGCCAGCTTTGCCACAAGTCCCTTCTCCCCGTAAAACGGGGAGAAGGTGCCCGGCAGGGCGGATGAGGGGCAGAAGGACGGGCCGAAAGGAAAGCGCATGATCATCGGCATCGGCAGTGATCTCATTGATATTCGCCGGGTGGAACAGTCGCTGGAGCGTTTTGGCGAGCGGTTCATCAAGCGCTGCTTCACCGAGGTGGAGCGCGCCCGTTCCGAGCGTCGCAAGAACCGCGCGGATTCCTACGCCAAGCGTTTCGCCGCCAAGGAAGCCTGCTCCAAGGCGCTCGGCACCGGCCTTGCAAATGGCGTATTCTGGAAAGATATGGGTGTCGTAAACCTGCCCAGCGGCAAGCCGACGATGAAACTCACAGGCGGCGCGGCGGAGCGGCTGGCGGCCCTCATGCCGGAAGGCCATGAGGCTGTTATCCACCTGTCGATCACCGATGAGCACCCGTATGCGCAGGCTTTCGTGATCATTGAGGCACGTCCGCTTGCCGGATCGGCCTCAAAAGGCTAGGAACTCAAGGGCAAGTGCCTGACAGTTAGAAGAGAAGTGGAAGACCCGTGTCTGAAAATACTGACCCCAAGCCGAATGCATTGTGGGAAAACATCAAGGTTATCATCCAGGCCCTGCTTTTGGCCGTGGTGATCCGCACGGTTCTGTTCCAGCCCTTCACCATTCCGTCGGGCTCGATGATGCCGACGCTTCTGGTCGGCGACTATCTGTTCGTGAACAAGTTTGCCTACGGCTATTCGAAGTTCTCGCTGCCATTTTCGCCGAACCTGTTCTCGGGTCGCATTCTGGCATCGGAGCCGAAGCGCGGCGATATCGTCGTCTTCCGCCTGCCGTCGGATACGAGCATTGATTACATCAAGCGCGTCGTCGGCCTGCCGGGTGACCGTATTCAGGTGACGAACGGCGTCCTCTCCATCAATGGTGTGGCCGTTCCGAAGGTCGAGGATGGCAAGTTCACCTCGGATTACAGCAAGGAACCGGGCATCGATATTCCGGTCTATCGCGAAACCTTCGACAATGGCGTGACCTTCGATACGCTGGATGAAACGCCGGTCTCTCCGGGCGATAACACCCGCGAATTCATCGTTCCCGAAGGCCATTACTTCATGATGGGCGATAACCGCGACAACTCGCTCGACAGCCGCTTTACCGTGGGCTTCGTTCCGGCGGAAAACCTGATTGGCCGCGCCAGCGTCATCTTCTTCTCGCTGGGCAACGATACCTCGTTCCGCGAAGTGTGGAAGTGGCCGTCCAACATGCGCTGGGATCGCATTTTCAAGAGCGTGCAATGAGCCGAAAGAAGTCCTTCCTGACGGAAAATCGTGACCGTCTTGAAGCGGCGATTGGCCATCGCTTTGCCGATTGGGAGCGCGTCGAACGCGCTCTCACCCATTCCAGCGCCCTGAACGGCAAGCAGGGCAGCTACGAGCGGCTGGAATTTTTAGGCGATCGCGTCCTTGGTCTGTGCGTTGCGGAATTGATTTTTGGGGCCTTTCGGGCCGCGACCGAAGGGGAACTTTCGGTTCGCCTCAACCAGTTGGTCAGCGCGGAAACCTGCGCGGCTGTCTCGGATGAGTTGGAACTGCATCTCTTCATCCGCACCGGCGCGGATGTGCAGAAGCTGACGGGCAAGCGCATGCAGAACGTGCGCGCCGATGTGGTCGAAAGCCTGATTGCCGCCATCTACCTTGATGGCGGTCTCGAAGCGGCCCGCCGCTTTATCCTGCGTTACTGGGAAAAGCGGGCCACGGGCGCGGCTGAACTCAGACGCGATGCCAAGACGGAACTGCAGGAATGGGCCCATGCGAAATTCGCAGTGACGCCCGTTTACACGATTGACGAACGCACCGGCCCGGATCACGACCCGCGCTTTACGGTGACGGTCGAAGTGAAGGGCGCGGCCCCGGAAACCGGCATCGGGCGTTCGCGCCGGGCAGCCGAACAGGTCGCAGCCACCCATTTGCTGGAGCGCGAAGGCGTCTGGCAGAAACAGAATTCTTGATAAGCGATGGTGAAATGACCGAATCGAACGAAGAACTGGCCGCTGGCGGCGAAACACAGGATGCAGCGCCGACCCGCTCGGGTTTCGTGGCGCTGATCGGCCCCACCAATGCCGGCAAGTCCACGCTTCTGAACCGCCTCGTTGGCGCGAAGGTTTCGATTGTCAGCCACAAGGTGCAGACGACGCGCGCCGTTGTGCGTGGCATTGCCATCCACGATAACGCCCAGATCGTTTTCATGGATACGCCCGGCATCTTCAAGCCGCGCCGCCGTCTGGACCGCGCCATGGTCACCTCTGCCTGGGGCGGAGCGAAGGACGCTGACCGCATCATGCTCTTGATCGACAGCGAACGCGGCCTGCGTGGCGATGCCGAAGCCATTCTTGAAGCCCTCAAGAACGTCCATCAGCCGAAAATTCTGGTGCTGAACAAGATTGACCGCGTGCAGCCGGAGCAGCTTCTGAAGCTCGCCTCCGACGCTAATGCCGCCGTGGAATTCGAGCGCACCTTCATGGTATCGGCAACCACCGGCTCGGGCTGCACCGATCTCATGGATTTTCTGGCGGCGGCGCTTCCGGAAGGTCCGTGGTACTACCCGGAAGACCAGATTTCCGATCTGCCGATGCGCCAGCTGGCAGCCGAAATCACCCGCGAAAAGCTTTTCCTGCGTCTCCATCAGGAGCTTCCCTATTCCTCGCATGTCGAAACGGAAAAGTGGGAAGAGCGCAAGGATGGCTCGGTGCGCATCGAGCAGGTGATTTACGTCGAACGCGACAGCCAGAAGAAGATCGTGCTGGGCAAGGGCGGCGAGGCGATCAAGTCCATCTCCACGGCGTCGCGCAAGGAACTGAGCGAAATCCTCGAGCAGCCCGTGCACCTCTTCCTCTTCGTCAAGGTCCGCGAAAACTGGGGCGATGACCCGGAACGCTTCCGCGAAATGGGCCTCGAATTCCCCAGGGAATGACAGAATAGGGCGGATGCGGTAGAGTGATTCTGCTTTTGAAGGCAGCACATCAAGACATCCTCTTCCGTCATCCTCGGGCTTGACCCGAGGATCTCCAATCGCAACGTCGCGTGGATGCTCGGGTCAAGCCCGAGCATGACGAAGGAGAAGCAATTCGCCTTCTCTTGAGGGGCTTCTGCGACGATGGAATGGCAGGACGAGGCCGTCATACTGGGTGTGCGTCGTCACGGCGAGACAAGCGTCATTGCCGAGGTGATGACGCGTCAGCATGGCCGCCACATGGGGCTCGTCCGTTCGGGCCGCTCGCGCGCCATGCAGCCGGTTCTCCAGCCAGGCAATGCCGTGGATGTGGTCTGGCGCGCGCGCCTCTCCGAACATCTGGGCGAATTCCGCATGGAGCCGACGCGGCTGAGGGCGGCGTCGCTCATGGAAACCGGCCTTTCCATCTATGGCGTACAGGCCGCGGCTGCCCTTCTGCGCCTGCTGCCCGAGCGTGATCCGCATCCCCATCTTTATGAGGCTTTAGGCGTCGTTCTCGATCACCTCACCGAACCGGCGGTGGCGGGCGAGCTTTTTGTGCGCTTCGAACTGGCGGTGCTGGATGATCTGGGCTTCGGCCTTGATTTGACCGAATGCGCGGCCACCGGCGGGCGCAGCGATTTGGTCTATGTTTCCCCGAAATCGGGCCGGGCTGTGTGCCGCGAGGCGGGAACGCCCTATGCGGAACGGTTGCTGGCGCTTCCGTCCTTTCTGGGCGACGCCGAGCGACAGGTGAAGACGGCGGACACCATTGCTCTGGCTGATGCGTTTCGGCTTACCGGCTTTTTCCTGACCCGCAATGTGTTCGAACCGCGCGGCGTTTCCGCATCAAGCGTGCGCGACAGCTTTGTGCAGGCGGTTCTGAAAGGCTTGGCCGCCCCACAGGGGCAGCCGCAAGCACAAAGCGCGCTTTAAAAACCCGTCAGGCGGCTTGAAGCCTCGCCACGCCGCGTTCGCGGATCGGCAGATGCACGAGGGCTGCGGCAACGCCGAGACCCACGCCAAACCACCAGACCGGATCATAGGAACCAAGGCGCACGTAAAGCACGCCACCCAGCCACACGCCAAGGAACGAGCCAATCTGGTGCGACAGGAACACGAAGCCGCCCAGCAGACCGAGATGGCGTGTTCCGAACATGATCGCAACCAGCGCATTGGTCGGCGGCACCGTGGAAAGCCACAGAATGCCCATGACGCTCGCAAAGATCACCACCGAGGTCGGTGATTGCGGCAGAAGCAGGAAGGCCGTCACGGCCACCGAGCGGGCGATGTAGATGAAAGCGAGAATGTAGCGCTTCGAATAGATCTGCCCGAGATAACCGGCCCCCAGTGAGCCGATGATGTTGAAGAAGCCGATCAGCGCCATAGCAATCACCGGCCACGGGGCGAGAATGCCAAGGTCGGCCAGATAGGCCGGGAAATGCGCGGTGATGAAGGCCACCTGAAAACCGCAGACGAAGAAGCCGAGCGTCAGGAGCACGTAGGAACGGTGCCCGAACGCCTCCATCAACGCATCCGATGCGGTTTGCGTACTCACAGCCATGGCCTGCGTGCCGGAGTGGGCATTGCCGCGCAGCGGATAGGCCAGAACCGGGATGAGAAGCGTCATCACGCCAATCCACACCAGCCCGTCCGACCAGCCGACGGAGCTGATCAGGGCCTGCGAAATCGGTGCAAACAGGAACATGCCCGCCGAACCCGCCGCTGTGCCGATGCCAAACGCGAAGGAGCGTTGTTCCGGTGTCACATTGCGGGCAAAGGCGGACAGGATGATGCCGAAAGAACCGGCCCCGACGCCCATGCCGACGAGAACGCCACCGCCGATATGCAGAAGCAGGGGCGACGTGCCGAGCGACATCAGAAACAGGCCAAGCGCATAGCAGAGGCCGGAGAGAATCAGCACGCGGCCCGTGCCGTATTTGTCGGCCAGTGCGCCAAACAGCGGTTGGCTCAGCCCCCAGGCAAGGTTCTGGATTGCCATGGCCAGCCCGAAGGTCGAGCGATCCCAGCCGGTATCCTGAAGAAGCGGCATCTGGAAAAAGCCCATGGCCGAGCGCGGCCCGACGGCCAGAATGGCAATCAGCGAACCACTCGCGATAATCAGCCAGGGAAGAGGTGGGCGGGCACCTGCCGACATGGGAGTTCTCCATCATTGATAGAAATGAACTATGCCGATTGCCGCTTCACGGAAAGCGATTTTTGCTGATTGAGTGATCAGTGAATTTGATGGGATTTACGAAAGGTGAGGAAATAGGCGGCGGCCATAACAAGGCCAAGCACCAGTGAAACCTGCCAGCCGCGATGATAATCGCCCCACCAGCCATAGGTGTCGTAGCCGAAGGCGACGGCAGCCACCGAGCCGCCCTGCCAGGCGGCCAGCATCAGCCCGGTCATCAGACCCACATGCCGCGCGCTGCCAAGCTTGAGAACCACAAGGGCGGCGACGGGTAGAGAAACCAGCCAGCCAAGCCCGGAGAGTGCCGCAAAGCCGAAGGCCAGTGTTGACGATGCGGGCAGAAGGAGAAGTGCGGCAAAGGCCAGTGAGCGCAAACCAAAGACGAGCGCCAGCGACAGGCCGGGGCGGTTGTGCACCATGCCCCAGCCGCAGGAGAGAGAGCCCGCCACATTGGCAAGATTCAGCAGCAGCAGGGACAGAACGGTGACGGCCACGCCAAGGCCGAAATCGGCAAGCGTGACCCCGAGATAGGCCGAGACCAGACCCGTCTGAAAACCGCTCACGCCGCTGCCGATGAAGAGAAGCGCCACCACGGTCTTGGCAACGCGACCATCCGCCGGGCGGGCAATGTCGGGACTGTCGGACAGCATCATGGAGGCGGGCACGATCAGCAGCATGGCAAGGCCGAGCAGGCTGAGCGTGATGGAGACACCATGGGTGAGGAGCAGCGATTGCGAAACGGGCACGAAGCCGAGCGGTGAGGCGGCGGCAGCGGCTGTGGCAATCCCGAAGGCAATCGTCGCCGCTTGTGGTGTTCCCCGCGCCAGAACGGCAAACATGACGGCAAACGTCGTTCCGGCAAGTCCGATGCCGACAAAAAGGCCACCGAGAAGGATGGCAAAAGCGGGCGAGGAGGCAAATGGCAGAAGGCCAAGCCCTAAAGCGTAGCAAAGGGCGGCAATAAAGCTGACATGTCGTCCGTATCCCCGGTCGGCCAGAAGCCCGGCAATCAGCGCGCCGCTGCCCCAGACCAGCGATTGAACGGTCAGCATGGTCGAGAAGGTGTCGCGTTCGAAGCCGGAGGCGGTCAGCCATGAAGGCATGAGATAGGGCAGGGCGGCACGTGGCCCATAGGCGATGAACAGCATCAGGGCTGCGCCGAAGATTGTTCTGCTCTGCCGCATGGACATATCGTTTTACCGCCGCTTGAACGCCCAGCCCTCGGCGCGCGTTTCAAGGATTTTCACGGTGTCGCCCACCCGCAGAACACCTTCGCCACGCGGAACAGCATTCCAGCCGAAGAGCGGGCCTGGCACACGCCGGTCTGCCGACATGCGAATGCGGCCCATGGCCTTCATCGGATTGGCCATCTCGCGTGAGCCGGTCATTTGATCCTGTGTGGTCATGATGCAGCGGGCGCAGGGCTTGACGAGATCAAGCCTCAAGCCGCCGATTTCGAGCGCCGACCAATGGTCTTCCGCAAATGCCTCGGCCCCCTCGATGACGATATTCGGGCGGAAACGCTCCATGCCGACAGCGCCTTCGCCATGCGCTTCCATATCGGCGTTGAGTGCGGCAAGCGAAGCGGTGGTGGTCACGAGGATCTGGTAGCCATCGGCAAAGGTGACGGGCGTTTCGCCGCCGGCCCAGGTGGTGCTGGTGCTGCGGGTCGCCGCGTCATCGAAATGAACGACAAGCGCCTCGCGCTCCAGCCAGCGGGAAACTACAGCATTCACCGCGTCGGGAGCCTTGGCGGCATTAACCGCGCTATCCCAGACCGTCACGTCCAGCCGGGTTGTGAAGCCGGACAGTGGCGCTGAAACCGCATCGCCCTCCATGGCCAGCGTGAGACTATCGTTGGCAACCTTCGCGACAATTCGCGCCAGTGCCGGTGTCTCGCGCTGCGTGATGAATTTGCCGGAGGGATCACACAGCATGAAGCGGCGGTCGCCCGAAAGGCCAAAGGCGTTGACCGGGCTTTCGGAAAGGGTAATGCCGCGCCCGCTCTTCAGCGGATAGATGAAAAGGCCGGTAAGCTGCATAATCCTTGATCCTCAGATTTCGTCGAGAAACTGCTCGTAGATTGTCACGAGCCGCTGGTGCCGTTCTCTCGCCATAGCCTGCCCCGCCGCCGTTTGAAACCCGTCCGCCAGTTTGAACAGCTTGGCCGGGAAGTGATCGATGGCAAAGCCCCGGTCGTCAAGGGGGCGGGCTTTCGCCAACGGGTCGGCGGGGTCATAGAGCGATGATCCCATGCGGCCTGCCGTGTAGAAGCAGCGCGCCGCGCCCACAGCACCAATCGCGTCCAGCCGATCGGCATCCTGCAGGATTTTCGCCTCCAGCGTCTGCGGGACAATTCCGGCGGAAAAACTATGGGCGTGAACAGCGTGATAGACGGCGGCGCATTCCGCCTCGCTCCAGTCGAGGGCGCGTAAAACGTGAACCGCCTTTTCGGCGGCAAGGCGCGAGGCTTGTGCCCGCAGCGGTGAGTTCTTCTCAACGCTCACGCAATCGTGGAGCAGGACGGCAGCGGCGAGACGAAGCGCGTCACCGCCTTCAAGGGCTTGAATACGCATGGCATTGCGAAACACCCGGGCAATATGGGCAATATCGTGAGAGCCATCTCCGGCCGCATCAAAATGTGGCAGCAGCGTTTCGGCCAGCGCCTCGAAAGGAGCGAAAACCGTCAGGGTCTGCGTGTCAGCCATCCTATGTCTCCCTTGATGGCCCTGTCTAATGCGGCTTGAACGCCGCCGCAAACGAAAATGCCGGGGATCGCTTCTTGCAAACCGTCACAAAACTTTCTAAATCAATCGGACCGGCTGTCGCCGGTTTTCTTTGGGGTCATTTATGCTCAAAATGAGCATAAAGAAATCGGGCAGTCCGGTTCAAGGAGGCAAGGCGCATGGCGGGTCATCTTCAGGCAGCACTGCGGTCATCGGGCAAGGGTGCGACGGCAGCCGAGCGCTTTGGAATTCTGGAGCGTCCGGATCTGGCCTATACGCCTGCGGTCGCCCGCGAAACGGCGCCCTTTTATGAAAAGGTCCGCCATTTCATTCCCGAGATCGAGTGGCCGGTTCACGCCCCTTATGTTCACGCCATCAACCGGCTGAAGAAGGAGCGCAACGCGGTCATTCTCGCCCACAATTACCAGACGCCGGAAATCTACAATTGCGTGGCCGACATCGTCGGCGACTCGCTGCAGTTGGCGCGCGATGCGACCACGGTGGATGCCGAGATCATCGTCCAGTGCGGTGTGCACTTCATGGCCGAGACCTCGAAGCTCCTCAATCCGCAGAAGACGGTGCTGATCCCCGATGGCCGTGCCGGTTGCTCGCTGTCGGAATCGATCACGGGTGAGGATGTGCGCGAATTGAAGCGCCGTTATCCCGGCGTGCCGGTCGTGACCTATGTGAACACCTCCGCCGATGTGAAGGCCGAGACCGATATTTGCTGCACCTCCGCCAATGCCGTGGATGTGGTGGAAAGCCTCGCCTCGGACACGGTGCTCTGCATTCCGGATGAATATCTCGCCATGAACGTGGCGCGCCGCACCAACAAGAAAATCCTCACCTGGGCCGGACACTGCGAAGTGCATGAGCGCTTCACGGCGGATGAACTGCTGGCCTACAAGGAAGCCGATCCGTCGATCGAGATCGTTGCCCATCCCGAATGCCATCCAAGTGTTCTCGATGTCTCGGACTTCTCCGGCTCGACGGCGGGCATGATCAACTACGTCAAGACGAAGCGTCCGGCCCGCGTTCTGCTGGTCACGGAATGCTCCATGGCCTCCAACATCCAGTCGGAGGTCAAGGACGTGGAGTTCGTCAAGCCGTGCAACCTCTGCCCACACATGAAGCGCATCACCCTGCCGAAGATCCTCGACAGCCTGCTGTTCATGACGGAAGAAGTGACCGTTGACCCGGCGATTGCCGCACCGGCGCGTCTGGCCGTCGAGCGGATGATCAACCTGAAGGCATGACCGGGTGAGGTGCCATGCCTCGATCCGATCATGCATGAATGACAAGGACTTGCGACATTCTCCTGAATCAATCTGGTCAGAGAATGAAGCCTCTGGTGAAGGCCGGAAGGGAAGAAGGCAATGGCGGTTTCCGCAAATGTGGTGGCACCGGGAAGCTATGGCGGCATTGACGATGTGGTGATCGTCGGGGGCGGTCTGGCGGGTTTGTTCTGTGCGCTGAAACTCAGCCCCCGTCCGGTGACGATCCTGGCCGCTGCACCCATCGGGCAAGGCGCATCCTCATCCTGGGCGCAGGGCGGTATTGCCGCGGCTATGAGCGAAGGCGACACGTTCGAAAAGCATCTGGCCGATACGCTGGTCGCGGGCGCTGGCATTGTCGATGCCAAGATTGCCCGGCTGGCGGTTTCCGAAGCGCCGGACCGTATCCATGATCTTCTCGACTATGGCGTGCCCTTCGACCGCGACCTTGAAGGCCATCTGCTTCTGTCGCGCGAGGCGGCCCATTCGGAACGCCGCATCGTGCGCGTCAAGGGCGACATGGCCGGTCGCGCCATCATGGAAGCGCTGATTGCCACCGTGCGCGCCACGCCGTCGATCCGCGTCATGGAAGGGTATGTGGTTGAGGATCTGGTGCGCGAAGGCAAGGTCGTCACCGGCGTCATCGCCCGGCCGGACGCGGGTCTTTCCACCCATCTGATTGCCTTTCCGGCCCGCTCGGTCGTGCTCTGCTCGGGCGGCATCGGCCATCTCTATTCCGTCACCACCAATCCGGCGGAAGCGCGCGGGCAGGGGCTCGGCATGGCGGCCCGCGCCGGGGCCGTCGTTGCGGACCCCGAATTCGTGCAGTTCCACCCGACGGCCATCGATATTGGCCGCGATCCCGCGCCGCTCGCGACCGAAGCGCTGCGCGGTGATGGCGCGTGGTTGATCAACAAGGCCGGCGACCGCTTCATGACGGCAATCCACGCGGATGCCGAACTCGCACCACGCGATGTGGTGGCACGTGGCGTCTTTGCCGAGGTGAAGGCCGGTCGCGGTGCGTTTCTCGATTGCCGCAAGGCTGTCGGCAAGCACTTCCCGGAAGCCTTCCCCACGGTCTACGCCTCCTGCATCGCAGCCGGTATTGACCCCGTGACCCAGCCGATCCCCGTGGTTCCGGCCGTGCATTACCATATGGGCGGGCTGATGGTGGATGCCGATGGGCGCACCTCGCTGGATGGTCTTTGGGCGGCGGGTGAAGTCACGTCCAGCGGGCTTCATGGCGCCAATCGACTGGCGTCGAACTCGCTTCTCGAAGCGGTGGTCTTTGCCGCGCGCATTGCCGAAAGCATCAAAAGCATCTCGCCGCAGGCGGGTCTTTACGCATGGCCGAAGGATGCGGGTGAAAACGACGAACTGGTGACCCAGGAAGACAGCGCGGCATTGAAGCGCCTGCGCCAGATCATGACGAGCGATGTGGGCGTGATCCGCGATCAGAAGGGTCTTGCCCATGCGGTCCGCGAAATCCTGAAGCTGGAAAAGGAAAATCCGCGCCTTCGCTTCGCAAATATTATCGCATCTGCCAAGCTGATGGCCGTGGCCGCCTATGACCGTCTGGAAAGCCGTGGCGGGCATTTCCGTGCGGATTACGCCGCACCTGAAGAGGCATTCCGTCACCGCACCTTCCTGACGCTGAAGGATGCGGAAGTGCGGGCACGAGATATTGCCGGCTAATGCCCGGTGGGAGGAATGACATGACTGTATTGCCGCTTCGGCCATCGCTGCCTGCCATCATGATCGAGGATCAGGTGCGCGCTGCCCTTCTGGAAGATCTGGGTCGCGCCGGTGACATCACCACCTATTCGACGATTGCCCCGCATCTGACGGCAACCGCCTTGCTGAACACCCGACAGAACGGCATCGTGGCGGGCATGGAACTGGCGCGCACGGCCTTTCGGCTGGTTGATCCCTCCGTCACCTTTGAAGCCCATGTGGACGATGGCGACCGCGTGAAGCCGGGCGATGTTCTGGCAACGGTGAAAGGCCCGGCGCGCTCGGTGCTTTCGGGCGAACGCGTTGCGTTGAATTACCTCATGCACCTGTCGGGCATTGCCACGCTGACGGCCCGTTATGCCGCTGAGGTGGCCCACACCCGCGCCCGTATTGCCTGCACGCGCAAAACGCTGCCGGGCCTGCGCGGCGTGGCGAAATACGCCGTGCGCCTCGGTGGCGGCTCGAACCACCGCTATGGTCTTGATGACGCCGTGCTGATCAAGGACAACCACATTGTCGTGGCCGGTGGCGTGGCCAGTGCGGTTCTGGCGGCGCGCGCCTATTGCGGCCATCTGGTCAAGATCGAGGTGGAAGTGGACAGCCTTGAGCAGTTGCGCGAAGCACTGACGGCCTCGCCCGATGCCGTTTTGCTCGACAATATGGGGCCGGACCTTCTGCGCGAAGCTGTCGAAATCAACCGCCAGCATGCGGGATTGAGCGCCGAGGACTATGCGACAAGCCCGTCGCGCGTGAAGCTGGAAGCCTCCGGCAATGTGGATTTGACCACTGTCAAGGCGATTGCCGAGTCAGGCGTCGACTACATTTCGACCTCCAAGGTGACGATGGCTGCCCCGACGCTCGACATCGGTCTGGATGCCGTCACGCAGTGATCGCAATTTAAGCGGCCTGTGCCGCAAAATGCGCATATTAGCACAATTAAAGTGCACACAGAAAATTTGACTAGTTTATGTGCGCTTTTAGCTTGCGCATGATCCCCAACCTGTTTTGAATGGTGCTCTCTACATCGGACAATCCTACAGGGGGATTTTAGACAATGTTGATGCGCAGAACCTTCAATGGCCTCGTGGCCGCCGCCATCGGTCTGGCGGGCACGCTTGCCGTAACCGCTCTTCCGGCGCGTGCCGAAACCGCCGTCAAGATGACGCTCGACTGGAAGTTCGAAGGCCCGGCCGCTGGCTTCCTGCTGGCGCTCGACAAGGGTTACTTCAAGGCCGAAGGTCTGGACGTCACCATCGACACGGGCAATGGTTCGGTCGAAGCCATTCCGCGCGTTGCCACCGGCGCCTACCAGTTCGGTTTTGGCGATATCAACTCCATCGTGCAGGCGCTTGAGAAGGACCCGGCCCAGAAGATCAAGGCCATCATGATGGTCTATGACAAGCCGACCTTCGCCGTCGTGGGCCGCAAGTCGCTGGGCGTGACGGACGATCCGAAGTCGCTTGAAGGCAAGAAGCTCGGCGCTCCGCCGCCGGATGGTGCTTTTGCCCAGTGGAAGGCTTTCAAGCAGATCGCCGGCATCGATGATTCCAAGATCACCATTGAATCGATCGGCTTCCCGGTTCGCGAACCGATGCTCGCCAAGGGCGATGTGGACGCCGTATTCGGTTTTGCCTTCTCGGTTGTTTTGAACCTGAAGAAGCAGGGCATTAAGGACGAGGATATTTCCACCATCCTGATGGCTGACCACGGCCTGAACCTCTACGGCAACGCCGTGACGGTGAACAAGGATTTCGCCGACAAGAACCCGGAAGCCGTCAAGGGCTTCGTCAAGGCGCTCGCCAAGGGCTTTGCGGATGCCGTGGCTGATCCGAAGGCCGGTGCCGAAGCGGTTCTCAAGCGCAACGAAACCCTCTCTCTGCCGATTGAGGAAGAGCGCCTGAAGATGGCCATCAACATGAACATCAAGACCCCTTACGTCGTTGAAAACGGCATGGGCGGTGTTGACCCGGCCCGTCTGGCGGCTTCGCTGGAAACGCTCAAGGTCTCCATGGGCCTGCCGGGCAACGTCAAGCCGGAACAGGTTTTTGACCCGAGCTACCTGCCGCCCAAGGCGGAGCGCATGCTTCCCTGATTGCGACGCGAAACGAAAAACCCCGGCTCTTTGAGCCGGGGTTTTTCGAAAGTGCCGTTTCTTATTGAACAATCAGGAGATATGCCGATGGCAAACCTCGTTTCCATCCAGGATGTCGATATGCGTTATGGCGGCGCGCAAGGAACGCTTGCCGTTTCCGGGCTGACGCTGGATGTGGCCAAGGGTGAGTTCGCCGCCGTTGTTGGCCCGTCGGGCTGCGGCAAGTCCACCTTGATGAAGCTCGTGACCGGCCTGCACATCCCGCAGAAGGGCCATGTGATCGTGGCCGAAAAGCAGGTGACGGAGCCGGTGTCGATTGTCGGCATGGCCTTCCAGAACCCCACGATGCTGCCCTGGCGCACGACGCTGGAAAACATCCTTCTGCCGCTCGAAATTGTCGAGAAGCACCGCAAGCGCCTGCGCACCCACAAGAAGGAATATATCGAAAAGGCCGAACGCCTGCTGGAAATCGTCGGCCTCAAGGGCTTCGGCTCGAAGTTCCCGTGGCAGCTTTCGGGTGGCATGCAACAGCGCGCCAATCTGTGCCGCGCGCTCATCCATGAGCCGGAACTCCTGATGCTGGACGAGCCTTTCGGCGCGCTGGATGCGTTCACGCGTGAGGAACTGTGGTGCGTGATCCGCGACCTGCACGCCGCGCAGGGCGTGACGATTGTGCTTGTAACGCATGACCTTCGCGAAGCCGTCTTCCTTGCCGACAAGATCTTTGTCATGTCGTCGCGCCCCGGTCGGGTTCTGGCCGAACATCAGGTTCCCTTTGCGCGCCCGCGCGACATCAACCTGACCTACGAAAACGCCTTCAACGACATGGTCCACAAGCTCCATGCCGAGATCGCCAATGCGAGGGTAGCCGCATGACCATCTTTGCTGAACCCATCGATCCGGAAACCCTTGCCCGCGTTGAGGAAAGCGATCGCCGCATCGCCGAGCGCCTGTCGAGCCGCACGACGCTTGTCGATGTCATCGACTGGGTCAAGCTGGCCCCGTGGCTCTACACGATTGCGCTCTTCGTCATCTGGGAACTGCTGGTTCTCGGCCTCGGCATGTCCTCCACTGTGCTGCCGTCGCCGCTCGAGGTCTTCGCTTCCATCATCCAGTATTGGGGGCCGATCTGGAAGAACTCGCTGCAGACGCTTTATACGACGACGCTCGGCTTCATGCTGGCCGTTGTCGCGGGCTTGCTGCTCGGTCTCTTCATTGGCTGGTCGAAGACGATCTATGCCGGTCTTTACCCGCTGATGATCGGCTTTAACGCCATCCCGAAGGTGGCGCTGGTGCCGATCCTCGTCATCTGGTTCGGCATCGGCACGGTGCCGGCGGTGCTGACGGCCTTCCTCATCTCCTTCTTCCCGATTGTCGTGAACGTCGCGACCGGCCTCGCCACCATCGAGCCGGAAACGGAAGACGTTCTGCGCGCGCTGGGGGCGAAGAAGATGGACATTATGCTGAAGGTCGGCATTCCGCGTTCCATGCCCTATTTCTTCGGTTCGCTGAAGATCGCCATCACGTTGGCCTTCGTCGGCTCCGTGGTGTCGGAAACGGTGGCGTCGAACTACGGTCTCGGCAATATGATGAGCTCGGCCCAGAGCCAGTTCAACGTGCCGCTGGTCTTTGCGGGCCTCTTGATGCTCGCCGTGGAAGGCATTGCCATGTATGCGCTGATGGCCTTCCTGGAACGCCGCATGACGGGCTGGGCGCACCGCTCCACCATGGGGCAGTGAGGCTTGACCCCTCAAGTCGAATGCAAAGCGGCACCCGAAAGGGTGCCGTTTTCGTTTCAGCGCCCGCCGAGTTTCAGGCCGGGGGCAGGGCGTTCGTCAACGATTTGGCGGCGGAAACGGAAAAGGGCGGCGGGACGTCCGCCGGTCGCAGCGGTTGCGCCGCCGGTCGGTTCAACCAGTTCGGCCCCTTCCACCAGTCGGCGAAAGTTCTGCTTGTGCAGATGGCGGCCCGAAATGGCCTCCACGGCGGATTGCAACGCGGTCAGCGTGAAGTTCGGCGGCATCAGTTCGAAGATCACCGGGCGGTATTTGATCTTGGCGCGCAGGCGCGACAGCGCCGTGGCTGCGATGCGCCGGTGGTCAAAGCGCATCGCGATCCCCAAAGGGACGGAAAGGTCTGTTGAGGGCGAACGTCCGTCATAAACGGCTTCCTCCACGAGAGCGGCTTCATAAAGCAGTTCGTAGCGCTCCAGCGCGCGCTCGTCATCAAAGGGAAAATCCTCGCCGCCAAAGGCGAGGCGCAGCCGCGAATGCCGCCCGGCCATGTCGCCCGCCCAGCGCTTGAGGGCTGGCAGGATCACGGCGTCGATCACGGCAGGGCGGCCATGACGCCAGTCCTCCCAGGGCAGGAACTCATACCAGTCGCGCCAGCGCGCGCCGGTTGTCGTTCCTTCGCAAGTGGAAAGCCGGTCAATGCGTGTGAGTGCCAGATAGCCGACGGATACGAGATGCGGACCCTTTTCGCCGGGAATGCGCTGCCGCCCCCGGTCGCCGAAGGTGTAAAGCTGCTCGATGTAACCGAGCGACAGGCCCGTTTGCCGTTCCACCGTATCGCGAAGCGACATTTCCATGGTGCGGTGAAGGGTGGGATCAAAGGGGCCGTAAGGCAGGCCCTCGGGTTCGCCTGCGGCCTCATGCGTGACGAGAAGGCGAGGCACCGTGTCCGTCATCGAGACGATGGCCGCATTGAGCCCGATCTCGACGGCGGTCGGATTATCCCGCATCGGCATCCTCGCCACGGACAAGCGGCAGCACGAAGGGAATATTGCCATCCGCATCCGCGCCGCGCCCCATCCCGCGCACGGCGGCGACCAGACGGCCATCGCGCTTCAAAAGCCGATCACCGATGGCAATCAGGCGCGGGTTAGGCGATGCGTAGGGCGAGGCCTTGCGCAGCCGGGCCGCCAGTTCCACCTCGTCCGTGTCCGGCTCAACAGACAGGGCGGCAATCAGCGCCCCGGCGGGCGAGCGCGAAATGCCAAGCCAGCAATGGATAAGAAGCGGCGTCTGCCGGTCCCACCGGCGCGCGAAATCGATCAGCCGTTCGACATGCTCGTCCTGCGGACCGATCATCGTGCCGGTCACGGCCGTGATAATGTCGTTCATGCGAAGTGTCAGGTGACGATCAGGCTCGATCACACCGGGGCGATGAAAGTCGTGCCCCTCGGACAACAGGCTCACCATATCGCGCGCGCCGTGGCGAACGGCCACTTCGGCGATGCGATCCAGCGGTGAAACAACAATGAAGCTCATCAAACGCCTTCCTTACGCGCAGCTTCGAGAGCCTCGAACCGCTTGAGAAACAGAACTTCAGCCTCCTTGGCGGGCAGCGGCACGATCATGATCGTATCGCGATTAAACCCGCGCGGGATACCGAAAAATTTGCGCGCCTCCTCCTCGGTGAACCCGGCAAGCTCGGTCGCCTCGAAGAAGGCGCACACCGTGTCGGCCTTCTTGATCCGATCCTTGAGCGCCTTGTCGGGATGAGCTTGCAGACCAAAACGCAGGTGAATGGCGGCCTCCAGCCGCTTCTCCACGGCCTTGTATCCACCGCCGACCACCGCCTTGAAGGGCGAAATCATGTCGCCGATCACATATTCCGGCGCATCGTGCAAGAGCGCCATTTGGCATTCATCGGCGGTCGCTTTGCCCAGTCTTCGAAAAATGTCTTCAACAACAAGGCTATGCTGGGCCACGGAAAAAGGATGGTCGCCGAAAGTCTGACCGTTCCAGCGCGATACACGGGCAAGGCCATGCGCGATATCGGAGATTTCTACATCGAGCGGTGAGGGGTCGAGCAGGTCAAGCCGACGACCGGAAACCATGCGCTGCCAGGCGCGAACCGTCTTTTCCGCCATCGGTTTCACGCCTCGGCGTCGGCTGCGCCATCGGGAAAGGCAAGGCCCGTCCAGTCCGGCAGGGAAAGCGTCACCGGCACATCGCCCGCATGAATGGTGCTACCGGCGGCAAGGGCCGCGCCCACCCGGTCGATGCGCACAATGGCAAGGGCCTGCGCCCCGATGACGGTGCCAAGCGTGCCGAGCGGTTTGCCATCGGCAAACAATTCCGTACCGCTGGGCGGCAGGGGGGCGGAGGCGCTGACCGTCACCGGGCGGCGGCGCGCCGTGCCGCGATGCTTCATGCGTGAGACGACTTCTTGCCCGACGAAACACCCCTTGCGGAAGGAAACGCCGCCGTTCAGATCCATCAAAACGTCATGCGGAAAGGCATCCGAAAGCGCATAGTCAAAGCCGGACATGGCAATGCCATGGGCAATGCGAAGCGCCCGATAGGCACTTTCGCGACCATCGGCATGGCGCCCGGCCTTGCGAAAGACGACGAGACCGGCGGCGCGAAAACGCCCGTCCTCAACGCCACCGTCCACATTGCCCTCGTCCCAATGGACGGTCACACCCTCGTCACCGATCGGGGTGATCTCTACGGCGGCCCGCAGCCGGTAAAGCATCAGACGCTTGATGAAGGCATCGCGAAGACTGGCATCAATGTCGATGATAAATCCGTCGCCATCGCGCCAGAACAGGAAGTCGAAGAGGATCTTTCCCTGCGGCGTCAAAAGCGCTGCGGGTTGCGCCAGCCCGGCCTCAAGCGAGGTGACATCGGCGGTGATCAAGCCCTGCAGAAAGTCACTGCAATCCGCGCCGCTAAGGCGGATCAGGCGGCGCGCTTCGAGATAGGCGGCGGGCATGGCAAACAAGTCCTCAAATGCAATTGCGCGCATCCTAGAGCATTTCCAGTGAAATCCCAACCGGATTTCACGTGTGGAAAATGCGTAAAAACAAATGGTTAGAGCGCATTCAGTGAAGGTGTGCGACGCACTTTCGGTCGAAGATGCGTTGATTCAAATGGATCAACCACATCTGCCCCGCAAGCACGACCGCGCAATATCCAGCGGTCTTGATGTTTCAATCCCCGGCGGTGAGGTACTTCCACTTGCCGTCCGGTGAAATGCCCATCTGGAAGAAATTGTAGCTGCCATATTCCTGCATGCCGCCCAGATCGCCCGCGGTGACAATGCGCAGAAGTTCCACCTTTTCCGGTGCGCTCAAGGAGCCAAGCCCCTTTTCCGCGAAATAGGGCCAGACATAGGTCTCATCCGGCTCACCGGGATTGAGATGGGCGTAGCCGGTGGAGATCAGATCGAGAATGATCGCGAGGATTTCCAGCCCGTCCGGATCAC
>Ga0209794_1001230_pt1 | contig 22089 bp, 30 predicted proteins | sample EBPBio232013_DNA_FD_185869 | JGI IMG/M metagenome (GOLD analysis project Ga0209794, IMG submission 185869) | Wastewater treatment Type I Accumulibacter community from EBPR Bioreactor in Madison, WI, USA - Reactor 1_5/23/2013_ DNA (SPAdes)... | ecosystem: Engineered > Bioreactor > EBPR >... | reverse complement strand
ACAGAGACGGTCTGCGGCGTCGTCGTGTAGGTGGTCTTGCTACCGACATTGGCGGTGCTGGTGGTGTCCGCCTTGACCTCGAAATACACGTAGTTCTCGACCACCTTGAGCAGCGCCATCTGGTTGTTGAGTACCGACAGGCGTGGGCTGGACAGCACCCGGCTGCTGCCGAAGCGTTCGAGCAGGCTGATCAGCGCCCGCGGGCCGTCGTTCCGCTCGTAGCTGAGGTTGACCCCGCCTTTCAGGGCGTTGCCGAGGTAGGACAGGATGCCGCCGCGGACCAGTCCGCTCCAGTCGATGCCTTGCTGGTAGCCGTCGTTGAGGGTGACTTCGACGATGGTGGCCTCGATCAGGACCTGCCGGCGGGCGGCAGCGAGTACCCGGTCGATGAAGCGGCGGATCCGCCGATGTTCGCGCTGGCTGGCATAGGCCGCCACCAGGCCGGCCTCCGGGTCGATGATAAGGCGCGCCGGCGCGGCCTTGTCGGTGGTCGGGCCGGGCGATTTGAGCAGGAGGTCGAGGTTCCTGCCCAGGCTGGTCCAGAACTGGTGGGCGCCGGCATTCTCGATCCGGGTGTTGGACAGGCTGCCGCCGCCATTGTTGCCGGCGTTGCCGATCTGCATGTTGTTGGCGATCGAACTGCTGACGGTGCGCCCGAGATTGACGTAATCGACCGGGTAGTACTCGAAGTAAGGTTCGTCGGGGCGGATCAGCAGGCTGTCGCGGGTGAACTCGAAACGCAGCGGGACCTGGCTGGCGATTCGTTCGAGCAGGCTGGGCAGGGATTTCTTGCTGGCCCGCAAGGTGATCTTGCCAGTGATTTCGGGGGCGATGTCGATGTCGATCTCGGCGTCCCGGGCCAGGGCCAGCAGAAGGTCACGTACGGGAACATCGCTGACGGTTACGCTGTAAACCGCATCGGTGGCGGCTGGCGCCGGCATGGCGGCGAAGCGATCGATGATCGCGGGGATGTCGCCAGCTGGGTGAGTCAGGCGCAGATGCGCTCCGGGTCTGCCCGCTGTCGGCGAGCTGCCGCAGGCTGCGATCACCAGTGCAATAAGTGGCAGGATCAGCATGGCTCGGTGCATGAAAATGCGAACGGCATACGAAAGTCGTTATGCTAATTTCATTTTATTCTTTTGTCATCAACGAATTGTTTTGCGCTGGAAACCCCCGGCCCAGAATCGCAGCAGGCAGTTCTGATAGAATGCTCGCTAACTTTTTCTGAGGCGTGAGCGTTGACGGACGACATCCTGGTCGACATCCAGAATCTCCATTTCCAGTACGACGGCAGGCCGGTGCTGCAGGGCATCGACATGCAGATTCCGCGCGGCAAGGTGGTGGCCATCATGGGCGGTTCAGGATGTGGCAAAACCACTCTGTTGCGCTGCATCGGTGGGCAGTTGAAGCCAACCGGCGGTAGCGTTCGTCTGGAGAAACACCAGGTCTGCCGGATGTCGGAGGCCGAGTTGTACCGTCTGCGCCGCCGGATGGGGATGCTGTTCCAGTTTGGCGCGCTGTTCACCGATCTGTCGGTGTTCGACAATGTCGCTTTCCCTTTGCGCGAGCATACCGATCTGTCTGAGGAGATGATTCGCGACCTGGTGCTGATGAAACTTGAGGCGGTCGGCCTGCGCGGAGCCCAGGCACTGATGCCGGCTTCGCTTTCCGGGGGGATGGCGCGGCGGGTGGCGCTGGCCCGGGCGATCGCGCTCGATCCGATGCTGATCATGTACGACGAGCCGTTCACCGGTCTCGATCCGATCGCGCTCGGTGTGATCGGGCGCTTGATCCGCACGCTCAACGATGCCTTGGGGGCGACCTCGATCATGGTCACGCACGATGTGCAGGAGTCGCTGCTGATCGTCGATTACATCTATTTCCTGAATGGCGGCAAGGTGGTGGCGGCCGGCACCCCGGACGAGATCCGCGCCTCGACCGACCCGTTTGTGCATCAGTTCGTCCATGCCGAGCCCGACGGTCCGGTGCATTTCGATTATCCCGCACCCAGCGCGCTGCAGGATTTCTTGCCGGGAGGTGCGCATGCCGGGGCTGCTTGAACCGATACGTCGCCTCGGACACGGGATGGTCGAGTGGGTGTGGCGACTGGGATTTGCCACGCGTTTCTTCTTCGCCATCCTGCTGCACTCCGGTACCGCTTTCCGGCGTTTGCACCTGACCCTGCGCGAAATTTACTTCAGCGGGGTCATGTCGCTGCTGATCATCCTGGTTTCCGGACTGTTCGTCGGTCTGGTGCTCGGTCTGCAGGGCTACGAAACCCTGCAGCGCTACGGTTCGACCGAAGCGCTCGGGATTCTCGTCGCGCTCTCCCTAGTCCGCGAACTGGGGCCGGTGGTTGCCGGTCTGTTGTTTGCTTCGCGCGCCGGTTCGTCGATTACGGCCGAGATCGGTCTGATGAAGACCACCGAGCAACTGAAGGCCATGGACATGATGGCGGTCAACCCGCTGGCCCGGGTGGTGGCGCCGCGTTTCTGGGGCGGTGTCATTTCGATGCCGCTGCTGGCCGCCATGTTCTCGGCCATGGGTGTGTTCGGCGGCTGGTTGATCGGGGTCGTCTTCATCGGCGTGGACGACGGCGCCTTCTGGGCGCAGATGCAGTCGAGCGTCGATTTTCGATACGACATCATGAACGGCGTGATCAAGAGCATCGTGTTCGGTTTCGCCGTATCGCTCATTGCCGTTTTTGAAGGTTACGATTCAGCGCCGACCGCCGAAGGCGTGTCACGGGCGATTACGCGCACCGTGGTGACGTCGGCGATGACCATCCTGGCGCTGGATTTCATACTCACTTCGTTCATGTTCAGGGGTAATTCATGAACCGTACCGTTCTCGACCTGTGGGTCGGCTTTTTCGTGGCACTGGGACTGGCGGCAGTGTTGTTTTTGGCGCTCAAGGTCGGCAATCTTTCCGCCGCGGCGCTGTCCGAAACCTATGTGCTGCAAGCCAGGTTTGATAACATCGGCGGCCTGAAGGTGCGGGGACCGGTGAGAAGCGCGGGCGTGCTGGTCGGCCGGATTGCCGACATCCGTTTTGATCCGAAGACTTATCAGGCAATCGTGACGATGAATATCGACGGGCGTTATCGCTTCCCGCGGGATACCTTCGCGTCGATTTACACGGCCGGTCTGCTGGGGGAGCAGTACATCGGCTTCGATGTGGGTGGTGACGAGAAAATGCTGGAGGCGGGCGACACGGTGCGGATGACCCAGTCGGCCGTGGTCTTGGAAAAATTGATCAGCCAGTTCCTCTTCAACAAGGCGGCTGAAGGACAGGAAAACAAATGAGATTTGAGGCAGGGGGTTCGATTCGGCGACTGGTTCGCCTGCTGCTGCTCGGTAGCTTGTTTGCCTTGGCCGGGCAGGCGGTGGCGCAGGGAAATCCGCGCGACCCTTACGAGGGATTCAATCGCGCCATGTTTTCGGCCAACGAAGCTCTGGACAAATATGCCGCACGCCCCGTCGCCCAGGCCTACGATGCCGCAGTCCCCTTGCCGGTCAAGGCCAGCGTCGGTAATTTCTTCGGCAACGTTGGCGAGGTCTGGGTTGGCGCCAACAATGTCATGCAGGGCAAGGTGGGCGATGCGGGTACCGGTTTTGCCCGTCTGCTGATCAATTCCACCGTGGGTATTTTCGGTCTTTTCGATGTCGCCAGCGAAATGGGCTTGGAACGTTATAACGAAGACTTTGGTCAAACGCTCGCGGTGTGGGGGGTCGGTGGCGGTCCCTACGTCTTCCTGCCGGTGATCGGGCCGCGCACGACGCGTGATCTGGCTGGCTGGGCGGTGGATACCTATGTTGACCCGGTTTCCTTCGTTAATCCGGAGTCGGTGCGGGTGGGCGCCAGTGTGATCCGCTTCGTGGACATCCGTGCCGGCCTGCTGCCGGCTGATCGTATCATCGAGGAAGCCGCACTCGACAAGTACGCCTACATTCGCGATGCCTACCTGCAGCGCCGGAACAACCTGATTCATGATGGTCGTCCGCCCAGGACGGACGACTGAAATCGATGGAATGACCATGATCAAATACCTGTCCGCCTATTTTCTTTCCGTCCTCCTGTCGTTTTCCGCCGTTGCCGCGGAGGCGCCCGATGAACTGGTCAAGCGCGTTTCCGGGGAAGTTCTGGAAATCGTCCGCCAGGACAAGGATATCCGCAATGGCGATATCCAGAAGATTCTGGCCCTGGTTGACAGCAAGGTCCTGCCCAATTTCAACTTTCAGCGCATGACCGCACTGGCGGTGGGGCGTGACTGGCGTAGCGCCACGCCGGCCCAGAAAACCCGGCTGGCGGCCGAGTTCAAGCTCCTGCTCGTGCGTACCTATGCCAATGCCCTGACTAACTATAGCAATCAGCGCATCGTTTTCCGTCCCTTCCGCATGCGCGATGGCGATACCGAGGCGCTGGTGCGCTCTGAAGTGGTCCAGCCCGGTGCCCAACCGGTGCAGATCGATTACTGGCTGGAGTTTGCCGACGGCCAATGGAAGGTGTTCGACGTCGTGGTTGCCGGCATCAGTCTGGTCACCAATTATCGCGAGCAATTCGCCCGTGAAGTGCGCGATGGCGGTATTGACGGATTGATCGCCAGCCTGGCGGCCAAGAACAAGTCGCTGGAAAGCCCTGCCGGCAACCGGGCCAGCCGCTGATGATCGACAGCGCCAACGGTCGGCTCCGCGTCGACTGTGCCATGGTTACCGACAATGCCCGCCGACTGTTGGATCTGGGGCGGGCTAAGATCGTCTCCGGCGAACAGATTGTTGACCTGTCGGCGGTCAGCGATGCGGATTCTTCGGCGGTGGCCGTCATGCTTGGCTGGTTGCGCCATGCTGCGCTGAATGGAGCGGTGATCCGCTTCGCCGGGGTGCCTGCCGGAGTGCTTTCGCTGGCCGAGCTCTACGGCGTTTCCGACCTTCTTCCCCTGGCCTGATGGCCGCTCATGATTCCTGCAGTTTCCGTCGTTGACGTCGTCAAGTCCTTTGCTTCGCTGAAGGCGCTGGACGGTCTTTCCTTGGCGATCGAGCAAGGCGAGTTCTTCGGCCTGCTCGGGCCGAATGGCGCCGGCAAAACGACGCTGATTTCTGCCCTGGCCGGTCTGGCGCGCCTGGACTCGGGCAGCATTCAGGTGCTCGGTCACGACGTTGTCCGCGATTTTCGCCAGGCCCGGCGCCTGCTCGGCGTGGTGCCGCAGGAACTGGTTTTCGATCCCTTCTTCAGTGTGCGCGAGACCTTGCGCATCCAATCAGGCTATTTCGGCATCCGACGCAACGACGACTGGATCGACGAAATCCTCCATCACCTCGATTTGACCGGCAAGGCCGACGCCAACATGCGTCGGCTGTCCGGCGGCATGAAGCGCCGCGTTCTGGTTGCCCAGGCGCTGGTGCACAAGCCGCCGGTGATCGTCCTCGACGAGCCGACGGCCGGGGTCGACGTCGAACTGCGCCAAGGCTTATGGCAGTTCGTTCGCCGGCTCAACAGCGAGGGCCACACCATCATCCTGACCACGCACTATCTGGAAGAGGCCGAGGCCCTGTGCAACCGCATCGCGCTGATGAAGCAGGGGCGGTTGCTGGCGCTCGACACCACCGCCAATCTGATGGCTGCGTCCCCGGGGGCGTCGCTGGAAGAGGTTTTTCTGCGGACGATGCAGCGATGATCGGTTTCTGGACCCTGTTCTACAAGGAAGTGCTGCGTTTCTGGAAGGTCGCCTTCCAGACCGTGGCGGCGCCGGTGCTGACGGCCATGCTCTACCTGATGATCTTCGGGCATGTGCTGGAAGACCATGTCCGGGTGCATGGGATCGGCTATACCAGCTTCCTGATTCCCGGCCTGGTGATGATGCAGGTGCTGCAGAACGCCTTTGCCAACTCCTCGTCCAGCCTGATTCAGGCCAAGATCACCGGCTCCATCGTGTTTGTCTTGCTGCCGCCCTTGCCCTACAGCGCCTTTTTCGCCGCCTATGTCCTGGCCGCCATGCTGCGCGGGCTGATGGTCGGTGCCGGCGTCTTGCTGGCGACGGTTTGGTTCGTCGAACTGCAGGTGGTGGCGCCCGTCTGGATCCTGTTGTTTGCGTTGTTCAGCGGTGCGCTGTTTGGTGCGCTCGGCATGATTGCCGGTATCTGGGTGGAAAAATTCGATCAGTTGGCTGCCTTTCAGAACTTCCTGATCATGCCACTGACCATGCTTTCTGGCGTCTTCTATTCGATTTACACATTGCCAACATTCTGGCAGCAACTGTCCCATTACAATCCCGTCTTTTACATGATCGACGGCTTCCGCTACGGCTTTTTCGGCGTCTCGGACGTGTCACCGGTACGCAGTCTGGCGGTCGTCGTCGCCTGCTTCGCCCTGACCAGCCTGTTGACACTAGCCCTGCTCAAGCGGGGCTGGAAACTGAGAACCTGACCCAGCATGCACCCCGACCAGATCAAGCAACTCATCCTCGCCGGCATGGCCTGCGAGCATCTTGAACTCGATGGCGACGGCCAGCATTTCGAAGCGCTCGTCGTCAGTGCCGAATTTGCCGGCAAGAATCGCGTTCAGCGCCAGCAGCGCGTTTATCAGACGCTCAAGGACAAGCTGGCGACCGGCGAACTGCATGCGTTGTCCTTCAAGACCCTGACCCCCGAAGAATGGAGCGCACAGCGTGGATAAACTGTTGATCCGGGGCGGTAGCGTCCTCAAGGGCGAAGTCGCCATGTCCGGGGCCAAGAATGCGGCGCTGCCCATCCTCTGCGCCTCGCTGCTCTCGGCCGATCCGCTCGAGCTGGGCAATGTGCCCCAGCTCAACGACATCTCGACCATGTTGCGCCTGCTTGGTGACATGGGCATCGGCATCCGCCGCGACGGTGACGACGGTCTGACGCTCGACGGCAGCGGCTTGAACAATCCGGTCGCCTCGTACGAGATGGTCAAGACCATGCGCGCTTCCATCCTCGTGCTCGGTCCCCTGGTCGCCCGCTGCGGTGAAGCCCGCGTGTCGTTGCCGGGCGGCTGCGCCATCGGCGCCCGGCCGGTCGATCAGCACATCAAGGGCCTGCAGGCGATGGGCGCCGAAGTCACCGTCGAGCAGGGCTACGTCCATGCCCGAGCCAGCCGCCTGAAGGGCGCGCGCATCTGCACCGACATGGTTACCGTGACCGGTACCGAAAACCTGATGATGGCCGCTTGCCTGGCCGAAGGCGAAACCGTCATCGAGAACGCCGCCCGCGAGCCCGAGGTCGTCGACCTGGCCAACTGCCTGGTGGCGATGGGCGCCCGGATTTCCGGCGCCGGTACTGACATCATCCGCATCCAGGGCGTGGAAAAACTGCACGGTGCCCGCCATTCGATCATGCCTGACCGCATCGAGACCGGCACCTATCTGTGCGCGGCTGCCGTTACCGGTGGCGATATCCGCCTGACCCGGACGTCGGCTGCCTACCTCGATTCCGTCGTCGACAAGCTGATGGACGCCGGTTGCGAGATCGTCGTCGAACGCGATGCGATCCGCCTGACGGCACCGGCCAAGCTGAAATCGGTCAGCCTGCGTACGGCGCCCTATCCAGCTTTTCCGACCGACATGCAGGCCCAGTTCATGGCCATGAACTGTGTTGCCGACGGGGTGGCGACGATACGCGAGACGATTTTCGAAAACCGTTTCATGCACGTCAATGAACTGATGCGCCTGGGTGCCAACATCCAGATCGAAGGCAATAACGCCATCGTCCGCGGTGTCGAGCAGTTGCAGGGGGCGACGGTGATGGCCACCGATCTGCGTGCTTCGGCGTCGCTCATCATCGCCGGCCTGGTCGCTCAGGGAGAAACCCTGATCGACCGCATCTATCACCTCGACCGAGGCTACGAGCGCATCGAGCAGAAGCTCGCTGCCCTCGGCGCCAGCGTCGAACGCCTGCGCTGATGTTGTTTTCGGCATGAATGACGGGCTTTTTCGGCCGGCGATGGAAAAAAGTTTGAAAAATGCTTTGCTTTATTCCGTCTCTGCCCCATACTCGTCGATACGGGATTTCCAGGCAGTGTGTTGTTCCTGCACCGGTTTCGGTTTGTCAGCTCCTCGGTCTTGATTCTCGATTTTTTTAAATTTTTTCCAAGGAAGCTATTCATGGCAACTGGTACCGTCAAGTGGTTCAACGACTCCAAGGGTTTTGGTTTCATCTCCCCGTCCGAAGGTGGTGAAGACCTCTTCGCTCACTTCTCTGCAATTCAAGGCAACGGTTTCAAGACCCTGGCCGAAAACCAGAAGGTGACCTTCGACGTCGTCAATGGCCCGAAGGGCAAGCAGGCTGCCAATATCCGCCCGGCTGAATAATCGCCCGGATACGCCTGTATCGAAAAGCCCGGCTTGCCGGGCTTTTTGCTTTTTGGCCGCCGCTTTCGGCAGCCATGCTGCTTTGCGGTAAAATCGGCGTTTTACCCGCGAGACATTCCCCGTGACCGGTATCACCATCGCCCTGTCCAAGGGCCGCATCTTTGACGAAACCCTCCCCTTGCTGGCGGCTGCCGGCATCGTCCCGACCGAGAATCCGGAAACCTCGCGCAAGCTGATCATCGAGACCAATCAGCCGGAAGTGCGCGTCGTCATCGTCCGCGCCACCGACGTCCCGACCTATGTCCAGTACGGTGCCGCCGACATCGGCGTGGCCGGCAAGGATGTGCTGATCGAGCACGGCGGTGAAGGCCTGTACGCGCCGCTGGACCTGAAGATCGCCAAGTGCCGGATGATGGTCGCCGTGCCGGAAGGCTTCGATTACCAGAATGCCGTACGTCAGGGCAATCGCCTGAAAGTGGCGTCCAAATACATCAAGACGGCGCGCGAGCACTTCGCCGCCAAGGGCGTGCACGTTGATTTGATCAAGCTTTACGGCTCGATGGAGCTGGCGCCGCTGGCCGGGCTGGCCGACGCCATCGTCGACCTGGTGTCGACCGGCGGCACGCTGAAGGCCAACAAGCTGGTCGCCGTCGAGCACATCCTCGACATTTCCTCGCGCTTGGTGGTCAATCAGGCGGCGCTCAAGGTCAAGCGCGAAATCCTGCAGCCGATCATCGAAGCCTTCGCGCAGGCGGTGGAGAAGTAAATGACGATAGCCATCCAGCGTTTGTCCACGGTAGACGCCGATTTCCCGGCGCAATTGAAGACGCTGCTCGCCTTCGAAGCGGCTGCCGACGACAACATCGAGCGCACCGTCGCCGCCATCCTGACCGACGTCAAGACGCGCGGCGACGCCGCCGTGGTCGACTACAGCAACCGCTTCGACCGCCTGACGGCAAGCTCGATGGCCGACCTCGAACTGTCGCGCGACGAGCTGGAAAAGGCACTTGCCGGCTTGCCCGCCGACCGTCGTGCCGCGCTCGAAGCGGCCGCCGGCCGGGTGCGTGCCTACCACGAGAAGCAGAAGCTCGACGGCTGGTCCTATACCGAAGCCGACGGCACCCTGCTCGGCCAGATGATCACCCCGCTCGATCGCGTCGGCCTCTACGTGCCGGGCGGCAAGGCGGCTTATCCGTCGTCGGTGCTGATGAACGCGATTCCGGCCAAGGTGGCCGGCGTCAAGGAACTGATCATGGTCGTGCCGACGCCGGGTGGCGAGCACAACCAGCTGGTGCTGGCGGCGGCCTGCCTGGCCGGCGTCGACCGCGTGTTCACCATCGGCGGCGCGCAGGCGGTCGGCGCGCTCGCCTACGGCACTGAGAGCGTGCCGCAGGTGGACAAGATCGTCGGTCCGGGCAACGCCTATGTGGCGACGGCCAAGCGTCGGGTGTTCGGTATCGTCGGCATCGACATGGTCGCCGGCCCGTCGGAAATCCTGGTCGTCTCGGACGGCACCGGTAACCCCGACTGGGTGGCGATGGACCTCTTTTCGCAGGCCGAGCACGACGAACTGGCGCAGTCGATCCTGATCTGCACCGACGCCGCCTTCATCGAGCGCGTCCAGGCGAGCATCGAGAAGCTGCTGCCGACCATGCCGCGCCAGGAAGTGATCCGCACCTCGCTGAGCAACCGCGGCGCCTTCATCCAGGTGCGCGACATGGACGAAGCGGTGGCGATTGCCAACCGCGTCGCGCCGGAACACCTCGAACTGGCGCTCGACAACCCGGACCCGTGGGTCGAGAAGATCCACCACGCCGGCGCCATCTTCATCGGCCACTACACCTCCGAATCGCTCGGTGACTACTGTGCCGGCCCGAACCACGTACTGCCGACCTCCGGCTCGGCGCGCTTCTCGTCGCCGCTCGGCGTCTACGACTTCCAGAAGCGGACCAGCCTGATCAAGGTGTCGCAGGCCGGCGCGCAGACCCTGGGCCGCATCGCATCCACGCTGGCGCACGGCGAGGGCCTGCCGGCACATGCGAAATCGGCGGAATTCCGGCTGGCAGACTGAGTTCTCATGACCTTGCATCAGTCGAATCAAGCGCGCCCGGATCTCCGGGCGCTTTTTTTGGGCTTTTCGTCGGTCGGCCTGTCCGGTTTCGGCGGCGTGCTGCCCTTTGCCCGGCGCATGCTGGTCGAGCAGCGGGGCTGGATGACTGCCGAGGAATTCAATGCCCAGCTCGGGCTCTGCCAGTTCCTGCCGGGGCCGAATGTGGTCAATCTGGCGGTGCTGGTCGGCAAGCGTTACCGCGGGCTGGCCGGGGCCATCGTCGCGCCGGTTGGCCTGCTGGCCGGGCCGATTGCCATCGTCCTGCTACTGGCCATGCTCTACGATACTTACGGCAGTCTGCCGGTGGCCCAGTCGATGTTGCGCGGCGTGGCTGCGGTCGGTGCCGGACTGCTGTTCGCCATGGCCTGGCGCATGGGGATGGCGATTCGTGACAAGGCGGCTTTCCTGCCTTTTGCCGCGCTGGTTGTGTGCGGGATTGCCTGGCTGCGCTGGCCGATGCTGTGGGTGATGCCGGCCGGCTTGCTGCTCTCGGGTGGTCTGGCCTACTGGCGTCTGGGGCGGCGATGAGCCTGGTCGTCGACCTGTTCCGCGAATTTGCGCTGCTCTCCTTCGTCGCTTTTGGCGGCGCGACTGCGCTGCTGCCGGAGATGCACCGCGTCGTCGTCGAAAATCACCAGTGGCTGGACGACACGACCTTCACCCATTTGTACGCCATCGCCCAGGCGGCACCGGGCCCGAATGTGCTGGTGGTGACCCTGATCGGCTGGCATGTCGCCGGCTTGCCCGGCGCTTTGGCGGCGACGGTGGCGATGTGTCTGCCGATGAGCGTGCTGATCTATCTGTTGATGGACCGTTGGGAAAGTTTTGCCGGCCAGCGCTGGCAGAAGGCGATCAGTATCGGCGTGGCGCCGCTTGCCGTCGGCCTGATCTTCTCCGGGGCGACCCTGATCGCCCAGTCGGCGGGCTTGGGGGTCGCTGCCTGGGGGCTGCTGGCGGCGACAATGCTGACCAACCTGAAGACGAAGCTGCATCCGCTGTGGCTGATCGCCGCCGGCGCCCTGCTGGGCCTGTTCGGTCTGGTCTGAGGCGGCCGCTTCAGCCGAGGATGTCGCGTAGCGCGGCGCTCAGTGCCTGACACTCGGCGTCGCTGCCGATGGTGATGCGCAGGTATTGGTCGATCCGCGGCAGCTTGAAGTGGCGCACGATGATGCTGCGTTCGCGCAGTGCTCTGGCCAGTTCGGCGGCGTCGCGGCCGGGATGGCGGGCGAAGATGAAATTGGCAGCGGACGGCAGAACCTCGAATCCCTGGCCGGCCAGATCGGCGCTCAGCGCTTCGCGGGTCGCGATCACCGCCGCGCAGCAGTGGCGGAAGTGCGCTTCATCCTCAATTGCCGCAACGGCGCCGACTATAGCCAGACGATCCAGGGGGTAGGAGTTGAAGCTGTTCTTGACCCGCTCCAGCGCTTCGATCAGGTCCGGGTGGCCGACCGCGAAGCCGACCCGCAAACCGGCCAGCGAGCGTGACTTGGACAGCGTATGCACGACCAGCAGGTTGTCGTACTGCCGGGTCAGCGGAATGGCGCTGGTGCCGCCGAAATCCACGTAAGCCTCGTCGATGACCACCACCGAATCCGGGTTGGCGCGAACGATCTGCTCGATGGCCTCGAGCGGCAGCAGGCGACCGGTCGGGGCGTTCGGGTTGGCAATCAGGATGCCGCCGTTGGCGACGCCGCAGTAGTCGGCCGGATCGATCGAGAAGTCGGCGGCGAGCGGCACGGTGCGATGAGCGACGCCATAGAGGCCACAATAGACCGGATAGAAGCTGTAGGTGATGTCCGGAAAGAGAATCGGTGCCTCGTGCTTGAGCAAGGCCATGAAGATGTGCGCAAGGACCTCGTCGGAGCCGTTGCCGACGAAAACCTCGCCCGGTTTCACGCCATGGTACGCGGCAACTGCGTTCTTCAGCAGATCGGCGTTGGGGTCCGGGTAGAGGCGCAGGCGGGCGCCGTCATCGCCGAGTTCGGCCCGGATCGCGGCGACGACGCCGGGTGAGGGCGGGTAAGGCAGCTCATTGGTATTGAGCTTGATCAGCTTGGCGAGCTTGGGTTGTTCGCCCGGAACATAAGGGGTGAGGTCGCGGACGACCGGGCTCCAGAAGCGGCTCATCGGGATTCCATGGGAGGCGTAAAAACAAGGCGAAATGGTATCATGCCCCTCCGTTTCAACGTTTTCCGCCAAGTCCATGCGACCAGCCGAAGTCACCCGCAATACCCTGGAAACCCAAATCACCGTCAAGGTGGATCTCGATGGCACCGGCCAGGGCCGGTTTGCCACTGGTGTTCCCTTCCTCGATCACATGCTCGACCAGATAGCCCGCCATGGCCTGATCGACCTCGATATCGACGCCAAGGGCGATCTGCACATCGACGCCCATCACACGGTCGAGGATATCGGCATCACGCTCGGGCAGGCGCTGGCCAAGGCCTGGGGCGACAAGAAGGGGCTGACCCGTTACGGCCACAGCTACGTGCCGCTCGACGAAGCGCTGTCGCGCGTGGTCATCGACCTGTCGGGGCGGCCTGGGCTGGAACTCAATTGTGAATTCACCCGGGCGATGATCGGCCAGTTCGATGTCGACCTGGTCTCCGAATTCTTCCACGGTCTGGTCAACCACGCCGGGATGACGCTGCACATCGACAACCTGCGCGGCAAGAACGCCCATCACCAGGCCGAAACCATCTTCAAGGCCTTCGGCCGGGCGCTGCGCATGGCGGTGACGCCCGATCCGCGCATGGCCGGCTGCATGCCGTCGACGAAGGGAACGCTGTGACCATCGCCGTCATCGATTACGGCATGGGCAATCTGCGCTCGGTGTCGAAGGCGCTGGAGCATGTCGCCGGCAGCGAAGCCGTGGTCGTCACCGCCGATCCGGCCGTGGTCGCCGCCGCCGAGCGGGTGGTCTTTCCCGGCCAGGGCGCGATGCCCGACTGCATGCGCGAACTCGACGCCCGCAATCTGCGCGATGCCGTGCTGGCGGCGGCCCGGAACAAACCCTTTCTCGGTATCTGCGTTGGCGAACAGATGTTGTTCGAGCGCAGCGAAGAGGGCGATGTTGCCGGTCTCGGTGTTTTCCCTGGCATCGTTCAGCGTTTCCCTGACGCGCAGATGGTCGATGCCAGCGGTGCCCGCCTGAAGGTCCCGCACATGGGCTGGAACGAAGTCTGGCAGGCGCCGCACGCCCTGTGGTCGGGGATTGCCGACGGCTCGCGCTTTTATTTCGTGCATAGCTACTGCGTGCAGACCATCGATCCGGCATTGACCACCGGTACGACCGTTTACGGCCTGCCCTTTACCTGTGCGGTGGGCCGGGATAATATCTTCGCGGTCCAGTTCCATCCCGAGAAAAGCGCTCGCGACGGCCTGCAACTCCTGAAGAATTTTGTCGAGTGGCGCCCCTGATTCGCGTCTGTCGTAATTTTTCCCGTTGATTCTCCCATGCTGATCATTCCCGCAATTGACCTGAAGGACGGACAATGTGTCCGCCTCAAACAGGGCCTGATGGAAGAGGCCACCGTCTTCTCCGAGAGCCCCGCCGAACAGGCCCGGCACTGGCTTGAGCAGGGCGCCCGTCGCCTGCATCTGGTCGATCTCAATGGCGCCTTTGCCGGCAAGCCGAAGAACGCCGCGGCGATCAAGGCGATCCTGGCCGAAGTCGGCGACGAAATTCCGGTCCAGCTCGGCGGTGGCATCCGCGATCTCGATACCATCGAAGCCTGTCTCGACGGCGGCCTGTCCTACGTGATCATCGGTACCGCCGCGGTCAAGAACCCCGGTTTCCTGCACGACGCCTGCACCGCCTTCCCCGGCCACATCATCGTTGGCCTCGACGCCAAGGACGGCAAGGTGGCGACCGACGGCTGGTCGAAACTGACCGGCCACGATGTCGTCGATCTGGGCAAGAAGTACGAGGACTACGGCGTCGAATCGATCATCTACACCGACATCGGCCGCGACGGCATGCTCTCCGGCATCAACATCGAAGCCACCGTGCGCCTGGCGCAGGCGCTGACCATTCCGGTGATCGCCTCGGGTGGCCTGTCCAACCTCGACGACATCCGCAAGCTGTGCGCGGTCGAAGGCGAGGGCGTCATCGGCACCATCGCCGGTCGTGCCGTCTACGACGGCTCGCTCGATTTCAAGGCGGCGCAGGACCTTGCCGACGAGCTGGGCGCCTGATGCTCGCCAAACGCATCATTCCCTGTCTTGACGTCACCGCCGGCCGGGTCGTCAAGGGCACCAACTTCGTCGGCCTGCGCGACGCCGGCGATCCGATCGAGATCGCCCGCCGTTACAACGAGCAGGGTGCCGACGAAGTCACCTTCCTCGACATCACGGCGTCCTCCGACCAGCGCGACATCATCCTGCACATCGTCGAAGCCTGCGCCGAGCAGGTTTTCATTCCGCTCACCGTCGGTGGCGGCGTGCGCAAGGTGGAAGATGTGCGCCGTCTGCTCAACGCCGGCGCCGACAAGGTATCGATGAACACCGCCGCGGTGCAGAACCCGGATCTGGTTTTCGACGCCTCCTCCAAGGTCGGCTCGCAGTGCATCGTCGTCGCCATCGACGCCAAGCAGGTCGCGCCCGGCCAGTGGCACGTGTTCACGCACGGCGGGCGCAACGATACCGGGCTGGACGCCATCGAATGGGCGAAGAAGGTCGAGGCGCTGGGCGCCGGCGAAATCCTGCTGACCAGCATGGATCGCGACGGCACCAAGAACGGGTTCGACCTGCCGCTGACCCGCGGTGTATCCGACGCGGTGAGGATTCCGGTCATTGCCTCGGGTGGGGTCGGCAACCTGCAGCACCTCGCCGACGGTGTCAGCGAAGGCCGCGCCGACGCAGTGCTCGCCGCCTCCATTTTCCATTTCGGCGAATACACGGTGCGCCAGGCCAAGGAGTACATGGCCGCGCGCGGGATCGAAGTGCGACTGTAATGGCCGATCTCGATCACGCCCTCGACTGGCTGGACGCACTCAAATGGGACGCCGACGGCATGATTCCGGCGATTGCCCAGGATGCTGCCGGGCGTATCGTCATGTTCGCGTACATGAACCGGGAGTCCTTGCAGGAAACGGTGCGCAGCGGCAACGCGGTATACTGGTCGCGTTCGCGGGCTCGTCTGTGGCGCAAGGGTGAAGAATCGGGGCACTGGCAGAAGGTCAGCGCCATCCGCACCGACTGCGACGGCGACGTGCTGCTGTTGACGGTCGAGCAGGTTGGCGGCATTGCCTGCCACACCGGCCGAGCCAGTTGTTTTTTCAACGAGTTGCAAGGGGAACGCTGGGTTCCCGTCGATCCGGTTTTGAAAGATCCGAAGGACATTTATAAATGAGCACGCACGACATTCTGCATCGCCTGTCCGAGACCCTGGCGTCGCGCCGCCACGCCGACCCGGAAAAATCCTACACGGCCAAGCTGTTCTCCGAAGGTCCGGACTCGATCCTGAAGAAGATCGGCGAGGAATGTGCCGAGTTGATCATGGCCGGCAAGGACGGCAAGCGCCTGAACATCGTTCGCGAATCGACCGACGTCGTCTATCACATCCTCGTCCTGCTTGCCTTCTACGGCCTGTCGATCGAGGACGTGTCGCAGGAGATGCGCCGTCGCGAAGGCATTTCCGGCATCGATGAAAAGGCCTCGCGGAGCGCCGGCAAGTGAGCGATTGCCTGTTCTGCAAGATCGTCGCCGGACAGATTCCGGCGCAGAAGGTGTACGAGGACGATCTGATCCTGGCCTTCCGCGACATTCATCCGCAGCGACCGGTTCATATTCTCGTCATCCCGAAGAAACATATTACGTCCCTGGCGACAGTTGCTCCGGAGGATGCCGAAATCCTCGGCCGCATGCTGGTCAAGGCCAACGAGATTGCGGTTGCCGAGGGCAGTCCCGGCGGCTTCCGTGCCATCATCAACACCGGCGAGATCGGGCAGCAGGAAGTGCCCCATCTGCACATGCACATCGTGGGCGGACCCGATCCGGTCGGCCCCATGCTCAAGCGAATTTAAGGAGACATCATCATGGGTTCTTTTTCCATCTGGCACTGGCTGATCGTTCTGGTCATCGTTCTGCTCGTGTTCGGTACCAAGAAATTACGTAACGTCGGGCAGGACCTTGGCGGGGCGGTCAAGGGCTTCAAGGACGGCATGAAGGACGCCAGTGGCGACAAGCCTTCCGACGGCGCTCAACCGACCCAGCAGGTTGGCGGTCAGACCATCGACGTCGAGGTCAAGGAAAAGACCAAGTCCTGATAATCCGGGCAGGCGCGCTGTCTGCCCGATCATGAAAAAGATCCATGTTCGATATCGGTTTTTCCGAATTGATGGTGATCGGCATCGTTGCGCTGCTGGTTATCGGTCCGGAGCGTCTGCCCAAGGTGGCGCGTACGCTCGGCCACCTGCTTGGCCGTGCGCAGCGCTATGTGAATGATGTCAAAACCGACATCAACCGCGAGATGCAGCTCGACGAATTGAAGAAACTGCAGGCGCAGGTGGCCGATTCCGCACGTTCGCTCGAGGATAGCGTGCGCAAGGAATACGATTCCGTACGTACCACTTTCGAATCGCCGGTGCAGGAAGCGGTTGCCGATCTCGAAGCGAATGCCCGCAAGATCGAACAGGATGTTGCTGCAGTGGTTACCCCGGCGCCAGCCACCGCGGCACCTGCGGCTCAGGATAAGGATGGCGGCAAGGTATGAGCGAAGAAACCGGGCAGCAGGAGTCTTTCGTCTCTCACCTGATCGAGTTGCGCGACCGTTTGCTGCGCAGCCTGATCGCGATCGCCGTCATGATGGGCATTCTGGCCCTCTACCCGGGCCCGGGCGCGATTTATGACCTGCTCGCGGCACCTCTGACCAGTGCCCTGCCAGAAGGGACGAAGATGGTCGCGATCGGCGTCGTGACGCCCTTCATGGTGCCGCTCAAGGTGACAGCAATGGTGGCTTTTGTTCTGGCGCTGCCCTATGTCCTGTTTCAGGCCTGGGGCTTCGTGGCCCCCGGGCTCTATGCGCACGAACGTCGTCTGGGCATTCCGCTGATCATTTCGAGCACGGTGCTCTTCCTGCTCGGCATGTCCTTCTGTTATTTCTTTGTATTTGGCCAGGTCTTTCATTTCATCGCCAGCTTCGCGCCCAAGAGCATCACGCCGGCGCCGGACATCGAGGCCTACCTGTCCTTCGTGATGACCATGTTCATGGCCTTCGGCCTTTCCTTCGAGGTGCCGGTGGCGCTTGTCGTACTGGTCAAACTCGGGGTGGTCAAGGTCGAGAAACTGCGTGAGTGGCGCTCCTACTTCATCGTCGGCGCTTTCGTCGTGGCCGCCATCGTCACGCCGCCGGATGTGGTTTCGCAACTGGCGCTCGCGCTGCCGATGTGCCTGCTCTACGAGTTGGGTATCCTGGCAGCGAGCCTGGTGTCGAAAACGACCACGCGTGCCGAAGCGGATGCTGCTGCGGCCAGTCAGTCGGCTACCGGTGACGCGGATCTGGATGCGGAGTTGGAACAGGCCGAGGCCGAATTCCGCAAGCTCGACGGCAAATCCTAGTTGCGTGCCGGCCCCGGTCGGGTGGTCAGTTGCCCGGTCGGCGCGCCATCGGCAAAGCGCCACAGGGTTCCGGCCGGCATTGTCGTCCACTGCTCGTTGTCGGTCAGCGGCAGGGTGGCGATCACCGCGACCCGGTCCCTGGCGCCAGTTACCTCACGGAAGTCGACGCTCAGATCCTGGTCCTTCAGATGGGCCTCAGCGAACGGTGCCTGGCGCACGATATAGCTCAACCGCGTCGAGGCGTGGGCAAACAGGCAGTCGCCGTTCGACAGCAGGAAGTTGAATTCGCCGTGTCCGGCAATGTCGAGGGTCAGTTCGTGCAGCACCGGGAACAAAGTGTCGGTACTCGGCATGGTGTCGCCGAAGCGCTGGCGGAATGACTGCAGCAGCCAGCAGAAGGCCCGCTCGCTGTCGGTATTACCGACTGGCAGGAAGCTGCCGTCGAGCGGCGGTTGAAAGTCGAGCAGGTTGCCGTTGTGCGCGAAAATCCAGTAGCGGCCCCATAATTCGCGCATGAAAGGATGCGTGTTTTCCAGCGCGACCGTGCCCTGAGTGGCCTTGCGGATGTGCGCGATGACATTCATCGAGCGGATCGGATAGCGGCTGACCAGTTCGGCCACCGGCGAGCTGGCAGAGGGCTGCGGGTCGAGGAAGAGACGTGCGCCGCGGCCCTCGAAAAAGGCGATGCCCCAGCCGTCCGAATGCACGTCAGTCGCCCCGCCGCGCGCCTGGAAGCCGGAGAAGGAAAAACAGATGTCGGTGGGCACGTTGCAATTCATGCCGAGCAACTGGCACATGCGGGCTTATTCCTCGGCGCGCAAGGGTGGGCGTTTGCCGATCCTGACCTGCAGTTCGAGGATGCTGCGGTCGCGACGCAGGCGGAAGGCGGCTTTTTCCTCGGGTTTCAGTTCGGCGATCAGGTCGAGCATGACCTGCGGGTCGGTGACGTTCTTGCCATCGACCGAAAGCAGCACGTCGCCTGGCCGGATGCCGGCGCGATCAGCCGGGCTGCCGCGCACGACGCCAGCGATCAGGGCGCCTTGGGTATCCGGCAGGCCGAAGGACTCGGCCAGCTCGTCAGTAATTTCCTGGGCTTCGACGCCGACCCAGCCGCGGGTCACCGAGCCGTTCTCGATGATCTGCTCCATGATGCTGCGCGCGCTCGAAACCGGGATGGCGAAGCCGATACCGTGGTTGCCGCCGGTACGCGAGTAGATGGCGGTGTTGATGCCGATCAGGTTGCCCTGGGCATCGACCAGCGCACCGCCCGAGTTGCCGGGGTTGATGGCAGCATCGGTCTGGATGAAATTCTCGAAGGTGTTGATGCCCAGGTGCGAACGGCCCAGTGCGGAGACGATGCCCATGGTCACGGTCTGGCCGACGCCGAAAGGATTGCCGATGGCGAGCACGACATCGCCGACCTGCAGGGTTTCCATCTGGCCGAAGGTGATTGCCGGCAGATCGGTGGCGTCGATGCGCAGGACCGCCAGGTCGGATTCCGGGTCGGTGCCGACGACACGCGCCTTGTAGGTCTTGCCGTCGTTGAGCGCGATCTGGATGTCGTCGGCGCTTTCGATCACGTGGAAATTGGTCAGGATGTAGCCGTTCTGGCTGACGATGACGCCGGAGCCGAGCCCGGAGTTACGCCGGTTCTGGCCTTCCGGGCGCTCGCCGAAGAAGTGGCGGAAGATCGGGTCGTCGAACAGTGGGTGCCGCTGCTGGCGGATTTGCTGGGTGGTGTAGATGTGCACCACGGATGGTAGCGAAGAGCGAGCGGCGTCACGGTAGGACGAAAGCGCATGTGGCTCGCCGCCAGCCACGGGTGCGGCCTCCTGCAATGCGATGATGCGCTGACCGCGCGGCAGCCATTCCGGCTTCAGCGTCGATACAGTGAAGATAACGGCCAGCGCAACGGTGACCGTTTGTGCAAAAATCAGCCACAACCTGTGCATGTGAGTCCGTGAAGATGAATCTTGATGAATTGACGCTGTATCTCGATGAGCTGCTGCAAGCGCCGAAGTACCGGGATTATTGCCCAAACGGACTGCAAGTGGAAGGATGCGGCGAGGTGACGCGGGTCGTGGCCGGCGTTACTGCCAGCCAGAAACTGCTTGATCTGGCGGTTGAGCGAGGCGCACAAGCCGTTCTCGTGCACCACGGTTACTTCTGGAAAGGTGAGGACGGTCGCATTACCGGACTGCGCCGCAAGCGACTGTCCACCCTGCTTGGCAACGGGATCAGCCTGCTTGCCTACCATCTGCCGCTCGATGGGCACCCGGAATTGGGGAATAACGCGCAACTGGCGGCCCTGTTCGGCTGGCAGCCGGTCGGGCGCTTCGGTGAGCAGGAGATTGGCTGGCATGGCCGGCTGCCGACGCCAGCAACGCTTGCCGAAGTCAGTGCGGGGGTGGCTGCCGCACTGGGGCGACAGCCGCTGACGATCGGTGACCCGGCACAGGTGATTCGGCGAGTAGCCTGGTGCTCCGGGGGCGCTCAAGGGTATTTCGAACAGGCGATGGCCCTGGGTGTCGATCTCTACCTTTCCGGCGAAATTTCCGAGCAGACCGTCCATCTGGCAAACGAAAGCGGCGTTGCCTATGTTGCAGCCGGGCATCATGCCACCGAGCGCTACGGAATCAGGGCGCTGGCAGCGCATGTGCAGGCCCAACTGGGGCTCGAATGCACTTTCATTGACCTCGATAACCCGGTCTGAAACGACCGAGCTGCTGCATCAGAAGGGCGATCACGACACCGCCGATGACGGCACCGCCAAGCAGTTCGAGCCATTGTAGCCAGGCCCGGCTTTCCGGCGCCGGCGCCGGTGGCGGAGCGACTTCTGGAAGCTGGCGAATGCTTGTGGCCATCTGCAGTTCCTTTTCGGCCGCCTTGATCTCGGCGCCAAGGGCGAGTGCGCCGTCGAGCTTTTGCAGGCTTTCCTGCAGGTTGCTCAGGCTGGTTTCCATGCGCAGCATGCGCGCCTCGGTTTCCTGAATGATCGATGGCGGCAGGTTGTAGTCGATTTGCATCGGAGCCGAACCAAGAACCAGCCGATCACCGGCTGGTGCTGCTTCGGACGGTGGCTTGGGGCGCCGGGGGCGGGGCGAGGGTGCCGGCCGGTCGACGAATTCAACGCGCCTTGACTCATTGAGCGACGGCGGGGTTGTGCTCCCGATCGGTCGGGTGCTGCTCGCCGTCGACTGCTCCTGGCTATCGGGCAGCAGGGGCATGATGATGTAGTCACGTTGCAGCTCGATGCCGCAGCTGGCGCGCAAGCGCAGCATGACCAGCGGTTCGAGCAGGGCTTCGCTGGTGGCGATGCGCAGTACGCTGCCGTTTGCGCTGCTTTCGAGTTGCAGGCGCGCATTGCTGATCACCGGTAGTTCGGCGTCCTTGATTGTGATCAGGTTGAAGCAGGCGGTATCCAGTTTTTCGTCGGGCGTGGCGATGATGCCGACTTCTGCGCGCAGCGGCTCGCCGATGCGCGACAGGGGAGTCAGTTCTCCCAGGCCGGCGGCAAAAGCCGGAAGCGACGCCGGGAGAAGGCTCAGGAGTAGCGGCAGGCTGGGCTTCACGGATCGAATCGGGCTAACATGACGGAGTGCAATGCGCGAAGTATTGCACATTTGTTCATAAATGCCGGGATCATCGTATGCAATTTGTCTTTCCGCTTCCCTCGCCCGTTGTCTTGCCGGTGGCCGGCAGCGATGCCGTTTTTCCTGTCCGCCGGATTTTTTGCGTTGGCCGGAATTACGCCGAGCATGCCCGGGAGATGGGAGCCACCGCGCAGGCCGAAGGGCTCGAGCCGCCCTTCTTCTTCACCAAGCCGGCCGATGCTCTGGTCGGCGGGGATGGCGTGCTGAGCGTGAGCTATCCACCGGCGACAGCCAATCTGCACCATGAAGTCGAGATGGTCGTTGCCCTGGGGGCTGGCGGCATCGATGTGGCCGCCGACGTTGCCGCTGGTCTGGTGTTCGGTTACGGTGTCGGGCTCGACTTGACCCGGCGCGACATTCAGGCACGGGCCAAGGAAAAGGGGCATCCCTGGGACATGGCCAAGGGTTTCGACCAGTCGGCCGTCTGTGGTGCGCTGGCG
>Ga0209794_1001229_pt1 | contig 22089 bp, 17 predicted proteins | sample EBPBio232013_DNA_FD_185869 | JGI IMG/M metagenome (GOLD analysis project Ga0209794, IMG submission 185869) | Wastewater treatment Type I Accumulibacter community from EBPR Bioreactor in Madison, WI, USA - Reactor 1_5/23/2013_ DNA (SPAdes)... | ecosystem: Engineered > Bioreactor > EBPR >... | reverse complement strand
ACTTCGATGACGATCGAGGGGGACGGCCGTGAAGAGTCGGTCGAACTGCGCCTGGACGCAGCCCGCCACGCCATCGACTTGGTGCGGGATTTCCCGGTGCTGGGTACGGGGGCCGGGAGTTTCCACGGTACCTACCTGCGTTACCGGACGCCGCGCGAGGGCTATTTCGACCATGCGCACAACGACTACGTCGAAATCGCCGCCGATTTCGGTCTCCTCGGGCTGGGTCTGCTCGGCGGCTTTGTCGTGCTGACCCTGGCGACCGGGTTGAGGGTACTGGTCAAGCGCCGCTCCAGCCTGCCACGCGGTATTGCCTTTGGTTCGCTGATGGCGATGGTGGCGCTGGTGATACATAGCTGGGTCGATTTCAACCTGCAGATTCCGGCCAATGCCCTGACCCTGGTGGTGATCATGGCCATGGCCTGGTGCGCCGCCGCCTTGCCTGCCGGCAGCGGCATGCAGCGGCGCAGCGCGGGTGAATGACGGCGCCGCCGGCATTCGGTAAGCTGCCGCCTTTTCTGCCGGATCGACCATGACTGCCGATATCCTTGCCGGGCTTGACCCCGCCGCCGTATGGCGGCATTTCGCCACGCTCTGCGCGACGCCGCGCGCTTCCAAGGCCGAAGCCGCGCTGCGCGACAGGCTGCTGGCCTGGGCTAGTGAAATATCGTTGGGGGCCACGGTGGATCGTGCCGGCAACCTGATCCTGAAGAAAGCGGCGACGCCCGGCTGCGAACACGCCCCGACTGTCGTCCTGCAGGCACACTTGGACATGGTCTGCCAGAAGAACGCCGACAGCGCCCACGACTTTTCCCGCGACCCGATCGTCCCCGAACTGCGCGACGGCTGGCTGGTCGCCGGTCAGACGACGCTGGGCGCCGACAACGGCATCGGCGTGGCGCTGATCCTCGCCGCCCTGGAAGACGAAACACTGTGCCACGGCCCGCTGGAGGCGCTGCTCACGGTCGATGAGGAAGCCGGCATGGGCGGTGCCCGCGGTCTCGAAGCGGGGCTGCTCGACGCGTCGCTGATGCTCAACCTCGATACCGAGGCCTGGGGCGAGTTCTACCTCGGCTGCGCCGGCGGGCTCGACGTCGATGTCCGGCGCGACGGCGATCCCGAACCGCTGCCGGCCGGCTGGACGGTGCGCCGGATCGCGCTGCGCGGCTTGCGCGGCGGCCATTCCGGCGTCGATATCCACGAGGAACGCGGCAACGCGATCAAGCTGCTGGTCGGTGTCCTGCACGACCTGGCCGGCGTCATGCCTTACCGTCTGGTTTCGCTGCACGGCGGTTCGGCGCGCAACGCGTTGCCACGCGAGGCCTTCGCCGTGCTCGCATTGCCCGACGCCGCAGGGCTCGATGCCTGGCTGGCGACGCAGCAGTCGGCGCTGCGCGAGTTGCTACGCGGTGTCGACGACGGCGTTGCGCTGGGCGCGGAAACGGCGACGGCCGACGCGGTGATGGCCGGCGAGGAACAATTCACCTGGCTCGCCTCGCTGCACGCCGCACCGCATGGCGTCAAACGCGTCAGCCAGCAGGTGGCGGGCGTCGTCGAAACCTCGAACAACCTCGGCATCGTCGAGCTGACGCCGGCTGCCGGCTATTGCAATTTCATGGTCCGCTCGCTGGTCGACCGCGCCGCCGACGCGCTCGCCGACGAGATCGTCAGCCTCTTTGCGCTGTCCGGCACCGCCGCCGAAAAATCCGGCCAGTATCCGGGCTGGCGGCCGAACCCGGAGTCGGCGCTGCTGCGCACCTGCCAGGCGGTGTTCAAACGCGATTTCGGCAGCGACTCCAAGGTCCAGGTGATCCACGCCGGCCTCGAATGCGGGCTGATCGGCGCCAGATACCCGGGCCTCGACATCGTTTCCTTCGGTCCGACCATCCACGGTGCGCACGCGCCCGGCGAGCGGGTCGAGGTGGCGTCGGTGGAGCGCTGCTGGCAGTTGCTGCGGGCGATCCTCGGCGAAATCGCCGCTGCCTGATCAGGCACTCGCCGGGCGCTGCTCAAGGTAACCGGCCAGCGCTGCGAGACGTTTGGCGCTGGCGCCGTCGCTATCGACGAACATCGCCGTGAATAGTTTGCGGATGTTTTCCGGGGTGATTTCGGTGGTCGTCGGGTCGAAGCTGCTGCCGTCGGGCAGCGTCACCTGCTGGCCACCCATCCCCTGGCGGGCCAGCGCGATCAGGTTCATGCCGGCGACGGCTTCGTAGTTTCCGGCAGCAACGAGTTCGTCGTAGAGCGCTTTTTCGGCGGTCGACAGGTTGGCCATAGTGTTCGCGAAGCCGCCGGCCTTCTGCGTGTAATCGACTTCGTCGGCGGTCAGGGTTTGCGGGTCCTTGGCGCGAATTTCGGCCAGGCGCGTGTCGTTGGCCAGCAGGTATTCGGTGTCGGCGGCGCTTCGTTCAACGGCAGGTTTGTTTTTGATCTGGCTCAGCCGTGCTTCGACCTCGGCATCACCGGCGAGCAGCGCGCGGGCGGCGCTGGAGATGCTGACTTTTTCGGCAAGCGTTGCCGGCGTGGCGGCAGCGATTTGCCGCCCGGCGTCGGCGATTTTTCCGGATTGCCAGGCGCTGGAAAGGGAATTGATGCCGGTGACGATCATTTGGCGTGCTCCGCTGTCATTGATGCGGAGTAATTGCAAACGGCATGCCAGCGCTTGTGCGGCGGCGAACCGCCTTATCGGCCGCGGATCGCCTCGCGCCTGGCAAAGCCGAGCTTGGCCGAGCGTTCCATCTTCTGCGTGAAGGCCGGGAAATCGAGGCCGAGGCGCGCGCGCAACTCCTTGGCGTGGTTGTGCAGCCAGCGCCAGCGCGGTTCGAAGTACTTTTCCTTGAACGCGTAGAGGATGTGGTTGCCATCATCGGGTACCGAGATGACGATCACCTGGTCGTCGAAAACATGCATCACCTCGCCGATCAGCCCGGCGTAGGTCTCCTTGTCGCCGGCCAGGTTGACCACCAGCACGCCGTCACCGGAGAGTTTGGCGAATGCGTTTTCGAAGAACTGGCGGTTGGCCAGTTCTGGCGCGTAGCCGCTGCGGTCGAAGGCGTCGACCAGCAGCGCGTCGATGCCCTTGTCGGCCTGCGCGATGAACTCGGCGCCGTCGCCTTCGACGATCTGCAGGCGTTCGTCGTCCGCCGGCACGAAGAAGGCGTCGCGCAGCGCGATCACGTCGGGGTCGAGTTCGACGGCGGTGATGTGTACGCCGGGCAGCCGGCGGTGGCAGAACTTGACGATGGAGCCGCCGCCCAGCCCGATCAGCACGATGCGTTTCGGGCGCGGATGGAAGAGCAGGAAGCCCATCATTTTCTGGGTGTAGCGCAAGGCGAGGTCGTGCGGCGCCTTCAAGGCCATCTCGCTCTGCATCAGGCGGACGCTGAAATAGAGGTAGCGTGATTTGCCGTCGTCGATGACGAAAGGCTTCAGGTAGCTTTCGTCGAGCAACTGCATGCGCAGTTCCCAGGCCGGCGTCCACTCGGGTTCGAGCATCAGCACCGTGCCCGTTTGGAGGTCGAACGGGCTGGGGAGTTCGTAGAGTTTTTCTAGCAAGGGATCAGCGATTGCCGTGGGGGACTGTCTTCGGGGCAGTGCGGTCGGACTCGGCGCCGATGAAACGCAATTCGCCATCTTCCCAGATGACAGCGTACTGACCGAGGCGCTGCTTGCGTTCAAGCGTTTCGTGAACCGCCTGGCGCAGCGATTCCAGTATCGCCTTGGCTTGGTCGGAAGGCTGTGATGGAACGATGGTCATCGCTTGGTCTCTTGGAGTAGGTGTTGGTAAAGCTCTTGGTTGACGATATAGCGGAAATCGTCTCGTTGTTCAAAAACGAGTTGCGGACTAGGGCCATCGTTCAGAAAGCAGCGGCAGTTATCCACGGCAGCAGAAAATTCATTGAAGAGGTTACTCAAGCTACGTGAGAAACGTCGCTCAATTGCTTTGCCTGGAATGTTGTGACCTCCGTGGGCCACTCGTTCTGCGACACGCTGGCGTGATACTTCCAGATTGGGTAAGGCGAGATAGATCAGTTCAACCTGCCATCCTCTTGCTCGCAGGCGTTGTATGAGCCGCAGGTAGCTACGTCCCGAAAGGGTGGTTTCAAAAGCGAAGTCCAAGCCTGCGGTAATGTTCTGCTCGATCTCGCTGAGAAAAATTCGGCTGGCACTGACTAATTCCTGCTCCGGTGCCAGTGGCGACAAGCCTGCAGCGATCAGATCGGCGTTAACAAACCGCGAGCATTTGGCGACCAACGGGAGATACTTCAGGGCAAAGGTGGTCTTGCCGGCGCCATTGGGGCCGGCAATGATCCAGCAGGTTGGCATCAGCCGACTCCTTTCATCTCCGCTTAGTCCGGCAGATCAGCGGCGTTCAACAGGAACACGTATTCGTCCCCGGCGGCGGTGTCGAGCCAGGTGAAGGGCAGGTCGGGGAAGGCGGCTTCGAGCGCAGCGCGGTTGTGGCCGATCTCGACGACGAGGATACCGTCTTCGCTCAGGTGCTTTTTCGCTTCGGCGAGGATGATGCGGGTGAAGTCGAGGCCGTCGTCACCGGAGCCGAGCGCCATTTCCGGTTCGTGCAGGTATTCCGGCGGCAGCGCATCGACGGACTCGGCATCGACGTAGGGCGGGTTGGAGATGATCAGGTCGTAGCGTTTGCCGACAAGCTTGGCGAAAGCGTCGGAGCGCAGCGGATGGACGCGTTCGGCGAGGCGGTAGTCGGCGATGTTGCGCTCGGCGACGGCGAGTGCGTCCTGCGACAGGTCGACGGCATCGACCTGGGCGTTGGGGAAATTGAGCGCCAGCTTGATCGCCAGGCAACCGGAACCGGTGCACAGGTCGAGCGCGTTCTCCACGGCCCACGGATCGCCGATCCAGGGCGCCAGTTGTTCGTCGAGCAGTTCGGCGATGAAGGAGCGCGGCACGATGACGCGCTCGTCGACGTAGAAGCGGTCTTCGCCCAGCCAGGCTTCATTGGTCAGGTAGGCGGCGGGCAGACGGTCCTGGCAGCGGCGGCTGTAGAGGTCGAGCAGGCGAACGCGTTCGTCAGGCAGCAGGCGCGCGTCGAGGAAGGGTTCGAGGCGGTCGAGCGGCAGGTGCAGCGTGTGCAGTGTCAGGTAGACGGCCTCATCCCAGGCGTTGTCGCTGCCGTGGCCGAAGAACAGGTGGGCGGCGTTGAAGCGGCTGACCGCGTAGCGGATGAAGTCGCGGACGGTGATCAGTTCGTGCTGGGCGTGAGCGGTCATGCGAGGATGATTTTTTCCAGGATGCGGCGGTAGATCGCCGAGAGTTGCGCCGGGGCGTCGACGGCGATGCACTCGTCGATCTTGTGGCTGGTCGCGTTGGACGGGCCGATTTCCAGCAGCTGGCCGCAGATCGGCGCGATGAAGCGGCCGTCGGAAGTGCCGCCGGTGGTCGACAGTTCGGTCTCGATGCCGCAGACGGCGCGGATCGCCTCGACCGCCGCGTCGGCGAGCGGGCCGCGTCCGGTCAGGAAGGGACGGGCGCCGAGCGTCCATTTGATCTCGTAGTCCAGGCCGTGCCGGTCGAGGATGGCGCACAGGCGCTGCTGCAGGCCTTCCGGCGTGCTGGCGGTGGAGAAGCGGAAATTGAACTTGATTTCCAGTTGGCCGGGAATGACGTTGGTCGCACCGGTGCCGCCGTGGATGTTGGAGATCTGCCAGGTGGTCGGCGGGAAATATTCGTTGCCCTGGTCCCACTCGGTCGCCGCCAGTTCGGCGATGGCTGGCGCCGCCTGGTGGATCGGGTTGCGGCCCTTTTCCGGGTAGGCGATGTGGCACTGGATGCCCTTGACCATGAGCACGCCGGAGAGCGAACCGCGGCGGCCGTTCTTGATCATGTCGCCGAGCGTGTTGACTGAGGTCGGTTCGCCGATGATGCAGTAGTCGAGCCGTTCGCCACGCGCCTGAAGGACTTCGGTGACGGCGACGGTGCCGTCGTTGGCGTCGCCTTCCTCGTCGGAGGTGAGCAGGAAGGCGAGCGAGCCGGGATGCTCGGGGTGGGCGGCGACGAAGGCCTCGACGGCGGTGACGGCGGCGGCGACGCCGGTTTTCATGTCGGCGGCACCGCGCCCGTAGAGCTTGCCGTCACGGATTTCCGGGGCGAACGGCGGGCTGGTCCATTTTTCCAGCGGGCCGGTCGGGACGACGTCGGTGTGGCCGGCGAAGACGAACAGCGGCGCCGTATTGCCGCGGCGCGCCCAGAGGTTGCGGGTGCCGTTGCGGTCCAGCCATTCGAGCGAGAAGCCGATAGCAGCGAGGCGTTCGCCGATGATGTCCATGCAGCCGGCGTCTTCGGGCGTGACCGACGGGCAGGCCATGATTCGGCGCGCCAGTTCGAGGGTGGGGTCGTTCATCAGGGAGTTTCTTCGTCGTCGGCCAGGCTGAGCTTGAACTCCTTGAACGAAGCACCGATTTCGTTGGTGCTGTCGAATTCCAGGCTGCTGTCGCTCTTCTTCTCTTCCTTGCCGTTGTTGGTATTGAATTCGGAGTTGTTGATCAGCCACGACAGGTTGGTCGGCGAATCCGCGTTGGCCAACGCTTCGTCAAGGGTGATCGTACCTTCGTGGTAAAGGTGGAAGAGGTCTTGTTCGAAAGTCTGCGATCCCGGTGCCAGGGTCTGCTCCATCGCATCCTTGATCGACTGCACTTCGCCACGCTCGATCAGTTCGCTGATGTGGCGGGTATTCAGCATGATTTCGCAGGTCGGCAGGCGCTTGCCGTCTAGGCGCTTGACCAGCCGCTGCGAGACGATGGCGCGCAGTGCCACCGACAGGTCAAGGAAGAGCGCCGGCCGGTTTTCCAGCGGGAAGAAGCTGATGATCCGGTTGAGCGCGTGGTAGGAGTTGTTGGCGTGAAGCGTCGCCAGGCACAGGTGGCCGGTCTGGGCGTAGGAGATCGCCGCCTGCATGGTGTCGCGGTCACGGATTTCGCCGATCAGGATGCAGTCCGGCGCCTGACGCATGGCATTTTTCAGCGCGGAATTCCAGTCCTGAGTGTCCATGCCGATTTCGCGCTGATTGACGATCGATTTCTTGTGCTTGAACAGGAATTCGATCGGGTCCTCGACGGTCAGGATGTGACCGGTACGCGTCGAATTGCGGTGGTCGAGCATCGAGGCGATGGTGGTCGACTTGCCCGAGCCGGTGGCACCGACGATCAGGATCAGGCCGCGCTTTTCCATGATCAGCTCGCCGAGCAGCGGTGGCAGGCCGAGCGTGTCGAGCGGCGGGATGTTGCCAAGGATGAAACGGATGACGATGCCGATCGAGCCGCGCTGGCGGAACAGGTTGATCCGGAAGTTGCCGACCTGTGGCACGCCGAACGAGAGGTTCATCTCGTTGTTGGCTTCGAAGGTCTTTGCCTGATCCTCGTTCATCAGTTCGTAGGCGATCTTCTCGATCATCTCCGGCAGCATCACCTGCTGGTTGACCGGCATGGTGCTGCCCTGGATCTTGATGTGGATCGGCGTGCCGGCGGAGATGAAGATGTCCGACGCCTGCTTTTCCGACATCAACTGGAACAGTTTGTCGAGGATCATGGCAAAGGCCTTGGCAAAAGTGGAATCAGGCGCGCAGCAGTTCGTTGATGCTGGTCTTCGAACGGGTCTGGGCGTCGACCTTCTTGACGATGATCGCCGCGTACAGGCTGTAGCGACCGTTGTCCTTGGGCAGCGAGCCGGAGATCACGACCGAGCCCGGCGGGATCTTGCCGTAGGTGATTTCGCCGGTTTCGCGGTCATAGATCGGGGTGCTCTGGCCGATGTACACGCCCATCGAGATCACCGAGTTCTCGCCGACGACGACGCCTTCGACGACTTCCGAACGGGCGCCGATGAAGCAGTTGTCTTCGATGATCACCGGGCCGGCCTGGATCGGTTCAAGCACACCGCCGATGCCGACGCCGCCGGAGAGGTGCACGTTCTTGCCGATCTGCGCGCAGGAACCGACGGTGGCCCAGGTGTCGACCATGGTGCCTTCATCGACGAAGGCGCCGATATTGACGAAGGAGGGCATCAGCACGACATTCTTCGCGATGTGCGAACCCTTGCGGGCAAAGGCGCCAGGTACCACGCGGAAGCCGCCGGCCTTGAACTGTTCCTCGCTCCAGCCCTGGAACTTGGTGTCGACCTTGTCGTAGAAGCGCACGTCGCCGGCTTCCTGGACGCGGTTGTCGCGGGTGCGGAAGGAAAGCAGCACGGCCTTCTTGGCCCACTGATTGACGACCCATTCGCCACCCACCTTCTCGGCAACGCGCAGCTTGCCGCTGTCCAGATCGGCGATCACGGATTCGATGATCTTGATCGCGTCGGTCGATTGGGTGGTGAGCTCGGTGCGCTTTTCCCAGAGTTCGTCGATGGTGGCTTGCAGGGGATGAGTCATTTGGCGGGTCTCTCTTGGTTACAGTTGTTGTGTGAATTGAACGATGCGGCGGCTGGCTTCCAGGCATTCTTCCAGGCCGGCGACCAGGGCGATGCGGACGAAGCCGGCACCCGGATTGACGCCCTGCGATTCGCGGGCGAGGAAACTGCCGGGCAGAACCACGACATTATAGTGTTCGAGCAGGCCACGGGCGAACTCGGTATCGGCGATCGGCGTGCGTGCCCACAAGTAAAAGCTGGCGTCGGGCATGCCGGTGCCGAGTACGCTGGCAATCTGCGGCGTGCAGGCAGCGAACTTCTCGCGGTACTGGTCTCGGTTGTCCAGCACGTGGGCCTCGTCGTTCCAGGCGGCGACCGAAGCGGCCTGGATCGGTGGGGCCATGGCACAGCCGTGGTAGGTGCGGTAGAGCAGGAATTTCTTCAGGATCTGCGCGTCGCCGGCGACGAAACCCGAACGCATGCCGGGCACGTTGGAGCGCTTCGACAGGCTGGAGAACATCACCAGGCGCTCGTTCGTTCGGCCGAGCAGCTTGGCGGCTTGCAGACCACCAATGGGCGGGTTGGCCTCGTCGAAGAAGATTTCGGAATAGCACTCGTCGGAGGCAATGACGAAGCCGTACTTGTCGGAGAGCGCGAACAGCGTCTTCCACTCAGCCAGCGACAGCACCTTGCCGGTCGGGTTACCCGGCGAACAGACGTAGAACAACTGCACGCGCGCCCACTCGGCGGGCGTCAGCTGGTCGTAATCGAAGGCGAAGCCGTTCTCCGGCAGGTTGTTGAGGAAACGTGGCTCGGCCCCGGCCAGGTAAGCGGCCCCTTCGTAAATCTGATAGAAGGGATTCGGGCTGACGACGATGGGCGTGGTGCCCTGGCTTGGATCGATCAGCGTCTGGGCGAAAGAGAACAGCGCTTCGCGCGAACCGTTGACCGGCAGGATTTCGGTTTCCGGGTCCAGTTCCAGTCCGTAACGACGCGTGCACCATTCGCCGATGGCGTGGCGCAGGGCCGGAATGCCCTGGGTGGTCGGGTAGTTGGCCAGGCCGCGCAGATTGGCCTGCAACGTGTCGATGATGAACTGCGGCGTGGCATGCTGCGGTTCGCCGATGGACAGTTTGATTTCCTTGTACTGCGGGTTCGGGCTGACGCCGGCGAATAGCGCGCGCAGTTTTTCGAAGGGGTAGGGCTGGAGTTGGGCGAGGTGGGGATTCACTGGATCGATTTCGGTGACGGCGAAAAACGACAATTATCGCTGAAATCGGCCGTGCTGGGACGCGCGCCCGCGGGCGGCGGTGCCGGGCGACGGTGCTATCATACGGCCCCCGATGTGGCGGGCATGTAAGCCGCCGTTAAACCGCGCATGCGCCTGACCAAACTCAAACTCGCCGGCTTCAAGTCCTTTGTCGACCCCACCACCGTTTCCCTGCCCGGGCAACTGGTCGGTGTCGTCGGGCCGAACGGTTGCGGCAAGTCGAACATCATGGATGCGGTGCGCTGGGTGCTGGGCGAGTCGAAGGCCTCCGAACTGCGCGGCGAGTCGATGATGGACGTCATCTTCAACGGTTCGACCAACAGGAAACCGGTGTCGCGCGCCTCGGTCGAGCTGATCTTCGACAACTCGCTCGGCCGGGCCTTGGGCCAGTGGTCGCAGTACGCCGAACTGTCGGTCAAGCGGGTGCTGACCCGGCAAGGCCAGTCGGACTACTTCATCAACAACCAGAAGGTCCGGCGCAAGGACATCACTGATCTCTTCCTCGGTACCGGGCTGGGGCCGCGTGCGTACGCGATCATCGGTCAGGGCATGATCTCGCGCATCATCGAGGCGCGCCCCGACGACCTGCGCGTCTTCCTCGAAGAAGCGGCCGGTGTCACCCGCTACAAGGAGCGGCGCAAGGAAACCCAGGGGCGCCTCGAAGACACCCGCGAGAACCTGCTGCGCGTCGAGGACATCCGCGAGGAGTTGGGTCACCAGATCGAACGTCTCGAATCGCAGGCCGAAATTGCCCGCCGCTACCACGCGCTCAATCAGCAACTGGTCCAGAAACAGCAACTGCTGTGGTTGCTGAAGCGACGCGAAGCCGAGGCCGAACGCCAGCGCCTGGCGCTCGACGTCGAGCGGACGACAACCGAACTCGAAGCGCAAAGCGCCGCACTGCGCGAAACCGAAGCGCGTGCCGAGGAAACCCGCGAAGCCCATTTCGCTGCCGGTGATGCCCTGCACAACGCGCAGAGCGAGATGTACGCGGCCAATGCCGAGGTCGCCCGGCTGGAAGCCGAAATCCGTCATCGCCGCGAATCGCGCAGCCAGCTCGAAGCCCGCCTGGTACAACTGGAAGACGAGCTGGCGCACTGGACGCAGAATGCCGAAAAACTCGCCGAAGACCGCCAGAAGTGGGAGGAGTCGCAGGAAATCACCCGCTTGCGCGTCGAGGAAGCCGAGGAACGCCTGCACGCGCAGATGAACCTGGCACCGCAGGTCGAGGAAGACCATGCGCAGGCGCTGGAGGAACTGCAGCGGCTGAAGACGCGCACCGCCAACGGCGAGCAGAAGCTGGAAGTCGAGCAGACCCACAAGGCGCATGCCCAGCGTTCGCTGCAGGCCATCGTCCAGCGCCGCGAGCGCCTGCGCGACGAGACTTTCGGCGAGGCGCCGGACGAACTCGAAGTGGCCGAGAAGGAAGAAGAACTGGAATTGCTGCGCGAGGAACTCGCCGGCGACCAGGAACACCTGCAGCAGTTGCAGGAGGAAATGCCGCAACTGGAGGCCAAACGCAAGGCCGTGCAGGGCGAACTGCAGCGGCTGGAGCGCGAGTTGGCGGCCGGGCAGGCACGCCGCGCCGCACTCGAACAGATGCAGGCGAAGACTGCCGGCAGCGGCAAGTTGCCCGAATGGCTGCAGCGCCACGGCTTGGCCGACGCGCCGGCATTGTGGCAGCAGATCCACGTCGAGGCCGGCTGGGAAGAGGCAGTCGAAGCGGTGTTGCGCGAGCGCCTGTCGGCAATCGCCTGCGACGATCCGGCACGCCTGGCCGAATGGCTGCACGACCGGCCGGATGGCCGCCTGGCGGTCATGCTGGGCGGTGCCGAGACTGATGCCGCAGCACCGGACAGCCTGCTCGCCCGCGTGCGCTGCGACGATGCGCGGGTGCGCAGCGCGCTGGCCGACTGGCTGGGCGGGGTGCTCGCCGCCGAAACGCTGGCCGAGGCGCTGGCCTTGCGTGAGTCGCTGGCCCCGGCGGGCGCCGTCGTCACCCGTGGCGGCGACTTGTTGACCCGTAGCAGCCTGACTTTCTTTGCGCCCGACCTGGGCGAGCACGGCCTGCTCGAACGCCAGCGCGAGATCGAGTCGCTGGCCGAAGGCATTGCGCTGGCCGAGGAAAAGCGCGAAAGCCTGCGCGAGCAGGCGGAAATGTTCGACGAACAGTACGCCGACAAGCAGGAAGAAATCGACGAGACGCGCCAGTACGTCACCGACCGCCAGCAGCGCGTGCACCACGTGCAACTGGAAGTGCTCAAGCTGAGCCAGGCGCTGGCCCGTTACAACGAGCAGAAGGAGCGCATCGCCGAACAGCTCGCCGAGCTGGCCGAGGAAGAAGAGGGCGAGCGCGAGCGCGAAATGGCCGCCGACGAGCGGATTGAAGAAATCCGCGACGGCCTCAACCGCATCCGCGTGCTGGTTGTTGGCGCCCAGGCCCGGCTTGACGAGTGCGAACGCGCCGTGCGCGCCGAACGCGAGCGCAATGCCGACCTCGACCGGGCGCTGCGCGAAGCGCAGTTCTCGGCGCGCGAAGCCGACGGCAAGCTGCAGGACATCTTTGCGCAGCAGGCGCTGGCGCAACGCGAATTGACGCGCATCGAGCGCGACCGCGCGGCCTGTGCCGAGCAGGTCGAGGCGGCGCCGGCCGATGTCATGGAGGAACAGTTGCAGCAGGCGCTGGTCACCCGCGTTGCCGCCGAGCAGGCGCTGGCCGGCCGGCGCGATGCCCTGGAGGCGGCGACCAATGCGCTGCGCGCGCTGGAAGAACAGCGGTTGAAAATAGAGCAGGGGCTGGAACCGTTGCGCACCCGCATCGGCGACCTCAAGCTGAAGGAGCAGGCAGCGGCACTCAATGCCGAGCAGTTCGCCATGCAGTTGCTCGAAGCCGGCGCCGACGAGGCGGCCTTGCTGCCCTTGCTGGGCGAGGCGCGGCCGTCATCGCTGCAGGGCGAAATCACCCGTCTGAGCAACGCCATCGGCGAACTGGGCGCGGTGAACCTGGCGGCGTTGCAGGAACTGGAAACGGCGACCGAGCGCAAGGGTTACCTCGACATGCAGGCGGCTGACCTGAACGAGGCGATGGAAACCCTGGAAAACGCCATCCGCCGCATCGACCGCGAAACGCGCGACCTGCTGAAGAACACCTTTGATACGGTCAACAGCCATTTCGGCAAGCTCTTCCCCGAGCTGTTCGGCGGCGGCCGTGCCGAACTGGTGATGACCGGCGAGGAAATCCTCGACGCCGGCGTGCAGGTCATCGCCCAGCCGCCGGGCAAGAAGAATTCGACGATTCACCTGCTGTCCGGCGGCGAGAAGGCACTGACGGCGATTGCGCTGGTGTTCTCGATGTTCCAGCTGAACCCGGCGCCGTTCTGCCTGCTCGACGAGGTCGATGCGCCGCTGGACGATACAAATACCGAGCGTTTCTGCGGTATGGTCAAGAAAATGTCGGGGGCAACACAGTTCCTGTTCATTTCCCATAATAAAATCGCGATGGAAATGGCCGAACAACTGGTCGGCGTCACCATGCAGGAAAGCGGTGTCTCGCGCGTGGTGGAAGTGGATATCGAAGAAGCCTTGAAGATGAGGGATGCGTGACTGAACTTCAATACGGACTGATCGGCCTGGGCGTACTCGCCGTCGCGGGCGTCGTGGCCTACAACAAGTGGCAGGAAAGCCGCCATCGCAAGGTGGCCGAGTCGGTGCTCAAGCCCGAGCACGACGATGTCCTGCTCAAGCCGGCAGCGGCGCGCAAGGCGGCGGCGCCGGTCGAGCGCGAGCCAAGCCGGGTCGAACCGGTGATTGCCGAGCCTCGTCAGCAGGAGGTGCCCCCGGTCGAACCGGTGTTCGAGCCGGAAGCGCCGGTCGAAGTGCCCGAATCCCGGGTGGAAGCCGAGCCGTTGCCGGAAGCGCCGGCTGCGTTTGTCGAAGCGGAACCGCCGATGCCGGAAGAGGAGATCCAGGAAGCGCCGCCGGTGCCGGTTGCCCTGCCGGCAGAGTTGCTCGATCCGCGTCTGGAGTACATCGTCGCCATGGAACTGGTCGAAGCCGTGCCGGCGCGGCAAATCCTCCAGTCGCAGCGCGACACCCTGCAGCGCATCGGTCGTCCGGTGCATTTCGTCGCTTTCAACGAGCGCTCGCGTGAGTGGGTGCGCCTGCGTTCGGATGTGGACATGCGTGTGCGCAGCCTGCGCGTCGGCCTGCAACTGGTCAATCGCCTGGGTCCGGTCAGCGACGGCGACGTGGCCAAGTTTGCCGGTGCCATGCAGGCACTGGCCGACGAACTGATGGCGGTGGCCGACATGCCGTCTACGCCGCTGCTCGACCAGGCTGCCGAAATCGACCGCTTCTGTGCGGCCGTCGACCTCGAAATCGGGCTCAACTTGATCAGCCGCGGCCTGCCTTTCCCCGGCACCAAGATTCGCGCCCTGGCCGAAGCGGCCGGCATGGTGCTCGGCCTCGACGGCCTGTTCACCCGTCACGACGACGACGGGCGACCGCTGTTCAGCCTGCAGAACTACGAAAGCACGCCATTCTCCGCCGATAGCCTGCGCACCATGAGCACCCACGGCCTGACTTTCCTGCTTGACGTGCCGCGCGTCGATGGCGGCGAACGTGTCTTCCAGCAGATGGTCGAGCTGGCCCGGCGCTTTGGCGAAACCCTGCAGGGGACGCTGGTCGACGACAACCGTCAGCCGCTCGGCGATGCCCAGCTCGATCACATCCGTCGCGAGTTCATCGGCAAGCCGCAGGCGACCATGCAATCCTTCGGCATGCCCGCCGGTTCGCCGCAAGCCCTGCGCCTGTTCTCGTGATGCCGGCAGCGGAAATCACGGCGCGCGCCGCCTGGCTGCGCGCCGAACTGGAACGTCACAACCACGCCTACTACGTCCTCGACGCGCCGACCATTCCGGACGCCGATTACGACGCGTTGTTCCGCGAGCTGCAGGCGCTGGAAGCCGAACATCCGGCGCTGGTAACGGCCGATTCGCCGACCCGGCGCGTCGGCGGCACGCCGCTGGCGCAGTTCGCGCCGGTGGTGCACGACGTGCCCATGCTGTCGATCCAGACCGAGACCGACACCGGCCCGAGCGGCGCGCTCAACTTCGACGCCCGCGTCCGCCGCGAGCTGGAACTGCCGGCCGACGCTCCGGCCATCGCCTACGCCGCCGAGCTGAAGTTCGACGGCCTCGCCGTCAGCCTGCGCTACGAGAACGGCGTGCTGGTGCGCGGTGCGACGCGCGGCGATGGCGCCACCGGCGAGGACGTTACCCAGAACCTGTGCACCATCGGCCAGATCACGCTGCGCCTGCAAGGCGAGGCGCCGCCGCTGCTGGAAGTGCGCGGCGAGGTGTACATGCGCCGCGACGATCTCGAAAAATACAATGCAGCGGCCGCGGCGCGCGGCGAAAAGACCCTGGTCAATCCGCGCAACGCCGCCGCCGGCAGCGTTCGCCAGCTCGACCCGGCGATTGCTGCCAGCCGGCCGCTGAAATTCTTCGCCTACGGCATCGGGGCGGTCGCCGGCTGGGCCGAGCCGAAGACGCACAGTGGCTTGCTCGACGCGCTCGCTGCCTTCGGCCTGCCGGTCTGCGAGCACCGCGCCGTGCTCGCTGGCGGCGAGGCGCTGGCCGGCTTCCACGCGCGCATCGCCGAACTGCGCGACAGCTTGCAGTTTGACATCGACGGCGTGGTGTACAAGGTCAACGACCGCGAACTGCAGCGCCGCCTCGGTTTCCGCTCGCGCGAGCCGCGCTGGGCGGTGGCGCACAAATATCCGCCACAGGAGGCGTCTACCGTGGTCGAGGCGATCGACATCCAGGTCGGTCGCACCGGCGCGCTGACGCCGGTGGCGCGGCTGCGGCCGGTCTTCGTCGGCGGCGTCACGGTGACCAACGCGACGCTGCACAACGCCGACGAGGTCGAGCGCAAGGGCGGCATCTGCGTCGGCGACACGGTGATCGTGCGCCGTGCCGGCGACGTCATCCCGGAAGTCGTCGGCGTCGTCGCCGAACGCCGGCCGGCCGACGCCCGGCCCTTCGCCATGCCCGATGCCTGCCCGGTGTGCGGCGCGCACACGGTGCGCGAGCCAGGCGAGGCGGTGACCCGCTGCTCAGGTGGCTTCTCGTGCAGCGCTCAGCGTACCCAGGCGATCCTGCATTTCGCCGGTCGCCGCATGATGGACATCGAAGGCCTCGGCGACCGCTACGTCGAGCGCCTGGTCGAGTTCGGCTACGTGCATGGCGTCGCCGACCTGTACCGGCTGACGCTGGACGATTTGCTGGAAATGAAGCGGCGCGCCGACGAGCGCGATGGCACGGTGCCGGAAACGGTCAAGGCCGGCCAGACGCCGACGCGCTGGGCCGAGAACCTGCTCGCCGGCATCGCCGCCAGCAAGACGCCGAAACTGGCGCGCCTGCTCTTCGCACTGGGTATCCGTCATGTCGGCGAGACCACCGCCAAAACCCTGGCCGACTGGCTGGGCAGCCTCGAACGCGTGCGCCGCGCGCCGGCACCGCTGCTCGCCGTGCTACCCGACATCGGCGCGACGGTGGCGGCGGCGATTGCCGATTTCTTCGCCGAGCAGCGCAATCTCGATGCCGTCGATGCCTTGCTCGCCGCCGGCGTCGTCCCGGCTGACGAACACCCGCCGCATCCCGGCCTGGCCGAACGCCTGGCCTGGGCCGACATCTACACGGCGCTGGCGGTGCCCAAGCTGACCGCCAGGCGTGCCGGCCAGCTCGCCGCCGTCGCCGACGGCGCAGCGCTGGCCGACGGCAGCGTCGACGCCGCCACGCTGTCGGTCGCCGGCCTGCCCGGCGAGGTGATCAGCGCCTTGTTCGATTGGCTCAAGGCGCCAGGCCGGCGCGGCCTGCTCGCTGCCGTCGCCCGTCGCCGCCAGGAACTGCTCGATGCCCTGCCGCAGGGTGCCGTGGCCGCTGCACCTGCGCCGCTGGCCGGCAAGACGCTGGTGCTGACCGGGACGCTGCCGACCTTGAAACGCGACGACGCCAAGGCGATGATCGAAGCGGCCGGCGGCAAGGTCGCTGGTTCGGTATCGAAGAAGACCGACTACGTCGTTGCCGGCGAGGAAGCCGGCAGCAAGCTCGACAAGGCCCGCGAATTGGGCGTCGCGGTGGTCGATGAGGCCGGTTTGCTGGAATTGTTGAACGAGGGAGGTATGAAATGAAAAAAGTCAGGAAAGCCGTTTTTCCCGTGGCCGGCATGGGGACGCGTTTCCTGCCGGCGACCAAGGCCAGTCCCAAGGAAATGCTGCCCATCGTGGACAAGCCCTTGATCCAGTACGCGGTCGAGGAGGCAGTGGCGGCGGGAATCACCGACATGATCTTCGTCACCGGCCGCTCCAAGCGGGCGATCGAAGACCATTTCGACAAGGCCTACGAACTGGAGTCGGAACTGGCGGCGCGGGGCAAGACGGAAATGCTGGACTTTGTCCGCAGCATGATCCCGCGCGACATCAACTGCGTTTATATCCGTCAGCAGGAAGCGCTCGGGCTCGGCCATGCCGTGCTCTGCGCCCGGCCGGTGATCGGCGACGAGCCGTTCGCGGTGATCCTGGCCGACGATCTGCTCGACGGCGATACGCCGGTGATGAAGCAGATGTCCGAGGTGTACGACTACTATCGCTGCTCGGTACTGGGCGTCCAGGACGTGCCGCGGGAGGATACGCGCAGTTACGGGATCGTCGAGGCGCGCAGGGTGGCCGACCGCCTGGAGCAGATCAATGCCATCGTCGAGAAGCCGAAGCCGGAAGAGGCCCCGTCCACCCTGGCGGTGGTCGGTCGCTACATCCTCACGCCACGCATCTTCGAGCATCTCGAGAAAATCACGCCGGGGGCCGGCGGCGAGATTCAGCTGACCGACGCCATCGCCTCGCTGCTCGCCGAGGAGCAGGTGCTGGCGCATCGTTACGACGGGGTACGCTACGATTGCGGCTCCAAACTCGGCTACCTGCAGGCGACCGTGGTGTTCGGCCAGCGTCATCCGCAGGTCGGCCGTGAATTTACCGAATACCTCAACAAGAACAGGGAGACATGATGGATATCGAACAAGCCCGTGCCATGCTGGCCGACTCGGAAGTGATTCACGATGCAGCGACGGTGCAGGCGGCAGTGGACAAAATGGCGGCGGATATCGAAGCGCGCCTGGGCGACAAATACCCGCTGGTGCTGTGCGTGATGACTGGCGGTGTGGTGTTCTGCGGGCAGTTGATGACGCGCCTGAATTTTCCGCTCGATTTCGATTACCTGCATGCCACCCGTTATGGGCCGGAAACGCAGGGCGGCAAGATTTCCTGGCGCAGCGCGCCGTGGGCGCCGGTGAAGGGGCGCAGCGTGCTGGTGGTTGATGACATCCTCGATGAAGGCGTGACCCTGGCGGCAGTCAAGGAAAGCCTGCTTCGTCTGGGGGCGGCCGAGGTGCTGACGGCGGTCTTCGCGGACAAGCTCAATGGCCGGAAAAAGCCGCTGGTGGCCGATTTCGTCGGCCTCACCGTGCCCGACCGCTTCGTTTTCGGTTTCGGCATGGATGCCGGTGGCGCCTGGCGCAATCTGCCGGCGATTCACGCCAAGAAGGAAGGTGCATGAGCGGTCGCAGTGTCGCCGACTTCATCGCCTATTGGGAAGACGAGGGGCTGACCTATGCCCGTCACGGAGATTACGACTGGATGGCGGCACTGGTTCCCGGCGTCCGCGTGCTGGAAATCGGCTGTGGCGTGGGGTTTGCCACGCAAGCACTGATCGCACGCGGACTGGCGGTGCTGGCCATTGATACCTTGCCGGAATGCCTGGAGCTTACCCGGCAGCGTGTGGGCGATGCGGTGACGCTGCTACGCGCCGACGTCGAGGCGCTAGACGCCGGGCAGCGTGCCACCATTGAAGCCTTTGCACCGGATTGCGTGGTCTGCTGGTTGATGGGGGCGCCGGCCGAGGTGACCGGTGCCAGCGCCAGCGATGGCGGCCAGGCAGTGGCCGCCTACCGCGAACGCCTGCACCGGGCAGTGGCCGCCCTGGCGGCTGGCCTGCCCTCGGTGCGTGCCTTGCACATTGTCGACCGCACGGCGATTCCCTGGCAGGCCAAGGATATCGGTCGCGATACCCTGGTTCGCTACCATCTCGAACGAACCTTCAGCGGTCTGCCGTTTGCGGCCGACCGCAGCAAGGCTCTTTACCGCAAGCTGGGCGGCAACGTCACCCCGCTTGCCAAACCGCATCCCACGCTCAAGAGCGTGGTGCCAACGCTGGCTTCGCTGCTGGCGCTACGGAGTACATGACATGTTAGCCATCATTGGCGGCAGCGGCCTGACGACGCTGTCCAATCTCGACGTTTCCCACCGCGAAGTGGTGCGGACCCCGTTCGGCGAGCCTTCGGGCGCCCTGGTGTTCGGCCAGATCGGTGGCCAGCCGGCGGTATTCCTGCCTCGCCACGGCTACGGCCACAGCATTCCGCCGCACATGGTCAATTACCGGGCCAACCTGTGGGCCCTGCATCACCATCAGGTCAGCGGCATCATCTCGGTGGCTTCGGTCGGCAGCATCCGAGCCGACCTGAATCCGGGCGACATCGTCGTTCCCGATCAGATCATCGATTACACCTGGGGCCGCAAGTCGACCTTCTTCGACGGCGTCGGCTCGCCGGTGACCCACGTCGATTTCACCGAGCCCTACGACGCGGCACTGGCCCAGCGCATCGTTGCGGCGGCGCAGGCGCTGGGGGTCGAGGTCAAGCAGGGTGCGGTCTATGCGGCGACGCAGGGGCCGCGCCTGGAAACGGCGGCCGAGATCAACCGCCTGGAACGCGACGGCGCCGACATCGTCGGCATGACCGGCATGCCCGAAGCGGTGCTGGCGCGCGAACTGGGCCTGCCTTATGCGGCGATCAGCGTCGTTGCCAACCACGCTGCCGGTCGCGGCAGCAGCAGCAAGGGTATCCGCTTCGAAAGCCTGGAGCATGTCCTGCAGGAAGCGATGGGCCGCGTGCGCAGCACCATCGAGCGAGTGGTCGGCGCCGGTACGGCCTGTCCGCCGATGGGCATGTCGGTCTGAGGCGCGGCCTCAGACCTTCATCCGTTCGATCAGCTCGGTTTCCAGGCGGATGCGCTGGTTGGTGTCGCGCAGGTCGCCGCCACTGATCAGGAAGACGTCCTCGGCGCGTTCGCCGAGGGTGGCGATCTTGGCGGTATGCAGTTCGGCGCCGTGTTCGGCGAGTGTCTTGGCGATGGTGTAGAGCAGGCCGGGGCGGTCGGCGGCGGTCAGGTTGAGGACGAAGTGCGTCCCCTTTTCGTCGCCGCGGATGCTGACTTCGGGTTTGATCGGGAAGTGTTTGACCTGGCGCGACAGACGACCGGCCGACGGAACTTCGGGCGGCAACTGGTTGCGCAGGCGTTCTTCCAGCTCATGTTCGATGTAGGCGAGCATTTCACGGTTGTGATCGCGCCGTTCGATATCGAGCAGGATGAAGCTGTCCAGCGCGTAGCCGTGGGCGGTAGTGTGGATCTTGGCATCGACGATGCTGTAGCCGGCCCGGGCGAAGAAGCCGACCAGGCGAGCGAACAGGTCGGGCTGGTCCTGGGTATACACCATCACCTGCAGGCCGACGCCTTCCTGCCACAGGCGGGCGCGGACCACCGGCTGATTGTTGTGGATGCGGTAATGCAGCGAGCGCGTGTGCCAGGCGATTTCCTCGGCTGAGTGGCGCAGGAAATAAACGGTGTCGAGCTGCTTCCACAGGCGTTCATGGACGGTGTCGGAGAGCGCGAAGAAACGCAGCAGGCGCATTGCTTCCGCCTGACGCTCGGCGATGATGCCGTGCGCCACCGGCACTTCATCCTGGGCCAGGAAGTGCTGCGTTTGCTGGTAGAGATCGGCCAGGAGTTTGCCTTTCCACTGGTTCCAGACTTTCGGGCTGGTGCCGCGGATGTCGGCGTGGGTGAGCAGGTAGAGGGCCTGCAGGTGGCGCAAATCGCCAACCATTGCGGCGAAATTGCCGATCACCTCGGGATCGCTCAGGTCTTCCTTCTGGGCAATCTGCGACATGACCAGGTGCTGGCGCACCAGCCATACCACCAGTTCGGTATCTTCCCGTGACAAGCCGTGGTTTTCGCAGAATTCGCGGGCGTCGACCGTGCCCTTGATCGAGTGGTCGCCACCGCGGCCCTTGGCGATGTCGTGGAAGAGAGCGGCGATGTAGAGCAGCCAGGGGCGCTCGAATTCGTTGATCAGGCGGGAGCACAGCGGATATTCGTGGGCGAACTCGCTCATCGTGAACCGGCGCAGGTTGCGCAGCACCTGCAGGATGTGCTGATCCACGGTATAGACATGGAACAGGTCGTGCTGCATCTGGCCGACGATGCGCCCGAAGTTGGGCAGGTAGGCACCGAGGATGTCGAGCTGGTTCATCCGCCGGAATTCATGGACCACACCGCGTTCGCTCTGCAACAGCTTGAGGAACATCGCCCGGTTGGTCGGGTCGGCGCGGAAGGCGTCGTCGATGCGTTCGCGGGCAATCCACAGGGCGCGCAGGGTTGGTGCCGTCATGCCCTGGAGCTCGGGGTTTTCCTGCATGATCAGGAAGGCGTCCAGGATAAGTCCGGGGTTTTTCTCGAACAGACGCTCGTCGCAGACATCGAGCAGGTTGCCGATGACCTGGAAGTTTTCATCAAAGGTCTGCGGGTGCTGCAGGGTTTCCGGGGAAAGCGCAGCGCCCATGTTCTGCAGGACGATGGTGTTGAGCAGGGTGAGGCCCTTGGCATTCCGGTAGTAGGCCTGCATCAGTTGTTCGGAGGCGCGCTTGGTCTCGTTATCTACGTAGCCGTAGCGGTGGGCCAGGCGCTCCTGGTAATCGAACAGCAGCCGGTCCTCGCGGCGTCCGACAAGGAAATGCAGGCGGATGCGCAAATGGCGCAGGAAATCCTCGAACTGCTTGCCGAAGGCGACACCTTCCTGCGACATGACGCCGTCGCCACCGAGTTCGTCCCAGCTGACGCCGTAGCCGGCGGCCTTGGCAATCCAGAAGATGACCTGGACATCGCGTAGCCCGCCTGGAGACTCCTTGATGTTGGGCTCAAGGCTGTAAGGGGTTTCGTTGAAGCGCAGGTAACGGTCCTGTTGTTCCAGTCGTTTGGCTTCGTAAAACTGCACCGGGTCGAGGTTGCCCAGCAGGCGGCGGTGGAAGGTGGCGAACAGCTTGTCGCTGCCGGTGAGCAGCCGCGCTTCGAGCAGGGCGCTCTGCACGGTGATGTCCTTGGCCGCCTCGTTCAGGCATTCCGGGATGGTGCGGACACTGTGGCCGATTTCCAGGCCGATGTCCCAGAAGCAGCCGACCAGCTTTTCCAGCTTGGCCTCGGTGCTGGCGCTGGCCGCCTGCGGCAGCAGGATCAGCAGGTCGATGTCGGAGGCCGGATAGAGTTCGCCGCG
>Ga0209794_1001228_pt1 | contig 22098 bp, 20 predicted proteins | sample EBPBio232013_DNA_FD_185869 | JGI IMG/M metagenome (GOLD analysis project Ga0209794, IMG submission 185869) | Wastewater treatment Type I Accumulibacter community from EBPR Bioreactor in Madison, WI, USA - Reactor 1_5/23/2013_ DNA (SPAdes)... | ecosystem: Engineered > Bioreactor > EBPR >... | reverse complement strand
GGATCAATATGCATCAGTTGTGCAAAGATCGAAAAGATGGTGTCAGATGCTGCCGACGGTCTTCAGCCGCATGCGCGGGTGGATCTCGGCCTGGCTCAGCACCGGGGTCTGCGAGCGGAAGCGCTCGACGATGGAGCGGACGAAGGGCCGGATTCCCGGGCTGGTCAGCAGGACAGGGGCTTCTCCCATGCGGGCCGCATCCTCGAAGGCGTCGCGCACCAGCATGATGAATTCGGACAGCTTGGACGGCTGCATGGCCAGCTGGCGGTCGTCGCCCTGGCCGACGATGGAATCGGCGAAGGCCTGTTCCCAGGCAGGCGACAGGGCGATGAGCGCGAGAGAGCCGTCCATGCCGGTATATTGCGCGCAGAGCTGGCGGGCGAGGCGCGCGCGCACGTGCTCGGCAATCTGGACCGGCGAGCGGGTGAACGACACGGCCTCGGCAACGCCCTCGAGGATCGAGGGCAGGTCGCGGATCGAGACGCGCTCGGTGAGCAGCACCTGGAGGACGCGCTGCAGGCCCGACATGGTGATCTGGTTCGGGACAAGGTCCTTGAGCAGCTCGGCCTGATCCTTCGGCAGTTCCTTCACCAGTTTCTGAACCTCGCCGTAGCTGAGCAGGTCGGCGACGTTGGCCTTGAGGATCTCGGTGAGGTGCGTCGAGAGCACGGTCGCCGCATCGACGACCGTATAGCCGCGGACGCTCGCCTCCTCCTTCAGCGCGGCATCGACCCAGGTCGCCGGCAGGCCGAACGTCGGCTCGGTGGTGTGGACGCCGGGAAGATCGACCTGCGCGCCGGAGGGATCCATGACCATGAACTGCAGCGGCCAGATGTGGCCCTGTCCCGATTCCACCTCCTTGACGCGGATGATGTACTGGTTCGGCGGCAGCTGGACGTTGTCGAGGATGCGCACCGAGGGCATGACGAAGCCCATGTCGGAGGCGAGTTGGCGGCGCAGGGCCTTGATCTGATCCGTCAGCCGGTCCGAACCACCTTCCGATTGAACGAGCGGGAGGAGGCCGTAGCCGAGCTCGATCTTCAGGTCGTCGATCTTCAGGATTGACGAGATCGGCTCCTCGGCCGGCGGCGCGGCGGCAGCCGCAGCCTCTGCCGCCTCGGCGATCGCGGCGGTCTCCGCCACGCGCTTCGCCTCCTGCCCGAGAGCATAGGCCGCATAGCCGGCAAGGCCCGCGAGACCGGCGAAGGGGATGAACGGAATGCCCGGCAGCAGCGCCATGGCGGCCATGACGCCGGCCGAAAGGCCGAGCGCCTTCGGATAGCCGGTGAGCTGCCTGATCATCGCCTGATCGGCGGAGCCGGTGACGCCCGCCTTGGAGACGAGCAGGCCGGCGGCGGTCGAGATGATCAGCGCGGGGATCTGGCTGACGAGGCCATCGCCGACGGTGAGGATCGTATAGGTGCGCGCCGCTTCCATGAACGGCATGCCCTGCTGGGCGACGCCGATGATGAGGCCCGCGATGACGTTGATGAAGGTGATGAGCAGGCCGGCAATGGCGTCGCCCTTGACGAATTTCGAGGCGCCGTCCATGGCGCCGTAGAAGGCGCTCTCGTCCTCGAGATCCTTGCGGCGCGTCCTCGCGGTCTTCTCGTCGATGAGGCCGGCTGAGAGGTCGGCGTCGATCGCCATCTGCTTGCCGGGCATGGCGTCGAGGGAGAAGCGCGCCGCGACTTCCGCGATGCGGCCGGAACCCTTGGTGATGACGATGAAGTTCACGATCACCAGGATCGCGAAGACGATGATCCCGATGATGAACGAGCCGCCCATCACGAAATTGCCGAAGGCCTCGATGACGTGGCCGGCGGCGGAGGTGCCCTCGTGGCCATGCGACAGGATCAGGCGCGTCGATGCCAGATTCAACGACAGGCGCAGCATCGTCGAGATGAGCAGGATCGTCGGGAAGGACGAGAATTCCAGCGGCTTGTGAATGAACAACGCCGTCATCAGGATCATGACGGAGGAGATGATCGACACCGCCAGCATCATGTCCAGCAACAGCGGTGGCATCGGGAAGATCAGGATGACCAGGATGCCGATGACGCCAGTGGCCATCCACAGGTCCGGACGGCGCAGCCATCCGGCGACCGTTCCGGCGGATAATCCGCCGGAGGCCCGCCCTGTCGTGGCGCCCGCCGTGACGTCGGTCATGCTCATCCTGTCCGGCCGCTCGCGGATGTGAACGGCACCCGGCAAGAATTGCCGTGCGGATGGTTAACGGGACGTTACCGGCAGGCCCAACCAGGGTGGTGTTGAGCTGCAAGCCGGCGCGTGCAGGCCTCGGCAGTGGAGCTTCGCCGCCGGCATGATCGGGCTCGTCGCCGACAATGACCATGACGTGAAGCGCCGCCGTGGGTGCCTCGCGAGCGCATGCGGGCGTGCTATAGCGGAGATGAGCATTTTGGATGGACGCATGAGCAGCTTTCGCCTGACCGGCCCTGGCGGCACGCCCGGAGGGCTGATCCCCTTTTTCGTCGGCTTCGGCATGACAGTCGCGGGCGCCTGGCTCCTGACCAATCAGGTGACGGTGTCTGGCGGCTCGTGGACTCTGGGCGGCTATTCGGCCTTCGGGCTGTCGCTGGTGCCGATCCTCGCCGGCATCGGCATGCTGTTTTTCGACGGCTCGTCGCGGGCGGGGTTCCTGCTCCTGTTTGCCGGGATCGTCATCGTTCTTGCTGGGATCCTGACCAATCTGACGATCTATTTCGTGCCGACCAGCCTGTTCAACACGCTGATGATGCTGGCCCTGCTCGCAGGCGGCATCGGTCTGGTGCTGCGCTCGCTGCGCTGACGGGCAGAGAAATCGACCGTCTGACCCGAAACGTTCACGCGCGTTAACCATCCGGTAACCACCCACCCGGCAAATCTTGCCCAGCGGATCGGCGGCAGCCGCTTCGTGATGGGCAGAGGGCTGGTGGCGTCTTGAACGGCATCCTGGAGTTCCTGAAGAATCTCGGCGCGGCGCGCGTCGCGGCCATGGGCGCGGTCGCGCTCGGGCTGGTGGGCTTCTTCGTCTACATCATCCTGCGCATGAGCCAGCCGCAGATGGCGCTGCTGTTCTCCGACCTGACGCTTGAGGATTCCGCGCAGATCGTGAAGGAGCTCGAACGTCGGCAGGTGCGCTTCCAGCTCCGGCAGGATGGCGCGCAGGTCTTCGTGGCGCAGGAACAGGTCGCCCGCGTCCGCCTGCAGCTGGCCGAAACCGGCATGCCGCGCGGCGGCGGCGTCGGCTACGAGATCTTCGACAAGGGCGATGCCCTGTCCTCGACCTCCTTCGTCCAGAACATGAACCAGCTGCGCGCGCTGGAGGGCGAGCTCGCCCGCACCATCCGCGGCATCGAGCGCGTGCAGACGGCGCGTGTCCATCTGGTCATGCCCGAGCGGGCTCTGTTCTCCCGCGAGCGCACCGAACCTTCCGCCTCCATCGTGCTGCGCGTCCGCGGCGGGCTGGAGCCGCAGCAGATCCGCGCCGTGCGCCACCTCGTCGCCTCGGCGGTGCGCGGTCTCTCGCCCCAGCGCATCTCCATCGTCGACGAGAGCGGCCGGCTGCTCGCCGACGGCGCGGGCGATGCCGCCGGCATGATGGGCACCAGCATCGACGAGCGCCGCGCGTCGCAGGAGCGGCACCTGCGCGAGCAGGTCGAGAGCATCATCGCCTCGGTGGTCGGCCCGGGCCGGGCGCGGGTGCGCGTCGCCGCCGACATGGACTTCAACCGCATCACCCAGACCTCCGACGATTTCGATCCGGAGCGCCGCGTCGTGCGCTCGACCCAGACGCGCGAGGAGCAGTCGAGCTCCGGCGAGGGCCGCGACGGCCAGGTCTCGGTCGGCAACGAACTGCCCGGCGCCAACCAGACCCAGCAGCAGAACGCCTCGCGTGAGGCCAGCCGCAAGTCCGAGGAGACCGTCAACTACGAGATCGCCCGGACGCAGCGCACGGAAGTCACCGAGGGCGGCCGCATCAAGCGCGTGTCGGTGGCCGTGCTCGTCGACGGCATCTACGCCCGCGACGCGCAGGGCAACGTCAATTACCAGCCCAGGCCTGCCGAGGAACTGGAACGGATCGGCGCGCTGGTGCGTTCGGCGATCGGCTTCGACCAGCGCCGCGGTGATCAGGTGGAGATCGTCAACCTGCGCTTCGCCGAGGCGCCGCAGCTGGCCGCGCCCGAGGCGCCCAAACCCTGGTGGATGATCTACGACCTGACCAAGGAAGACGTCCGCTACGCCATCGAGCTCGTCGTCCTGCTCATCGTCTCGCTGCTGGTCATGCTGTTCGTGGTGCGCCCGCTGCTCCGCCGCATCGTGACGCCCGATCCGCCGCCGGCCCTGCCGGCTCCCGTCAGCCGGGCCGCCTCCAGCGATGCGGAGGCTACCGACGAGCGGCCGGCGGTGAAGGCGCCGCCCATCGCGCCCGGCATGGAAAGCGCCACGATGAAGATGATCGAGATGGCGCAGATCAAGGGCGAAGTGCACCAGGCTTCGCTCGCCAAGGTCGGCGAGCTGGTCGAGAAGAATCCCCACGAGACGGTCTCGATCATCCGTCAGTGGCTGCATGACGCGGAGGCCAAATGACCATCGCCCAGATTCAGCGCGATGCGGAATTCGGCTCGGCGCTCGCCGCGCTCTCGGCGGACGGCCGCATCAATACCGAGGCCGCACGCGGGCTCACCGGCCACCAGCGGGCAGCCGTGCTGATGCTCACCCTTGGCGACAAGGTCTCCTCGCGCATCTGGAAGCTGCTCGACGACGACGAGATCCGCGTCCTTTCCATCGCCATGTCGCAGCTCGGCACTGTCGAGCCGGAGACGGTCGAGAGCCTGATGCTGGAATTCGTCGGCCGCCTGTCGGCCTCCGGCGGCCTGATGGGCAATTTCGACGCGACCGAGCGGCTCCTGTCGCAGTTCATGGCGTCCGACCGCGTCGCGCTGCTGATGGAGGAAATCCGCGGGCCGGCGGGCCGCAACATGTGGGAGAAGCTCTCCAACGTGCAGGAGCAGGTGCTCGCCAACTACCTGAAGAACGAATACCCGCAGACGGTCGCGGTCGTGCTGTCCAAGATCCGGCCGGAACATGCCGGCCGTGTGCTCGCGATCCTGCCCGAGGAGTTCGCGCTCGACGTGGTCGGCCGCATGCTGAAGATGGAAGCGATCCAGAAGGACGTGCTGGAGCGCATCGAGCAGACGCTGCGCACCGAGTTCATGTCCAACCTCTCGCAGACCTCGCGGCGCGACAGCCACGAGGCCATGGCCGAGATCTTCAACTCCTTCGATCGCCAGACCGAGACGCGCTTCATCACCGCGCTGGAGGAGCAGAACCGGGACTCGGCCGAGCGCATCAAGAACCTGATGTTCACCTTCGACGACCTCGCCAAGCTCGATTCCGGCTCGGCCCAGACCCTCGTTCGCCAGGTCGACAAGGACAAGCTCGCCATCGCGCTTAAGGGCGCGACCCAGACCATGCGCGACTTCTTCCTCAGCCAGATGTCGACGCGTGCCGCGAAGATGCTCGCCGACGACATGCAGGCGCTCGGCCCGATGCGCCTGAAGGATGTCGACGAGGCGCAGGCCATGCTGGTCAACCTCGCCAAGGATCTCGCCGCCAAGGGCGAGATCATGATTTCCAAGAACCGCGCCGACGACGAGCTGGTGTTCTGACATGGCGGCACCGGTCAAATTCCTCTTCGACACCGAGTTCGCCGCAGAGGCGAAGCGCGAGGCCGAGCCCAAGGTGACGCTGGCCGAGCACCGGAACCTGATCGCGCTCGCGCGGCAGGAGGGACAGGCCGCCGGCTTCCTCGCCGGTGAGGCCGAGGCCATGGCCTCGGTCGAGCGGCAGAAGGCCATCGCATTCGCTGCCATCGGCGATCGCCTGACGGCGGCGGCGGACGCGCTGCGCTCGCTGGAGGGCCGGCTCGAGCAGGAGGCCATCGACATCGCGGTTGCAGTTGCGGGCAGGCTCGCCGGCGCGCTGACCGCGCGCGAACCGCTCGCCGAGATCCGCCGCCTCGTCGGCGACTGCTTCGCCAATCTTCGCGGCGTGCCGCACCTCGTCGTGCGGGTCCATGACAGCCTGATGGAACAGGCGCGCGCGGAGCTGACCCGTCTGGCCTCCGAGCGTGGCTTCGAGGGCCGCCTCGTCATTCTCGCCGAGCCCACCATCGCTTCCGGCGATTGCCGCATCGAGTGGTCGACCGGCGGCATCATGCTCGATCGCGACGAGATAACCATGCGCATCGCCGAAGCGGTCGAACGCTACGTCGCATCCCGGCCGGAACGTCCGAGGCCCAGTCATGAACGACACCGACAACGGCATGCCCCTGCCGGACCTGGAGAACGACGGCGACATGGGCCTCGTGCCGGGCGCCGGCGCCGGACTGATGCAGGCCGACGATGACGGCCCCGCCAAGGATGCCGCCGATCTCGAAGCGGTCTTCGACGTGCCGGTCCATGTCTCCGCCGTGCTCGGCCGCTCGCGGATGGATGTCGGCGAGCTCCTGAAGCTCGGGCCGGGCACGGTGCTCGAACTCGACCGCAAGGTCGGCGAGGCGATCGACATCTACGTCAACGACCGTCTCGTCGCGCGCGGCGAAGTGGTGCTCGTCGAGGACAAGCTCGGCGTCACCATGACGGAAATCATCAAGGCCGAGCGGTGAAGGATCAGAACCCATGCGCCTCCTGATCGTCGGAACCCTCAAGGGCCAGCTCTCCATCGCCACCAAGATGGCGGTGGACAAGGGCGCGGCCGTCACCAATGCCGAGGACATCGAGACGGCCCTGCGCGTCATGCGCGCAAAGGGCGCCGATCTCGTCATGGTCGAGGTCGCCATGGATATCCGGGCGCTCGTCAAGGCCTTCGCCGACGAGATGATCGCGGTTCCGGTGGTCGCCTGCGGCACGTCGAACGATGCCCGCGCGGCGGTCGCCGCCATCCATGCCGGCGCCAAGGAATACATCCCGCTGCCGCCGGACCCGGAGCTCATCGCCGCTGTGCTGGCGGCCGTCGCGGACGATGCCAAGCAGCTGATCTACCGCGACGAGGCGATGGCCCGCGTGGTCCAGCTCGCCAACCAGGTGGCGGGTTCGGACGCATCGATCCTGATTACCGGCGAGAGCGGCACCGGCAAGGAGGTGCTCGCCCGCTACGTCCACGCCAAGTCGAACCGCGCCAAGGCGCCGTTCGTCGCGGTCAACTGCGCGGCCATTCCCGACAACCTGCTCGAGAGCGAGCTGTTCGGCCACGAGAAGGGCGCCTTCACCGGCGCTGTCGCCCGCCGCATCGGCAAGTTCGAGGAGGCCAATGGCGGCACGCTGCTGCTGGACGAAATTTCCGAGATGGACATCCGGCTTCAGTCGAAGCTCCTCCGCGCCATCCAGGAGCGGGTGATCGACCGCGTCGGCGGCACCCGGCCCGTGCCGGTCGATATCCGCATCCTCGCGACCTCCAATCGCGCGCTGGCGGAGGAAGTCCGCAAGGGCACGTTCCGCGAAGACCTGCTCTACCGGCTCAACGTCGTAAACCTGAAGCTGCCGCCGCTGCGCGAGCGGCCCGCCGACATCCTCGAACTCGCCGGACACTTCGCGAAGAAATATGCCGAGGCCAACGGCATGCAGGCCCGCCCGCTCTCGGCCGATGCGCGCCGCCAGCTCACGGTCGCCCGCTGGCCGGGCAATGTCCGCGAGCTGGAGAACACCCTGCACCGCGCCGTGCTGCTGTCGTCGGGACCGGAGATCGGTGTCGATGCCATCCGTACCCCCGATGGCGCGCGGCTCGACGAGCGGCGCGGACCCGATCAGGTCGCGGCGCAGGCAGCCATCGCGGCCGAAGCGGTGACGCGCGGCCTCGTCGGGCGGACCGTTGCCGACGTCGAGCGCGACCTGATCCTTGATACGCTCGGCCATACGCTCGGCAACCGGACCCATGCCGCCAACATTCTCGGCATCTCGATCCGCACGCTGCGCAACAAGCTGAACCAGTATGCCGACGAGGGGCACGCCATCACCCCGCCGCCGCAGGGCGAGGCGCGCTACGAGGCCCGGTACGGCTGAGGCCCCATCCGTCCTCCGACGGGGCTTCCCCCCTACCGCGTGATCGGTTTTGATGTGACGTGTCGATACACGTCACGCCACCGAGCCACGGATCACGCCACCCATGTCGCTTCCCGCCTCGCTTGCCGGTCGCCTGCAGCTTCCGGTCATCGGCTCGCCGCTGTTCATCGTTTCGAACCCGGATCTGGTCATTGCCCAGTGCAAGGCCGGCATCGTCGGCTCGTTTCCGGCGCTGAACGCGCGGCCCGGCCCGGTCCTCGAGGACTGGCTGAAGCGCATTACCGACGAGCTCGGGGCCTATGACGAGGCGCATCCGAACGCGCCCTCGGCGCCCTTCGCGGTCAATCAGATCGTGCACAAGTCGAACGACCGGCTCATGCACGACGTCGAAATGTGCGTGAAATACAAGGTGCCGGTGGTCATCACCTCGCTCGGCGCCCGCCCCGAGCTCAACGAGGCCATCCATTCCTACGGCGGCATCACGCTGCACGACATCATCAACATCACCCATGCCAGGAAGGCGCTGGAAAAGGGCGCGGACGGCCTGATCGCGGTTGCCGCCGGCGCGGGCGGCCATGCCGGCACGCTGTCGCCCATCGCATTGATCCAGGAAATCCGCGAGTTCTTCGACGGACCGCTGGCCCTGTCCGGCGCCATCGCTTCGGGGCGCGGTATCCTCGCCGCGCAGGCCATGGGCGCCGATGTCGGCTATATCGGCTCCGCCTTCATCGCGACGAAGGAAGCCAATGCCGACGAGGCCTACAAGCGGGCAATCGTCGACGGCACGGCCGGCGACATCGTCTATTCCAACCTGTTCACCGGCGTGCACGGCAACTATCTGCGCGCCTCCATCGTCAATGCCGGCCTCGACCCGGACAACCTGCCGGAGAGCGACCCCTCCAAGATGAGCTTCGGCTCGGGCGGCTCGTCCAAGTCCAAGGCTTGGCGCGACATCTGGGGCTCCGGGCAGGGCATCGGCGCGGTGAAGGCCGTGGAGAGCGCCGGCGACTTCATCGCCCGCCTGAAGCGCGAATATGCGCAGGCCCAGAAGGAGATGGCGGCCGTCAGCGCGTGGCCGCTGCGCGAGGCGCAGCGCCTCGCAAGCTGACCCTCAGGCCGGCTTGACGCGGCCGCCCGCCGCGTCATCCTGACAGGCAACCCCCGAACGATGCCGGCTGCGCGCCGGCGGAACGGCCCTGCGCCGGGGGAAGCCCATGACCGAACCGCCATCGCCTGCTGCCGCGCCTCTGCCGCGCGACCCGATCATCCGCGCGGCGACGGCGGGAGACATCAAGGCGGCGCTTGAGAGCGGCTGGGGCGATCTCCGGGCTGCTCCGGCCTATGGGCTGTTCTTCGGGGCGATCTACTGGCTTGGCGGGCTGGCGCTGCTGATCCTGCCTGCCCGTTTCGGCTATGTCTGGGCGGTGTTCCCGCTGGCGGCCGGCTTCGCGCTGATCGGGCCCTTCGTCGCGGTCGGGCTCTACGAGGTGTCGCGGCTGCGCGAGCAGGGGCAGGCGCCGACATGGCGGGGCGTGCTCGCCACGGTCTGGCGGCAGGGCGGGAGCGAATTGTCCTGGCTCGCCTTCCTGACCATCTTCATCTTCATCATCTGGATGTACCAGGTGCGCATGCTGTACGCGCTGTTCTTCGGCTTCGCGACGCTGGACCCCGTCGCCTTTGCCCGCGCGCTGTTCCTGACCGCCGACGGCTGGACGTTCCTCACCGTCGGCACGATCGTCGGCGCGGCGATGGCGCTGGTCACCTTTTCGGTCACGGTCGTGTCCTTTCCGCTGCTGCTCGACCGCGACCTTGACGTCGTCACCGCCATCATCACCTCCGTCCGGGCGGTGCAGGCAAGCCCCGCGGTGATGCTCGGCTGGGGGGCGGTGACCGCCGTCGTCATCTTCCTCGCCATGGCGCCGCTGTTCGCCGGCCTTCTCGTGGTGCTGCCGCTCTGGGGGCACGCGACATGGCACCTCTATCGCCGGCTGGTGAGCTTTCCAGCGCAGGCGTAGCCGACCTGCCGCCGTGGCAGAGTTCTTGCCTCGACCTCTCCCGTGATCGACCGGCCGCGATGCCCCGTGGCCGCCATCAGGGAGCACCGCCATGATCTTCTCGAAGGGCCCGAGCCGCCGGGCCGTCACTGCCGGCCTCGGTGCCAGCCTGTTCGCGCCGGCCGTCCGCGCGCAGGCCCTCACCACGATCAAGTTCACGCTGGGCTGGAAGACGCAGGGGTCCGACGCGCCCTATTTCGTGGCGCGCGACAAGGGCTATTTCCGCGAGGCAGGCCTCGACGTGGTCATCGACCAGGGCGAGGGTTCAGGAGCGACCGTCACGCGCATCATGGGCGGTGCCTACGAAGCGGGCTTCGGCGACATCAATGCGATCATCCAGAATGCAGCCACGCGGCCGGCGGACACGCCGGTCATGGTCTACCAGATGTGGAACCAGCCGCCCTTCGCCTTCGTCGCGAAAAAGTCGAGCGGCATTGCAACGGTGAAGGACCTCGAGGGCCGCAAGCTCGGCGGCGCGCCCGGCACGCCGACCACGCGGCTGCTGCCGGTCTTCGCCAAGGCCAACAATCTCGATCTCGCCAGGCTTGCCGTCACCAGCATGGCGCCGAACCTGCAGGAGCCGATGCTGATCCAGGGCCAGATCGACGCGGCGCTGGTTTTCAACATCACCAGCTACTTCAATCTCGTGCTGAACCGGCAGGACCCCGACAAGGACTTCGTCTGGTTCGCCTTCGGCGACCACGGCCTCGATCTCTATTCCAACGGCATGATGGTGTCGCAGAAGCTGATCCGCGACAATCCGCGCGCGGTGGCGGGCCTCGTCCGCGCCGTCAACAAGGCCAATGTCGAGGTCGGGCTCGACCAGAATGTCGGCATGGCGGCGGTGAAGAGTTTCGACGGCCTGGTCAACATCCCGGTCGAGAAGCGCCGTCTGCAATATGCCTTCGACAAGCTGATCATGTCGCCGGAGCTGCGCGAGATCGGCGCGGGCGATGTCAAGGACGACCGTCTGACGCGGGCCATCGGCATGGTGGTGACGGGCTACGAGCTGCCGCGCGCGCCGACCGCAGGCGAGATCTTCAACCGCACCTTCCTGCCGCCGCGGGCCGAGCGCGAGATGACCTACAAGATCACCTGATCGACGGGGCAGCGGGATGGTGGTCTGAAAGTTGCCGATCCCATTCGCGTCATGCCCGGCCCTGTGCCGGGCGTCCACGTCTTGAGCATTTTGCGTGGAGACAGTCGTGGATGGCCGGGACGAGCCCGGCCATGACGAAGGGGACTGCGGCCATGCGAGAGCCTGACCGCTCGCTCTCTACGACCCCGGAACGATGCCCTCGGGCAGGCCGGCGACGTGATCCGCGATGGCGCCGGCCGTTGTGATCCAGACGTCGTCGCGCCGGGCCGCGACATGCGCCAGGGCGCGGCGGAGCTGCCGCAGGCGGTAGGGCTGCCCCACGATATAGGGGTGCAGCGCGATCCCCATGACCAGCGGCATGGCCTTCGACTGGTCCAGCATCTCGTCGAACTGGTCGATGATCATGTCCGCGAACTGGCCGGCCGAATCCTTGCGCGCGACGATGGCGGGGATGTCGTTCAGCTCCTGCGGATAGGGCAGGGACAGGATGCGGCCGCCATCGCGCGTCGCAAACCAGATGGGCTGGTCGTCCTGGCACCAGTCGAGCAGGTAGGCATAGCCGCCCTCCCTGAGCAGGTCCGGCGTGACCAGGCTCTGCGAGATCCACGGGCCCAGCCAGCCTTTGGGGGTCTTGCCTTCGGCGGCGAGGACGGCGGCGGTCGTCTCGTCGATCAGCGTCTTCTCCGACATCTCGTCGAGCACGCCCTGCCGCTCCGAATTGGTGCGGCCGTGGCCGAGCACCTCGTCGCCGCGCGCGCGGAAGGCATCCATCACCTCGGGGCAGTAGCCGTAGATCGACGAGTTGACGAGGACCGAGGCGGGCAGGGCCAATCGGTCGAACAGCTCGATCATCCGCCAGACGCCGACCCTGTTGCCGTAGTCGCGCCAGGCGTAGTTCAGCACGTCCGGCTGCGGGCCGCCGGGAGCGAGTTCCGCGCCGAGGCCGGCGCCGAAGGCGAAATGCTCGAGATTGACGCCGAGATAGACCGCCAACCGCTTGCCGCCCGGAAAGTCATAGACCGGCCGCCGGGTGATGGCGCTGTAGGCATAACGCCCGTGCGAGGGCAGGGACGGGGGAATGGCGTTTGAGGTCATGCGCGCCTGACGGAAATGGGGACTGACGGAATGCCTGATGGCCGCCCGGCGAGGCAAGCTCCGTGCCGTGCCGCCCTACCCGGCTCCGCTCGCATGGGGATCATCCCGCTTCCCCGATTGCCTTCGGGCGCGGGGTGGGGATGATCGGGCGCCTCCCATACCGGAACCGCCATGACCGCTTTTCCAGCCCTTTCGGACCTCACCATCGGCTTCGGCCATTCCGCCTACCGGCTCGGCGACGAGTTCGCGCGGCGCAATACCGGCATCCGCTTCGAGGAATTCCGGTCCGCGGCCGATTTCCACGCGCGCATCGGGGCGTTCGACGTGGTCTGCGTCTCGGCCTTCTGGCGCAACGCGCCGCTGGAGAATGCCGGGAAGCTCAGGTTCATCCAGTCGGTGAGCGCCGGCATCGACGTGTTCGGTCTCGACGCTCTCAGGGCGAGGGGGGTGCAACTCGCCAGCGCCAAGGGCGCCAACGCCAACGCGGTTGCCGAGCACGCGATGGGGCTGATCCTCGCCCTGTCGCGCATGATCCATACGGCGCGCGACAATCAGGCGAGGAAGCACTGGCGCGGCATGATAGGCGACCCCGCCGCCCGCGAGGACGAGATTGCCGGCAAGACCCTGCTGATCGTGGGCCTGGGCGGAATCGGCGGGCGCATCGCGCGTTTCGCCAAGGCCTTCGACATGCGCGTCCTCGGCCTGAAGCGCGACACGTCCGCGAAGGTGGAGAACGTTGACGCCCTGTTCGGTCCGGCGGAACTCGACCGGGCGCTCGGCGAGGCGGACATCGTCGTCCTGACGTGCCCGCTGACCGCCGAGACGGAAGGGCTCATCAACGCTGCACGCCTGAAGGCCATGAAGCCGACCGCGCATCTCATCAACTGCGCGCGGGGCAAGGTTGTGGACGAGGATGCGCTGGTCGCGGCACTCCGGTCCGGGACCATCGCCGCTGCCGGGCTCGACGTGACGCGCGAGGAGCCGCTGCCGGAGGTATCGCCGCTCTGGACGATGGAGAATGTGCTCATCACCCCTCACACCGGTGGCGAGACGGCGGCCTACGAGAAGCGCGTCATCGACCTTCTGGTCGATAATCTCGGCCGCATCGCCCGCGGCGAAGCGTTGGTGAATCAGGTCGTGTGACGATAGGGAACGTCCGGCGCTTGCGCCGGTTGCTTTCCTAGCCGGCTACCTCCCATTCTGGAGCGGGGGACGAATCGCGCCGGCCGGCGAGGATCCATGGCTGACGTCAATCTGAAGCGTGGCATGGCCCATCTCGTCGCGGCCCTGCTCCTGTTGGCGACGCTCCAGCAGGTATCAGCGCAGAGCGTGCGGACTGCCGAGTACCAGACCGGCGACGGCAACCGCACGGCGATCATCGTCGATCATGGCCGCAACCGGCCTGCTCCGGTCGTTGTCGTTCTCCATGGCGCGCTCGGCACGTCCGAGCAGATCCGCCGCTACATGGCGTGGGACGAGGTTGCTGCCCGCGAGGGCCTGATCGTCGTCTATCCCCAGGGTGTCGCGAATTCCTGGAACGACGGCCGCCCGCCCGATGCGCGACGCTTCAATCCGGCGAGCCGCGTCGATGACGTCGGGTTCATCCGGCGGATCGTCGGCGAGCTCAACGTGGCCGGCAAGGTCGACAGGCAGCGGGTGTTCATCACCGGCCTGTCGAATGGCGGCCACCTGACCTACCGACTGATCTGCGAGGCCAACGACCTGTTCGCCGCCGGGGCGGCCATCATCGCCAACCTCTCGGTGATGTGGACGCGTTCATGCGGCGGGCGGCCGATCCCGGTTCTCGTCATGAGCGGCACGGAGGATCGCATCTCGCCATGGGAGGGGCAGGCGCGGCCGGGCGATGCCGGCGGTCTCACCCTGTCCGCGCTGGAGACGTTCGCATTCTTCCGCGCGCGCAACGGCTGCACCGGCGCGGGCGAAAAGCCGCTGGCGCGGCAGGGGGCGTCGGACAATACGCGGGTCGTGCTGATGGACGGTACCGGCTGCCGCCATGCGACCAGTCTCTACCGGATCGAAGGCGGCGGCCATCAGGCGCCCGCGCGCGCGGGGCGCACGATGCGACCGCTCGTCGGTGCCATGCTTGGTCAGCAAAATCACGATATCGAGGCGGCCGAGGAGATCTGGGCCTTCTTCAAGGAACGCGCGCGCCCCGCAATCCCCTGAACTGGTCAGGGAACGAGCTGGTTCCTGATCTGCGGCCAGTGCGTCTCGGCCTTCTCGATTACCGCGGCGGGCGCCTCGGCGAAGGTGGCGCGGTTCCGCTCTGAATGAAATACGTAGAGCCGCTCGCGGTGGATCAGCCAGATCGAGGGATGACCGCCGGTCGGAATGCCCTCCGACACCGCGACCGGGTCGTATCCGCCGAAGCGCGGCTCGTAGACGGCGGGAGCCTGCATGAAGGCGTCGCGGTTGCCCTCGTTGCGGAACCGCCAGGTGGCGCCGGCCCAGGACAGTTCGTAGCTGTCGGCGCCCTGCTGCGGGCCGCCTTCGGTGAAATAGGCCACGGGATCGAAGCCGTAGAGCGCGAGCCCGGTCAGGCGATCGGTGACGACGCGTTCGGTCGTGGCGGCCCGGGTCGAGGATTCGCTGGTCATGCCGATCAGGACCGCGACGCCTGCATAGAGCGCGGTCACCGCCAGCGTCCAGGCGAGAGGCCGGAAGAATTGCCTCATCACGGACATGTTCATCCCCGAATCTTGCTGATGTACCGGTTCTGGACGATGGCCCCAGACAGTAACCAGATCCTTACCCGGAACGCCAAAATTCCGGCCTGGTGACCAAATGGTTACCTTCGCCGCTTAGCATGTCTTGACCATCGGCGCGCCGGCTCAGGCGCCCTTGCCGATCACTTTTCGAGAGGTGACCATGCGTCGTCCTGACTTTCTTGACCGCCGTGCCCTGATCGCCGGGCTTGGCGCGACGGCCGTCGCCGGTCTGTCGCGACCTGCCCTAGCGCAGCGCTCCTACGGCTCCGAATCGCCGCGCACCTTCTCCGGCAGCGAGATCGTCGGCACCGGCCATCGATTCTTCGGCTCGACGAGCCGGGGGCTGGCCAATCTGGTCGAGCGCGCTACCCAGCAGTGGGGCCATCCGAGCGCCTACATCCTCGGACAGGAGGGCTCGGGCGCCTTCATCGCCGGCCTGCGCTATGGCGAGGGCATGCTCTACACGAAGAACGGCAACGATTCCAAAGTGTTCTGGCAGGGCCCGTCGCTCGGCTTCGATTTCGGCGGCGACGGCGCGCGGACCATGATGCTGGCCTATCGCGTGCGCGGGGTGGAGGATCTGGAGCGGCGTTTCGTCGGTATCGACGGTTCGGCCTATCTGGTCGGCGGTCTCGGCATGACGGCGCTCGGGTCGGGCAACATGCTGGTAGTTCCGATCCGCACCGGTGTCGGCGCCCGCCTCGGCGTCAATGGCGGCTATCTGAAGTTCACGGGGCGGCCGACCTGGAACCCCTTCTGATCCCGGCGCCGTTCGGCTGAAACGCCGGTGATTCACCACAGGTTTTGAGCGGCCGCGGCACTATCCGCGGCCGTTCGCGCATGGCAGAACAAGACATCGCATTCGGCGCCCATCCGGAGGGGAGTGGCACGGTCGTGACGATCGAGACCGCCATGGTCTTCGCACTGGGCTTCCTGACGGCGGCGCTCCTCTCGCTTGCCTTCATGGGTGCCGTGTGGCGCCGCGCGGTGCGGCTGACGACGCGCCGGGTCGAGAGCGCGATTCCGCTCTCCATGGCCGAGATCAAGGCCGACAAGGACCAGCTTCGCGCCGACTATGCGCTGGCGGTCAGGCGCGTCGAGATCGAGGCGGAGAAGCTGCGCGAGGCGGCCAACGGCCATGTCGTGGAGATCGCCCGCCGCAACGAGCGCATCCGCGACCTCGGAACAGAGCTCGACACGCGCGCCGCCCGCATAGCCGGCCTGGAATCGGCCCGGGCGGCCGGCGAGGAGGCGCTGAAGACATCGGAGGCGACCGTTGCGGAACTGCGTGCCGAGCTGAAACAGGCAGGTGAGGAGCTCACGGCCCGCGAGGCTGCCTTCGCGGGGCTTACCGGCGAACACAATACCAAGCTTGCGGAGAATGACGGCCAGCGCGTCGAGATCGTCGCCCTGCGGACCCAGGTCGACAATCTGAAGAATCAGACCGCCCAACTCGGCGCGAGCCTCGCCACGGCCGAGGCGGATCTCGTCGGCCACAGGCAGTCCTTCGCCGAGACATCGAACCTTCTGACCGGCGAGCGCCAGCGCATCGCCGATGTGCAGGCGAGTTTGAAGAAGGAGACCGAACTGACGCAGGTTCTGCGCAGCGAGATCGCCGAGATGCGCAAGACGCTCGCCGAAACGGCCACGCTGCTGTCCGGCGAGCGGCGGCGGAACGCCGACCTGCAGAGTGAGGTGAAGTCGGTGGGCAGCAGGCTCGCTGCCGAGACGAAGCGCGTGGAGAAGCTGCAGGGCGAGGCCGCCGGACTCAAGGCCGCGACGGCCGAGGCGGTCGACAAGGCCGGGCGGGAGCAGCAGGCGCGTGATGCCTCCGAGCGCGCGGGCGCGCGCGTGGAAGCAGACCGGGACCGCCTGAAAGCCGAGATCGCCGCGCTGAGACAGTCGAGCGCGGAGACGAGCCGGACGCTCCAGATCGCGGCCGAGACCGCCAAGGCCGAAAAGATGGTGCTGGAGGGCTCGCTCGCGCAGGCGCGCGAGGATCGCACCCGCATCCAGCGGGAGGTGTCCGTCCTCGAGCGCGCGGCCGAGGGCGCCGCCGCGCGTGACGGCAAGGAGGCCCGCGCACTCGGTGAGCGGATCGACCAGATCGCCATCGATGTCGCGCGCGTGACCGCCGTGCTCGAAGGGCCCGGCTCGCGGATCGAGGAAATTCTCGACAGCTATCAGGGCGCGCCGGGCAGCGGGCGCAAGCGCCGCGCCGACCTGCCGCTCGCCGACCGCATCCGCGCGGTCCTCGACGCCTCCCGCCGCAACGAGGCCGCGGAATAACCTGCTGACAGCCTGACGCCTGCCGCCGGCTATTCTGCGGTCTCGACAGATGCGGGAGAACAGGCGTGACGGCAGATGTGGCGATCCGGCTCTATTCGGGCCCCTTGAGCATGTTCGGCGCCAAGGCCGAGATCGCGTTCGCCGAGAAGGGCATCCCCTTCGAGCTTGTGATGGTGCCATTCACGATGGCGCGGCTCTACGAGCCGAAACATCCGGAGGTGGTGCGGATCAATCCGAAGCGGCAGGTGCCGGTGATGATCCATGGCGATCTCGAAATCGCCGATTCCACGCAGATCTTCGAATATCTGGAAGACCTGAAGCCGGAGCCGCCGCTCTGGCCGCATTCGATCGAGACGCGCGCGCGGGCGCGCCAGATCGAGATGCTGTCGGACGAGGTCTATTTCCCTCACATCGTCAAGCTGTTCGGCCTTCAGGACGCCCCGGCCGATCCGGTGACCATCGCAGCCAGGGAGGGGGCTGCGGCTTTCTACGACCGGCTGGAAGCAGCGATCGGCGACAAGGCCTATCTGGCTGGCGATTTCAGCTATGCCGACATCGCCTTCTACATGGCGCAGATTTTCGGCGAGCGCATGGGCGCGCCCATCGGCGCGGACTGCCCGCGGCTGCTCGCATGGCGCGACCGGATGGGCGGACGGCCTGCGGTTCGCAAGGTCGCGGGCGCCATGGGGCGCTATCTCGTCGGCGAGGGCCGGCGCCTGCCGGCTTTCCTCGCGGCCTTGACGTGAGGCGGGGTGGAGACAACGCCCCGTCCGCGACAGGGGAGACGCGGACAGGGCGTTATGGCAGCCGGACCCGATTGGCCGCCGATCAGTAGCCGACGCGGCCGAACTGGACGACGCGCTCGATTTCCGAGCGCTCGATGCCGATGTCGCGCAGCGACTCCGGGCTGAGCGCGCGGAGTTCGTTCATGCTGCGCCGCACGCGAAAATGGTTGCTGATGGCGCCGAGGATGCCGGCGAAACCGGCAGCAATTCCGCCCGAGGCGAGCGGGGCGGAGGCGGCGGAAGAGGTCATGTAGGTCATGGGAATGCTCCAACGATTGAAAGGGCGAACCGGGGCCGCCGAAGGCTCGGGGCGGCTGTTTCGCAGTGTTGGTCGCATTCATTCGTGACGATGTTCGGAACGCTTTCATCAAAAGAATTGAACGCCAGGATCAATCGTTACAGCTGTGTTTCGACTGTTTCAATCCTGAGGCCTTCTTGTGTCATCTATTGCGCGAAGGGCCGTTTCGGGGCCTGTTCGTTGCCGGAAAGTAAAGGTCGCACGCGTTTGCGATGCAACAGCTATGCTGCATCGCAACAACTGGGCATGCCTGGAAAAGCGGCAGGAGGCGCTTTCGGGGTGGTCGGCGGCAGGAATCGCCGCTGCGCGCGCTCAGTCCTCGCCCAGAAACGCCTCGGCGATGGCAGCGGATTGCTCGGGATCCGTCACCACGAAGAGGTGCCCGTCATCGACCAGATGCAGGCGCGCATTCGGGATCAGGGTCGCCAGCATCTGGGCGTTGATGACCGGGATCAGCGGGTCGTCGGTGCCGGACAGGACGAGGGTCTTCTGCGGCAGCATCCAGAGCCAGGGCAGGCTGGTCCAGCCGATCATGGCGAGAAGCTGCAGCGTGTAGCCGTACTGGGTCGAGCCCTTCATCGCGGCGGCGTGACGGTTGATCAGGGTCGGGTCCTTGCGGAAGGCACCGCCATAGATCTCGGAGGCGATCTCGCGCATGTAGCCCTTGTCGGTGTAGCGGCGCGGGCTTGCCATCTTCATCAGCACGTTCGGCGCGCCGGGCACCATGATAGCGCCGGGGGATGTCGCGACGAGGATCAGGCGGCGGCAGACTTTCGGGAACTGGAAGGCGAATTGCTGGGCCGCGCCACCGCCCCAGGAGACGCCGGAGACATCGATCTCGCCGTGATATCCGAGCTGGCGCATCAGGTCGTGGGCGAGCCGGGCGAGCGTCGAGGGCCGGTAGGGCAGGGTGGGGGCCGGCGAGCCACCGATGCCCGGCACATCGAAGATCACGGCCTCCGTGTGCTTCAGCGCCTCGAAGAACGGCGCGGCGAGTTCGAGATTCGCGCCGATGCCGTTGAACATCAGCAGCGGCGGGCGGCTGCCGTCGCCCTTCTTGATGCCCACGCGGAGCATCTGGCCGCCGACATCGACCATGCGGATGTCGAAGGAGGGGGGCGCTTCACGGGATGCGGCGGCGGCAATGGTCACATCAGGCTCCTTGCGCGATGCTGCAATGTGCGGGGAAACGACCGATTCGGCATCCCCGCTATCCGGCCGAGGCATCAGACGCGGCTTCCGCCGCCGAATCCCGCATCAGGGCTCGAAGACATAGGTGCCCGGCGCGGGGCCCAGCGGCTTGTACTTGGCATTGCCGGCGACCTTCGGCGCCGGAATCTCCTTCACCGAGCGCTCCTTCAGCCATTCCGCCCAGTTCAGCCACCAGGAATCGGCGTGCTTCACGGCGGTCTTCGTCCAGGCGTCGGCATCCACCTCTTTCGCCTTGGCGGTGACGTACCAGGCCTTGGGATTGCCGGGCGGGTTCAGGAGGCTCTGCAGATGGCCGGAATTCGACAGCACGAACTGCGTGTCCGGCCCGTAGATGCGCGCCGTCTGGTAGACCGCCTTCCACGGCGTGATGTGGTCCGTGGTTCCGGCGATGACATAGGTGTCCACCTTGATCTTGCGCATGTCGAGCGGCACGCCGGAGATCGACAGCTTGTTCGGGTTCACGAACGGGTTGGTGAAGATCAGGTCGAGGAAGTCGCCGTGCAGGCGGGCGGGCAGGCGCGTCGTGTCGGCGTTCCAATAGAGGATGTCGAAGGCCGGCGGCTGGTTGCCCATCAGGTAGTTGTTGACCCAGTAGTTCCAGACGAGGTCGTTGGGCCGCATCCACGCGAACATCTTGGCGAGTTCCGAGCCGTCGAGCACGCCTCTGGTCGCCGACATCTGCTTGGCCGCGAGCACCGTCTCGGGCGTCACCAGCGCGGCCATGTCGCTCTCGCTTTCGGCTTCCGTGTCGAGCACGCAGACCGCGAGGATGACACTGGCTAGCTTGTCGTCGCCCTTGCCCGCGAGCCAGGCGGCGTAGGCCGAGGTGGTGATGCCGCCCGAGCAGGAGCCCATGATGTTGACCTTGTCCTGGCCGGAAATGGCGCAGGCCGCGTCCACCGCCTCGTCGAGCGCGTGGATATAGCTGTCGAGACCCCAGTCGCGGTGGCGCGCGGTCGGGTTCCGCCACGAGATGCAATAGGGCTGGATGCCGTTCGCGAGCAGGAAGCGGATCATGCTCTTGTTGGGCGCGAGATCGACCGAATAGTACTTGTTGATCTGCGGCGGGACGAGCACGAAGGGGCGCGCCCAGACCTTCTCGGTGGTGGGCGTATAGACGACCAGCTCGACCAGCTCGTTCTTGAAGACGACGGTGCCGGGCGTGTTGGCGAGGTTCTCGCCGACCTTGAATTTCGACATGTCGACCTGGCTCGGCAGGCCGCCGTTCTTGGCGAGGTCGGAGAGGTAGTTCTTCATGCCCTCGACGAGGCTGGCGCCCTTGCTGTCGATGGCCTGCTTGAGGGCCAGCGGGTTGCCGACCAGCGTGTTCGATGGCGCCATGGCGTCGACGAAGATGGAGGTGACGAGGCGGGCGCGGGCGGCGTCCTTGCCTTCGAGGCCGGTCTTCTCGACGGCCTCCTGAACGGTCTTGGCCCAGGCCGTGTAGGACTGCATCAGCGCCTTGTGGAAGCGGTTCTCGTTCCATGCGGGATGGGCGAAACGCTTGTCCTTGGAATCGGGCTCCACCTCGGACTGGCCGGTGACGATCCGGCCCATCTCCTTCATGAAGTCCATCCATTGCTGGGCGACGATCTGCGGCTGCGCCGCCAGCGCCCCGAGCACGGTGCGCGCGCCCTGCATCAGATCCTCGGTGCGCATGCCGATCAGCGGATTCAGCGCCAGCGTGTTCTGCGCGGCTTCCTCGGCGATCTGCTGCGCGAGAGGCGTCGAGGGCCTGGCCGGCTCGGGCGCCGGCTCGCCGATCGGGTCATGCTTTCCGGACTGCTTCTTCGCATCCGGGCGGGGCGCGGCCGGCGTCTTGCGCGAGGCTTTCGGCGGCGTGCTCGCGTCGCGGCGTGCCATGGCGTTCTCCCTGTGAAGTGCTTGTCGTTGGGTCAAGACTAGTTCCGGGCGGCGCCTCCGTTCAAGCGCCCCGCGTCCGTCTTCGGGCTTGCGGGTCGCGGCGCGCCGTCCTTCAATGGGCGCAAGGCCCGCCAGAGGCCTGCGCCGAACCGGCGCGAGGGAGAACCGCCATGAAGCAGCTCAGCGGCATCGACGCGACGTTCCTCTACATGGAGACGCCGGAAACGCCGATGCACGTGGCGGGGCTGACGCTCTACGACCCGCCGAAGGCGATGACGGGTTCGTTCTACGAGCATTTCCGGACGTTCTTCGCCTCGCGCGTCCACCTGATCCCGATCTTCGGCAAGAAGCTGGCGCGCTCGGTCTTCGACCTCGACCATCCCGGCTGGGTCGATGCCGGCGAGATCGACCTCGACTACCACATCCGCCATGCACGACTGCCGAAGCCCGGCACCTTCGCGCAGCTGGAGGCGATGATCGGCGACCTGCATTCGGTGGTGCTCGACCGCTCGCGGCCACTCTGGCAGTTCACCGTGATCGACGGCCTCGCGGACGGGCGGCTGGCGCTCTATTCCAAGGTCCATCACGCGGCCGTGGACGGCGGCGCGGGC
>Ga0209794_1001225_pt1 | contig 22160 bp, 25 predicted proteins | sample EBPBio232013_DNA_FD_185869 | JGI IMG/M metagenome (GOLD analysis project Ga0209794, IMG submission 185869) | Wastewater treatment Type I Accumulibacter community from EBPR Bioreactor in Madison, WI, USA - Reactor 1_5/23/2013_ DNA (SPAdes)... | ecosystem: Engineered > Bioreactor > EBPR >... | reverse complement strand
CACGCCGCCATTCGTAGCGATTGTCATCGCGCTGATCGCCATCCTGTTCGGCCTCGTCGCAATCATGGCGTCTGTTCGAGGCCAAACCAAAGCCAGTCTTGGTTATCTCGTCGGGCAGGCGGTTGCGGTCAGCTTTCTCGCCTTCGGGCTGTTGATGCCGCGTCTGGATATGCTGTGGCTCAGCCCGCGACTGGCAGAGGTGGTGCGCACGCAGGCGACGTGCCCGGCCCTTGAGATCATGGTATCGGGTATGGGCGAGGCGAGCCTGCTTTTCTATCTCGGTAGCCAAACGACCTTCGGGGAAGGGGCAGATGCCGCGGCCTTCCTGCAGCAACCCGGTTGCCGTGTGGTCATGGTCGAGGCCCGGCAAAAGGCGGCGTTCGAGCAAAGCCAATCGCCGGATCTGATGCCGCACCACCTGCAGACCGTTGCGGGCATGAACCTCGCCACCGGCAAGAAGATGCTGTTCGAGGTGTTTGACAATGCGCGGCCGTGAATGCCCTCAAGATTTCGTTGTGCTGTCCTGTGTGGGCGTCCGCGCCATTCATGAAACTGTCAGCAACATGCGCCATTGAGGAAGTCATGTTCAGCCGGTTTGAAATCAACACCATTCGGGAAGCGCAATGACCGCCCTTTTGTCCTGGAAGTCTTATGTCGTCGAAAGCTTCAAGACCACGCCGCTGCGCAATCTGATTTTGCTGAGCTTGCTGTTCTCGGCACTGTTCATTCGCATGCCGACTGTTGATGTCGAATTTTCCCGTATGTTCTTCGTCGATGGGCAGGGCTTTGCGGCCCGCGAGGTTCGCAGTCTCCAGACGCTGCGCGCGATCGGCCAGTATGTGCCGACGGCCTTTGGCATTCTGGTGATCCTCGCGCTGATCCTGAAGATCGTCTATCCGCGCCGCCGCTGCCTCTTTCCGGCACGCTTCACGCTGTATTTTTCAAGCCTCTTCCTGCTCGGCCCCTGCCTTCTGGTCAATGGTATTCTGAAGCCGCTGTGGGACCGCCCGCGCCCGATCAATATTCTGGAATTCGGCGGCCAGTTCACCTTCGTCGATGCCTGGTCGCTGGGCGGAGACATTCTCGTCAACCGTTCCTTCGTGTCGGGGGAAACGGCAGGCGTCATCTGTCTCTTGCCGCTCGCGCTTTTCGTGCGGGTTGAATGGCGCAAGAGCATCTTCGCCTTGCTTTCGGTTTTCGCGGTGGTCGTGTCGATGAACCGCATTGCCTTCGGCGGCCATTTTCTCTCGGATGTCCTGATTTCGGCGGCGCTGAATGGCGCCATCGCCGTGGCGCTGTGGTACGCGATTTATGGTCCGCAGGCGCATTATTCCGAGGCTTCTCTTGAGCGTCAGCTGTCGCGCCTCGGCTTCTCCCTGCGTCGCTCCTTGGCAAAACTCCCCGCCAAGCTTCAGAAAGCCATCCCCAATCGGATGGTATAAAAACCGGCAGGACGAGCGCCCTGCCGGTTATCTGTCTTCAGTCGTGGTTTGTTACGCAGCCGCGCGGCGCTGATTGACGAGATCAGCGAGCTTGCGGGCGCGTTCAAGGCTTTCCTTCTGTTCCGCTTCGAAGCGTTCAGCGCCGATTTCCATGAGAATGGTGGTGTCGGGCAGGAACGTCAGCTCGGAGAAGATGCCTTCCCAGTCGATGTCGCCCCAGCCGAGCGGCAGGTGAAGATCGCCGATACCCAGCGTCGTGGCTTCGGCCGGGTGGTAGAACTTCTCCATCGTGTAGGGCAGGCCGAAGCTGTCATGCAGATGCAGATGCCCGGTCACCGGAGCCATGGCGCGCAGCTCATCACGGAAATCGAGGCCGCGATAGGTGGACTCGATATAGGCGTGGCTGAAGTCGATCAGCGCAACCACGTTCTCGTGACCAATGGCGCGAACCGTTTCGGCCACCTGACGCGGCGTCTGGCGATACTGGCCGCTTTCCGTCGTGAAGATGTTTTCAAGTGCGATGCGAACGCCGTAACCCTTGGCGACATCGGCCATTTCGCGCAGCGCGTCACGCTCGAGCTGATCGAGATCGGCGCCGTTTTCTCCAGCCCCAAGCAGGGCGGCACCGGAGTGATGGACGAGAATGCCCGCTTCCAGACGATTGCACAGTTCGAGCATGGCGCGAACGACCTTCTTCTGCAGGTCGATGTGGCGGCGGTCCATGAAGTTCGAAACGATCTGGCCGTGCAGGGAAAGCTTATCGAAGTCGTAGGCGCCAACGATCTCGGCGACGCGGGCGGCGCGGCCTTCGATGATGCGGCCGCCGGAGATGATTTCTTCGCCGTAAATGCCGATCTCGCAGGCGTTTGCGCCCGTATTGGCAACCTTGCGCAGCGCTTCATCAAGCGTGCTCAGATCACCCTTGCCGGTATGGCTGCAAAAGCCGATGGCGGAAATAATGGGGGTCATGATGCAATCCTTTCAGGGAGGGAGCGTTCAGGGAGTGGTGAGAAGCGGGGCGCAATGTTGGGCCGGTGCGTCGGCGGGCAGATCGCTTGGGTCGATGCGCCGGCCCGTTTCCCGGTTAAAGACATGCAGATGCTCCAGCGGCAGATCGAGGCTCACCCGATCGCCGGGCGCAACGTTGAGATCCTCGCCGATGGTCGCGGCAAAGGGTTCGCCCTCGACCAGCATGTGGACGACCCGGCCAGCGCCCAGTTCCTCGATGAAGTCGACTTCTGCGGCAACGCCGGGGCCTTTGGTGGCGACGATGGTGTGTTCCGGGCGAATGCCGATGGTGACATCCTTGCCGCGCAGACTGGCCGCAAGGCTTGAGGGTAGGCGAACCGGCGCGCCGCCGAGATAGGCAGACGCCGTCTCGACCTCGACGCGGCTTTCGAAAAGGTTCATGGCCGGAGCGCCAATGAAGGAGGCAACAAAGGTGCTGGCCGGGCGGTGATAGACATCGAGCGGGTGGCCGACCTGCTCCACATGGCCCTTGTTCATCACGACAAGCTTGTCGGCCAGCGTCATGGCTTCCACCTGATCATGCGTCACGAAGACGGAGGTGGCCGACAGGCGCTGATGCAGCTTGCGGATTTCGGCGCGCATGGTCACACGCAGCTTCGCGTCGAGGTTCGAAAGCGGCTCGTCGAACAGGAAGACCTTCGGCTCGCGGATAATGGCGCGGGCCATGGCCACACGCTGGCGCTGGCCACCGGAAAGGGCGGCGGGCTTGCGCTCCAGATAATCGGAAAGGCCGACGATCTTGGCCGTTTCGGCAATGCGGCGCTCGCGCTCCGGCTTCGGCACGCCCGCCACTTTCAGCGCGTAGCCCATGTTTCCGGCCACCGTCATATGCGGGTAGAGCGCATAGTTCTGGAACACCATGGCGCAGCCGCGTTCGCGCGGCTCCAGCCGGTTGACCACGCGTCCGTCAATGGCGATCTCGCCGGAGGTAATGTCTTCCAGACCGGCAATCATGCGCAGGAGCGTAGACTTGCCGCAGCCCGACGGGCCGAGGATCACGACGAATTCGCCGGACTGGAAATTGAGGTCGATGCCATGCAGCGTCGGGTTCTTGCCGTAGCTTTTGCGGGCGGCGCGGATGTCGATTTCAGCCATGAGGGGGAACCTTTTCCTGGGTCTGTTTCACTTCTCGGTGGCCACGAGGCCGCGAACGAACCAGCGTTGCAGCAGGGCGACGACGAGAAGGGGCGGGGTCATGATGATGAGGGTACCGGCGAGCGTCACGTTCCAGTCCGGCGTGGCGTTTTCCGAAGGCACAAGGGCCGAAAGCGACATCATCGTCGTCTTGTAGGTCGGGTCGGTGACCATCAGCAGCGGCCAGAGATACTGGTTCCAGCCATAGACGAACATGATGGTGGTGAGCGCCAGCATGTTGGTGCGCGACAGCGGCAGCAGCATCTCGAAGAAGAAGCGCACCGGGCCGGAACCGTCCATGCGGGCGGCTTCCGCCAGTTCATCGGGCAGCGTCATGAAGAACTGGCGATAGAGAAAGGTGCCGGTCGCCGTGGCAATCAGCGGCAGTGTCAGGCCCGCATAGGAGTTGAGGAGGTTCCACTCCACGCTGACCTCGATGCCGGTCACAAACGCAATCAACAGGCGGAACGGCTCGAACATGTCGGCAGCGACATTGTAGGTCGGCACGACGCGCACTTCGAGCGGCAGCATCAGCGTGATGAACACCGCCCAGAAGAAGAAGTGGCGAAGCGGTGAGCGGAAATAGACGATGGCAAAGGCCGTCATCGCCGAAAGCACCACCTTGCCCACTGTGATCAGCCCGGCCATGACGAAGCTATTGCCAATGGCGCGGGCGAGGTCGGCGCGCGCCCAGGCAGCGCTGGCGTTTTCCAGAAACTGGCCCTGCGGCATGAAGCGGAAGGGAACGCTGTTGATCTGCTGCAGCGTCTGCGTTGCTCCGGCGATGATCACCAGAAACGGACCGATAAGCAGGATGAAGCCGAGGATCATCACGAAATAGGTGAAGGCGTCGGCATAGGGGGTGCGCTGGATCATCGCCCGCTCCTCACTTGTAATGCACGCGCCGCTCGACAAAGCGGAACTGGATGAAGGTGAAGACCATGATGAGGCCGATGAGGATGATGCTCTGGGCGGCGGCGCCCGAATAGTTCAGCCCCTGGAAAGCCTCGTTGACGATGCCGAACACCATCACCTCCGTGGCGTGGTTCGGCCCGCCATTGGTGGTGCGGTGCACGATGCCGAACGTATCGGCCCCGACAAAACCTTCCGTCATCATGATGACGAGCAGGAAGAAGAGGGTGGGGGCGAGAAGCGGCACCTGAATGTCGATGGCGCGGCGGATTGGCCCGGAGCCATCCATGGCGGCGGCTTCCGTTAGCGCTTTCGGCACCGATTGCAGGCCCGCGAACAGGAAGATGAAGGTGTAGCCCGCCCATTTCCACGCGAAGATGATGATCACGAAGATCAGCGCATGGCTGCCATACTTGGCGGGGTTCCAGAAATCCGGCCACATGGCGTTGAGCGAGGCGGCAATGCCGCGTTCGGGCGAAAGAATGAAGCGAAAGGCCATGCCTGCCGCCGGTCCGGCAATGGCATAGGGCAGGATATAGAGAAAGCGGAACAGGCCGGAACCGGGCAATTGCCGGTCGGCGGCCAGCGCCAGAACAAGCCCGATGAAAATGGTCGTCAACGTTCCGGCCAGCGCGAAAATGACGCTGACCATGACGCTGTTCCAGTAAAGCGGATTGGTCAGGACTTCCACGAAGTTGGCAAAGCCGACAAATTCGGCATTGCCACCGAAGGGCGGCTCCAGCGTGAATGCCCAGCGCAAAACGGCGACCGCCGGCCAGTAGAAGAACAGGAAGACGAGAAGCATCTGCGGTGCCGCAAAGAGAATGGGCAGCCAGACGCTCTTGAAGACGGAACGCTTGTCCATATCAGTGACCGGAAGTGATGAAGCGGGAAATGAAGAGCCTGCCCGGTTCATGGCCGGGCAGGCGTTGTGCCGAAAGGCGAGCCGATCAGTTCAGCTTGGCGCCTTCATAGGTCTTTTCGAAGCGGCGCAGATTGGCGTTGGAACGCTCGGCCAGCTTGTCGAGTTCGCTCTGCACATCGGCGTTCTGCATGAAGATGGCTTCAAGAGCAGTGGCCGTATCCTTGCGCACCTGCGTGAAGCCGCCGAGGCGGATACCACGGGTGTTTTCAGACGGCGGCGTGAACGAAAGGCTTTCGATGGCGCGCTCGCGGCCCTTGTACATCGGCTTGTCGTAGAAGCCGCTGGCCTTCATGGCTTCAAAGCCGGTCTTCGTGACCGGGATGTAGCCGGTGACCGTCGACCACCATTCGGTCATTTCCGGCGTGGCGATGAAGTTGAGGAAGGCGGCAGCTCCCTTGTATTCGGCAGCCGGACGGCCATCCATGACCCACAGCGAAGCGCCGCCCACCAGCGAGTTGTGGCGTTCCGTGCCCTTCCAGACCGGCAGCATGGCAACATCCCACTTCACGCCTTCCGGCAGCGTCTTGCCGACGGTGCCGTGGTCGGCAATCGACGTCGACATCATCTGGCAGGTCTGCGAGGTGAAGGCCGGAACCACGTCCATACCGAGCTGCTTGGTCTTGACGACGAAGAGCTTTTCATCGGCCATGCGTTTGAAGAACTTCAGGTGATCGACGAACTTCGTCTTGTTGACGACGATGTCGGCGTCGAGGCCTTCATAGCCGTTGCCCTTGGTGGCGATCGGCTGGTTATGAATGGCCGAGAACTGTTCCATGATGGCCCAGCTGTCGAAGTTGAAGCCAAGCGGGCATTCGTAGCCGGCGGCCTTCAGCTTGCGGGCGGCTTCCTCTACCTGTTCCCAGGTGTCCGGCTTGAAGTCGATGCCGGCCTTCTGGAAGGCGTCGACATTGTAATAGAACATGGCCGTGGAGGAGTTGAACGGGAAGGAGTTCATCTCGCCGGTGGAGGTGGCGTAGTAATTGGCGATGCCGGGGAAATAGTTGGCCCAGTCGATCTTGTAGCCATTGTCTTCCATCAGCTTGCGGGCCGGGACATAGGCCTTGGACAGCATCAGGTCCAGCGTGCCGACATCATAGATCTGGGTGATGGCGGGCTGCTTCTTGGCGCGGTAGGCGGCAATCGTGTTCTGCAGGTTGGTGGCGTAATCGCCCTGCGAGGTGCAGGCGATTTCGAAATCGGACTGCGACTCGTTGAACTTCTTGCACATGTCCTGAACGCGCTCGCCGAGATCGCCCGACAGGCCGTACCAGAATTCGAACTTGGTCTTTTCGGCGAAAGCCGGGGCAGCGCCGAAGCTGGCAGCCATCATGAGGCCAGCAACGGTGGAAGAAAGAACGGAAGTTTTCATCTCAAGTCCTCTTGGGAAAGGGTCATGGCCTCTCCGCCGGGCGTGAGATGTCCCGGGCGCGGATGGTCCGGGGACGTTCTTAAGGGGGGAATGTAACAGGCCGCAGTCGCTTCTCTGACGGATCAGTGACATTCACGGCATGGCATCATGATCCGGCAGCGGGCGGCACGAAATCGCGCCCGCCATCGATGGCAGCGGGGCGATCCTCGAGGAACAGGCTGTTGATCACCGGCGCTGTGCGGCTGATCACCTTGCCCGCCTTCAGCACGTAAAGGCGCACGGGCTTCAGCCGGATCGCTTCCTGCACGTTTTCGGCCTGAAGCAGCACGAGGTCGGCCTTGCAGCCCGTCTCAAGCCCGTAGCCCTCAAGCCCCATGGTCTTGGCGGAGTTGACGGTGACGGCGTCAAACAGCGCCTTCTTTTCCTCGATCCCGCCCATCTGCGAGACATGCAGCGCCATATGCGCCACTTCCAGCATGTCGCCAGACCCCATGGAGTACCACGGGTCCATCACGCAATCATGGCCGAAGGAAACGTTGAGACCCGCCGCCATCAATTCACGGATGCGCGTCATGCCGCGCCGCTTCGGATAGGTGTCATGACGACCCTGCAGCATGATGTTGATCAGCGGATTGGGAATGACGTTTATCTCGGCTTCCGCCATCAGCGGAATGAGCTTCGAGACGTAATAATTGTCCATCGAATGCATGGAGGTGAGGTGCGAACCGGCCACACGCCCCTTCAGCCCGAAGCGCACCGTTTCGGCGGCGAGCGTCTCGATGTGGCGCGACATCGGATCATCCGTCTCGTCGCAATGCATGTCGACGGCAAGGCCCCGGTCGGCGGCAATGCGGCAAAGCGCTTCCACCGATTTCCGGCCTTCATCCATCGTGCGTTCGAAATGCGGAATACCGCCGACGATCTCGACGCCCATGTCGAGCGCGCGTTCCAGTGAGGCAACGCCGTTTTCGGCGCGGTAATAGCCATCCTGCGGGAAGGCCACGAGTTGCAGGTCGATATAGGGTTTGACGATCTCGCGTACTTCGAGAAGCGCTTCCGCCGTCACAAGGCGCGGATCGGACGTATCCACATGGCTGCGGATGAAGAGAAGCCCCTGACTGACAGCAAGGTCGCAATAGCGCACCGCCCGCTCGATCAACGCTTCCTTGGTGAGCGTCGGGCGAAGCTCGCCCCAAAGCGAAATGCCTTCCAGCAGCGTGCCGGACATGTTCATGCGTGGCAGGCCAAGCGAAAGCGTCGCGTCCATGTGGAAATGCGGGTCGCAGAAGGCGGGGCTGAGAAGGCGGCCCGTCGCGTCGATTTCTTCACCGGCGGTGGCCGCGATGGTCTTTTCGATGGCGGCGATCCGGCCAGCGGTAATCCCGATATCGAAACCCTTGCGGCCATCGGGCAGGTTGGCTTGGCGAATGATGAGATCGAACATGGGCATAATCCTTGGAAAGGCTTAGCGCTCGCCGCGCCGGTAGGGTTGCATCAGCGCCTGCGGCACGCGGGCGCGCCGTGCCATCACGGCCAGCGCCGCAATCGACAGGACATAGGGGATCATCAGGAAAATCTGGTAGGGCACGGCCCCGTTCAGCGCCGTTTGCAGGCGAAGCTGGAAGCCATCGAAGAAGGCGAAGAGCAGCGCGCCGAGAAGTGCCCGTTCCGGTCGCCAGGAGGCGAAGACGACGAGCGCAATGCAGATCCAGCCGCGCCCCTGCACCATGGTCGGGAAGAAGCTGTTGAAGGCCGAAAGTGTGAGAAACGCTCCGCCCACCGCCATCAGCGCCGAACCGGCAATCACCGCCCCATAACGCACCGCCATGGGGTTGATGCCTTGTGCTTCCGCCGCATGCGGATTTTCGCCCGCCATGCGGATGGCAAGGCCGAGCGGCGTGCGCAGGATGATATAGGCCATGAGGATGGCAATCAGGATGGCGAGATAGGTCGGCGGGGTCTGGTTGAAGAAAGCCGGGCCGAAGAAAGGCAGGTCGGAGAGGCCGGGAATGGCAATTGGCTGAAACGGCTCCACCGTCGGCGGCGTGCCCGCGACCGGCACCATCAGGCGAAACACATAATAGCTGAAGCTTGAGGCAAACAGCGTGACGCCGAGGCCCGACACATGCTGCGAAAGCCCGAGCGTCACCGTCAGCACGGCATGCAGAAAGCCGAAGACGCCGCCCGCCAGCGCCGCGACCAGAAGTCCGGTCCACAGGTCCGCGCCATTGTAGACGGCCAGCCAGCCGATCATCGCACCGAAGGTCATGATGCCCTCGATGCCAAGGTTCAAAACGCCGGAACGTTCGCACAAAAGCGCGCCGAGTGTGCCCAGAATCAGCGGCGTGGCAATGCGCAGCACAGCGGCCCACAGACCGGCGGAGGCGAGAATATCGACAAGCGCGTTCATCGGCGGATCCTGTACTGGGTGAAGAAGACGGCAATCAGCATGGAAATCAGCGAAAGCGCCACCGTCACGTCGGCAATGTAGGTGGGAATGCCAAGGCTGCGGCTCATGCCATCGGCCCCCACGAACATGATGGCGGTAAAGAGCGCCGCCAGTACCACGCCGAGCGGGTTGAGATTGGCGAGCATGGCAACAACGATGCCCGAATAGCCATAGCCCGGCGAAAGGTCGGTCGTGACATAGCCCTTGACGCCCATCACCTCGATGGCACCGGCAAGACCGGCGAGCCCGCCCGACATCATGGCAACGATCACCAGCGTGCGGGCCAGCGGCACCCCGGCGAACACGGCCCCGGTGGGGTTGAGACCGGCAGCGCGCGATTGCAGCCCGAAGACGGTGCGCGATTGCACGAAATGAATGGCAAAGGCGAGGCCGATGGCGATGATAAGGCCGATATGGAGGCGCGACCGGGCCAGAAGCTTCGGCAGCTTTGCCGCGCTGTCGATACCAACCGATTGCGGCCAGCCGAACGCGGTCGGGTCCTTCAACACACCATCAATCAGCATTGAAACGAAGAGAATGGCGACGAAATTGAGAAGAAGCGTCGTCACCACTTCATCGACCGAAAACCGCAGGCGAAGCCAGAGCGGCACCAGAAGCAGAACCATGCCTGCCGCAGCCCCGACGACAAAAAGCAGCGGGATTTGCACCGCCGATGGCAGGCCGGCCAGCACATGGGAAGAGGTGGCGGCGACAGCAATCGCCCCCAGATAAAACTGCCCCTCCGCCCCGATGTTCCAGAGCCGCGCGCGAAAGGCAATGGCTGCGGCAAGGCCGGTCAGCATCAGGGGGGCAGCGCGCGTCAGCGTTTCCGTGGTCGAAAGGCGCGAGCCAAAGGCTCCGGTGAGGATTTTCCAATAGGCGGTGAGAACCGGCGCACCGGCCAGCGCAATCAAAAGACCGGCGACGGCAAGGGCCGCCACGACGGCGAGGATGGGCGTGGCAATGACAAGCGCCGCCGGGCGGTGTTCGCGTCGTTCAAACCGCATGGGCCACGCCCTCCTGTTCCCATTCCCCGGCCATCATGAGGCCGAGACGACGGGTGTCCACATCCTCGGCCTTGACCGGCGGCGAAAGTCTGCCGCCGACAATCGCCTGAATGCGGTCGGCAAGCGCCATCACTTCCTCAAGGTCTTCCGAAATCAGAAGCACGGCGCACCCCGCCCGCCGCGCCTCCAGAATCCGCTCATGAACGGCGGCAACGGCCCCTTCATCCAGACCGCGCGCCGGTTGGGCCGCTACCAGAATGCGCGGATGTTCGATCAGGTTACGACCCAGTATGAGCTTCTGCATGTTTCCGCCCGAAAGCAGGCGAATGCGGCTTGTTGGCGAGCCGCCGCGCACGTCGAAGGCGGAAATGATCCGTCCGGCAAAGTCGATAGCGCTTTTGCGGTCCACCAGTCCGTGGCGGGAATAACCGGAAAGCCGTTCCAGAACGGCATTTTCCCAGATCGCCATCTCGCCGATGGCCCCTTCCTTGTTGCGGTCTTCCGGGATGCGGCCAATCCCGGCATGAACGGCATCGGCGACCGACAGGTCGCCCACGCCATGCCCGAAGAGGACCAGATCGCCGGACGTGCGCTTGGCCGTGCCGCTTAAGAGTTGCGCGAGCAACGTCTGGCCATTGCCGGAAACGCCGATAATGCCCAGCACTTCCCCGGCGCGCAGGTGAAAATCGATGGCCTTCAGGCGGTCGACATCGTCAACTCGAACCGTCACGCCAACCGCTTCCAGCACGGTCTCGCCCGGCGTCGAGGCTTCGCGCACCGGACGCTTGACCGCACGGCCCACCATCAGTTCGGCGAGTTCCGCCTTGCTCGTCTCGGCAGCCTTGCGTTCGGCCACCAGCTTGCCGCCGCGCAACACCACCACGCGGTCGGCGGTTGCCATCACCTCGTCCAGCTTGTGGGAGATGAAGATGAGCGACAGCCCCTGACGGGCCATATCCTTCAGCGTGGAGAATAGCTTTTCCGCCTCGATATTGGTCAGCACCGCGGTCGGCTCATCGAGCACCAGAATGCGCGCATCATTATAGAGCGCCTTGAGGATTTCGACGCGCTGCTGCTCACCAACGGAAAGATCGCCGAGCCGCGCATCCGGGTTGACCTTGAGGCCGAAGCGTTCGGAAATGGCCATCAGCTTGGCCCGGCCCGGCCCCGTATTGGAAGCGACGGACCACAGGCTTTCCGTGCCGGTCATGACATTTTCGAGAACGGTGAGGTTCGGTGCCAGCGAGAAATGCTGATGCACCATGCCGATCCCGGCCCGAATGGCGGCACGCGGCTTGCCGGGCGGCAGGTCTTGCCCCATCACCCGCACATGGCCGCTATCGGGCATATAGTGGCCGAAGAGGATGCTCATCAGCGTCGTCTTGCCCGCGCCGTTTTCACCCAGAAGCGCCACGATCTCGCCCTTGCCGAGCGACAGAGAGATATTGTCGTTGGCGAGATTGGTGCCGAAGCGCTTGCTGACGCCCGAAATTTCGAGAACGGCTTCGCTCATGATTCAAGCCCCGCGATGGAGAAGGGGTGGTGCCAGCGACCCTCGGCCTCAAGGGCCGTGGCCAGCGAAAGAAGAAGGGCCTCATAGCCCATCGGCGCGAGCAATTGCACCGGCAGCGGCAGCCCCGCCGCATCCGCCCCGAAGGGCAGGGTGATGGCCGGAAAACCGGAAATATTGGCGAGTGCGGCCAGCGGCGCAAAGGCCTTCATGCGCTCGAAATGCAGGTCAACATCGCCGTGATCGGTCGGGAAGGACCCGATGGGTTTCGGGGCCGTCGACAGCATCGGTGTCAGCAGAAGGTCGATCTCATCAAAGACGCGCCAAAGATCACGCGCCACGAAGGCAAGCGTGTTGCTCACCCGCCAGACATCCGTGCCGCGCATGGTCTGCCCGCGTTTGAGAACGGCCTGCGTCATCGGTTCGGTCACAGAAAAATCGGCGGGAATGCGCTCGGCCATTTCCGCCAGATTGATCGCCACCACATCGACAAAAGCCTGCGCACTGGTCGCGGCGAGGTTGGCAATCGCGCTCCACGAAACACGTTTGACCGTATGGCCTGCCGCCTCCAGTGACTTTGCCGCCGCCTCGATCGCTTCCAGCCGGGCCGCGTCCGTCGGTGTTTCCGCGCCCGTATCCGTCAGAACACCGACCCGCAGCGCGGAAGGGGCAAGGTCGATCGGCTGAACCGGCGGGAAGGGGCCGCGCGCATCGCCCGAGAGGGCATCGAAAGCCCGCGATGCATCGCGCACCGACCGACAGATGGCGAGTTCCGTGGCAATGCCGCCAAGATAATTGCCGTAGCTGGGACCGGCAGGCATGGTGCCGCGCCCCGGCTTGAAACCGACAAGGCCGCAGCAGGCTGCGGGAACACGAATGGAGCCGCCGGCATCCGTGGCGTGGGCCATGGCCACAATGCCCGCCGCAACGACCGCCGCCGCGCCACCGGACGAACCGCCGGAACTGAGAGACGGGTCAAGCGGATTGCGCGAGATGGGGCCGATGGCCGGTTCACTGGCAAGGGAAAGGCCGAATTCCGGGCTGGTTGTCAGCCCGAAGAGACAAAAGCCTGCGGCGCGAAAACGGGTGGCGAGGTCGGAATCCGCCATGCCGCCGCGACGGGGCAGCATTTTCGAACCGGCACTGACGGGAAAGCCTTCAAAAGGGCCGCCCAGATCCTTGGCAAGCGTCGGCACGCCGCCAAAGGGCAGGGCCTTTTTCGAGGCAGGTAACGCATCGAAAGCAAGGGCCGCAGCCCGCCCCTTTTCCGTATCGCTATAAGCAAGGGCACCGAGCGCTGAAAAGCGCTCGGCGGTTTTGAGAGAAGCGTCCATGGCCGCCGCCGCCGTCTGGCGGCCCGCAGCGATGGCCTGCGCCAGTGCGGTTGCGTCGGCCTGCATCGCCGCTTACTTCGGTTCGCTCGTGTCCTGCGGAACGGTGAAGGTGCCAGCCTTGATTTCGGCGCGCTTGGCTTCCATCGCGGCCACAGCCTCAGCCGGTGCGGCGTCCTTCAGGTAAACGATATCCGAGCCGCCTTCCTTCAGAAGGCCATAGGCCGTGTAATCGCGGCCCACCGGCTTGCCAGCGGCCACATCGGCCAGAGCAGCATTGAGGATCGGGCGGAAACCCCACAGGGCATTGGCAAACACGGTGCCGGGATAACGCGGCGTGTAGTCGATCAGCGAACCGACAGCCTTGATGCCGCGCTCCTTGGCAGCATCCGCCGTGCCGATACGCTCGCCGAACAGAATGTCCGCACCGGCGTCGATCTGGGCAAGACCGGCTTCGCGCGCCTTCGGCGGATCAAAGAAGGTGCCGATAAAGGTTACGAGGTGCTTGGCATTCGGGTTAACGGCCTTCACACCAGCGCCAAAGGCGTTGATCAGCTGGTTCACTTCCGGGATCGGCATGGCGCCGACCGAGCCGACCACGTTCGACTTGGTCATCTTGCCTGCCAGCATACCGGCGAGGTAAGCGCCGTCCTGGTTCCAGGTGCCGAACACGCCGAAATTGTCGCCTTCTTCCTTGCCGCTGGAGCCGAGCACGAAGGCCGTATCCGGGTAATCGGCGGCCACTTCGCGGGCCTGCTTTTCAACGGCATAGGCTTCGCCGATGATGAGCTTGGCACCCTGTTCGGCATATTCGCGCATGGCGCGCGGATAGTCGGTGCCGGAAACGCCTTCGGAGAACACATATTCGATCACGCCTTCAGAAGCGGCATCCTGCAGCGCCTTGTGCAGAACCGAGTTCCAGGCGTTTTCAACCGGCGAGCCGTGAATGCCGGCCACCTTGATCGGGGCGGCGGCACGCGCGCCCGGAATGAAGCTGCTGGCGCCAAGGGCAAGGCCGGAAGCCAGAATGGCGCGGCGCGTCATGTAGATGCTTTTGGTCATTGTTCTGTTCCCCAATTTTTACCAATTGGTTCATTTTTAGGCGCTGTCTAAAATTGTGTCAAGCGGGCGTGAAGGGTTGTTCACCTTGAGCGTCAATGGGGCTTGGGGAAAGCAGGGCCCAATACAGACAGAAAACGCTTAGGCGTACTACCTGAAACAGATCCGTGAATAAGCTGATTAAGGGGAAAAATGGCGGGCGGGAGACGAAGAAACCGAGAACTACACCTACGCTATAGCCCTCCAAAATGACACCTGAAAGCCGTCGATGGTCGACAGACGGGGCACGGGTTGGCATTATGTTGCCCGTGCCCAACCGCAGGAGCGACGCAACGGCAATCCGCGCAGACCGTGAAGGAGCAGAACCATGGTAGCCGTGATGTTGATGAGCGTGGCGCTAGTCGCCGTCCTTTGCGTCGTGGCCTATAAGCTCGCAGTCTATGCTCTGCCCTTCATGCTCGGATTGACTGCTGCGCAATTCGCCTATCAGACCGGCTCCGGCGTGATAGGTGCCGGGCTGGTCGGCCTCGTTTCCGCTGGCGTGGCGTTTGGCATCCTCGCTTTGCTGTTCGAGACGTTGCGCACTCCCATCCTGCGCTTGATTGTGGCGCTGATCTTTGCCGCACCCGCCGCCGTCGCAGGCTATGCGCTGGTCTATGGCATCACCAAAGAGGCGGTGCCCTCTGAAATCTGGCGGCAAATCTTCTGTCTGGTCGGCGGCGGTTTCGTTGGCGTATCGGCTTTGATGCGACTGGCCGCACCGTTGCCCTCCAGCCCCGCGCTTGCCCGTTGACATGAAGGTATGAAATGCGGTCCCGGCGCAAGAGCGCCGGGGCTTTTTCATAGCGGCCCTCCGGCTCTCTACAGCGCAATTTGGAAGCGCGTTCGCCTCCGGGCCGGCGCGGCTATCGCCGCGCCGCAGTGGCCTACTTTGCCGGCAGGGATCGAACGAAGGCGAGTGCGGCATCGACCGGCTCGCGCCTTCGCGTCGTCACCGAAAGCCGATGACCCTGCGCGCACCATCTGTTTCCAGCGCCAGAAACCTAACAGTGACGCCGCGAAGCGGCGACTGACTGATTGGATTTACTAAGGGCCTTGCCCTCGCGCCAGCAAGGTAAGTGGAACCGTCCGGGGCGGTATCCCCAGCCTTCCGCGCCCAAGGGGCTTGTGCAGGCCGGGTGATCCCCCTCCACCCCGGCCGCCCTTGCTCGTTGCTACCCCAGTCTCGGCGACGGCCAGAAGGTCAGGCGCGGCGTTCCGCTTCGCTGACCTTCAGACCCGAGGATCAGAGACATGACCAACGTATCCCACAGCACCCCCCGCATCTATGTTGCCTGCCTTGCAGCTTACAATAGCGGCTATCTGCATGGGGCTTGGATCGACGCGGATCAGGACGCCGACCAAATCAGGGACGAGATTACCGCGATGCTTGCCCGTTCCCCCGTCGAGGATGCGGAGGAATACGCCATTCACGACTATGAGGGCTTCGAGAGCGTCAGCATCTCCGAATATGCCGGCATCGACAGCGTGGCGCGGATGGCCGCGTTCATCGCAGAACATGGCGCACTCGGCGCGGGCCTGCTGGAGCAGTTCAGCGGCGACATGGACCAAGCCGAATCCACCTTGGAGGACTGCTATCATGGTCAGTTCGCCAGCCTTGCCGACTACATGGAGGAGCTGACCACCGAAAGCGTCACGATCCCAGAGGCGCTGCGCTACTATGTCGATTGGGACGCGATGGCGCGCGACGCAGAGATGGGGGGCGATCTGTTCACCATCGAGACGGCGCACGGCGAGGTGCATGTGTTTTCCAACAGGTGAAAACATGGTCGCCTGTCCGCACTTGCGGGCGGGCGACTAGGGTCTGTTGACGTTTAAGGATTCCCATATTGAGCGCGAAGTGATTCAAGGTTGCCAAATGGAGGTGACCTTGATCCGCATGACCTTGACCGATCCGCAATGGGCGCTCATCGGCCCGCACTGCCTTGGCCGGGAATGTGATCCCGGTCGCACGGGCCCTGACCCTCGGCTCTTCGTCGAGGCGGTGCTGTGGATCGCCCGGACGGGCTGTCCGTGGCGTGACCTGCCTGAGGAGTTCGGTAAATGGAACTCGGTGTTCAAGCGGTTCCGCAGATGGGTTAAGGCGGATGCTTTCTACAGGATATTCAGAGCCTTGGCCGAAGACACCGACTTCGAATACGCCATGATCGACGGCACTATCGTCAAGGTCCACCGCCATGGACAGGGCGCAAAAGGGGGACTCAGAGCCAGGCCATCGGACGCTCGCGCGGCGGCGTGACGACCAAGATCATGGCCCTGGCCGACGCACTCGGCAACCTGATCGATTTCCGTCTGCTGCCGGGGCAGGCTCACGATCTGCGTGGAACAGCAGCGCTGCTCGAAGGGTTGACCTGCGGCCAGTTCCTTGCCGACAGGGCGTTTGATGCCGATTGGGTGCGAGACGCCCTAACCGAGAAGGGGATCGAGGCAGTAATCCCGCCAAAGTCCAACCGCCGCTTCCCGGCGGAGTTCGACCGCGACACCTACAAGTGGCGTCACCTGATCGAGAACTTCTTCGGGAAACTGAAGGAATACAGAGGGATCGCCATGCGGTGCTGCAAGACAGACAGCAGCTTCTCAGCCTTCGTCGCCATCGCTGCAACCATCATTCGGCTGCGGTGAACGTCAACAGGCCCTAGCCAGACGGCGACGATAGTGTTAAGAAGAAAATAACCAATAATGATCGGGTTAGTCGCTCAACGTATCTGATTTGAACGGCTCCTAATACTTCAAATAATACTTGAATCTCTCTGGTCCGGGCGTTGCCTCGCACGCCCCGGCTTTGGGAGGTGACGTCATGCTTAGCATCGACTGGCGTTTGCCGGCGGCATACAGGCACGCGAAGCACATTCCGGCCGCCGGTTTCGCTTGGGAATACCTGCGCCGCAACGACGAGTATCGTCAGGACTTCCAGACCATCGCATTGACCGGCGAGCCGACCGGGCGCGACCTCGAAGCGTTCGCGCATCGCTGGGGCTTGCGATTTCCCGTGCGATCCCGACGCGCCGCATGACCAGCAATCGCCGATCTGGACGCCAAGCCTTCAACCGCAAGCGGTAGTGCTGTCGCCGGTCGGTCACAAGGACGGCGACACCGAACCGATATTGACGCTGGCGCATCTCGACGGCCTCGACCTGCGCCGCGCTGCCGATGGCTGGCATGGTATCTGGCAGGTTGATGGCGTCGTACATCAATTCTGGCTGCCCGAGGCGGTGCCCGACGCAGCCGCTTTCTATGCCGTCACCCTGCCGATGGATTCCTTTCTGGAGCTACGTGCCCATGCCGCCCGCCGTCTTTGGCGGTCCCTCAACGGCCGCGCGCCCGGTCCCGACTTCCGGGCCGTTCCCGCCCAGCTCCGACAGTGGCACATCCTTTCCCTGCGCGCGCTCGACGCCCGGCTGCGCGGCGAGAGCTATCGCACCATTGCCGAAGTCCTGCTCGGCTTTCGCGGCACCAAGGAAGATTTTGAGAACGATCCGCGCAAGAACAAGGCCCGCCGCCTGGTCGCGCACGGCATCAAGATGATGCGGGGCGGCTATCGCCTGCTGCTCCATTATCCGATCAAGCCCGGTAAGCGTTGACGGACGGCCGAGCACCATCTGTCGGGAAGCATGTCGCAAGTTTTCGACTATTTGCGACAAAGATATGCGGCACGAAGAAACTGCTGGTGTTCAGGGGCGACCGATCTGTCGCGGGTTATAGGAGTTACGCGACAAGGGCTTTCTAAAACCCCTTTTTGCGGCGCGAACTAACTGCCAATTTCTCAACAAGCTCATCAGTGATAGGATTACTCAACGAGAACGTAACGCCGGTCTTTGTTGCCTTGAGCTTCAAAGAAGCGATCTCGCCGGCATGGGCGGCAATTGCACCCGGATCAACATATAGACCACATTGTTTAGTAAAGGCAGCATAGCCCGCGATGATCGTTCCTTCGATCTGAAATCCGGGCAGATCGTATTTAATAACTTCTTCCGCATCTGGTAGTGCTCGCGATAGCTGCACACGCAGTTGGTCTAACATGGCACGAAACTGCTCCGGTGCGGCGGCTATGTAGGCGTCATGGTTGTCATACTTCGTCATCCGGCACTCCTAGCTCTTTTCGCAAATGTCCCAAAACTTGCGACGCGAAGCAAGCTGCAAGCATCAGCGATCTTCACGCCTTGTTGGCTGCCGCCTGCTCCAGAATCTTCCGATAGCCCTCGCGCGAGAGCCATTGCGCGCGTTCGAGATGGCTTTGCCAGCAACGATAGGTCCGAAATTCCTCGCCGCCCGGATCGCGGTGCAGCACGATCCGCGCGACTTCCTTCCAGTCCGCGCCCTCGGCCTTGGCATCGAGAAGCCGCAGGTAGGTCACGAAATGCCGTTCGTCATAGACGGTTATGGTGTCGCCGGTCGGCGCTTCGTCGTCCACATCGGGATCGAGTTCGACGGGAACCCGCATAGTCATTCCCCGTATCCGAGAGAGCTTGTCTGCGGTGCGCCCCCGCAAACGATTCTCTCTGACTCTTGGTGATCGGGGAGTTAGTAACCGTCACGAAACGGCCCCATGGCCTTTAGCTCGGAAAGCCTGTTGTATACGCCACAGGCTCCCCGACCATAGGTCAAGGAGTTGGTGCCGTTCTGGCTGGCACCGGCCATCCGTGAGGGGTTACTACGCCCCAGAGCAGCGCGTCTGCTCCACCCACAATCTTAGCCGAGCGGCGCACGAATGTCTTTGCCTATTCGGCGGGGCAGGCAACGAGCCTCTAAAATCCCTCACCTATTAGCCAGCGACACGCGCGAGGGGGGTGCCGCCAACGCATAGGCGCAAATGCGGCACGCTACGCGCCGCCGATCCCTCGCCATGGTTCGCCACAGTCCGCTGCCGCCCCCGGCAGCCCAATCCCGACTGGAGGTGATCCATGCCCAACCCGCTTGCGGGCCTGCCGCCGCGCCTGTTGCGCACCAAGGAAGCCGCGCGCTTCCTCGGCATATCCATCCGCACCCTTGAGAAACATCGCACCTACGGGACCGGCCCGACCTATCGCAAGGTCGGCGGTCGCGTCCTCTACACCGTCCGCGATCTGGAAGACTGGAGTGCGGCCGGCGAACGGAAATCCACCCGCGACAAGACCGCCGGCACGGTCTTTCCGGCGCGTCCGCTCACGCCCGAAGAACGGGACGAGTGCTAGATGCTGCGCGAGGACGACCATAGCCCCGCGCAGCCGACCGAGGACAGCGAGCGCAGCCGCCTAGACCCCTTCGTGGTCGCAACGGGCGATGCGCCGCCGCGCGACCAGCGCGATTTGATGGAACGGCCGTTCTTCTCGCTGGCGAAGACCCCGCGCACCAAGCCGATTCTCTACAAGGCTGCCGACATAGAGGTGCAGGTGTTCGGGATGCCCGAGCACGGCATGGCGACCATATGGGACGCCGATGTGCTGATATGGGCGGCCTCGCAGATCGTCGCGGCCGAGAATGACGGCCTCGCCACATCGCGCTTCGTCCGCTTCACGCCCTACCATCTGTTGCGCGCCATCGGACGCCCGACCGGCAATCACCAATACCGGCTTCTGAAAGCCGCGCTGGCGCGGCTGCAATCGACCGTCATCGCCACCACAATCCGCAACGGCCCGCATTGGCGGCGGCGGCAATTCTCATGGATCAACGAATGGGAAGAAATGACGACGCGCACCGGCCGCGTCGAGGGCATGGAGTTCGTCCTGCCCGAATGGTTCTACAACAGCGTCATCGACCGCTCGCTGGTCCTGACCATCGATCCGGCCTATTTCGGCCTGACTGGCGGCATCGAGCGATGGCTTTACCGCGTCGCCAGAAAGCACGCCGGGCACCAGCGCCACGGCTGGATTTTCGAGGTCGCGCACCTTCATCAGAAATCCGGCAGCCTCGCCCGGCCGTCTGATTTCGCGCTCGACCTGCGCCGGATCGCGGCCCGCCAGCAACTCCCCGGCTACCGCCTCCAGATCGAGCGGGAAGACGGCCGCGAGCTGCTGCGCATCCGCCCCGGAAACTTATCAACAGGCACTGTTGATAACCCTGTTAATGCCATCGGCAGATCAGGCGCACGGGGTATCGGCACATCAGGCGCACCACTATCGGCAGATCAGGCGCACGAACCGCAGCTAACGCTTTGGCCTCAAAAGCGGAATCCGACCGCTAACTTATCTAACAGTGAATCTAACTCTTTTTCTTTGACGCGCGCGCAGGCGAAGCGTGGTGCCGGTTCTGCCGGGAACAGCGAGCCATGACGCCCGCCGTTGACGCAGCGCACGCGCGCAATCCCCACCAGCACATCGCCGGAGACGCACAATGACCCGTCGCGCCCATCGCAGCGCGCACGGCCGTCCGCTGCCGGACGGGCCTGCGCCCTTCACCACATTGGTCGAGCTGACTTTCGAGAAACGCCGCATCGAGCATTGGATCAGGTTCGGCCGCAAGAGCTACGAACAGATCATCGACCGCCGCCGCAGCGTCGTCGGCTTCGCACCGGGCAGCGTCTTCGCCTTCGTCCGATGGGCGAACGGCGACCATGGCACGGTCGTTTCCCGCATCGACATTGTGCGGGCAATCGGGCGCGGTGAACCCTTCCAGACATTGCCGTTTGTCCGCCCCGGCGGCGAAATCCTGTTGCGCCTCGATAGCTGGCCGAAGGTGCAGCGCGGGCTTGCCGCCATCGACGCCGTGGAATCGCTCGGCCTCGATCCGGCCGACGCTGCACCGGAACACTGGCGGCATGTCCACAACCGTTTGACCGCCAATCTGGAGCCGCACGCCTACACGCCCGAGCGACATGCCGCGTGGCTTCACCGCCGAAGGATCGAGCCATGACGCGCCGCCGCACCCTCACGGTGACGGCGCTCGCCGTCATCGGTATCGCCGCCGCAGGCGCGGTCGAGACGCCGACGAAACTCATATGGAACGCCACCGCCAGCGCGCCGGTCGGGTTCTACACCGTCGAGCCGGCCGACCGGATCGACGTGCCCGAGCTGGTCGCCGTCATGCCGCCCGAACCGCTCGCCGGCTTCATGGTCGAGCGGGGCTATATCGCGCGAGGCGTCCCGCTCTTGAAGCGCGTCTTGGGCCTGCCGGGACAGCGGGTTTGCCGCGCCGGCCGCACGATCACGGTTGACGGGATCGAGATGGGCGAGGCGCTGGAGCGCGACAGCCTCGGCCGCGATCTGCCCATCTGGCAGGGCTGCCGCGTCATCGGCGACGACCAGCTTTTCCTCATGAATTGGGAAGTCCGCGACAGCCTCGACGGCCGGTATTTCGGACCCATCCCCGCAGCTTCCGTCATCGGCCGAGCGGTCCCGCTCTGGACCGATGAGGAAGGCGTCGGCCGCTACGAGTGGCGCGCGCCGACCCACTGAACCACCCCCCGAAAATCAACCGCAGGAGATTTCCCATGGCAGAAATAGGCACCTTCACCCGCACCGAAACCGGCTATGCGGGAGAGCTTCATTCGTTCGGCCTCCACGAAAAGCTGTTCATCGTCCCGGCCAAAGCGAGCGACGTAAAAAACGCACCTGACTATCGCGTGCGCCTCGATAGCGAGGACGGCCCGGACGCCGGCCCCGCATGGAAAGACTCCAGCGAGAACGCTGGCGAGTTCGTGTCGATGCGATTGGAGGGGCCAATCTTCCCGTTCCCGATCCGGGCCAAACTGTTCCAGTCCAACGACGATCCTTCGGTCTGGACCCTGCGTTGGAAACACGCCCGGAAGATCGAGGATGAAGAATGAAGGCCGCGCGCGTCCGGCCCACCATCCGGTCAAAGATCGGCATCCCTTTGTTCGCGGAAAAGCCGTCTCATCCCTTCGTCCCGCTCGGCGACCAGACGGCCGGCGCGCGCAGCGAAGGTCAGGGGCGGCCATCGGCCGGCGCTTGCGCCTTGCCCTTGACCGCAGCGAGCACGCTGGCAGGCTGGCGGCGAA